>Ga0209625_1000042_pt1 | contig 24783 bp, 21 predicted proteins | sample JacPin_JW_Ref_M2_FD_187960 | JGI IMG/M metagenome (GOLD analysis project Ga0209625, IMG submission 187960) | Forest soil microbial communities from Algoma, Ontario, Canada - Jack Pine, Ontario site 1_JW_Ref_M2 (SPAdes) (version 2) | ecosystem: Environmental > Terrestrial > Soil > Boreal...
TGTCTTTTATGTCTTGTAGCGAGGTGGGAAATTTCGGCGTGCCAATAAGCACGTAAATGCAGACGAGAATGACAGCAACGATGAACAGCGCTTTCCACTTCAGATTGGGATTCATGATTAAAAGATCAGGAACATGGCCGGGTGGCGGCGAAAATTAGTTTGCATCCGTTATTTTGCATCTTCCGGCGTCTCCACCTGTGCAATCGCAGACCTGGCGACGCGAATTTTAACTTGCGGGTCCGAGGCGATTTTTAGAATTACGGTGTCGCCATCAAGGCCGTTAATAGTGCCATAGATACCGCCATTGGTGATGACTCGGTCACCCGCTTTGATGGCGGAAAGCATTTCCTGCACTTTTTTGCGCTGCCGCTGCTGCGGCATGATGACCATGAAATACATGATCGCGAACATCAATCCCAGTGGGATCAGAAAACTTGAGAAGCCCGACGCTGGGGCTGCCTGAAAAAATGTAGCCAAAATCATGATGATCTGTGAAACGGATCCCTTCTTTTAGGGCGCCACGCTTGCAGTCTTTTAGGGTCCCCCACCCTTGCAAAAACAGCAAGGATGGGCCACCCGACATACCAGCCTAAGCCACCCAATCTGCAAGGATGCTCCATGCAACGTGCAAGCCAGTTTTAGCCCAGAAATTCAGCCCGGAAAGCGGCACCCAGCATACCTTAAAAAAACAGGGAAAAACTGCCCTGGGGCAAGTTCCCCGCGTCCCTCCCCGCCATTATCTTGGATATTAGCGGCCGCGATGCGACTGCCCGCGGTCATCTCCGGCGCTGGAATTAAAGCGCTCCCAATTAAGCGCTTCGGTCACCACTCAGGCCGGACCAGCCACATAGCAGGCCTGCATCTCTGCTGAGAATTTTGCGAGGTTCCCGAACTCGATAGCCTCGCGGATTTGGCGCATGATGTCAAGGTAAAAGTGGATATTGTGGTGGGTCGCCAGGATGGATGCGGTGATTTCTCCGGCGGCAAAAAGATGACGCAAATACGCGCGCGTGTAGCGTTTGCAAACGCTGCAACTGCACTGCGGATCGATTGGCCGGGTGTCCGCGGCGTAGCGCGCATTTTTGATCAGCACGCGGCCTTCGCTGGTGTACAGACAGGCATGGCGCGCCGCCCGCGTGGGTAACACGCAGTCCATCATATCGATGCCCAGCGCTACGTAATCGGCGAGTTGCTCCGGTTTGCCCACGCCCATCAGATAGCGCGGACGATCGGCGGGCAATAATGCGGTTACCTCGCTGGTCATTTCACAGGTCAAGGAATGAGGCTCGCCCACCGCCAGTCCGCCCACCGCGTATCCGGGAAAATCCAGGTCGAGCAATTGCCGCGCGCTCTCACGCCTTAAATCGGCAAACGTCGCGCCTTGGGCGATTCCGAATTGCCACTGTCTTACGCTGGGGTACAAATTTTGGGTCGCGAGAAAATGCTGGCGCGCTTGTTTGGCCCAGCGCGTCGTGCGAACTAATGCGGCTTCCGCTTTTTCTCGCGGCGCGGGCGTCTCGATACATTCATCCAGCACCATGGCAATGTCTGAACCCAATGCGAGTTGCACCTCTACCGCTTTTTCTGGAGTAAGTAAATGTTCGGAGCCATCCAGGTGAGATCGAAACGTGACTCCTTCATCGGTGATTTTGCGCAACGCGGAAAGGCTGAACACCTGGTAGCCGCCGGAGTCCGTCAGAATGGCTCTTTGCCAGGACATAAATTGATGCAGGCCGCCCAGCTTGCGAATCAATTCGTGTCCCGGGCGCAAAAATAGATGATAGGTGTTGGCGAGGATGATGCTCGCGCCGAGTTCTTCGAGCGCTTCATGCGTCAGAGCCTTGATGGTTGCGGCGGTGCCTACCGGCATGAAGGCGGGCGTTTCAATCTGTCCGTGCGGAGTGGTCAAGAGTCCGCGGCGGGCGCGAGTCGCATCGATCTTTTTTACTTCAAACGAAAAATTCACCTACGCAGTTTAGCAGCAGCGGCTGCTAAAACATTGCCCACGCCACTTTGCCCAAAACCCAAACGGCCCACATGCCGAACACCGTGAGGAAGGCTCCCGCCGGTTTAATTTTCTTTCGGTTCGCAGCGGAAAAACCGATGGCCACCAGCGACATTGTAGATATCCAGAACAACTCCAGCGATTGGCCTAACGCCGCGAGCCACTTCGGCGCGTCGTCTGGCAAAAAGGCCGCCAGGCTGCTGGCCAGAAAATGTTCGGGGTCCGCGTCGCCGCGAGGTTTAATGAGCAGAATGATGATTGCCAGAAGGCTGCTGATGATCAGGGGAACGAACGCGTACGAAACGATGCCAAAAGCGCTCTTGAAGGCCAGCGCAGTGCCGGTAAAAAGATTGAACGCGCCCCAATACACCAGGGTCATCAGCAGAACAAAAATCGGTGCGAAGATCACGCCAAAGGCGAAGGCGACCTTGGGTTCCCTACTGCACCTGCTTTTCCAGCAGGTTGTCTTTTTGGTCTTGCGGCATTTGATCGAATCGCGAATTCTTGCTCATTTGGCGCTCAAAAAAGCTGCGCCAGTCCGTTTTCTGGGCCGGCAGCCCCGAGACGATAATGCGCAACACGCAAAGCGCGATGAATGGCGTCACCCAGGTGGGGCGCCGCGCAATTTCCACAAATGTGCACGGGGATTAACGATCATGCCAGTCATCCGACCTAGTGCGCCGGTTTCATGCTGGCTTGTAGGCTGACTATCGGGCACGGCTAATGGGTTGGTTGACATGATGCTCCTGCTGCGATGCAAGCGCCCCAGACCCTTCGCAGGACCGCGCCAAGCGTGGAGGAACTCGCGATGGAAATTGATTAAACTTGGCCGATGTAGAGATTACGCCGAAAACCGCAATAAATTATCAGCAACGAAAGATTTATCCTACCGGAAGCACGGGAACCGCGGACAGGAGTTCGCGAGTGTACTCGTGGATTGGGTGATGCAGCACCTGTTCCGCTTCGCCCACCTCCACGAATTTCCCTCCACGCATCACCGCGATGCGGGTCGCGAGTTGCGCCACGACAGGCAGGCTATGCGAGATAAAAACATAGGTTAGGTTGAATTCCGACTGCAATTCTCTTAATAGGAGCAATACCTGTGCGCCGACGGACACGTCCAGCGCGGATACCGGCTCGTCGGCCACAATCAACCTGGGCCGGAGAATCAGCGCACGGGCAATTCCGATTCTTTGCCGCTGGCCGCCGGAAAACTCATGCGGGTAACGGCGCAGCGCGTCAGGTTGCAGTCCAACACGCTCGAGAATTGCTGAGGTCCGCGAAGCACGCTCGACTTTGGAAAGCTTTGGCTCATGGATGGCCAGGGGTTCGCCAACAATTTCTCCAACACGCATGCGCGGATCGAGCGAAGCAAACGGATCTTGAAAGATCATCTGCATCTCGCGGCGTTGCGTGCGTAGTTCCGTAGCAGACAACGCAAGCAGGTCGCGCCCTGCAAAGACGATTTGGCCGCCATCCGGCTCGATCAACCGCAAAAGCATGCGCGCCAGAGTTGTTTTGCCGCAGCCGCTTTCGCCCACTACTGCAAACGTTTCGCCGTGGGTAACGTCGAAGCTGACGTGATCGACAGCAATAAACTGCTCGTGGGCCGAAGCGCGTTTGAAGGGGCCTCCGCTGCGGCTGTAACTTTTTGACAACTCTCGCACCGTAAGAAAATTAGAAATGAAATTCTCCAGTCATCGCTGTGACGTTGTTGCTTAAGCGCGGCTTCATTGCTTCAGTACAACTTCCTTTGCGACCAGAATGCAGCGTGCTGCGTGGTTATGTCCCGCATCGCGCAGCTCGGGCACGGCCAGCCGGCATTCGGGTAACCGCACCGGGCAACGCGGTTCGAAGGAACATCCCGGCGGAAGCTCGGTAAGCTGCGGGACGATTCCAGGAATTGGCGAAAGCCTCGCGCGTTCCAGCGTGGGCGATGCTGCGAGGAGTCCTTGCGTGTAGGGGTGGCGCGGCGTGCGAAGCACATCGCCGACTCGGCCTTGTTCGATGATGCGGCCGGCGTACATCACCGCCACGCGGTCGGCCACACGCGCTACGACACCCAGGTCGTGGGTGATAAATAACAAGCCGAGGCCGAGCCTGCGGCGCAGCCCGTCCAGCAATTCGAGGATTTGCTTTTGCACCGTTACATCCAGCGCGGTGGTGGGCTCGTCGGCGATCAACAAGCGCGGCTTGGTCAGTGGCGTGCCGGGCTGGCGTAATTCCAGCGGGACCGGTTCGTCTTCTGAATCGCTCACACCCGCGGCGATGGCCATGGCGATCATCACTCTTTGCCGCAGCCCGCCCGATAGCTGGTGAGGAAATTGCCCGGCGCGAACCGACGGCTCCGGCACGGCGGCAAGGCGCAGCGCCTCAAGCACGCAATTATTAGTCTTCTCTTTGGTCATGTTCGGAAAATGCGCGGCAATCGCTTCGGCGATTTGCGCTCCCACGCGCATCACCGGATTCAGCGAGGTCATTGGCTCCTGGAAGATCATCGCTACATCTAAGCCGCGCAGCCGCCGCCATCGCTCTTCATCTAATGTCGCCAGGTTTTCTGACGTGGAATTGGCGGGCGAAAGGATGGCCTCGCCGCTCACTCGCGCTCCGGGCGGCAACAAACCCATCAGTGACAGCGCCATCATGGTCTTGCCGCTGCCTGATTCTCCGACCAGGCCTAGGGATTCTCCGGGGCCAATGCGCAAAGACACTTCATTCACGGGGCGCACCCAGCCTCGCGCGGTAGGCAAGTCCACGGTAAGCGCGCGAACATCGAGCAATTCACTCATACTTGAAACTCATGCACCCTCGCGCCATCATAGACACGAAAATCCAATCGCGGAACACAAAAAGTCCACTTCATTTCCAGTATTTGTCATTTCCAATATTTTATTGATATGAGAAAGGGGCTAGCGTTTGTTCACCGGGATAACAAATTTCAGCGCTGTGTGCGTGGACGAAAAGCCCACGACCTTTACGTCTTTTAGTCTCACCTTACGCCCGGCGGATAGGACGTCACCTTCCGTAATATGCTGCTGTCCTTTTGGATAAATAATCCACAGCGCGACCGGCCCCTCCATTGCCTGGGCGATTTTTGTGACCTGAGCAAGCTGTTTCTTGGTATCGATCCGCAAAAAAACAGAATCACAATCCTTCGACAATCCGTCTTTCCCAGGCGTCACTAACGCTTTTGTGCTTTGTAACTCATTCACAAATTCTTCATCGTGATTTTCGAAACCGGTCAACGAAACCCTCATTCCCGGCTTAATACCAAGTTTCTCGATCCTGGTTTTCGGATGCAGAATCTTTTCGCGCCACTTCGCCGCGGTAGCTGCGCCTAATTCAAATATGACCACTCCTTCGGCGGTTAGTACCTGTAACTCATCCCCCCCAACTTTTACGGATTGAATCCTCGCGAACGGAATCTTCAACCGAAAATCGCCCCGAAAAATAATTTCGCTGGCCTCCAGCAGCGCTTTGCCCTGCGATTCCTGCTTGCCAAAACGCACCCGGCACTTCAGTTCGGTGCCCATAAAGCTCCTCTCCATCCGCGAGAACAATCCAGAATCAACATTTCAATTTTCAATTCACATAACGCGCAGCTTTCACGCTGCGCGAATCGCCGCAATAGTAAACTATTCAGTCCCATGGCTACAGCCATCACCAACCGCGTGGACTGGACGCTCATCTGGGCGCAACGCGGCTTCCGCTATTTCTTCACCGCCATGTTTATTTCGCTTTTTGGCGGCGGCATGAATTTTGCCGGTGTGAGCTGGTACATCATGGCCGCAACGCATTCCACCGTAAAAGTCAGCCTGCAGGTAATTGTGGTTACTTTGCCGGGCTTGATCATTCCGTTTATCGGCGGCGTTCTGATCGATTGCTTCGACCGCCGCTACCTTGGCGTAGCCCTCGATCTGGCGCGCGGCGTAACGGTATTGGCGACAGCATACATCGCCTGGCACGGCCATCTCGCGCTGTGGCATTTGTACCTGATGACGCTGGTTACCGGCGTGGCCTCCGCGATGTATTGGGCGACCGTCAACGCGCTGGTACAGGAAGTTATTCCGCCGAGCCAATTCACCGCCGCCAACGCGGCTGTGCTCATCGGCGTGCAGAGCGGCCTGCTTATTGCTGGGGCCTTCGTGGGTTTTACCTACGACCGCGCGGGCATCGCCGGCATTCTGGCGATCGATGGCTTTACTTACTTTGTCTCCGCCTATTGTCTTTACAAAGTTCGGCGCGGTTATGTTTCGCCGCGCGAGCATCAAAAATATCGTGAATATTCCGAGGCCACGGAAGCGACAGCCGAAGCGCTCTCGACAGGAGAAAATCCGGAAGTGGCCGAGGCGGGAATTTCTCTCGCCATGTATGCTGATCTGCGCGAAGGTTTTCAGTACCTCAAGCAGCAGCCGCTGGTGCGCGCCCTGGGAATCACACACTCGATCCTGATGGCCGGAGTGGTCAGCGCCAACGTGGTCCTCGTGGCGCTCACCAGCGATGTTCTTCACGCGGGCGCGCGCGGTCTGGGCTATCTCGAATCCGGATGGGCGGCCGGCGCGATCGTAGGCGGATTGATCGCTACGCAATTACGCGAAGAGTTGCGCCTCGCGCTGTACGTCGCGGCATTTGCAGGACTGGCGCTCGGACACATGGCCGCGCCGTTCATCGCCTTTCTTCTGGCCGCGTCACTGTTGCAAGGCTTGTTTGGATTTTGCCGCGCGCTCGGCGGAGTGGTGGCGCAGTCCGCGCTCATGTCCATCGTGCCGCGACATTTCATGGGCCGGACGCAGTCCGCGATGGCCATCGTAACCACCGCCGTGCAACTGGCGATGTGCGTGGCGCTCGGATGGATCGCGGAAAGAGCGGGCATCATCGCGGGCTATACCTTGCTGGCATTGCTGTACGCGGGCGCCACGCTTACAGCTTTTCATGCGCGGCAACTGCTAAGGGTCGCTGCGACGCAATCCTAGAAATTTCGCGGTTGGATTTGCAGCGGAAATTTTACCGAGGTCATTATGGAAATCACTACCATCGGCCCGTTTCTAAAATATTTCGACAACGTCCGCGAACGCACCATGCGCGTCGCAGCCTGCATTCCGCCAGGCAAAATTGATTGGAGCTATGCGCCGGGAAAATTTACGCTTGGCGATCTTTTGCGCCACATCGCCGTCACGGAACGCTATATGTTCGCGGAAAATGTGCAGCATCACGACAGCCGCTACACCAGCCACGGACCTGAGTTGGCAGCCGATTACGACAGCGTGATCGAACTGATGAAGCGGCTGCACGCCGAATCGTTGGCGATTTTTGCCAACCTGACGGATGAAGATTTAAAGCGCAAATGCAAAACGCCAGGGGCCGTCAAAATTCAAACCGCCAAATGGCTGCGCGCCATGGTTGAACATGAAGTGCATCACCGCGGCCAAATTTATCTTTATCTCGGTTTACTTGGGGTGCCCACGCCGCCGCTTTACGGCCTGACTTCGGAAGAAGTACGCGCTGGCGGCCACGCAGGTTAATTTCTGCATTCTTTTTATTTGGCTGCCCACAAAAAAACGCCCCCGATATCGGAGGCGTTTTTTTTTAACGAATCAATTCGCTACTTCTATAGGTAATCCCGCGAAGGCCCTTCCAAAAACGCACGCAGCTTCCTCGAACGCGAAGGGTGCCGCAACTTGCGCAAGGCCTTGGCCTCGATCTGCCGGATGCGTTCGCGTGTGACGGCGAACGACTGCCCCACTTCTTCAAGGGTGTGCTCGCTGCCATCGTCCAAACCGAAGCGCATCTTGATGACTTTTTCTTCGCGAGGCGTGAGGGTCTTCAACACCGAAGAGGTCTGTTCCTTCAAATTCAGGTTGATGACCGCATCCGACGGCGAAACTACGGCCTTGTCTTCGATGAAATCGCCGAGATGAGAATCCTCTTCTTCTCCGATGGGCGTCTCCAGCGAAATGGGTTCCTGCGCAATCTTCAAAATCTTGCGCACCTTGGAAACCGGGATGTCCATGCGCTTGGCGATTTCTTCGCTGGTCGGCTCGCGTCCAAGCTCCTGCACCAATTGCCTGCTGGTACGAACCAGCTTGTTGATCGTTTCGATCATGTGCACGGGAATGCGGATGGTGCGCGCCTGGTCGGCGATGGCTCGCGTAATGGCCTGGCGAATCCACCACGTCGCGTAGGTGGAGAACTTGTAGCCGCGGCGCCACTCAAACTTATCGACCGCTTTCATCAACCCGATGTTGCCTTCCTGAATCAGATCGAGAAATTGCAGTCCACGGTTGGTATATTTTTTTGCAATCGAAACCACCAAGCGAAGGTTGGCTTCGATTAATTCTTTTTTGGCCTGGTCGGCTTCCGCTTCACCGCGATGGATGAAGGTGAGAGTGCGCTTGAGTTCGGTGAGCCCAACTTCGCTGGCCTCTTCAATGTCTTTCAGCTCGCCGCGCCGGTTGCGCAATTCCTTACGCGCTTCAAACGCGACGTCGCCTTTGGCGACATCCGCGCGCCGCTCCAGCCGCCCCGCCTCGCGCTCCAGCGACTGCAGCCGCTCGACGGTGCCGCGCATCTTGTCGATGAGCCGCTTCTTTTCAAAGGGATTAAAAACGATGGCGCGGATGGCCACGGAAATTTCCACGCGGGTGCGCGCCACTTCCCACTTGGCGCGAACATACGGTTTCTTTTTGGACTTCGGCGTATTGTCGAGCTTCACCGCTTGCTTCAAGGCCTGCTCGTACAACTTGGCAATCTTGTCGATGTACTTCAGCGTCTGCTTGGTTTTGTTGGCGATTTTCTCTTCGGTTAGCTCTTCGTCGTCAAACACGACGATTTCTTTAATGGAGCGCGCGCCTTTGCGCAAATCCTCGCCTACGGCGATCAATTCCTTGATCACAATCGGCGAACGGGTGATGGACTTCATGACCACCAGTTGGCCGCGCTCAATGCGTTTGGCGATGGTCACTTCGCCTTCGCGGGTCAACAGCGGCACGGTACCCATTTCGCGCAGGTACATGCGCACCGGGTCGTTGGTTTTTTCGAGCGAGCCGGGAGTTAGATCCAGGTCGCCGTCTTCGCTGTGACCTCCTTCTTTCTCCACCACCACAACATCGTGGTCGGCGCCCGGTTCGGCGGACACTTCCACGGCGCGCGCCGCTTTGGCCGAAGCCGCATCTTCGTAAATCTCGATGCCATTGCGCTCGAACGTGGTCAGAAGATCGTCAATCTCTTCCGAAGAATGCACTTCAGCCGGAAGCGAATCGTTCACTTCGTCGTACAGCAAGTAACCGCGCTCTTTGCCTACGGCAATGAGCTGGCGTACCGCATCATATTTTTCTTCAAGACCTGCTACAGCCACGAATACCTCCCGCGGTATCGGAAACCAAAATTTGTAATTTCTTTGTTAAATCTGCCGAGGTGGAGCTTGACGCAAGCTCCGGCGCACGCCCCCAAATTTCATTCGAATTGTTCGTGAATGCCACCGCGCCGTAACACTTGCTTGCCGCTGAATCGCGTGGGTTGCCCAAATTCCCGCACAATGAAAAACCAGCTACGCCTGTAAATACATCTATAAGATGCAGTTAAGAGCCAAACAGTTACGCGCGAAGCCCTACTACGCTACACATTTAACTCTAGCCCCGTCAATCTATTAATCGTTGGAAAACATAGGATATCTCGTGGCGCGCTGGGCTTCCAACGAAAATTGTTGGTAAGCCCTCAATTGGTCACCGCCCGGCAGCCAGGCGCCTCATCAATTCCTGCTTTTTCTCGAGCAGACTACGCATCTCCGCGGAAGCCGGATTGGCCTCAATACTTCGCTGCACATCGGCCAAAGCCCGCTCCGTTTGGCGATTTTGCAGCGATTCGAGGCAGCTTTCCGCTTCTTCCCAGGTGAGTTCGCTGGACTCTTCGAAGAGTATTTCGAAGAGCATCCGGCGGTCGCGTTCTTCCAAGCTGGTGGCAACCTCGGTGGTTTCTATCGGTGCGCCCGCCAGATTCGCGGCGATAAGCGCGGTAAACACCTTTTCTGTTTCGAGGCCGCTGCACAATCCCGCATCGCTTAGCCGCTGTGCAAGTTCATGTCGAAAAGTGTCGGCTTCCGCCAGCATGCGGATCAAGCGGCGCTCTGCCGGCTTGGCCGCACGTCCGACGAGTTCCGGCGCCACTCGTAAACCGCTGCGCCGTTCCGCGGCTGCTTTGCTCAGAGCCGCGCGCAACACCGGCTCTTCAAGCCGCAGTTGCTGCGCGATGCGTGTGGCCCATTCGGACCTCAAGAGGCGGTTGGGAATTTTCTGCACGTACGGCAAAAGAAAATTCACCGCGCGTAATTTGCCTTCGCCAGTGGACAAGTCCATATGGCGCGCCCGCCCGATCAAATAGTCCACATACGGGGGAGCATCTTTTAATAATTTGGTGTAGGCCTCGACTCCCATTTCGCGAATATAAAGGTCCGGATCGGCATTTTTTGAATATTTGGCACCATCGCCGCCGGGTAAGTTCATGGCCGGAAGCGCCAGCACGCGCACTTCAAAATCATTTTCGAGCAGTAAGGAAATGGAGCGTTCCGTGGCGAGTTGTCCCGCGGTGTCGGGATCGTAATTGACGATGACGCGCTTGGTGAAGCGCGAGAGAAGCTTGATCTGCGGCTCCGCTAAACTGGTTCCGCAGCTGGCCACCACATTACTGATGCCCGCGCGCGCCACAGCGATAGCATCCATGTAGCCTTCGACCAGCACCGCGAAATCGGCTCGGCGCAGGGCTTCCTTGGCGCGGTCCAGGTGATATAAAACGTTGCTCTTTGAATAAATTGGAGTTTCCGGCGAGTTCAAATATTTAGGCTGATCATCCCCCAGCGCGCGGCATCCAAAGGCCACAATCTTTCCTGAGTCATTGGCGATCGGGAAAGTGATTCTCCTGCGAAAACGGTCGTACATTCTGGCGCCGCCGCTTTGGTCGCGCGACACGAGGCCGGATTCAATCAACAACGGCTCTTTATATTTCGCCTTCAGAAATCGCAGCAGTGCGTCGCCACCGCTGGGGGCATAGCCGATCCCGAAGCGAGCGATGGCATCTTTATCCAGACCGCGATCCTCGAGGTACGCTCGCGCCGCTTTGCCTTCCAGAGTTCCGCCCAGTTGCTGTACGAAAAATGTTTGCGCCTCGCGGTGCATTTCCACCAGCAACGTGCGTTGATGATTTTCCTTGCGCTCTTCGGGCGAGCTGGCCTTCGTGCGCGGAATGGCGATTCCGCATTTTTCCGCAACGATGCGTAGCGCTTCGGGAAATGCAACTTTGTCCATCTCCATCACAAATTTGAAAACGTCTCCGCCCACGCCGCAGCCAAAACAGTGGTAAATCTGCTTTACCGGATGCACAGCGAAGGACGGTGATTTTTCAGCGTGGAAAGGGCACAGCCCGGTAAAATTTTGCCCGCTCTTCTTGAGGCGCACGTATTCGCCGATGACGCGAACAATGTCCGCCTGCTGCTTCACGCGCTCCGCGAATGATCCCGCTTCGGCCATTTAATTAAGCTCGCAACTCGACGATGGTCACAGCGTTGCCGCCGCGCTCCTCCGTTTCAAACGACTGGCTATCCACCAGCGGATGCTTAGAAAGAAACTGCGCCAGCCCTTTGCGCAAGGCCCCGGTGCCATGTCCGTGAATGATTCGGACGCGTGAGCGATTTGCGAGTGCTGCTTCGTCCAAGAATTTGTCGACGCGTTCCGTGGCTTCTTCCACGGTACAACCGATCAAATTAATTTCGCCGCCGGTTCCTTCATCACTGGCTTGGGTGCGTACGGTAACACTGCCTTTCGCGGCCCGGGCGCTGCCAGCGACGCTTGGCCCTTCCACGCCGGTAATCTCGTCGAGCCCCACCTTCATGCGCAACGGCCCGGCCTCAATTTCCGCCGTCGTTCCATCGAGGCGCCGGAACACCACCGGCTTGCTGAATCCGCGGACGTGCACCCTCGCGCCCGGCTGCAAGTGCGCCGCAGCGACAATTTCTTTCCCAGCCGCGGGAGCGCCAAGATCCCGTTGCGACTCTGAAATGGTTTGTACCACCGCGGCATTCAGCTCGTCGCGCGCTTCGCCTCGCACATCTTGTCCTTTGCGACGCGCGAACTTTTCGAGCGATCCGCGCAACTCTTTTTCTTTTACCGCTTCGACGACGCGCGAAACATTCTCATCGAAGCGCTTTTGCATCTCCGCGAATTTTTGTTCGAGCTCGCGGATGCGGCCTTGCTGCCGCGCAACCCACTCATCGCGTAATTTTTTGCGTTCTTCATCGAGCGCGTGCCGCTCGGCGGTCATCTGCTGCTGCATGCGATCCAATTCATCGCGGCTCCGATGCAGGTAGGCAATCAAGTCCGCGGCTTCAAGCGCTTCCGGCGCCATCAGGGCGCGTGCGCGAGCGATGATCGGCTCGGCAACTCCCAACCTTCGTGCAATCGCGATTCCGCTGGACCCGCCCGGCACTCCAACCATCAGCCGGTACGTTGGTCTAAGGTTTACATCGTCAAATTCCACTGCAGCGTTAACAACTCCGGGCGTTGTCGATGCGTACGTTTTCAGGCGGTCATGGTGGGTGGTGGCTAGCACAATGCAATTTTTCGCGCGAAATTCATCCAGCAGCGCCACCGCCAGCGCGGCGCCCTCCTCAGGCGCAGTACCTGTTCCCATTTCATCGACTAACACGAGGGACTCGGGCGTGGCCGCTTCCAGCATCGCTTTCAAATTCAACATGTGCGCGGAAAAAGTGGAAAGATCGGCGGCAATGGATTGCTCGTCTCCAATGTCCACCAGCACGCGGTCAAAAAATGGAAGCACCGCGCGTTGCGCCGCCACCGGAATTCCCGATTGTGCGGAGAGCGCCGCGGTGCCCGTGGTCTTCAGTGCCACCGTTTTTCCGCCGGTGTTCGGCCCGCTGATCACCAGCACGCGCTCTTCACCGCCAAGCGCGAGCGTCATCGGCACGACTGCACGGTCTTCCTTGCGCAATTTGTTTTCGAGCACCGGATGCCGCGCAGCCTCCAGCCGGAGTTCGCTGACCTGCGAAAATTCCGGTATTGCCGCGTCGAACTCCTGAGCAAATCGCGCCCGCGCAAACACGCTGTCCAATTCCGCGATGGTTTCCGAGGCCAGCACTAACGGCTCGCGTACGCGCTGCAGTTTTTCCGTGAGGTCGCGCAATATGCGCACAATCTCCGCGGCTTCATCTTCCCGCAGTTGCACCAACTGGTTATTCGTCTCGACCGTTTCCAGCGGCTCCATGAAAATTGTTTGCCCGGTGGCGCTCGCGCCGTGAACTACGCCCGGCACGCCGCGGCGATTCTCCGCGCGCAACGGAATTACGAAGCGATCATTGCGCAAAGTCACATAGTCTTCGCCGGCCTCGGCATTTTTGGTGCGCAGGATATGTTTCAGTGTTTTCTGAATGGCGTCGCGTGTGTGCGTGATGCTTGCGCGTATCTTCCGAAGGGCCGGCGAAGCATCGTCGCTGATCTCGCCATTGGGCAGCACGCTCCGGCGAATGACCGCCAGCAAATCTTTGAACTCGCTTAACGCAGTTGCACGCGCCGCCAGCAGCGGAAATTTTGCCGCTTCTTCGCGAAACTGCTGGCGTAACCATCCGGCGGTCTCCAGCAGAGTCGCAGCGTCCAAAAATTCGCGCGCCTCCAGGACCATCCCCGGCCCCTCGATACGCTCGAGCCAGTTTTGTGGGTCGGCCAGCGCTCCAAATCCCAACTCGCGCGCGGCGCGCAGCCACTCCCGCGCTTCGCGAATCAACGCAAACGCCGCTGTAATTGCTGTGCGATCCATGCCAGGCTGCAAGCCATCTACAAATCTTCGTCCCGGCGCACAAGTGGTTCTCTGCCGCAGCAACTCCAGCAGCTTGTCGAATTCCAGTACATCCAGGGCGGTGCGCGACATTGCTCGGTTACATTTCCTTTTTTAAACTACTCCACAAAAACTCCGCGGCTTCGTCCGCCGTGGCCGCAGTTCTCAAAATCCGCGCCTGCACTTCCGCCCAGGGATTTTCCTGCGCCACTTCCACTGCGCGCACACATTGCAAAATCGGGGTCCAAAATTCGCCCAGCGCCACAAATGGTTTCGGCGGCATCACGGACTTGTTCATCATTTCCCAGGCCACGGCCAGCTCCGCCAGAGTTCCTGTGCCGCCCTTGCAAGCGACAAATCCGTCTCCTAAGCGAATAATCTCAAACAATCTTTCTTGCCAGGTTTTCACGCGTACTTCCACGTCTACCCATTTATTGGCTTTGGCTGCCGGAAAAAATTCCGCGGTCACCCCATAAGTTTTGCCGCCAGCTTCTTTGGCGCCGCGAGAGACCGCTTCCATGGTTCCGCCGTACGCGCCCGTGCATATCGCAAGGCCTTTTTCCGCCAGCGCGCGGCCCAGCTCGCGCGCCTGCGCGTACTCGGAATCATTTTCGCGCGGCCGCGAACTCCCAAACACGCTGACAATCATTTCCTTTTTCATTTTTCCTGCTGCTTATTGCGGCTGCTTGTGTTCGCGGGAGCGTTTTGCGGGCACGGCATTAAATTCTTCGATCATCGCCAGGCAGAGTCCGTTCATCGCGTCCGTGGTCTCATGATTTTTCCCGTATTCGTTGTTGCTCATAAAAGAAAAAGCCAATCTGCGGCCACCGGCCGTATCCGCGAATCCCGACAGCGCTCTGACGTGCTCCACCGATCCAGTCTTGGCATGCACTCGGCCAGCAGCAGGAGTATTCTTCATACGCTCTTCCAGCGTTCCGTCAACCCCAGCCACCGGCAGCGACGCAAAAAAACTTTCAAACCACGGCCGCGTTTGCGCGTAACGCAACAAGGTAAGCATCGCCCGTGGAGTGACCATGTCGTGCCGCGATAATCCCGACCCGTCGGTCTGGATGATGTCCTGGGAAGCAATTCCCACGTGGGCGTAAAAGTCCAGCGCCAATTTTGCGATGTCATCGAAAGAATTCCAAGTGCCAGCTTGCCGCATGGCGGTGCGCAACAACACTTCAGTGTGCAAATTTTGACTAATCTTGTTCACCAGCTTCACGGAATCACCTAAGGGTATCGATACATGTTCCGCGAGAACGATGGGCGTGATCCCCTCAACGGTAATGGCCTCGTGTCGTGCTCGCACTCCGCCGCTGACTTCTACGCCGCGTTGTTCCAGCAGTGCCTTTAACAACCTGGCCGCATGCAGCGCGGGTTCCTCAATCGCCAAAACTAATTTTCGTGGCGCGCTTTTTTCCGGCAGCGTTCCGCGGACCACCACCAGATGCGCGCCAAGCTCGCGCGTGAGCGTCAAATCGGCTTTGACATTGGCCGCGCTGGTCGTTACCTGATTATCGACTATAAAATCCCGCGTGCGCGGCACCACCACGGCCTGCACGGCATCACCTGCGACCTGTCCGGGCGTAAGCGTGAGCGTCGCGGTGTTGTCGTTCACCACCAGCGCTGAAATTGCCGCGCCATATTCCCAGACCATGTCGTCAATTTCCCAGCCATTGGGATAGCGCTCTCTCGGAAAGTAGCTGTCATCTGCGACCACGTCGCCGGACATTTTCTTTATGCCCTTGGCCACCAAAGCGTCGGCAAGCTCCGCCAAAGCTCTTTCTGGCGGCCCATCGAATTCTTCTTTCAAATTAAATGGGAATTTGCGATTCGAAAGATTGGGATCGCCTCGGCCCACCAGCACCAGGTCCGCGCTCAGCTCGCCTTCCGGCGTAACAATGCCCGTACTTTCCAAGGTGGTATGAAAGCGAAATTCCGGGCCAAGTTTGTCCAGCGCCAGCGCGGTGGTAAACAGCTTCATATTCGATGCCGGCACAAAATACTTCGCTGCATTCTGTTCGTACAGCGTTTCGCCTGTTTCCGCATCGGCGATCAACAGGCCCCAGTTGCCTTTACTGGCGGGTTCTGCGCCGAGTAGTGTGTCTACCCTCTTCACGAAGCGCGACGTCGCGGCGGCCGGACTCGCTGCGCTGCCGGTGTGGTGTTTTTTCTTTTGCGCCAGTGATGCGGGCGCATTTAAAAACAAGCCACCAAGCACAAATATCCAGATCGCCGCAGTGTATTTCACGCTGGCTCGCCCGATACTCATTCCGCTCCCTGCTGGTAAATTACGGTCAACGAAAGTATAGTCGAAGCGCCGCGGATCACTCCCCTTAGAGCGCTCGCGCAACATTGGCGATGCGTACTTGGGTCTGAGAACGGAAAGTCCGCCGGTCGCGTCCACGTTAACCGTTTTTCCAACTATTGCGTTAAAAATCGAAGACGAGGTGAATTGAATATGAAGCGAATGCTTTCGTTGTTGGCTGTGGCCGCGCTCGCACTGCCATTGTCCGGCGCAGATTCAAAAGAAGCGCAACGTCTTCAGAATTGCGGCACGGTGTTGCGGGAAATCATGGATATTCCTGAAGACATCCCGCAAGATCTGGTCGACAAGGCCGAGTGCATCATTGTTTTTCCGTCCGTGCTCAAGGCGGCCTTCGTCGTCGGTGGGAGCTATGGCCGCGGCGCTATGACTTGCCGCACTGGCGAGCATTACAGCGGCCCGTGGAGCCCCCCGTCGATGATGATTTTGGAGGGCGGCAGTGTCGGGTTTCAGATCGGCGGACAAGCCACTGACTTCGTCTTGCTGGTGATGAATCCTCGCGGCGCCCACTCCATGCTCAAGAACAAAGTAAAGCTGGGTGCGGACGCTTCTGTTGCCGCGGGCCCCAAGGGACGCACCGCCGAAGCTTCCACGGACGCAGCGCTGCGCGCCGAAGTTCTCAGCTACTCACGTTCGCGCGGACTTTTTGCCGGCGTTTCGTTAGCGGGCGCCAGCGTGCGGCCGGATAATGACGCAAATGCACGAGTTTATGGCAGAGAAATCGACGCTCACGACATCATCTTTGGGAATAAAGCAAAAGCGCCTAAAGCGGCGCAGCGCATGATTTCCTATCTCGACCGTCGCAGCCCGAAGAACACTTCGGATCCGCGATCATTGCGCGAAGACTAGCGGGTATTTTGCGCGTCTCCTGGATCGCGAAGGGCCACATTAACGAAAGTGAACGCCCGAGCCGAACAGCGGCTTGGGCGTTGCTTTTTCCAGATCGTTATTGAACCTTAGCGACAAAAAATGGTGGCCAAGCAGCCGAATATGACTTATAGTCATGTATGGCTAATGGTCATATGCGCACAAACTCCTCATTTTCAGTTCCCACTACGGATCGTCGACAGCGGCGTTCTTCGCAAATTCGCGAACGCCTGTTTCGTGCTGCTCTGAATCTGTTCGCTGAGAATGGCTTCGCCGATACCACGGTGGAAGACATCACTAACGCCGCCGATGTTGGTAAAGGCACATTTTTCAATTACTTTCCGAGCAAAGATCACATCCTGCTGGCGTTCGCCGAAATGCAATTGGGCAAGCTGGAATCGATCATCGAAAGCGCTCGGAATACTAACGAACCGGTCCCGCATTTCTTCCGGACCCTTGCTGTACGCATGACCGAAGAGCCCGGCCGCAATCCTGCCATAGTCCGCGCCCTGCTCCTTGCCAATTTGTCGAGCACGCCGGTTCGCGAAGGAATGCGCATTAACCAGGCGCGAGGGCATAAATTGCTCTCCGAGTTTGCACAAATCGGCCAAGAGCGCGGCGAGCTGCGCAACGATCTGCCTGCCGGCGACATTGCCCAGGTATTTCGCCAAACGGTTTTCGGCACCCTACTGGTGTGGTCATTGTATGGAGACGATTCGCTGGCCACCCGCATAGGCACCGCGCTCGACGTTCTTTGGCAGGGTTTATCCCCGCGTGACGTTGCTGCGCCTCGAAAACAGCAGGAGGCGCAACATGAGTCGTAAGAATATTGCGATTTTCCTTGTGCTGATCGTTCTCGTTACCGCCGCGGTGGTATCTGCGCGCTGGTTTCAGCGGCGCAGCGATTCCACCTTGCAAGGATCCGGCACCGTTGAAGCGCGTTACATCCGCGTGGGCTCCAAAGTCGGCGGACGCATAGACAAGGTGCTCGTGCGCGAGGGCGATTCCGTAAAAGCCGGCCAGGTTTTGGTCACCTTTGACGATAAGGAACTGCAGGCCGCGCTCGGGCAGTCGCGAGCGGCGTGGGAAAAAGCTCATACCGGTTCGCGTCCGGAAGATATCGCCCAGGCGCGCGCCGCCGCCGCCGAGGCCAAAGCGGAATACGAGCAACGCAAGAACGGCTATCGCAGCGAAGATATTGCCGCGGCTCAATCGGACCTTGACCGCGCCAATGCGGAAGAAGTTCGCACTCACAATGATTTCGACCGCTATGACGCTCTAGCGAAAAAAGATTTGGTCTCGCGCCAGCAACGGGATGCCGCGGAAGCTGCCTGGAAAGTTGCCGCCGCGCAGCAAAAAAATGCGCAGCAAAAATTGGCCCAGCTGCAACGCGGCTACCGTCCGGAAGAAATCGCTTCCACAGAAGCGCGCTATCGTTCGATGCTGGCAACCCAGGAGAAATTCGAGCGTGGGAGCCGGGCCGAAGATGTCGACCTCGCCAAAGCGGCTTACAACTACGACGCAGCACGTGCGCGCGAAGCGCAGGTGGTTGCTCCCTCGGATGCAACCGTGGAAGTGCTGGACGTCCGCCCGGGAGATCTGATTGCGCCGAATACGCCGGTCGCCACACTGCTGGAGCGCGATCAGGTGTACATCCGCATTTACATCCCGGAAACGGAAATCGGCCGGGTGCGCATCGGGCAGCAGGCGGAGGTCCGCGTCGACTCTTTTCCCGACACCGTTTTTAACGGCGTTGTGGAGCAAATTAATCAGCAAGCCGAATTTCTTCCTCGCAATGTGCAGACTCGCAGTGAACGGGTGCACGAAGTAATCGGCGTAAAAGTTCGCGTCAATGACACCACCGGAGGCGTGCGTAGCGGCATGGCGGCTGACGTGAAGTTGAAAGCTGCGAATTAAATCTTATGCCTGCCAATAACGGACAACACCCAGGGGACGCCTCCATCTCCGCGAAAAATCTGGTGCGCCGGTTTGGCGACTTCGTCGCTGTGGATGGCGTGAGCTTCCGCGTCGAAAAAGGAGAAATTTTCGGCTTCCTGGGCCCTAATGGCAGCGGCAAAACCACCGTCATAAAAATGCTTACTGGCCTGCTGCCCCTTAGCGAAGGAGACGCTTGGGTTGAAGGCCTGGATGTACGCACAGATGCGGAATCGGTGCGCGAGCGCATCGGCTACATGTCTCAAAAATTCAGTTTGTACGACGACCTCACGGTCACCGAAAACTTGCAATTTTATGGGCGCATTTACGGCCTGCCACCGGCGCGCATGAAGCAGCGTATGGATGAGATCGTGCAACTCAACGGGCTTGGCGCGTACATGAATCGCCTCGCCGCTCGCCTGTCTGGCGGGTGGAAGCAGCGTCTGGCACTCGGTTGCGCCATGCTTCATGAACCTAAACTTTTGTTTCTTGATGAGCCTACGGCGGGGATTGACCCCGTCGCGCGCCGCGAATTATGGGATCTGCTGTTCGAGCTATCCGGTCATGGCATCACCTTCTTTGTCACCACGCATTACATGGATGAAGCCGAGCGCTGCAGTCACGTCGCGTACATCTATTACGGCAAACTTATTGCCGATGGCACTCCCGTCGAGCTGAAGAAAATTCCCGAGGTGCAGCCCGCCGGGACGAAGCGCGTAGAAATCAGCACTCCTGAGGTGACCCGCGCCCTTAAAGTGGCCCGCAAAATTCCCGGAATTTGCAGCGCCACAATTTTTGGCGAATCCATCCACGCATTGGTGGAAGACCATTACGACCTTCCCGACCTTCGCGCGCAACTACTCAAAAACGACATCACCGTGAACGACATCCGTCCGCTCACACCCAGCCTGGAAGATGTTTTTGTCGAACTTACTTACAAACACCAGGCGCAACTGGAGGCCGCCCGTGAATAATCTCTTTCGCGGGTTCGGCGCGGTTTTTTACAAAGAAGTGCTGCACGTGCGGCGTGATTCCGCCACGCTGTTTTTTTCTCTGTTCATCCCGCTGATTCAAATGTTTGTGCTCGGTTTTGGCATCGATACCAACGTGCGCCAGGTGCACACCGTGGTTTTCAATGGCGACGGCCGGCGCGAAAGCCGCGAGCTTATTGACCGCCTCAAAAATTCCGACACCTTCAATATCATCGACTATGTAACAAATGATCGCGATCTGAACGATGACATCGTCTCCGGGCGCGCACGCGTGGGCATAAAAATTCCCGTGGAGTATTCCGACCGCCTGATCCACAACATGAGCGCGCAGGTTTTGGTGCTCATCGACGGCTCCGACTCATCGGTCGCAGGTCAGGCTATTAACGTAACCACGGCCATCGGGCTCGACGAATCGCTTCGCCGCGTTCTTACTGACCGCGCCTCCTTCGCCGTGGACATGCGCCCGAAATTACTGTTCAATCCCGACTCGCGGTCTCCCAATTTCCTGCTGCCCGGACTCACCGCGATTTTGCTGTTGAACGTCACCACGTTTCTTACCGCTTTCGCCATCGTCCGCGAAAAGGAGCGCGGTACTCTAGAGCAACTCTTCGTAACACCGGTGCGCCCGTTCGGTTTGCTGCTGGGGAAATTACTACCCTATTTCTTCATCGGCTTTACGGAGCTTTGCCTGATTCTCACTTGCATGCGGTTCATCTTTCAGGTGCCCATCCATGGCAGCGTTCTACTTCTGGCCTTGCTCTCATTGCCTTATCTGTTCGTCTCGCTTTCATTGGGTATTTTAATTTCCAGTAAAGCGGGCACCCAGGGCGAGGCCATGCAGCTCGCGTTCGTTACCATCCTCCCCAGCATTTTCTTTTCCGGTTATATTTTTCCGCGCGAGACCATGCCCATCTTTTTTCGCGTCATCAGTTATTTCGTTCCGGCCAGCTATTTCATCAACATCACGCGCGGAATTATTCTGCGCGGCGCCGGAATTCAACATCTATGGATTGACGGCCTCGCGCTCTTTGCCATGGGCACATTTTTGCTGATCGTCGCGGCGCGCCGTTTCCAAAACAAAGTCATCATGGCCTAAGCCCTGCTTTTCACCTCGTTAAACCCGTTCTTCTGGCGAAACCTAACTGGCCTTACTCAGCGAACAACTTTGAATTTGCTCTAGCCCGCGATTCCCTGCTCCGCCATTCCACGACAGAGACATCTGCGAACAAGGGCCTGGTCTGGTCCTCTCCTCCCATGGTCGCGTTGAAAATCCGTGCTCTTTGCGAATTTTCGCCACGCGCTCCGCTGCCTTGCGCCGGTATTCTTCCGGAGCGTAGCCGTTTTTCGCGTACCACTGCTCATATTGCTTCGCCAGCCGCGGAAATTTCTGCCGCACAAACGGGAAGAACTGCTTCGCCGAAGAGGGCATCAAAAACAGCGCGTTTGAGAAAAACCATTGTGCCCCGGCGGCACGCACCGCCGCGGCTACCGCTTCCAGATCTCCATCGCGATCGGTTATTCCCGGAATCAGCGGCGACGCCGAGACGCCCACCGCTAATCCCGCATCGCTCAATTGCTTTATGGCCGCGACGCGCAAATCAGGGCGCGGAGCTCGCGGCTCCAAAAGCCGCGCCAACCTTGGCCGCAAAGTGGTAATGGTTACGTTGAGAGAGAGCGAAGAACGCGCCGCGATGTGCTTGAATACGTCAATATCGCGTACAATTTGATGAGACTTGGTAATCACCGAGATGCTCAGACCATCGCGTTTAGCCAACTCCTCGAGGCACGCGCGGGTGACGCCATATTCCTTTTCCGCAGGCTGGTAAGGGTCGGTCGCCGTGCCGATGGCAATATGATCGGGGTATTCGCCGCCGGAGGCCTGCGACTGGTAGGAATATTTGCGCATTACATCCCATGACAGCAGTGCCGCCGCATCTTTCTTCACGTATATCTTTTTCTCGAATTCGCCACCGTCCAGCTGCATGTACTCGTGGGTGTACCGCGCGTAGCAGTAATGGCAGCCGAATTCGCAGCCGCGATAGGGATTAATGGTCCATTCGAAGGGCACACGCCGCGAATCGCAGCGGTTCAGAATGGATTTAACCGGCAAAAGAAAATATTCCGGCCGCTCATTCGAGGTCCGGTGCGTTTCCGCCGGAGGAGATTTTGCTGCGAGGCGGGCTATACCTACCAGCGGTGGATTTACGCCGTTGGCAGGCGCCCCAACAGCAGCACGGGTACCGGTCTCTGGCAGGTTTTGGGGACCTGCCGATACCGCTGGTGACGGGGGGTAATCCGCCACTTTCGTACCCGGGTTGCTGTTGTGTGGACCGCGAGCGACCGGGGCAAGGTCTGCGGTCCCATTCCTTGGGCTTTGCGTGTCCGGGCACTCGGGAAAGAGTGACGCGGTGGTTGGTGATGCGATGCGCCGTCGAGTGAAAGCTCTCGCCGGCGAGGGGAACGGAACAGGGGACATAGCCCACCTCGAAGCACGGGGCAGTATTTCGCTTTTTGTTCGCCTAGTCAAGAACTATTTTCGCTTTATATTCGCTGCAAGGCTTTTCCTTCTATAACGAACTGTATTCATTCGTATCCGCATCCGTGCCGAATTGCCTCCCTCGCTTCCGCAGAGTATTCTGCCGTAGCCTTAATAGTCTTGAATCGCGCGCATCCTGGAGGAATACATCGAGTATGTTTCCGCGTTTACTCTGCTTGGCATGCTCGTTGCTGTTCTGCTCCACAGTCCAAGTCAGCCGGTCTTTCGCCCAGCAATCCGCGCGGCCGTCCCAGCAGCCCTCCGAAGTTCCCAAGCCCGCGCAAGCTCCACCGAGCCCGCAATCAACGCACTACCCCATCCTGCTTCTTGGCCACGGCAGCGATCCCGTTTGGAGTGTGCTCATCGGCCAGAAAGGGCCGGAGCGCCTTGACCGCGCCAATTACCCGCCCATCGCCCTTGAGCCCGCCAATGTCAGCCAGGAAGGATCGCCGGACGCGTGGGTCTATCGCGCCAAAGATATTGTCACCGGCGCGGAGGTAACGATCCATCTCACCCGCGAAGTTTGCATTGATTCCGCGGCAGCCGCGGTTCCCGAGGTCGCGCCGAAGACACCACCAGCTGGAAAAGCGGCGACTTCCGCCACGCCTTCTTTGACTATTGCAAAGAATGCGTTTCGCATTGTTCTGGAACATGGGCAAATCGGCACATTCCGCGGCTGCGCACGCGTTGCCGCGGAACTTTTCCCGAAGATCGTAAATCAGAGCGCGGATGACGACGACACAGAAAAGAAAAAGCCGCCGGTTACCTCTATCACAAATTTTAAAGCTCCCACGGCGGTCGCCTACGTGACTTCCGGCAGCAAAATTGTTGTGAGCCGGGGCGCGGCCAAAAAAATTACCCCCGTTGCCGGCACAGAACTCGCGCTTTCTCACGACGGCAAAAAACTTCTCTACACGCGAAACGATTCCAAGATGGGATCCGAGCGCACCATCGTGCTCTACGATTTCGATACCGCCCGCTCAAAAGAATTGGTTCATGGCACAGTGCGCGAAGCGTTCTGGTCGCCGGATGATTCGCGCTTTGCATATTTGCAATCGCAGGATCAGAAATGGCGCGTAGTGGCTTCTCCTTTTAGCACGCCAGAAACCGCAACTCCGCTTTATAACGGGACTGTTGATGCGCTGCAAGGCTGGGCCGATGTACATACGGTGCTGGCCAACGACGCGCAGAGCCTTTACTGGATCAGCGATGACCGGCCGCAACAATCTGTGCCGCTGAAAGAAATCTACGGAGACGCTTTCCGCATCTCGGATTCGGACACCATTCGCATAAATCCGCTGAACCCGGATTTGCTGTTGGTCTCGGCAAAGTATTTTACCGCGCCGGCCGGCGCCCCCGCCGATGCGGCCGGAATTTTCCTGTATGAAATTCGCGCCAAACGGCGTGTCGTTCTGACCCCTCCGGAGCAGTGGTCTAGCCACGGCGAATGGTCCCGCGACGGTATCCAAATATTTTATACTCGTCGCATGACGGCTACTTCCTCGGTGACCTACCGGGTTTTCTGGGACGGCAGCGCGCCCCGTCGTTATCAGGATGGAACCGATTTAGTAGTCGGTCAGTAAAAAGTCGGGAGAGCAAATCATGGCCAGCAACATCTGGGCAACTTTGACAACGATAATGTCCATTGTTTACGGCTCGATCGTTTACGCGACCCTCGCTCTTATCCTATTAACGGCGCCGCCGCTGCGAGCGCAACAACCGCCGCGCGATCCTGGCCCCATACCTCCACCGTCGCAACCGGCCCCTAATTCTCCAAGCGCTCCCACCGCACCGGTCGCTCCAGCCAATCCTGCCGCCGGCGCTTCTCCTTCAGCGCACATGATGCGCACCTGGCGCCGCCTCACGTACACGTGCAACGGGGACGCGAAGGTGGTCGTCAACTTACACGCAAAACAGGCTCGCGTGGTCTATAAAGGTCACACCTACAACCTGCAGCAGGCTGACGAATCCGAGGGCCAGAAATATACCGACGGTGCTGTCGTCTGGCGCATCAAGGATGAAGTCGGGAGTCTCGACCGTTCTGCAAAATCCGGTGGCAACAAATCTCTGGCCGCCGGCTGCCATCTGCAAAGTACCGGCACTGCGCCTCCGGCACCGCCGCCAAACCATCGTTAGGCTGGTGTCTCGCCAATCAAATCGCTAGGCGGCTGTTCCAGTCATACTCCAAGTCCTCAACGACAGAATAGTCCTTTGTTCATTGGCCGATACGCGGCACCTGCACTTTTGCAAACTCGGCGCGCCTCGCCCGGCGGCTATAATCGAA
>Ga0209625_1000043_pt1 | contig 24738 bp, 25 predicted proteins | sample JacPin_JW_Ref_M2_FD_187960 | JGI IMG/M metagenome (GOLD analysis project Ga0209625, IMG submission 187960) | Forest soil microbial communities from Algoma, Ontario, Canada - Jack Pine, Ontario site 1_JW_Ref_M2 (SPAdes) (version 2) | ecosystem: Environmental > Terrestrial > Soil > Boreal...
TGCCATAACCAGCGACATTATGAATTTCATTTGGATAATAAAGGGTGTGCAGCGTTAGCCCACCCCGATAGGAGCGGAGAATCACGGTGCGTTCGCGCTGGTGCATGGTCACTTGCGCCAGGGCCGCAATTTCCATCTCTTCCATAGTCTTCAGCAACAGCGTGTACCCGCGGCGGCCGGCTTCGTCGGGAACGGAAAAATAAGAAGTCTCAAAAAAGATGGGATCCACATCGCTGAGTTTGACGAATTGCAAAATTTCCATGCATGAAGAAGATGCGGGCTGGAGTTTTTTCAGCTCTTCGCGATCGACGATCACCATTTTGTCTTTGTCAACTTCATAACCCATGACGATTTCGTCGCGCGACACTACTCTCTTGTCATACGGACAATAGAGCTGTTGCTGCACGCGATGTCCGCATTCGCGATGAACCTCATGAAAGCTGATATGCGAATAGCGGGCGGCCGTGAATAACTTTATCGGCACGGAAACCAGTCCAAACGATATGATGCCCTTCCAAACCGATGCGGCCATAATGCCTCCCCTGACTAACAACTATGGTAACGCGGTAAATTATCGCGTCAATTCGCGGTGGACAATCGGTTTTTATTTGACATGAAACCGGCAGCTACTGAAACTAAGCAGCATTGGGGAGGCCAAGCGTGTCGGATGGCAGCTCAAAAAATGCGGAGCGGGCAAGTCTGCCGCCGCAGGCAGGCGCAGCAGGGCGGTCTCCTAGAAGGCTAAGCACACACCAGCAAGCGGTTCTGATTCAAGTTTTGGCGGTGTTTCGACATGAAACCGTCCGTGTGTGCTATCTGCCTTCCGTGAGTGACGCGCTTAATTATGCTGAAGATTTTTCGACGATATTCAGGGCCATTAACTGGACGGTGGATCCCGCCGAGAGGGTCGAGCCTCTGCCGGAAAGCTCCAGCGGACTGGCTATCGTCGTACCAGAGGGAAAAGTGCCGTCCAGCGCTGAAGCATTGCGCGACGCGTTGCGAATCTACGGGCTCGAAGCCGAAATTGTAAGCGACCAGTGGAATTTGTGCGGAGCGAGAAATTTCGTGCTGGCGATCACCAAGGCCTGACGCTGCTACTTCTCGCTGGAATTGTTTTGCTTTACATCTTGCTCCACGGCGGAAATTTCCACGCGCTCGCGCTTGATGTCCAATCGTAGCCTGGCAAATATACTCATATAAATATTCGCGACCCACACCAAAGCGAAACCGGAAATTAAATAGCCGCGCCACCCTGGCAGTAATAATTTGAAACGCGTGATGATCAGGAAAATTGCGGTTACGTAGTGGCTGAAGCAGTATTCGCAGGTGAACAGATAAAAAAACTTACGCTCATAAATGGTGCGGCAGGTCTTGCTATTGCGCAGGCACCAATCGCGCGTCTCGCGGAAAACTTCTTCGTGCGTGATGGTCCAGGCGATGGAAGAAATGGGTATCGCGAGTATCGCCAGCGTCAGTACTTGTTGTCCGAGGCTCGGGTTCATAAGCACTTCGCTTTTAGGAAGCAACACGGGATACGTGGCGTACCAGATTATTATTCTAAAACGCCCAACTGGGCCAACCGCGCGGCCTCAAATTATGGGAATCACTCTGACTCGGCAGCACCGGCGCTAGCGTGCTCAGGAACCAAGTCAATTTGCTGGAAAACACTGACTTGCAAAACGGTCTGAGCCAGCGTGATGGCCAACTTATCATCACCAGCGATGTTAAACCTGGCGGCCGCTTTGATGGGATCGCCGGAAAATTTCCACAATCCGACGATGATCTTGGCATTGGGCACGTTGGAGCGCACCCGCTTGTATAAATCGCGAGCGTGAAGAAGCGCGAAGGGTGGCAGCGCGGAGATGCACACAATGTCCGGAGCAGCCTCTTTGGTTTGAGCCAGCATTTCCGCGGTCGTTCCGATAGAGATGGCCTGGGCCTGGTACCCCGCGCGTTCGAGAAGCTGCGTGAGCATGATTCCGACAATCTCATCGGCTTCGTCACGAGCCGGGATACAAACCACGCTGGGGACGTGCCGAGGATGCTCTTCACGTATCCTAGGCGCTGAAAGTTCGGCCAAGTCCGACTTCGCCTTTTGCTCCTCGACCTCGGCGGGCTCTTTCGATCTGTCCCCCAGCTCGTCAAGTATTTCTTTGGTGCTTTTACAGATGAACTGTTCGGTGATCTCTTCGAGGTCGTCGTGATGGCGGTCCTGTTCCGCGAGCGCGAGCGCGGGTATCACCACCGAATCGTAAAGATCCTCAAGCGAATTTGTTTTTAAATAGTCTTCCAAAACCTGTTTGGCCTCAGCTTGATCGGAAGCGAGAAGGCGTTGGTAATAATGAGCCTCCGGCGACAAGACCGGTTGGTCGCCCAAGATAATATTAAGGAAGTGCAACGCCGGAACATGCCGTCCAAGAACAACCAGGCAGACGGTTAGAGGCGTCGACAACAGTAACCCGATGGGGCCCCAGATCAACGTCCAAAAGATAGCCGCAAATAAAATCGCGAAGGAAGATATTCCGGTGTTCGCGCCATAAATCAAAGGCTCAAGAAAATTGCCCACCAACATTTCTACAATCAAATACAAACCTATGGTGGCCACTGGGCCCGTCCAGGTGGGAAAAATCGCCAGCGAAAGCAAGATGGGCAGAACAGCTGCTAACGGCGAGCCGACATAAGGAAGAAAGCGCATCAGCCCGGCTACCACGCCCCACAGCATGGAATTCGGTATGCCAATGAAATACAGCCCGAGTCCAATCACTACGCCGAAGCAGCTATTGATGACCAATTGCAAAAGTAAGTAGCGGCTGACGCGGGACCCGGCGTCGTCCAAAGCCTGGGTCATCAAATTCAGATGCCCGTGGCCTACCAGGCCAATCAAGCGGTTCCGCAAATCTTCGCGTCCGGCCAGCATGAAAATTGTCAGCACCATGACGATGATGGCGCTCCCCAACGGGGTGATGACGCTGTTCAGGGATTCCAGTGGATTGGAGGCGGGCTGGAATACTTGCACGGGAACCGCTTTCGGTTGTTGTTGCGCGGTGGCCTTGCCACTTCCGGAATTCTTCGAGGACGGAACTGGTTCGTTCGGCGCTGGAGCATTCTCGGTGATTTCTTTGCCCAGTTCCTTCATCGATTCGGCGGCCTTATCCAGCCTGCGATTTTTGGGATTATGGATGGCGTCGATTTTTTCTTTTATGTTGGTCTTATAACTGGGGAGTTGATTGGTTACGTCAATCAGCTGGTTTGCTACCGTCCATCCCATGATGGCAACGCTGGAGACTGCAACGCTAACCACCAGAAAAATTGAGATGAAACGCGGAATATGAATTCGCTCTAACGCACTCACGAGCGGGGCCAGCACAAAGGTGAAGAGCAGCGCGAGTGCCAGCGGAACCAACATCACCCGCGCGAAATAAAGAGCGGTAATGACTACCACTGCAACGACTAAGGTGAGTATCCGAGAAGTGTCTTTCGCTGAAGAAGTACGGGCCACCGCAAAGTCACCTGATATTCAGAGTACAAGAATTTTTGTGATTTTAGTGAGAGTAACTGCGACTGTTGTATGACTGACATCACCGCATTCACAGAAGTTTGCAACGCTTAAGCGTGGATATCGTTGTTTGATATTGTGGAGGTTAACAGCTTCAACTGCCGCGGCCCGCGTGGAAGTAACTCGGTGGGCAGGTTGGAGGGAGAATGCTGGTCCTCAGCTGCGCTCTTTTCGATTTCCGAGCCTGCACACTGGCCGAGGAAGCCGTCATCTTCACTCATAGCCGCCAGGTCCGCCATCTCCTCATAAAAACCGAGCATAGGCCTCCGGTGAAAGTGCCGGGAATGACTTCAAGGCTTGAAAGTCCCTAGATTTAGACAACGCTGTCGTCGCGCCTAAAGCCGCGACCTACGACCCGCGATCTCAACCCGTAAAGCAGCGACCTACAACACGCGCAGAAAACGCTGCTTAAGCATACACGATTTAATGTGGATCGAAATAGCCTGGGTTCGACTGTTGGATTATGCAAGTCGACGTTAATTATCCACTCAGTACCGCGTGGGCTCAGACAATCTACGCTTTTTACCGGATGGCCCCGCGCCGCACCACAGAATACGATTCGCGGCGTTATTGATTCGGGACTCTTAACCCATAGCCCGACTCAGTGTGACCCGCTTCGGGGACCAAAAGGAGAAATCATGGACGAAAATTATCAACAAGACGCAGGACAGAAGTACGGTAATGGGGGCGGAACAGGAACGAGCGGCACGGCTTCCGGCACCGCTGCGAGATTGAAAGAGCAGATTTCCGACAAGGCTGCCGACGTCAAAGAGCGCGTATCGGACTTCGGGCGCAGGACCGCCGATAAAATCGACGCGTCACGTGGACCCGCGGCTGATTCTTTGAATAGGACGGCAGCGACGATTCATGAAAAGTCCGACCGTGTGGCGAGCGCGGCGCATGCCACGTCCGACCGTGTCGCCAGCGCGGCGCATGCCACGGCTGACAAGCTGCAAGCGACAGCGGAATACGTACGCGATCACGATTTCAAAGAGATGGCCGATGACGTGGCCGATTTGGTAAAGCGTTATCCTGGCCAATCTTTGGCGGCGGCCGCGATCCTCGGGTTCCTTCTCGCCCGCGTGATGCGCAGCAACGATTAAGGGTCCGCTGGGGGAGCTAAAATGACGACTCAAAACGGCAGAAGTGTGCCTGAAGTTCTTCAAGATATCGTCGGCAATATTCAGGAGATTATTCGCTCCGAATTTCGCCTGGCGAAGGCCGAAGTGAAAGAGGAGGCCTCCAAGGCCGCTCCGCCGTTAACTATGATCGTCGTCGGGGCTGCCATAGGCTTCTATGCGCTCGGCTTCCTCATATTCACCCTGGTGATGGGTCTCGCCACGGTAATGGCGACCTGGTTAGCAGCGCTCATCGTGGGAGCGGTGCTGGGCCTTATGGCTCTGGTGATGATCACCACTGCGTCGAAGAGGCTCAAGCAGGTAAATAAGGTTCCTGAACGAACGATTGAAACCATGAAGGAGAACGTACAATGGGCGAAAAACCAGATCAAATAGAGCGACATATTCGACATCAACGCAGCGAACTGGAAGACAATATCAGTGAGCTGGAGGAAAAAGTGAAGAGCGCTTTCGATTGGCGTACGCAATTTCAAGAGCGCCCGGCGATTATGTTGGGAGCGGCATTCGTGGGTGGCGCAGTGGTTGCCGCGCTGCTACCGAGCAGGTCAACTGTGACCAAGCGGTTGTCTTCGATGAGACACACGTCGAGCGATACCTGGACGCCTTACACCAACCGTGAGCCGGTGGCGCAGACGGAATCGACTTCGACACGTCCTTCCTATACAGGTGATTACTCTGCTTCGAAGACTTCGGAGACGTGGGAAAACTTGAAAAATGCGGCCATAGGTATGGCTACCGCTCGTATCAGCGAGTTCATCGAAGACCTGGTTCCCGGCTTTTCTGAGCATTATAGGAAGGCCGCGAGCGGGCGGCCGGTCACGCCTTTTAGTTCCATGCCCAGCGCCCGCGGGCCTGATGGGAGTGGATCCGGCGAGAGGAACTGGCAGAAACCCAACGGCGGATCGGATTACGCATCGCATTCGTAATTCGCGCTTGTAACTTTGCCGTCGTAAAACCAACCAAATGAAGCCGCGGAAACTGATCCGCGGCTTTCGTTTTTTAGAGTGAGTGACATTTTTGGTGACACAGAAAAGTGTATTTTTCCGAATGCGCGCGGTACTACAAAATGTGCCGACCCCTACAACGTTTACCTGATGGCTCCCGACACACATTCCACTTACTGTCCCACCATCTCTGAGGCGTCCCGACGGGCCGTCAAGGATCTATTCTAAGGAGACAGGAGAATGGACTTGCTTTGGACAATAGCAGTGATACTTGTGATTCTGTGGCTCCTGGGTCTGGTCACCTCGTACACGTTGGGTGGCTTCGTCCACATTCTGCTCGTATTGGCGATCATCGTTGTATTGATCCGCGTGATCCAAGGGCGCAGACCGGTCTAAAATTTCGCGCTGGCAAATTTAGCGCGCGAAGCATGGCTGATACGCAATTTACGGTTACAGGTAGGACAAAGCGCACCCCATTGGCATCGTGCGGGTGCGCACTTGTTTAATCTTTCGAATTTCTTGGCGGTCACGCAACACGAGGAGCCCGTATGACGGACAGCAATAAGGCGGACGACAAAAACGGATTGCTGGTGAGTGTGGCCGAGACCATCGGCTCAACGTTGGGAACTTTGGCCGCCAAGGCCGGCGCCGCGCAAAAGTCCATCGGCGAGACCACCAGTGAAGTAGTTCGAAAAGTGACAACGGCCAAACGCAAAGCCTCGGTGAAGAAAACCAAAAGAGCCACTACCAAGAAAACTTCCGCGAAACGGAGTGCGAAGTCAGGCAGGTCCGGCAAGCGCGCTTCGGCGGCAAAGAGCAAGCGTTCGCGCCGCCGGTAATTCCCAGACAGTTTTATTCGTACCTCAACGCGATGACGGGGTTGACGTGTGTCGCGCGCCTGGCTGGAATCCAGCAAGCGAACACCCCGATGATCAGCAACAACAGGGGAACGACCACCAGCGTAAGGGGATCGTGCGCCGACACTCCCCAGAGCTGGCTAGTAATCAGTTTGGCGAGCCCGAAGCTCACGCACAGGCCGATAACAATTCCCAACGCCACCAGCCGCAATCCAGTGCGTATCACCAGCCTCTGAACGTCCCCGCCATTCGCTCCTAATGCCATTCGTATGCCAATTTCGTGTGTGCGCCGGGCCGTGGTGTAGGCAATTACGCTGTAGACGCCGATGGATACAAGAATCACTCCGACCACCGCAAAGACGGTGACCAGCAGGAACCCAAATCGTGGCTGCGAATAGGAAAAGGAGTTGATGAAGTCTTCCATCGAGCCGGTCAGTGTTAACGCCACGCTGCGATCCGTGCCCCAGATCTCCTGCCGCACGGTGTTCATCATCAGCAACGGATCACCGGCAGTCCGCACTAGCACACCGCGTGCTGCGGAACCGGTAACTGTGTAAGGCACCCAGGTTTCCGGGATGATTGGATCCTGAAGACCCTGATTCTTAACGTCGTCGACAATGCCGATTACTTCGTACCAGGCATCCGGCTGGGCATCGGGGAATTTCTCCAGCTGCAGTATATGGATGCGCTTGCCGATGGGATCTTCGTCGCCAAAATATTTGCGCTGAAACGTTTGATTGATGACCACCAGTTTCCGCGCATTGTTGACTTCCGATTCCGTGAATCCGCGGCCGCGCTGAAATTGAATGCGTAGCACCGTAAAATATTGCTCGCTGCATAGCTGAAATAATGAAGTCCACTTCTCGGTGTGGACTTTGCCAGGAACTTCGATATCCGATGGAATCCCACCATAGGGCGGGAGCGTGCTGGTTTCCGTCGCCGATACAACGCCGGCCAGTGAATTCAGGCGCTGAAGCAGTGGTCGAAAGAACCCGGCCACCTGAGTTCCAGTTTTGTAGCGATCCTGCGGCAGCGGCAGCCGCGCCACCAGAATGTGCTCTGGACGCAGTCCCAATTTTACTTCATGTAGCGCCGCGAAACTGCGCATCAAAAGCCCTGCGCCGATAAGAAGTGTGAGCGATAAGGCCACCTCGAAAACAATTACGGCGTTGCGTATATTGGCGTGGCTGGAGCCGCCACTCGTTCCTTTACTGCTGTCGCGAAGAGAATCGTTCAAGTTGCGGCGCGACGCCTGCAATGCCGGAGCTAAACCAAAAACCAGCACCGTCAGCACGGCCACAGTTAACGTAAACAGCAACGCTGGACCGTTCATGTGGATGCTGCTCTCGGCCGGAATAATGTTAGGCGGGATAATGGCGATCAGGCCTCTCAATCCAGCCCACGCAAAGAGCGCACCGAGCAGGGCCGCTCCAATCGCTAGCAGAAGGCTTTCCACCATCAACTGCTGTATAAGGCGCCGCCTTCCGGCTCCAAGAGCCGCCCTGACGGCGAATTCTTTTTCTCGCGTGGTGGCGCGCGCGAGGAGGAGATTTGCGACGTTGCCGCACCCGATGAGCAGTAGCAATCCAACTGCAGCCAGTACGATGAACAAAGTAGTACGAAATTGTCCGACCACCAGTTCAGCCAGAGACGCTATTTGAATGGAAAAACGTTTGGGATAGTCCGCAGGGTATTGGGACGCGAGTTGTTTGGCAATTACAGTAAAGTCTGCTGCAGCTTGTTCTCTGCTGACACCAGGTTTGATATGGCCTAACAGGAACCAAAACCTTGGGAAGCCATTCGACGTAGTCAACGTGCGAACCGGCTTCTCGGGAATCCACATGTCCGCGTCACCCCACGCAAACCGCGGGGGCATGATTCCGATCAACGTGCGAGAGACTCCATTGAGGGTGAGCGTTTTATTAATCAACGAACGATCCGAGTTGAAGCGGCTTACCCATGTTTTGTAACGCAGGACAAAAGTCGGCGGTGCCCCTGGCTCGTAGTCCGCCGCTTGGGCAGCGCGTCCCAGCAGAGGTTTCATTCCAAAAAATTCAAAAGTATTTGGAGTAATTGCCGCGCCTTCAAACCGCTCGGTACCTTCTCCCGAGGTGTAAAGAATGTCTTCCTGAGCATTGCCAATGGCGTCTTCAAATACGTGATTCTGGCTGACGTAATCCAGGAATTCAGGGCCGGTAAACCCCGCGCGTCCGCCTGGGTTGCTGTCGTCCAGATTGTGGACCTCAACAGACATGAGTCGTTGTGAGTCTTTGTACGGAAAGGGCTCCAAGAGGATATTGTCGATCACGTCGAAAATCGCTGTGGAAGCGCCGACACCCAGCGCCAGCGTGAGTATCGCGATGGCGGAGAAAGCGCGGCTTTTCCAAAGAGTGCGGGCACCGAAGCGCAGGTCCGAACCCAGAGACTCGAGCATGACGCTTTCTCCTTAAAGTCTGCCGCCCACGTGGAAGCCTGTGGGACGGTTGTGCAGGCGGCAGTACTGACTATCTCCTAAGACGAATAACCCCGGAAAAGGTTGGTACGAGCAAATCTTATCCCTCTGTGAGAGACGCGGAAAGATGGTGGAAAGTTCCCAGTAAAGAGGTTTCGCCTGGAAAAGACGCTTAGCGCGCGCTGGTAGACAGGCGGCGCGTCACGTAGTCATCGATATACGCATCGAAGAGTTCGTTCAGCCGCTTGGTGACGCGGCCCGGGGAACGGGCGATTTTGTGACCGGCGATCTCGCCGACACCGAGGAGATTGCGGTTCGTGGAAGAAATGAAAACTTCGTCGGCGGAGTACAAGTCTTCAGGCCGCAAAGATTGCTCCGCGACGGATACGCCGGCTTCGGGAGCGATTTCCATCAAAATTCCGCGAGTAACGCCTTCAAGGCAGCCGGAATTTAGCGGAGGGGTCAGCACCTTGCCATTTTTCACCGCGAAAATATTGGCGGAGGTACATTCCGACACTTCGCCGCGTTCGTTCAACAGCACAACCTCGTCAAAGCCTTCCTTGGCGGCTTCCGCCACGGCCCAGACATTATTCAGCCAGGAGATGGTCTTTACTCCCGAAAGCACGGCAGCCGCGTGGCGGCCGTGGGGACGCAGCGCCAGACGGGCGCTATCGGCATACTCGGGAAGCCCAGCGGAACAAATCAGCAGATCCACTTGAGAACGCGCTTCGTCGCTCTGCCAGAATCCAACGCTGTTATAAACAAGATAGATCCTGGCGCAGCCCTCGGTAACTTTGTTGGCGCGAATTACTTCGTGAAGATGCATGCGCACTTTGGCGGGCGCGTAGGGCATGGGCAGGCTAATCATCGCGGCATGTTTTTCCAGCCGTCGCCAGTGCCGTTCATACGCGAAAGCTTCGCCGCGCGCGATACGCAGAGTCGTAAAAATACCCCACCCGCAGATGAGCCCGGCCTGGCCCATAGAAAGCCGGGACCTCTCAATGGGTAACAAGCTTTCATTATGGAAGATGTGGCGATGAATCAACGGAGCCTCGTGCCGGACTGCCCTATCACTGCACAATTATTGTAACCGATAAAACGGCACAAAAATCTCGGGTAGCCGCTTCTCGAAAGGGAACAGGTCCCCGCCACCACCAGCACGCTCGCACTGGATGTTAAGAATCAGCTCAATGGATGAGCTATTTTGACGACGGAGTGTCGCAGGTCTCGGGCACCGCGAGCACTTGCCCGGTATAGATTCGATCTGCGTCGCGTATCACCGGGTTCGCTTTTGCAATGCAGCCCCAGAAACCACCGAAGCCCAGCTTTCGCTGCGCAATTTTCCACAAGCTGTCGCCTTTGCGCACCGTCACTGTGGAATCCGAAGGCGCCGTTGGGGCAACCGGGGCGGTTGCCGCGATATTGATTGGCGTGCCGGGCACAATATGCTCGGGATGGACGATGCCGGGATTAATGGCCGCCAGCTCATGCCAGCGGTGGCCGTCGCCTAAATTTATCTGCGCCAGCTTCCACAATGAATCGCCATACTTCACGATGACGCTGCGTGGCCCTGCCGCGTTCGAGATCGCCGGAGCCGCCGGTGCCGGTTGTGTGGTTGGCGCAACCCCACGTGGCCAGTACGCAACTAGCCCCAGTTCTGGCGTTGAAATCAGTTCCGCGTTTGCAAACTCGGGAGCAATTGGTGCCTCATGCACTGCCGGTACAAGTGTGTTCGGTTTTGAAACGGCAAACCTTGAGTTCACTGCAATCGCCCGCGAAGTAGAGGAAGTAGAGAGTATCCGGGTGGCAGGCGTCCGGTTAGGCACCGGTGTCGGCGCGATTGGTTTCGGCAGCACTAATAGGGTGTTTAACGTCGGCGTACCGAGTTCGGCATTTGGGAACACCGGTGCCGTGGGTGCCTTACGCGGCGTTGCCTCTACGACGTTCGGCTCCGGCATTGTGAATTCCGGCTTTGCAGAAGCTAGAACCGCATTTGCGACGGGCAGGTGGTATTCCGCGAGCTCGCCCGTCTGCGAATGATTCAACTCTTTCATTGCCCTATACATGCGAGCCACATCGCCAAGCGGCAGATTTTCCAGTGCTTGCGCGTCTAAATTTGTGGCGGCGTCGGCTCCGGGCGCTACCGCGTCCCGCTTCTTCGCAGCTAGCAACTCCTGGTCTTCCCGAGTCAGAATCTGCGCGCGCTTTAGATCTTCTTCGGTGTACACGTGCTTTTTATGCTTGGTTTGCTGATGTTTACGGGCTTGAGCCTGACGCGCCGCTTCCGCCACGTCCTGGGCCCAGACCGGCGCTCCTGCCGCGATGGCGCAAGCTGCGAACAAGATAGCTCCGGCGTGCAGGCGCCGCCTGGAGCGATCCCATACGGCGGTGACACTACATTCCGGCAAGTGTTGGTTGTCTTCGTAATTTTTCATGGCCTACCCCAAGAATTAAGCTTGGAGCCAGTTTATCGAAGGCCAGACAGTGTCAAAAAATCGATTCGCGAGAGTGCTCTGTTCGATATGGGAACTTTCGACACCAAAATCCGCATTCGGAACTCATAGCGGCGAGACATTTCAGCGCGCGCAATCAGTGCCGTAACGCTACCGCGTCACAGCCCTGCGCGTCTGCCATGGCTGCGCGGAGCGCGAACTTGACGTAACATGTCTCCGCCCAAGTCACTTTCACGAGGTCACAGATGAAGGATGAATCAGACGTGGACGACAAATCGCAGGTGCGCAAGACTTCTTCGCAGCCGAACGAGCGCGAAGGCCACAACGTAGACCGTCCCGAAGTTCCCGCGCGCAGAAAATTTATCCAGGCAAGCCTCCTCGCTGGAGCCTCCGCGGCAGTGCTGTCCCCGCGTCCTTCACTTGGCTCATCTCGAAATGTTTCGCCGGCGTTTCAAACAAAAGGCTCCGCCGGATCGTTCGAACTTGACGAAATTACCGTTGGCGAGTTGCAGGATGGCATGACCTCCGGCCGCTTCACCGCGCACTCCATCACTGAAAAATACTTGGCGCGCATAGACGCCATCGATAAACATGGTCCGGCCATCAACAGCGTCATCGAAGTAAATCCCGACGCGCTCGACATCGCCAAGGGGCTCGATAAGGAACGCAAACAGAAACATCTTCGCGGGCCGCTCCATGGCATCCCGGTTCTGATCAAAGACAACATCGACACTTCCGATCGCATGATGACCACTGCTGGCTCCCTGGCAATGGTGGGCTCGAAGCCACCGAAGGATTCCACGGTGGCGCAAAAGTTGCGCGAAGCCGGCGCCGTCATTCTGGGTAAGACCAATCTGAGCGAGTGGGCCAACATCCGTTCGAATCAATCCACCAGCGGCTGGAGCGGTCGCGGCGGGCAAACAAAAAATCCCTATGTGCTGGACCGCAATCCCTGCGGCTCGAGTTCCGGCTCGGGGGCAGGCGTGTCCGCAAATTTATGCGCCATCGCTATCGGAACGGAAACCGACGGCTCGATCGTGTGTCCGGCCTCGGCCAACGGCGTGGTCGGCTTGAAGCCTACCGTGGGCCTTTGGAGCAGGACCGGAATTATTCCTATCTCACACAGCCAGGACACCCCCGGTCCGATTTGCCGCACCGTGCGCGATGCGGCCATTTTGCTTGGCGCGCTCACCGGCGTTGACGATGAAGACAGCGCCACCTCCGAAAGCCGGGGAAAATCCTACGCCGACTACACGCAATTTTTGGTTGCTGACGGTTTGCGGGGCGCGCGCATCGGCGTTGTACGCGGAACTTTTGGTTTCAACGCCGCGGTCGATGCACTGATAGGAACCGCACTCGAGATGCTGAAATCGCAGGGCGCGATACTCGTTGATCCTGCCAATATTGAAACACGTGGAAAGTTTGACGAGTCCGAAACCACGGTGTTCATGTACGAATTGAAAGCGGACCTGAATGCCTACTTGGCACGTCTCGGGCCGCGCGCTCCTGTTCACACGCTGCAGGAAATTATCGAATTCAATGAAAAGCATCGTGAACAGGAGATGCCCTATTTCGGGCAGGAGCTTTTCCTGAAGTCTCAGTTGAAGGGTCCGCTGACCAGCCAGGAATATCTTGACGCACTGAAGAAAAATCAACAGTTAGCGCGCACGGAAGGAATCGATGCGGTGATGGATAAGGATAAGTTGGACGCTTTGGTGGCCCCAACGGGTGGACCTGCGTGGCTCACCGACCTGGTGGCGGGTGATCACTTCGGTGGCGGAAGCTCCAGCTTTGCGGCGGTCGCCGGCTATCCGAATATCAATGTTCCTGCCGGTGAGGTGTTTGGCTTGCCTATAGGTATTTCCTTTTTCGGACGCGCGTGGAGCGAGCCGGTGCTTATACGGATCGCGTATGCCTACGAACAAGCCAGCAAACTGAGGAAGGCCCCGCAATTCCTGCCCACGCTCGGCCCCAAACCTTAGTTCGAAATAATTGAATGGAATGACGTCAAGCCGCGTGGCGTTTTCACGCCAGTCCGCCTGAGCGCGCCAGCTTCAGCGCTTCGATGGCCGCGCCGCGAGCGCCCGCCGTGTCGCCGTTGGGCATAATAAAAATGGGAATGTCCGCCTGCTCTTCGCGCTGGGTAGGCATACCCGCATGGATCTCTTCGATGAACCAGCTCTGAAATTCGGGTGTCGTTTCGATCGCGCCCCCGCCCACGATCAACGCGTCGGGATCAAAGGTATTCACCATTTCATCGAAGAAAAGTCCCAGCGCGTGTGCCTGCACGCGGAAAATTTCACGGCACATCGGATCGCCTTTGTCGGCCAGGCCGCGAACCATCTTGGCCGCCCGGTTTAAATTCTCTGATTTTCCTAATTCATGTCCGGGATATTTCGGCAGGAAAAATGGCAGAAAGTCTCTTTCGATGGCGGTCAGCGAACAGACCGACTCCAGGCAGCCGATGCGTCCGCAATTGCACTTCGGTTTCATCCCGCTGATTGCCGTGATGCTCTGGTAGGGAATTAGTACGTGGCCCAATTCGCCGCCGAAACCCTTTCTGCCTTTGATGACGTCGCCGTCCAGAATAACGCCGCCCCCGAGGCCTGTTCCGATCACCACTGTCACGGATGTTTCTTTTCCGGTTGCGCCAAAAATATTAAAGTGCCCCCACAGCGCGCCGGCATTTCCATCATTTAAATAGCTGACCGGTTTCCCGAGCCGCTGCGCCAATCCCTCGCGAATATCGTATTCCGCCCAATTGGAATGTACAAAATTCGTGGAGCCTTTAGCGCTGAGTTTTCCCGCGGCGCTCGCCGGCCCGGGCGTATCCAGTCCTACTGCTACAATCTCCGACATCTGCACCCCGGCGCGGTCAGCGGCAATTCGCAAGCCATCTTCAATCTGCTGCAGACACACTTCGGGCCCTTGCTTTGCCAGGGAAGGGTGTTCGCACAATCCGTCAATCAAAAATTTTTCTTCGCGATTCACCAGCGTGTAGTTAACGGCGGTTCCACCCAGATCCACTCCGGCTACGACTTCCACGTTTGCTCTCCTTCTGTTCAGCGCTGTTACATTACCGCAGTCCGCAAAAAGTTCGCCTACTCGTTCTATACTTTCCCGCCCGCCCAAGGAGGGACCGTGAAATTGCTCGGCACATTGTGCTTTAGCATCCTGTTGTATAGCAGCAGTTTTTTATTTGCCAAGCCCGTAGATAAGAGTCAGACGGAATCGGAGCGTTACATTGTTGAAAGTGAGCGGCAGTGGGCGGAATCCGTTGCCAGCGGAGAGAGCAGTGCGGTCGAACGGATACTCGCGGATGATTTCCTGGGCGTGAGCCCCGAAGGGGATCTGTACGACAAGAAAAAGATGGTTGCTGATGCACGAACTGCCCCGCAGGTGTTTCTCTCAAACCACCTTAATGGAGTTTAAAGTCCGGTTCTTTGGCGATACCGCTGTGGCGCAAGGCAGTGAGTCGTGGGAAAAACGCAAAGGCGAACCACGCTACGGCCGATTCGTTTGGTGCGGCGGAAGCCGTGAAAGCGTTACGATGAGCTATACATTCCTTTGACAATACCCGGCGCATACTCTAACATTTACATTTGTCTCTACAGGGAAAGGTGTGACCGTTTCAATGAGGACGTACGTAGCCAAGGGTGAGGAAGCCGAGGCCCTAAAAGTAGGCGCTAACTGGTTTGTAATCGATGCGACGGATATGGTTTTGGGCCGGCTGGCCACCAAAGTGGCTCGCATTTTAATCGGTAAAGATAATCCGAGTTTTACTCCCTATCTCGATTCCGGCGATCACGTGGTGGTCATCAACGCGGACAAAATCCGCATGACCGGAAATAAGGTTGAACAGAAAGTTTATTACTCGCACAGCGGTTATCCCGGCGGGCTGAAGGAAGTTCCAGCCAAGCGTTTGCGCGCGGCTAAAGCCGACTGGATGGTGCGCGAAGCGGTGCTCGGCATGTTGCCGAAAAATAAATTGCGTGCGCGACGCGCCAAGAAATTGCGCGTATACCGGGATGCCACCGGTTTAGCGCGTCACGCGGGACAGAAGCCGCAGGCCATGGCAAGTTAGTTGTTGAAACTGTAAGGGTTCGGGGATTGTTGTTCTGGTGGGTGTAACAGCCTGCGGTATTCCAGTCTCCAGGGTTTTCCATCAGGATTTTTTGAGACACACGCACTAAGTGTCTGCGAAATCGTTTTCATCGAAGTTCGTGAACGAGCTTGGTTTTGGAGTTTAGGAGGAACGTTGAGTTCTACTGGTTCGCCTCTCATGGGCAAGCAAACTTGGATTCTGGGTACCGGTCGCCGCAAGGAATCCGTTGCGCGAGTTTTTCTGCGCGCCGGTTCCGGCAAGTTCAAAGTAAACGGCAGAACAGCCGAAGAATATTTCCCGAACGTTGCGTGGAAGCATAATGCCACTGAACCGCTGAAGTTCACGAACCTGCACGATCAGGTGGATGTGGTCATCACCGCCAAGGGCGGTGGCGTTGGCGGGCAGGCCGGAGCCGTCCGAATGGGGCTGGCTCGCGCCATTTCCGTGTTTAATCCGGAATTGCGCCCGGCGCTGCGCAAGAATGGATTTCTGACTCGCGATTCGCGCATGAAGGAACGCAAGAAGTACGGCCAGAAGGGCGCACGCAAGCGCTTCCAGTTCACCAAGCGCTAAGCGATGCCCCGATTCCGCGGTCTTAGGCCGCGGGAATTCGCGAGTTGTTTCGGATTTTGCTGGGTACGGATTTAAAGACACCCAGCTTCGAGCTCCGGCGGTTTCGCGCAAGCGACGCCGCCGAGATCACGGCCGGCAAGGAGCCGGCAAAAAGGCTGTTCTTTCGCGAGCGCATTTTTCGCCCGCGAGCGCAAACAGCAATCCTTAAAGGAGGAAACTTGGCAGTAGAAATTACCATGAAAGAGTTGCTGGAGGCTGGAGTTCACTTCGGTCACCAGACACGACGCTGGAATCCGAAAATGAAGGAGTACATTTTCGGCGAACGCAATGGTATTCACATCATCGATCTTCAAAAGACGCTGAAAATGTTCCGCGAAGCGAGCCGCTTCGTGGGCGAACTTTCCGCGCAAGGCAGAAACGTTCTTTTTGTGGGCACCAAGCGCCAGGCCCAGGAAGCGGTCGCCGAAGAAGCGAAGCGCTGCGGCGCATTTTTCGTGAACCACCGCTGGCTGGGTGGCACGCTGACCAACTGGTCCACGCTTCAGAAATCCATCAAGCGTTTGAAGCTGCTGAAGGCCATGACCGAAGATGGCCGCATGAATGAGCTTTCCAAGAAAGAAAAAGCCCGGCTCGAGCGCGAAATGAAGCACCTCTTTCAGAATCTGGAAGGTATCGAGAATATGGCGCAATTGCCAGACGCCATGTTCGTGATCGATTCCAACGCCGAAGAAATCGCGGTCAAGGAAGCGCGGCGCATGGGCGTGCCGGTTGTCGCGGTGGTAGACACCAATTGCGACCCCGACGTGGTCGACTGGATTATTCCTGGGAATGATGACGCCTTGCGCGCCATTCGCCTGTTTACTTCGAAAATTTCCGAATCCGTGCTGGAAGGCCACAACGCTTATCAGCAGTCGCAAGTGGCGGAGCAGAAAGCCACCGCGGACCAGGCACTTGTCGATGGCGTCGAATATGTGGACACCAGCGCCTACGAACAGTACGAAAAGCAGGAAGGCGACTTCGTGGAAGGCGTTGTGGAGACGCCCATCGATGCTCCTGTGGAGCCCGCGGAAACTGCCGAAGCGACCGTTCCCCCCGACGCAGCAGAAGCACATCGCTGACGGATAGCCCTGAAGCGAAGCATGAAGGTAATTCCAGGCCGGTACAAACTGGCAGAGGAGATACCTGTATCACCCATCCGGATCATCAAATAACAATGAGAAGAGAGCACGAATGAGCACACAGCCAACACCGAACAGCAACAATATTCCCGCGCAACTGGTGAAAGAGTTGCGCGAACGCACAAATGCAGGCTTTGCCGATTGCCGCGCGGCCTTAATCGAAGCCGGAGGCGACATCGAAAAAGCCATCAGCGTCTTGCGCAAAAAAGGCCAAGCTGCCGCCGCAAAAAAAGCGCAGCGCGAAGCCAGCGAAGGTTTGGTGGGCAGCTACATCCACGCAGGCGGCAAGATTGGTGTGCTCGTGGAAATTAATTGCGAGTCTGATTTCGTAGCTCGCACTCCCATTTTTCAACAGCTTAGTCATGACATCGCCATGCACATCGCGGCGCTCGACCCTCGTTACGTGCGGCGCGAAGAAGTGACGCCTGAGATGCTGGAGAAAGAGCGCGAAATCTACAGCGCTCAGGCCCGCGCAACCGGAAAGCCCGACGCGGTGATCGAAAAAATCGTGACCGGCAAAATGGAAAAGTTTTACGAAGAGAACTGCCTCTACGAGCAGCACTACATCAAGGACGAAAGCGTCACCATCGGCGAGATGATAAACCAGGCCATCGTTAAACTCGGCGAGAACCTGGCCATCCGCCGCTTCGTGCGTTTCAAAGTAGGCGAAGTGAGCGGCGCGTCTTCGAGTTCCGACAACGGCGCGTCGCCGGCCCTCCCGTAACACCTCAACAATCGCAAAAGTACTGAAAAGCGTCTCGATTCAAATCCGGGACGCTTTTTTTTTGATCCCCCTGCCGTGCGGCGACTAAGATAGTTTGTTACAATTTCGAAGCTTTCTGCGTATCTATCGGAGATTCATGCCAGCGAAGATCGTGAAGCCCAAAATTGCCGCTCGGTTATCAGCCACAGCAAAGCGCGCGTCGCGCCCGGCAAATCACAGCGCACCCATTTACAAACGTATTTTGTTGAAACTTTCTGGAGAATCGTTCCAGGGGCCGCAGGGCTTCGGAATTCACGGCGAAACCATCCAGGCCATAGCGCGTGAGTTAAAGGATGTGCACGCTTTGGGTGTGGAAGTGGCCATCATGGTCGGCGGTGGAAACATTTTTCGTGGCGCGCGGCAAAAAGGATTCGAGATCGATCGTGCCACCGGCGATTTTATGGGCATGCTTGCCACGGTCATAAATGCTTTGGCTTTACAGGACGCCCTCGAAAAAGAGGGCGTGCATACGCGGGTGCAAAGCGCCATCGAGATGCACCAGGTTTCCGAACCTTTCATTCGGCGCCGCGCAATTCGGCACCTGGAAAAAGGCCGCACCGTAATTTTCGCCGCCGGCATTGGCAATCCGTACTTTTCGACAGACACTGCCGCAGCGCTTCGAGCCATGGAAATCAAAGCTGACGTAATTCTGAAGGCCACCCGCGTGGATGGTATATACGACGCCGATCCGGAATTAGTGAAGGAAGCGAAGCTGTACACCGAAGTGACCTATCGCGACGTGCTGCACAAAAGTTTAAAAGTAATGGACGCCACTGCCATTTCTCTGTGCATGGACAATGGCATGCCTATCGTGGTGTTTAATATGAATCGACACGGAAACATCCAGCGCGTGCTGTTAGGGGAACGCGTTGGCTCAACGGTGATACCCGCGTAGAATCTGGCTGCAACATTGCGGATTCTGGCGTGGCGGATATAAACGGCGGCGGGAATCAGAAAACAAAACTAATATTGATTCACCTTTTCATTTTTTTAAGAGGTGTATATGAGCGTGATTGCAAACACGAAAGAAGCTCTGGCCGCGGCGAAGACTCGCATGGAAAAAGCGGTTGAGGATTTTCGCAAAGAGTTGGGCACGTTGCGCACCGGCCGCGCCAATGCATCCTTGCTGGACAGCATTCGCGTCGATTATCACGGTTCGCCCATGCCCGTAAATCAGCTCGGCGCCCTGACCGTGCCGGAGCCCAACATGATCGTCATCGCTCCTTGGGATCCCAGCGTGGTGCCTTTGATCGACAAAGCCATCCGCACCTCTGATCTGGGACTTAATCCCACCAATGATGGCAAGGTCGTGCGCGTTCCGATCCCCGCCCTGACCGAGGAGCGCCGCAAGGATCTCGTGAAACAACTGCACAAGATTCTGGAGAACCACCGCACCGCTCTGAGGAACGTTCGCCGCGACTTGAAAGAAGCCGTCGAAAAACTGGAAAAGGACAAGAAAATCAGCGAAGACGAAAAGAAGCGTGGCCTCGACGAACTCGAAAAAATCTCTCACGCGGAAACCAAGAAAATGGAAGATTTATCGGCCACCAAAGAGAGAGAGATTTTGCAGGTGAAATAAATTTGCTTCGTGTTTAGTCGGGAGCTTTCTTCATTTCGGTGGCGGCAGCAAAATTAGGGTTTCGTCTGTGCCGAGGTCTTTTTCACTGCGGGCTTTGCGTGGTCATCCGCGGACGCCGCCCGCTCCAGCGTAAAATCCTGCGCTTCATCGTTCTGCACCGCGTGCACGAAGGCCTTGTAGTCCATAACGCGTGAAGCCGGAACCTCTCTCAACAGAAAATGAACATGCCGCGACGCGGTCAGAGTGACATTCCCGGCCGAGTCTGGCCCCTGAAAAGTATATTTCGATGTAAAGGTTGCGTAGTCGCGTTCCACAGACGTTCCCGTAGGCACGTGAGCCGTCGTACCGGGGGGCAACTGCAGCGTGGCACGGGTATCTACATCAAGCGGTGTGCCGAGATCAATCGCCGAGGCCGCAGCGCCTGCGACCGCGTTGGCGGACGCATCTGGCAAGCCTAATTGAGGAAGCAACGCCGGGATGCGCACCGGTTTTTTGGACCAATCCACAAAGTTCGGCATAGCAATTTCATAGTCCACGGAGAAAGCCAGCCGCGTATTCGACGGATCCGATGCATTCACGTCGGTCACTTGTCCGCGAAATCCGTCGGAGATAGATAGGAGTTGGGCCAGGTCCCGCCATTTCTCTTTTGTCGTTTGGTGAAATGCCACGCGCAATAACAATTCGTTGTCGCCGCGCAGCGAGTAATGCACTTTGGCGCTGAGCTTGCCGTCCGCGGCCAGAACCGCGTCCACGTTTACCTGCTGCGAGGCCGCGAACGGTAAATCAACAGGCACCGCCAGCCACGGCGACAACGATGCGTTTTCTTTGGTATCGGGCAAAAGCAAGAAAGCAGGCTTGCCACGCAAATTGGCGCCGATCACGCGAAATGGCGCCACCTCCATGCTGGGGTCCAGCCAGAACCCCGGCCCTTCGTTGCCCGTCCCAGTCCACACCAGCGCATGTGTGAACATGGTAGGGCGCGGAAGCATTTTTTCGGCCGCGTCCGGCGCGCCAGCGAGAGCCACAATCGCCGGCATCTTGGCCGCGCGTGTAAGCGCTGAGAATAGAACCATCTTGTCTTCAGGTGTGGCGTGGCCAGAAGAAAGAATCTCTTCTGGCGCGCGTGGCCGAAAGCCGTTCGCTTCCAGCGGCAGCTCCACGGTGGTAATTTTCTGCGACACAAAACCATAGATGGCTTCGATTTTCTCTTCAGGTTTTTCGGCTGACTTGCTCAAATCGCTCGATTTCGCGATCACCAGTGGCGCAATATTTTCTGTCGCTTCAAATTTCTCCGCCAGCCGCGTTGAAAGCTGCTTCCAGGACGTAAACGTTGTGAGCGCCACGTCGGGTTCCACTGAAACTTCTTGCGAGCTCTTCGTTTTGCTTTCCGGGGAACTCCAGCGGTATTCCCATCGGCGAATCATGCGCGATTCCGATCCCTCGCCGGTTCTGCCTTCGTAGTTCGGTGCGGTGGCCGGATTTACGCGTAGTTGCACTGCGCGCGACGAAGGCAGATCCAGTTCAAACTGTTCTTGCGTAACGATGGCGTCTTTCGCAAACGTGTGGAACAAATAAAAATCCGGTGCTAGCGGAGCGTGCGCTGTCGTAACCACGCGATATTCCAATATGTCTGTGGGCTGCAGCCCGAGAATTCGAACCGTCTTGCGCCGAATATCCTGGTAAGCGCTGAAATCCACTACGACCGGATTCGGCTGATCGGTCACTGCGCTGGGCAAAATATCAGCGGTGCCGCCACCAGCATGTGTAATGCGCGCCAGCGGGATTTCCACCGTTTCGAACGCGCGATTGTAGTCAAAATTCAGGCGCGCGAACTGTCGTGTCCCCAGTTCCGTGTTAATGCGCACTCGCGCGTGCACTTCTTTGCGGCTGGCGCCATCGGCCTCAAAGCGGATGTGCGTTTCGAGCAGTTCGATTTGTGCTGGAGTTTGCGCTGCTGTGAGCGCAGCCTTTTGCTCGTTTTTTTGATGGGGGCTCTGATCGGAACTTACAGGCGTCTTGCTGGACGGGTCTGCGGGCTGTTGTGCCGATAAAGTCGGCAAAGTGGTCGCTAGTACAAAAAACGCCGCAGGAGCGAAACTCAATTTCATTGAAATGAATGATCGATGCGCAAACACACTTCGCAGTTTAGGTGCTCCCGTGAAAAGACGCAAAGGTGAAGGTTGAGCCGATAATGTTGAATTCCTCACGATCGCCCGATGAATTTATCCGCCCCCAGCAAACTCTTTTACAGCCCGGTCCGTCTCAAGTGCATGGCACAGGTCCGTGCTATAGACTGGATGCAGGAGAGAAATTAATGCGCCGTGTTTTTGAGATTCTCGCAGTTCTATGTGTGCTTCTTACGCTACCCGCTGCGAGTGTTATCTCTAAGGAGCCTAACGAAGAAGCGACTAAAGCCGCGCTGGTGAAAATTGCCGGTGAAGGCCTGGTCGAATCCCACGCCTACGAATACCTGACGCAACTAAGCGATGACGTGGGCGCTCGCGTCACCGGTTCACCGCAATCGCAAAAAGCCGTTGAATGGAGTCTCAGCAAAATGCGCGCCATGGGTCTCGAAAATGTTCATGCGGAAAAATTCCAAATCTGGCGCGGATGGACGCGCGGCACCGCGCAGGCCGAATTAATCGATCCAATCCATCGCCGGCTCAAAGTGGATGCCATGGGCTGGACGGGATCAACTCCCGCGGCCGGCGCCGAAGGCGAACTAGTTGCCGCCAACGTTTTCAATCTGGATGAAGAGTCGAAGGATCCCACGAAATTCGCAGGGAAAATTATCTTAATGGTCGCCAAGGGTGAACCCAAAAAAGGCCAGGATGGATTGACGATTTTTACGCAGTTCGGTGATTTCGTGAAACTCGTCGCTAAAAATGGCGTCGTTGCCATCTTTGGCGGTCAAGGCGGATTTAAGAGTGAGGGCATGAACCTCACCCACACGGGGATTCTCGGGTTTTCAGCCGACTTCAACATCCCGGTTCTCTCTCTTACCACCGAAGATCAGAACCAGTTGGAACGCTTCCTGGACAGCGGCAAAAAAGTTCACGTGCGCGTGAACGTCCACAACACATTCAGCAACGGCCCAGTGGAAACCGCCAATGCCATGGGAGAAATTCGTGGCCGCGAGCACCCTGACGAAATTCTTGTCGTCGGCGCGCATCTGGATTCATGGGATTTGTCGGAAGGAGCCACCGATAATGGCATGGGCTCCGTCAGCGTCCTCGCCGCTGCCGAGGCCATTCTGCGATCTGGCCAGCGCCCGCGCCGCACTATCCGTTTCGTTCTGTTTAACGGCGAAGAGCAAGGTTTGCTGGGCTCCTACGCGTATGTAAAACAGCATCAATCGGAGATGGCTAACCATCTCGGCGATCTCGTGCTTGATGAAGGTCAAGGTCCGGTCAAGGAATTTCAGTTGGGCGGGCGCGACGATCTCGTCGGCGATTTTCAGATCTTCGTCGACTCTCTTTCCAACATTCGCAACATCCGGGTAAGCGACAAAGTTGAGTTTGGAACCGACACCGGGCCTTTTATCATCGCCGGCTTGCCGGGGATCAATATGAATCAGGATTCCCCCGAATATAAATACACCCATCATTCCGCGGCCGATGCCTTGGAAGAAGTAAAACCGGACGTGCTGGCGCAGGATGCCACGCTTATGGCCTTGACCGCTTTTTGGATTGCGGACCGTCCAGAACGCTTCGCCAAACCCTGGCCTGCAAATAAAACCGCGGCGATGTTGCGCGCGCAACACCAGTTTGAATTCCTCAGGGCCACTGGTTTATGGCCGTTCGGCAATCAGGGCGCCGAAGATAACACGGAAAAACCTCCGCCGTCTGAATGACTATAAAAATTCACTTCTGTCCATTCAAAGCCGTTGCCGGCTACAGTTTCAAAACGGCCCCCGTACAGGAAAATGTCGTATTGCTGAAGCTTCGACACTTGGTATGATCCCCTACACAGCAATTCCTGAGGGGGAATTATGCGTGTGCAGGCTTTTATTTTTAATTGGCCGGGCAAAAAACAACACGCCGCGATTCTAGAAAAATTGTTCAGCCCGCATTGTGAAACCACGGTAATCAACTCCGACGATAGCCTCAGGCTCCGCCACCCGCACTGGCAACACATTGGCAACGACGCGTATTTTACCGAGCAGTGGAACGCTGCCCTCGATCGCTTTGATGCCGACGTTTTTGTGCACATTCAAGCCGATGTTTGGCCGGAGCGAGTTCCCCTGGTGCTGGCTGAAGCGGTGCGTTACATCCGGCATTTTGGCGTCGGGGTGTATGCCCCAAACGTGGATTTCAATGCCCACGTCTACGATCGAAACGTTCTCGCAAAATTGGACAACGGCGTCTACGAAGTTCCCGCCACGGACTGCTGCTTCTGGGCCATCTCCGGCGAAGTGATCCGCAATACTCCGCGAGTGGATCCACGCACCAACAAATTAGGCTGGGGTATTGAATATATGGTCGGGGCGGTCTCGCGGTTAAGAGGCCTGAGATTGGTGCGAGATTATCGCTTCAAGGCAGGGCACCCGAAATTCAGTGGTTATGGCCACGAACAAGCGAGCCGGGAATGGGGCGCGCTGAAAAATAGTCTGGAGCCCGCACTGAGGGTCGAGATGGAATCGGTCGAGAAGGAGCGCGAAAACCTGATCGTGAAGAACGTGCCTCGGAATCCTCTGGACCGGGTAGTGAATGGTGTGCGCAATCGCGCCAGCCGCCAAGCGGTAATTCTTCAACGCCGGTTCATGGCTCCTTGGTAGCTGGGGGGCTTTCCTAGGGCGCGGTACGCCGTAACATACTGTTACTGCAAGACTTACGCGTAGGCTTGGTAGCGGGGATGGCAAAATATGGCAGGAATATCAATTTAACGCTTTCACTGGTATGTCTCTCGCAGACAAAACCGCAGCCAAAGTCGGAATTTGTGCACTAATTTCCACATACCCATTTAAGATAATTTGACACTGCACGTTTTCTTCCTTATACTTCGTTGTTTGTCGGGGTAGTTTCTACCCGATGGGGGCGACCGCAGGTGTGTAGCGGTCGTAGTTGGAAGGAATTCTTCGGTCCCGGAACATTGCACGGCGGAATGGGACAGAAGAGCGGCCGGAATGGGACGCCAGTC
>Ga0209625_1000044_pt1 | contig 24613 bp, 18 predicted proteins | sample JacPin_JW_Ref_M2_FD_187960 | JGI IMG/M metagenome (GOLD analysis project Ga0209625, IMG submission 187960) | Forest soil microbial communities from Algoma, Ontario, Canada - Jack Pine, Ontario site 1_JW_Ref_M2 (SPAdes) (version 2) | ecosystem: Environmental > Terrestrial > Soil > Boreal...
GGCTCTTAGCCAACTTTATATCGGCAAAAGTCTTCGAGCTGAAGATTGGGATGTGTGCGTCAATTCCAACCGTGACGTTGTTGCGCTGAAAATGATTGAAGAATTCAGTGTAGTTGTTGAATTTGCCGAGCACCTGGTACAGACCGACGGCGCTGACGGTGGGCCAGAACTCCCCCTTCGCTCCTTTCAGCAGATGGTCACGAGCGTCGCGTTCCTTTGCGGCTTCAGTGACGAATGGGCTGGTCTTGAGCGCAGCGGCTATCAAATCGCTCTCCTGCTGGTCCACAGCAAACGATGTTTCCTGGGTCTCGACTTCGACCGAGTGCTGTTCGGGCATACCCGTAAGGTTCTGAAGTTGCTGAGAGAGAATCGCGTCGCGGCCTTCCAAGTGAATGATACGCTCTCGAATGCGCGCGAGAGTCAACTGGCTCCGAGTAATCTCAATCGGCAGTTCCTGGCCGGCTTCAGCCCGTTCGCGAGTGACGCTAGCAATCTTTTCCGCGCTGGCTCCCTCGCCGCGGAGAAGCTCGAGTGAATGGCGAACCTTCGCAAGTTCAAGGTAGGTGGTCGCGGTGCGAACGATAACGGCGTCGCGCGTGTGGTCGAGTTCGATCTTCTGGCTTGCGGCGCGGTCCTCGGCAGCTTTCAGTTGTCCGCGGAGAGGTAAATTAAAAACCGACTGCGTGTAGGACAAGCTAAAGAGGGCCGGAGCCTGGCCGCCAACGGTCGAGGGAAAGCCACTCGTATAAGCCGCACCTGAGCCTGTGTAAAGATTCGGCCGGAAATCGGCGAGGTTCACGCCGGCAGCATTCAGCGCGACGGTGTATTGCATCCGCGCCAGAGCAATCTCGCGGCTGTTCTGAAGCGCGAGAGTGACGGCCTGCCTCAGCGTGAGCTTGTCTGTATCCTGTGCGTGGAGCAGCGGTGATCGGAATAACGTGACCGTGCAGGCAAGAGCAAAGGCGAATCGCAGCGGCATTTTGCCAACGCCTATCGCACAAATACTTCGACCGTTCCGTGTGGGTACCTCAGGGGTCAAAACCCCTTGATCTGAGCTCTTCTTCGGCACGGCTGCCTTTCGTGCCTCAGGGTAAAAAGCCGTACCCCGGCGTAAGCAATTTGTAAGATACCTTCTAATCGTATTGTCATTCATATCGAAGAGAGTCCGTTGGATGCAGGCTGGCCGCTCGACTCGCGGGCAGGTAGCCAAATAGGATGCCTGTTGAGCATGAAACGACAAACGCCAAAACTACCGAGACCCACGACACCGGGACGCGAATCCCCACCGCTTCCGGCATCACCCTCAAAACGAGATTGATCGCAACCGGAATCGAAACCGCGATCAAGATCCCGATCAGAGCTCCGGTCCCGCTGATCAGGAACGCTTCCATTAGAAACTGGTAAAGAATCGCGTCGCGCGGAGCCCCGACTGCCTTGCGAATTCCGATCTCGCGCGTGCGCTCGGTGACGGTGACGAGCATGATGTTCATAATGCCGATCCCGCTGATCGTGAGCGCAATGAGCGCGATTACCACGAGAAGAACTGTCAATGCTTGCGAAATCCTTCGAGCCGACTCCAAAATCGACGTCAGATTCTCCACATCATACTCAGCGCCTGGGCGGTGCCGGCTCTTTAAAACTTCCGTCACTTGTATCGTCACCCCAGGCACGGCTTCGGGCGAGTCTGCCTGGACGTACAATGTGCGGAGATACTCCGCTCCCGTGTAGTAGGTTATCAGTCCAAAGGGGATGAGTACGGACTCGCGCGCAATTTCCGTCTCGCCGAAGGTGGAAATTCGCTCGCGAAATACGCCAATCACAGCGAAACGCAGTTCGCCGACGCGAATTTCTTGGCCCACCGGGTTCTGATTCGGGAAAACGCGCACCGCTAATTCCTGGGTCAGCAAGCAAACCTTGGCGTGCGTTATCATGTCATCGGGGTCGAAATAGCGGCCGCGAAAAACGACCAACCTGCGAATCTCCTGAAAACCGTCGGTTACTCCGACAAGCTTCACAGGCCGCTCGACACCGCCAGCAACGACGGTCATCGCAATATCCGAGGCTCCCGCGGCTATCGCGACTTCCGGGATCTGGGACTTCACCGCGTCCATATCGCCGAGGGAAATTTCGTCGCTCAATGTAAGACGCGAGGAATTGTTTGAATGCGTGAGCCCGGCGTACACGAGATTGGAGCCGACGCCCTCAATCTGAGTGATTATGTAGCGCTTTCCGGCGAGCGCCACCGTGACGACGAGCACGATACAGCCGCTGCCGATGATGACTCCGAGCATCGTCAACCCAGCGCGGAGTTTATTCGCGCGGAGCGCTTGAAGCGCTAGATGCCAGGTCTCGGTCCAATATTCCGATTTGCTTCGTACGTTTGACATTACAGCGGTCGCTGACCGTCCTACTACCTTTTCTCGAATCTTCGGCCGACGCCTTGGATGAGTTTCGAGAGAGCTACTTCGATTTTTCCAGGTGTTCGAGCCGCGTTTTCACTTCCTTGCGTCCCGGGTCAAGTTGCAGAGAAGCACGATACTGCTCGGCCGCTTCTGCGCGTTTGCCTTGCGCCTCGTAGAGACGTCCGAGCCACTCGCGTGCCGCTGCATGCGAAGGCCAGTCGCTGCGATCGGGCGTGCTGGCGAGATACGATTTCAGATCCTGTTCGGAATGCGAAGGATCAATCGCTGAGAGCACTCCATAAACGCCGCGATAATAGGCCAGGCGAGGATCGTTAGGATTCAGGGCTGCGGCTCCGTCAATGGCGGCCTTCAGCTCAGCGGGCTTATTCTGTTTGATAAAGTAATCGGCCGCTTCGAAATAGGGCTCTACTTTGTTCGGCTTCGCGGCCAGCACCTGCTGATATTCGCTCTCGGCGGCGTCATGCTTCTTGGTCACCTGAGCGTTGTAGAATGCCCTCGCGAGGTGCCCCTGGACAGGGTCGATCGCAGAGATCGCTTCCACCTGAGCTTTGGCTTCGTCCTTGTTGCCGCCAACAACCCACGGCGCGTCAATATCAAATTCTTCGAGATCGCGCCGGGCCGCGATGTTCGATGGGTTCGTCGCAACGGCGTCTTCAAATTCCTTCTTCACTTTTTTCGCGAGGAAAAAACTGTGCTCGCGATCGGCCTTTGCGCCGTAAGCGCGGCCGAGCCACAAATGGTAATCGGAGTTCTTGGGATCGAGCTGGACGGCTTTTTCGAGATTCGAGATGGCGTTGTCGTAGTCGTGTAATTCGTAATAGCTGCGACCGAGCCAGTAAAAAAGCTCGGCGTTGTTGGGATTCGCGGCTACCGCTGCCTGCAAGGTCGAGACGGCGCCCGAATAGTTTCCGGAATTGAATTGGCGGATGGCGTTTTGGAGCGAGGCGGAAGCGTCCGCTGAAAAGCCGGATGCTGCGACGCCGTTACTTACTGCAAATTGAAACAGAAAAAACACTGCGATGAAAACTGCGCACAACAGCCTGTGTCCGCGGTGCACTATTGTTTGGCCTCCGTTGCTCGAACGTCCATGCCATCCCGTAGTACTTGCAGGTCGCCCGGTAGCACAACTCTGTCTCCGATTTGCAGACCGCTGATCACTTCATACTTCTGCGTGCTCGCGATGCCGACGGTGATATCGCGGCGGTGAATCTTGTCCCCGCTGTACACGAAAACGAGATGCTGGCCGTTGTCATAACGCACGGCTGCGCGCGGGACCACAAGCGCTCCTTGCCGGGCGTGCACGAGGATGTGGACGTCCACGTTTACGTTAGGCAGCAATTCAAGCTTGTCGTTATCGATCGAACAGAGCACCTCGCCGACACTGCGAGCCCCTCGAGACACCACCTGCTTGGGAACCTGCTCGGTGCGACCCGTCCACGTCTGGCCCGGCTTCGCGTCCCATGCGACCTGCACGACTTGATTAGGTTCGAGTGCGCCGAGGTCCGGCTCGTCCACAAAGGCGCGGACGCGCACATGCCGCAAATCAGCCATTTCGGCAAGCGTGTCGCCCACTTTGACGTAGTCGCCCACGCGTACTGGGAGCGAATAGAGAGTGCCGTCGGAAGGCGCAACCACTGTAGCCGAGCGCAATTTCTCCTCGAGCGATTGCACCTGATCCCGTGCTTGTTTCGCGCGAAGCTCTGCGCGTTCTGCGTCGCCCGTAGTTCGTTGCGCGAGAGCAACTTTCTTTTGCCGGAGGGTTTCGAGGGTTGTGCGGGCTTGCGCGAGAGCGGCCTGGTTCTGCGCCACTTCATACAATGTGGCGGCTTGCTTGGCGGCGAGCTGCTCGAGCGCTTTTTGGGTCTGTTCGAGATTGGCGACATTCGCCTGTGCTTTTGCCAAATCCCCATTCAGCTGCGCCAGCTCGTCGGGCGACCCTCCAGCGCGCGCATTTCGCAAGTCCGTCTGCGCTGACAGCAGATTCGCGCGAGCCTGCGAGAGTTGTGCGCGAATGTCGGACGCGTCGAGGGTGAGAATCAACTGCCCCTGATGGACGGCTTGGCCCTCAGTGACTGCGATTTTCTCGACGAACGTGGGGAATTCGGCGCGCGCGATCGCCGGCGAAATGGGCTCTACCTTGCCATTACTCGAAATTGAGGCGCTCAAATCTTCGCGTTGGACGGGTACGTAATGAACAACCGGGGCCTGGCCCCGGCTTGCCAGCAAAATAATGAGGACCACCACACCGAGCCCACCGGCCAGGGTCGGAATGAGCCATTTTCTCTTACCGTTTTCCGCCATCTTGGGCGACGCTTGCGCGCGCAGCCTACCCCCAGAATCTCAAAATTGTAACAGACCCTTTCGAAGCTTGCCTACGGAAAGGCCGAAGGAGTGCCGCCAGGCGTACCTAAAGAAGATGCGCTACTCTTAGGATGGGATGCCGCTGGTATTCGTGATCGCTACGGACTGGAAGTTGCGTACCGGCGTTCGCGCCGAACTACGCGAGCGTGGAATTGATGCGCTGGGTATGGATTCGGCTGATGATGCCGGGAGGGCGCTCGCCGGAGGCGAGATGCCGGCAGTGGTGGTGCTGGAAGCGAATGCGGAGCTCGCCGGCAATCCTGCGATTCAGAACCTCGTGGCGCGCGTGCCTACGGTTTTGTTTGCTTCGCGCACCGAGACTGTACCGCTGCCGCGCGTCGCGGCTGTTTTTTACCGGCCGGTACGCATTGGCGAGATTGTCGCGAAGGTTAGCGAGCTTCTGGCGCGCGGCGAAGTTGCTTAGCTGCGTTGGCTGCATTGACTGACTGCGAGGCTCGGATGATACAGTGCATTGCGCGTCATGCTAAAATTCCGGCATGAGTGAGACACCGCAGCCACAAACGAAAGCTCCGGCACCCTCCGCAGCTTCCGCGCCGGGACACTCCACGGATCATCACGCAACCGGCACCGGGCCGAAAATCCACCGCGTTTGCATCGGATGCAACAACATGTTTGAAGTGACGATGGATAATTACGAAGCAAAGCACTGCTCGACCTGCCATAAGGGATAGCAAGTCAAAACCTGCCGGTCTAAAGACCGGCGCTACGACACATGACCCCACGCCTGACCGATGCGTATACGCGAAAGATATGAAGATCTACAACGAGGCGATCACCGTCCAATCCAAGAAGGCGCGCGAAGTTTTTGACCTCACATCTCAGATCAAAGCAGCGATGGAGAAGAGCACGTTTCGCGACGGCATTATTTTGGTGTCTGCGCTGCATGCGAATGCGGCGGTGGTAGTCAATGACAATGAGCCTGGCCTGCTCGAAGACCTCGATGCGTGGCTCATCGAGGTTGCGCCTGTTCGTGACGATTTCAAACACAAGGGCCGCTTCGAAAGCAACGCCGCCATCCATTTCCAGAGCGTTTTGCTGCATCACCAGGTGATTGTCGCTTTTACGGAGGGGCGACTCGACCTGGGCCCCAATCAAGCCGTACTTTTCATTGAACTTGACGGCTTACGCCCGAAGCGAATCCTCGTCAAAGTAATGGGTGAGTGATCCTCGAGCAGGATTGTTCATCCCCTCGCGCCTCGCGGGATCTGCAGTTGACGCCAAGATCTGCGGCTGCCTGCGCACGGCTCGAATGTTAGAATTGTGTTTATATGAGCGCCGACTCCCTTATTTACGTGCATGACCTCTGCAAGCACTTCCGCACGTTTCGGAGGCGGGAGGGCGTTTGGGGCTCGATTCAGAATCTTTTCGTTCGAGACTATCGCACCGTAACGGCCGTCGATCGTGTTGGTTTCTCGATCGAGCGCGGGGAAATGGTGGGCTACATCGGCCCGAACGGCGCCGGTAAATCTACCACCATCAAAATGCTCACTGGGATTCTCGTGCCCACGAGCGGCGAAGTTCGCGTCAACGGGTACGTTCCCTTCCGGCAGCGCCGGCAGTACGTGAAAACGATCGGCGTCGTGTTCGGGCAGCGGACGCAGCTCTGGTGGGACATTGCGGTGATTGAATCTTTCAAGTTGCTGCGACAGATTTACGACGTGCCACAGCGCGATTTCGACGCGCGCATGGAGCGCTTCAACGAAATTCTGGGGATCAACGATTACTTGCACACGCCGGTGCGCAAGCTTTCGCTTGGCGAGCGCATGCGTTGCGACCTGGCTGCCGCGCTGCTGCACAATCCGCCGCTACTGTTTCTCGACGAGCCGACGATCGGCCTGGACGTGGTGGCGAAGGATCACATCCGCCATTTCCTGCGCGCCATCAATCGCGAATTTCACACCACGATTTTGCTCACCACGCACGACCTCGATGATATCGAGGAGCTTTGCCGCCGCATCATGATCATCGACCATGGGCGCGTTCTGTTCGACGGACATCTCTACGATCTGAAGCAGAAGCTATTGCGCACCAAGCAGATCAAGTTCGCGCTGAAGGACCGCGATCAGGTGGCGTGCCTCGAAGTTTTTGCGCGCGATGGATTTGAAATCGAGACGGTGGACGAGCTTACCTATCGCATCCGCTTCGACCGGCTGAAGATTGTCACAGCCGACTTGATTCGACGCATTCTTGCGGCGGTCGAAGTCCGCGACCTGTTGATCGAAGACGAGCCCATCGAGGAAATCGTCAAGCGTATCTACGCCGGCGAAGCGCTGCCCGAGGTCACGGTGTGAACGGCTTCGCCCATGCGCTGGTGCCGTACGCGGAATTTGCGCGGGTCGGGTTCGTCAATATCCTCGCGTTTCGGCTGCGCTACTTCACCGGTATCATCACTTATTTCCTCAACGTCACGGTGTATTACTTCATCTGGAGCGCGGTTTTTCGATCGGCGCATTCGATTGCAGGGTTCAGCCTGCCACAGATCATTACCTACGTGAGCGTCGGCTGGATGATTCGGTCATTTTATTGGAACACGATCGACCAGGAGATGGCCTACGAAGTGATCGAGGGCAAGATCGCCATGGATTTGATCAAGCCGGTTTCGATCCAGTGGATGTGGATTTGCCGGGCGATGGGCGAATCGGCGTTTCGTCTTGGGCTGCTCACGTTGCCGACGGCGGTTGTCGTGGCGCTTGTGTTTCCTGTGCAAGGGCCGGCGTCGGGCGAGAATTTCGCGCTATTTCTTGTGAGCGTTCTGGGCAGCTTCTTTCTGATGGCTGCGATCAATTTCATGATTGGAACGTGCGCGATTCCTCTGAAGTCGATTTTGGCTTTGATTCGCGCGAAATATTGGCTGATCGAAATGCTGTCCGGGCTTTTGATCCCGATTTCATTTTTTCCGGATGCGGCGCAGAAAATCATGGCGCGATTGCCGTTCGAGTACATCGCCTTCGTGCCGCTGCAGATTTATCTCGGGAAGCTCGACCGGGCCGCAGCTTTTCGCGCCCTCGGCACGCAATGGCTTTGGGTAATCGCGATGCTCGCGCTAGCGCATTTTTGGTGGGAACGAGCGTCACGCAAAATCACGATTCATGGCGGCTAGACCGATGAGTTCGATACCGATCAGTACTCCGGTGAAAGAAAGGACCGGCACCGCTGCGCTCGCGGCCGGCGCGAAACGCCATGCACTTCTTTTCGCGGATTATTTCACTCAATACGCGAAGGTGCGGATTGGCTATCGCGGCGATTTCGTCGTCAGCTTGCTGACCAGCTTTGCAGCCACGATTTTTCAAATTGCTTTTGTGGTTGTTCTCTTCGAAAAAGCGCCACAGCTGGGCGGCTGGCGCTTCGAGGAAGTTCTGTTTCTGTACGGCTTCGCTCTGATTCCCTACGGACTCTTCAATGTGATCAGCATGAATCTCTACGACTTCGGAAACAATTACATCATCGAAGGCAAATTTGATCGAATTCTGCTGCGCCCTATTTCATCGCTATTTCAGGTGTTGTTTGAAACGTTCCGGATAGAATCGTTTCAGGAGGTCGCCACCGGAATTTTCTGCATGGTGTGGGCTGCGCGGAGACTCGGGATTGTTTGGACGCCCGCGAAGCTCGCGATGCTCCTTTTTTTCGGCGTCTGCGCCGGCATTATCTACATCTCGATTTTCCTAATGCTTAGCACCGTCTCGTTCTGGTTCGAGGATCGCATCGGCGTGCATCCGCCCGTCTGGAACGTGATTGCGTTCGGCCGCTACCCGCTGTCGATCTACAGTCCCGTCGTTCAGTTCTTTTTGTGCTGGGTAGTTCCGTTCGGACTGGCGTCATTCTATCCCAGCGTTAAACTGCTCGGCCGCTCCGTCACGCCGGAATATGCGCCGCTTGTCCCCGTTGTTGCTGTGGTGTTTCTTACGCTCTCCATTTCGCTTTGGAACTTCGGAACTCGCCACTATTCATCCACCGGTTCGTAAGAATGTGTCACCGGAACTGTTTTTGATGGCTTGGCTCCTGGCCGGGGTTGGAAGATCCAGTAGCCGACAGTGGTGTCTCGTCCGGATAGGCGACTAACCAGGACTTGGGCGAGCCTGATACTGAAGTGCATTGGAGTTGCGGAGCGAAAGCAACCTCCAATCGAACCTGACTTCGACGGTCAGCAAAGGTAGGCGAGATTCCGCTTCCTTCGAGTCTTGGTGATTCTCCTCGGTCGATTCCCTCATGGAAAATGGATAATTGCCGATAAATCCTACTCGCACCACCAATCCGGGGTTCCGAAACGCCGCCTAAGGTTGAGGCAGAATACATTCGACAGTATTATCGATAGAGTTGGCGGGAGCGGATTGAAGCCGAAGGCGACATTGGGGATTCGGGAGTGAGAGGGACGAAGGAGCAAAGGCATGTTATCGCTTGGACGGTAGACAAGTGGGACAGTTTCATCGTTCTGCTCTCTCTGGTAGCGGCGACTTGGATTTTTCCTTATTCATTACACGCACAGGAAGCAGGAGTAGCCCCGCCAAATCTGAACTCGATTCTCGATTCTTTAGAGCGAACCGCGCAACAGAACCCAGCGCTCTCTCGGCCCCACGAAGTGACGCGGGAATATAAGGTATTCCAGGGCAACGATCCGAAGCCCATCTCCGATGTTATGACCCAAATCAGCTTTACTCCTCCCGACATCAAAACATTCAAAATCACCGATGCGCAGGGTAGCCCGAGAGGTAAAAAGATCGTAAGCGCCATCTTGGAGCAGGAAGTAGTTTCTGCCAAGGAAGGTCACCAGGGAGACGTCAGTCGAATGAACTATGACTTCGTCTTCTTGCGCGAGCAAAACTTTGGGGCGGTTCCAGAGTACGTGTTACACATCATTCCCAAGCGCAAGGAAAAGGGACTGCTCCTTGGCGACATTTGGGTGGATGCCAAGACATACCGCATCAGGCAGGTCATTGGAGTCCCGCTCAAAACTCCCTCTTTCTGGATCAAAGACCTCCACATCACCGTCCAATTCGCCGCCGTGAACGACATGTGGATACCGGTTTCTGTGGACGCCATCGCCACGGTCCGGTTTCTGGGCATTTACTCTCTTTCGGGTCACGATTTGGCACCGACCATCGCCGCTTCAATTGCGCCAAGCCCCTAATAAAACAGTCTCTGTTGATCGCCAGCAAACCCAGAAAGCAGAAATAACTGTTGGGAAACTACTCTCATCACTAGCTATCCGGTCCTCGCTAAATGCCCAATAGTACGCATTAATCGGAAAGTGACCCACTGTCCAACAACGGCTTGATTTGTGCCGTCAATTCGTATTATCTAGCGTGCGACAATTCCACAGTGCTTCTGGAGCGAATCCGCAGGAATCTCGCGCGACGGCTGTGAACGGCGCGTAGAGGATCGAGGTAAAAATGAAGAAGTGGCAGATGTGTTTGGCTATTGCGCTGTGTGCGGCAACGAGCCTGGGCGCACGTGAACGATCCGGCGGCGCGACGCAAAATCAATCGTCCTTCGAAGTTACGATGGTGGCGCGCACGATTACAGTGATCAACTACGAGCACCGCGGCGGTTCGACGCAGATTGGCTTCCAGGGCTCGCCGATCATGCCCAATGGCAAAGGCTCGGCCAAAGTGGAAAGCAAGCAGGGCCGCATTCAGATCAATGCAGATTTTCAAAAGCTCTCGCCGCCACAATTATTCGGCCCCGAATATCTCACGTTCGTACTCTGGGGTATTACGGCCGAGGGAAAGTCGAACAACCTTGGCGAAATACTGCTCGATGGAGACAAGTCCAAAATCAGCGTAACCACTTCCCTGCAGACGTTCGGGTTGATCGTCACGGCTGAGCCTTATTTCGCGGTCTCGACGCCCAGTAACGCGGTGGTTCTCGAAAATATCGTCGTTCCCGGCACCGTGGGGACGATCGAGGAGGCCAGCGCGAAGTATCAGTCGCTCGACAAGGGAATTTATAGTTACGATTTTTCCGCCGCAAGCTCACGCTATGCGAAGTCGAAAACTCCGCTGGAACTCGATGAAGCGCGCAACGCGGTTGAAATCGCCAAGGCCGCCAACGCTCAGCAATATGCGCCGGATGCTTTTGGACGCGCGCAGACCTCCCTGAATCAAGCGGAAAGCCTTTTCACGAGCAAAGGAGACAAGAAACGCGTGATACAGGCGGCGCGCGATGCCGTCCAGAACGCGGCCGATGCGCGCACCACGGCGGTGAAGCGCGAGTATGACGAAAAAGTAGCGCGAGAAAAGGCGGCAGCGGCAGCAGTTGAAGCAGCGGCCAAAGCCGATGCGGCTGCCTCGGAAAAGGCAAAGCAGCAGGCGGAAATTCAAAGACTGCAAGCGGAGCGTGACGCGGCTCAACAAGCCCAGGCGCGTGCCGAAGCAGAAGCCGCTCAACACGCGGCTCAGTTGCAATCGCAGCAGGACCAGCAAAGGGCGGAGCAGGAGCGGCAAAAGGCGCTGGAAGCCGAAGCCGCTGCGGAACAGGCAGAAAAGGAAAAAGAGCAGCTCCGTGCCCAGTTGCTCGAGCAGTTCAACCGCATTCTTCCCACCACGGACACGCCGCGCGGCCTGAAAGTGAATATGGCGGACGTTCTCTTCGATTTCGGCAAGTATGACCTGAAGTCGCCGGCTCGTGAAGCGCTAGCCAAGATGAGCGGAATCGTTATCGCCCATCCGGGACTGAAACTCGCTGTCGAAGGCTATACGGACAGCGTGGGCAGCGACACATTCAACCTCACGCTCTCGCAAAATCGCGCCGACACTGTTCGAGCCTATCTCGTCAATCAAGGACTCGACCCGAACACGATCACCGCGACAGGCTACGGCAAATCGAACCCTGTGGCGTCGAATGATACGTCCGAAGGACGACAGCAGAACCGGCGCGTCGAGATCATTATTTCCGGCGAAGTCATTGGGGAAAGACTCGGCGGTCCCGCGACGCCGCAGCAATAGCTAACCTCGCCTGGAGCTCTACGGGAACCAATGACCGATGAAGCGGCGGTCGTGAAAGGACAATTGTGAGCAGCTACGACCGCCGGTCTTTCCTGGCTTACTTCTCGAGCGTGGGCCTCTCCTCGACACTTTTTCCGGGTGTGCTGTGGGCGAAGCTTGAAGAGATGAAGGATTCGCACCGGACCGGAACGACCTCGGCCACGCAGACGAACGAAGCCGCGAACGTGGTAATCACGAAAGAGATGCTTCGTGATGCCGCCGCCGTCGCGGGACTCGAATTCACGGACCAGCAGCTCGACAAAATGCTGGCGGGCGTGAACAAGAATCTCGCACACTATCACGAACTGCGAAAAATCCCTCTCGAAAACGCAATTGCGCCGCCGCTTTATTTCAATCCCATTCTCCCGGGCACGAAGATCGACCGGATAAAGCGGCCGATCCGCATAAGCGCGCCACCGAAAGTCGAGAAGCCCAAGAATCTCGAGGACGTTGCGTTCTGGCAGGTGACGCAGCTCGCAGAATTGATTCGCACGAGGCAGGTAACGTCCGTTGAGCTAACTGAGATGTACCTATCGCGATTGAAGAAGCACAATTCAAAGCTTCTTTGCGCCGTCACAATAACAGACGATCTCGCCATGCGACAGGCGCGCGATGCCGACCAGGAAATTGCCGCCGGCCATTATCGAGGGCCGCTTCACGGGATTCCATGGGGAATTAAAGATCTGGCGGCTGCGAAGGATTATCCGACCACCTGGGGCGCTGGGCCGTTCAGGGGGCGCGTGATCGACCACAATGCAACGGTGGTCAATCGGCTCAATGACGCGGGAGCCGTGCTGATTGCAAAGCTTGCGACCGGAGAGCTTGCGCTCGACGATATCTGGTTCGCCGGTCAAACGAAAAATCCGTGGGATCTTTCGATGGGATCGCAGGGATCGTCCGCCGGGCCTGGCTCTGCGACGTCTGCTGGAATGGTCGGCTTTTCAGTAGGCACAGAAACTGGCGGCTCAATCGTCGCACCCTCGGCGATTTGTGGCGTCACGGGATTGCGTCCAACCTACGGCCGCGTGAGCCGCTACGGCGTGATGACTCTCAGTTGGAGCCTCGATAAAACAGGCCCCATGTGCCGCAGTGTGGAAGATTGTGCGCTCGTGCTCGCGGCGATCCAGGGCCCTGACGACCACGATCTTGCCGTGCAGGATATCCCGTTCAACTGGGACGCCGATCTCGATATCCGCAAGTTGCGCGTCGGCTATCTGAAAGCGGCGTTCTCGAACACGCGCCAGACGCCAAAGGTAGATGCCAATGATGCGGCTGCGCTCGAGAAATTTCGGAGCATGGGCTTCAACCTGATCGAGGTCGAGTTGCCCGAACACTCGAAGATGGACTTCACGATGGTGATGTATGGAGAGGCGAACGCCGCATTACGCGACCCAATTGAAACGCAACCGGCCGGGCTCGTGCGGCAGGATCGGGTGCTAGATCAAAACAATCTGCGCTTGCTGCCCGCGGTGGAGTACATCAATGCGAATCGAGTGCGCACCATCCTGATGCATGAAATGGCCGAGGTGATATCAAAATTGGACGTGTACTTGGTGCCATTCGACTACGCTGACTACACTCCAAATCCGGTCGCCACACTGAACAGCGCCGTTACGAATCTAACGGGCCATCCATGCGTCGCGCTTCCCCACGGCTTTGATGAGAAGGGCCATCCGACAAGCCTTTCATTCATTGGTCAGCTATACGGCGACGCCGAAATGCTCGCGCTCGCTCGTGCCTACCAGAACGCAACCGATTGGCACCTAAAGCATCCAGCGCTGTAGCACGCAGAGCATTTCCAGACGCGCGAACGCGTCATGGTCTCATGTTTTTTTGCGTCGTTGATTCTGGAAGCAGTTCGCCAGAAAAAAGAAAAGGGCTGGGACGCGATCGGCCCTAGTTCTCTGCGGATGTTCGAGGGAGTTATTCGACAACCAGCAAGAGCTGGACACCAGGGTGCGTGAGGTCGATCAAATAGTATTGGCCGTCGATATAGTCGATATAGAAATCGTCGGTATAAGCCCACTCGCCCGGCCACGTGTCGTTAAACGTAAACCAATAACCGCCGTACTGGAACCGCCGGCTATCGATGTGGCCGACCCGAAAATGGTGTTCGCGCCCGAATGACGTACGGAAGCGGTCATCCGGAATTCGACCGTGGCCACCGCCTGATCGCTGATCATTTCGTTGCTCATCGGTTCGCTGCTGCTTCGCTACCGACTCATGCTGTCGCTGTTGCTGTTTCTGATCCTCTTGCTGCTGTTTTGTTAGCTGTCTCTCTTGGTCCTGGCGCTGTTTGTTGTTCTGGTCGGATTTCTGCTGCTCATTCTGTTTCGCGGATTGCCTCTCTTGTTTCTGCTCGTTCTTTTGGTCCTGCTGTTGCTGTTTGGCAGACGGCTGTTCCTGCTTTTGCTGAGTTTTTGGCTTTTCAGCCGGCTTCTGCTCTTCTTGTTGCGGTTTTTCTTTTTCTTGTTCCTGCTGCGGATACGCAGTGCCCGCGAGAATGAGTGATAAAGCGGTGGCGCCCATGATGTATTTGAGTTTCATTACAACCTCCAGTTCCTCTCGGAGGTGCAGTTGTCCTGCCACTCGGACTGCAGAGTGGAATCAATGACATGCGTCGTGCGCGGGCGTGCATAGTACCGGTAATTTCTCCGTAAGCCGTGCAGAATCAAGGTACAGCGCTCGCATTACGGACTAGCCTGTAGCGGCGGTGCGTATTGATCGAGGCGCAATCCGGTTTCGTCGCGCGCGGTTAACAGGTCCTTACGAATGCGCCCATGTTGAACGCCGCGCTGTACACCGATTGATGCGAAGGCGGCGGCGCAACCAGATGCACCGGCTCTAGCTGAATGGTTTCTCTGGTACTCGCCCACTCAAAACCCGGTCGTGATCGAATCACCAGCTTCTGGGCGCTTGCTGAAACAATGCCACTTTGCATGACGTACTATCTGTAAATGCGTCTCACACGCCGTTTCATCATTGTTGCCTGCGCACTTTTGGCGATTTCGCCGCTGCTCGCAGCCGTTGTCGGGAATTCAGTCGGCAATGGCATCCTTCATCCCATGCGCTTGAATGCGATGCGGCTTCAGGACACGCAGAAAATGCTCGCACGCACTGGCGCGACAAAGGAGGATTTCAGCGTCCAGTCGCAGGATGGAATTACGCTGAGGGGATGGAAGGTCCGGCCCGGTGTAGCGAACGGCGATTGGGTTCTGTTGTATCACGGCGTATCCGACAATCGTACCGGCGTTCTTGGTCATGCCGAATTCCTCCTGCGGCACGGTTACAGCGTTGTGATGATGGATGCCCGCGAGCACGGCGAAAGCGGAGGCGACATCTGCACTTATGGCTGGAAGGAACGCCACGACTCGGTTGCCATCACCGACGCCTTGTATGCGAGCGAAAAAGTTCGCCACCTTTACGCGCTCGGTGTCTCGATGGGTGCTGCCATCGCATTGCAATCCGCAGCCATCGAGCCGCGCGTTGAAGCTGTCGCGGCGGAAGCTCCATTTGCCAACATGCGCGAAGTCAGCTATGACTACGCCGGTCTCGACGTGAGTCCTGCGCTCGGTCGCACATTGTTCCGTCCCGCCTCGATGGTGGCCCTTGCTTCCGTTCAGAAAGAGGGCGGTTTTGACCCTAGCGATGTGTCGCCCGAAAAAGCTGTCGCCGTGAGTCCTTTTGCAATCCTTGTCATCTGCGGGACATCCGACCACCGCATCCCTTGCCGCCACTCGGAGCGGATTTACAAATCCGCCGCGGGTCCAAGAGAACTGTGGATCGTGAAAGGCGCAGGCCACGCCGCCGCGCTCGGCCACTCGCCGACCGAGTATGAAACGCGCGTGGTGAAATTATTTGAAACTTACCCGAAGAACTTCTGAGGGAACGGTTCGCGGATTACACGACTTTCAGAATCAATATCACGCGGTCGTCTTCATGCGTTCCGCCGCGAGAAAAGTAGTCCACTTCGGTGAGCACCGACTGCACGATCTCGGCGGCGGGTAGAGCGCGCTCGCGCGCCACGAGGTCGACGAGCCGCTGCGAGCCGAATTCGTCATCCTGCGCGTCCATCGCCTCCGTGATTCCGTCCGTGCAGGCGACGAAAATGTCGCCCGTCTCCAAACGAACATGGCCGCGATCGAATTGCACACTCGGGAACATCCCCACTACCATGCCACCCTCTCGCAGATATTCCACGGTGCCGTTGGAGCGCACCACCGCCGGCGGGACGTGCCCGGCATTCACGTAGTGAAGCGTCCGGCGCGGCTGATCGAGCAGCGCCAAGAACATCGTCATGTATTTTTGCCCGCGCGTATCGGCCAGCATCATGTCGTTGAGCGATTCAACGAGCCGCTCGAGTGAATGTAGGTGCGCCAAGAGAGCGTGAAGCGTTGCCTGCAGGTTGGCCATCACCATCGCCGAGCCTACGCCTTTGCCCTCAACATCCGCGACCACCGTCAGCATGGTGTCAGGCGCAAGTTGGATGAAATCGTAATAGTCGCCACCGGCTTCGAGACACATCCGATTCGAAACTGCAATGTCGAAGCCCGGCAATTTCGGAGGCGCTTCCGGCAGCAGGCCCATTTGAATATTGCGCGCCAGAGCCAAATCGCGTTCCATGCGCTGCTTGTGGACCATTTCACGATGCAGTTGCGCATTTTCAAGCGCCAGCGCCACGTGGTCAGAAATCGCCTGCAGCATGTTCTCGTCCGCTCGCGAAAAAGGACCGCTCTTCTTATTCAAAAGCTGGAGTACTCCGATCGTTTCATTGGCTTTATTTCGAATCGGCATGCAAAGAAGCGACCTGGTACGGTACCCCAGCCGCAAATCCACTTCTGATTCGAATCGCGGATCGGCGTATGCGTCAGTGAGATTGACCATTTCTCCATGTTGTGCCACCCAGCCCGCAATTCCTTTGGTGATTGGCAAGCGGATTTCATGCTGGTTGAGCCCTAGTCCGACAAGCGACCATATCTCTTCCTTGTTTCGGTCCACCAGAAAGACCGTTCCGCGCTCGGCCCCCGAATAGCGAGTGGTGAGGCCCAGAATAATGTTCAGCAGCTCCGCCAGGTCGAGTGTTGAATTAAGGCGCTTCGTCGCTTCGACAATCGTTGAAAGTTCGATCACCGCGTTGCGGCGCTCGCTACTTTCGAGTGCGACTTCCGCGTACCTTCGGAAAAGTTCCATCCAAGCGCGAGTTTTCTCGTCCAGCTTGGATTTCGAAGCGATTTCCAGCACGCCCACCGGCGTCGTCCCGCGTCCCAGCGCCCATGTGTTCGCACGTCCGTTGGCGCTTTGCTGATGTCTGCCATTCAGCACTTGCCCTACGTGGTCCGAACTCGCCGCGGGCAGCTTTCCACTTTCCTGCCAAACTGCAGGCACGCCATCTACCAACTTCCATATCCGTGCGCCCTCTAGACATCCCGGCGCCGCCAGCAAACGCACCATCTCCGCAGCCAGGTCACCGGGCTCGGCCTCGGGGTTCAACTTGACGAAGATCTTTTCAAGCGGCTCGAGCCTTGCGACCAATGCTGCGTTCCGTGATGGCGTCTTTGTTTTCAATTGTTGCCTTTATATTGCACAACCAGAATCGTGATGTCGTCGGATTGCGGCGCGCCCTCGGTAAACGCCCGCATTCCTTCCTTAATTGCGTCTGCGAGCCCCTCCACCGATTCGCCCGTAAAGCTTTCCAAAATTTTCCGCAGCCGCGCCTCTTCGAACAATTCGTTCCGCGGATTCGCCGCTTCCGACACACCGTCTGTGTAGATCACCAAATACTCGCCGGGCTCAAGCGTCACGCGCGCGCTTTGATACTCTGCTTCGGCGAACATCCCCACCGGAAAATTCGCGGATCCCAACCCTTCCAGCTCTCCTGACTTCCGGCGCACTATCGGCGGCACATGCCCGGCGTTGACGTATTCGAAGCGGCCCATCTTGTCGAGGATCCCGTAAAATACCGTCGCGTAACGGTCCTCGCCGCTGCGCTCGCAGAGATATTGATTCACGCGGGAAAAAACGCCGGGCAGCGAAATGTCCATGGCTGCCGTCGTGAAGAAGACGCCCTGCAGCAGCGTCGCGAGCAGCGCCGCCGAAATTCCCTTCCCCGATACGTCGCCCACGAAAAAGCCGTGCCGGCCGCCGCCCAGTTGGATGACGTCAAAGCAGTCACCACCGACCGAGAGGCACGAGAGCGTTGAAGCTGCAACCTGCAGGCCGGGAAGATTCGGCAGCGACTTCGGCAACAGCGTCTTCTGAATCCCGCTGGCGATCTCGATTTCGTGATCGAGCCGCTGCTTCGCGCGCGACGATGCGAATAATCTTGCGTTCTCGATGACCGTCGCTGCTTCGCGCGCCAGCGTCCGCAAGACGTCGCGGTCCATATCCGTGAACGCGCTCGAAGGAATGTGGCTATCCATATAAAGCACGCCGAGCAGTTCGCCTTGCCGGGTCGAGATTGTCGCATCCAACGTCTCAATCACTGGGAGCTTATCCACCGGAATCGCCACGATCGTGTGAAGTTCTAGACGCGCGACACTTTCCTGCTGCGACATGCCGCCCGCATCGTCCCCGGTATCGCTCACGATCATCTCGCGGCGCGTATTCACAACGCGTTTAACCACGCTCTGCGACACTTTCAACGTATCCGGGCGCAGCGTTCCTTTCTGCGCGTCGCGCGCGACGACCATCTGCAATTCGCCGCCGGGATTTGCCAGCAACAGCACGCCGCGCTCCGTTCGGGTCACCTGGATCGCCGCGTCCACCACCGCCGTCAGCACGTCCTCGAGCGACAGGCCTGAGCCGAGTGTGCGCGCCACATCCAGCAGCACACCAAGATGGTGAAGCTCGCGCGACCCGGGCGCCGAGGGCGCGGGAGCTTCCACGCGCTCCACCAGCTCCTCGATCGTGGCGCCTTCACCCAAGTAGATGAGCTTGTAGGAATCCGCCATGCCGAAATCGATCTTGTCGCGCGGCTGCAGTTCGTGCTTCAGCACTTTTTCGCCATTGACGAATGTGCCGTGGCGGCTGCCCATGTCTTCGAGCACCCAGCCGCCGTTGCACGAGATGATCTGCGCCTGTTGACGGCTGATGCGGCTGTCACGAAGAGTGAGTTCGTTGCCGGCCTGGCGGCCAATGCGGAAGGGAGACGCGTTCAGAGGCACATCGCGGCGAACGCCGCTCGGTTCAATTACAACAATGCGAGGAGAGCGTGGCATGGGTCTTGAACGCGCGCCGCCAAAGCAGCACGCCGAATCGCCTCCGGGAGCAATTCAGCACGTCATGGTAGGTAAACTCACGTCCGAAGTAAAGCGCCCTCAGCGGCCTCGTTTGAGCTTTTCCGCCTCCGGTGCGAAATTGACTCCGCTCCCTCCCCGTCATACGATGTCGCAACCCGCGGTGTTCCAAATGATCGGCGAAACGATCTCCCACTACCGCATCATCGAAAAACTTGGTGGCGGGGGCATGGGAGTCGTCTACAAAGCCGAGGACACTAGTCTCCACCGCTTTGTCGCTCTCAAATTTCTCCCCGACGACCTCGCCAAAGATCCCCAGGCGCTTAGCCGCTTCGAGCGCGAAGGCCACGCCGCATCCGCTCTCAATCATCCGGGCATCTGCACCATCTACGAATTCGGCCATGAGAACTCCCGTCCCTTCATCGCCATGGAATTCCTCGACGGCGTTTCGCTCAAAGAGCGCATTAATGGCAAAGCTCTTCCCACCGACACCGTGCTATCGCTCGCTATCGAAATCGCGGACGCTCTCGATGCTGCCCACACCGAACGAATCATCCACCGCGACATCAAGCCCGCCAATATCTTCATCAGCAATCGCGGCCACGCCAAGATTCTCGATTTCGGCCTTGCGAAGCTCGTCCCTACGGGCCGAGTCACAAATCTCTCCGCCATGCCGACAGCCACCGATGCCGATCAACTCACCAAGCCAGGCGTCACCGTCGGCACCATAGCCTACATGTCGCCGGAGCAAGTTCGGGGCGAAGAGCTTGACGCACGCACCGATCTCTTTTCATTCGGAGCGGTCATCTATGAAATGACCGCCGGCTTTCTACCCTTCCAAGGCGACACTGCCGGCGTGATTGCTGATGGAATCTTAAATCGCGCGGCGGTCCCGCCGGTCCGCCTGAATCCAGGCGTTCCCGTCGAACTTGAACGCATCATCCACAAAGCCCTCGAGAAAGACCGCGCCCTTCGCTACCAGAACGCCGCCGACATTCGAGCCGACTTGCAGCGGCTGAAGCGCGATTCAGATTCGGGTCGTGAAGCCGTCACAGCAGTCGAGGCCGGGTTGAAGCCTGCCGCGAAATCCGCTCGGTTTCGATGGATGGTGGTGAGTGGCACAACAATCCTCGCCGTCGCACTGGCGGTGGGCGGCTGGTTGTTTTTTTCTCGCAAGGCACACGCGCTGACGGACAGGGACACCATCGTCCTTGCAGACTTCACCAACACGACTGGCGACACGGTCTTCGACGGCACACTGAGGCAGGGACTCTCCGTACAACTGGAACAATCACCCTTCCTGAGCATTATCACTGACCAGCAAATCCAGCAGACTCTACAGATGATGGACCAGAAGTCGGATGCGAAGCTCACGCCGGAGATTGCGCGGGAACTTTGCCAGCGAACGGGGAGCGCCGCTGTCCTCGATGGTTCGATTGCACAGATTGGTACGCAGTACCTTCTGACTCTCAAGGCGGTCAACTGCGTAAACGGGGAATCGCTTGCGAGCACGGAAGCTCAGGCGAGCGACAAGAACCATGTGCTCGATGCTCTGGGAAAGACAGCTTCGGAAATTCGGAACAAACTGGGCGAGTCGCTCAGCACTGTACGGACGTTTGATACCTCTCTGGAACAGGCCACCACGCCGTCGCTTGACGCTCTCAAGGCCTTCAGCTCGGGTCGTCGAGTTCTGACCACAACAGGGTCAGCCGCAGCGATTCCGTTTTTCAACCATGCCATCGAACTCGACCCGAATTTCGCGCTCGCCTACGCGATGTTGGGGCGGATGTACGGGGATATTGGGGAGTCCGGCATGGCTGCCGACTATAGTCGAAAGGCTTACGAACTCCGCGACCGGACCAGTGAGGCCGAGAAGTATTTCATCAGCGCATCATTCCATATTACGGTCACCGGGAACATGGAAAAGGCCCAACAAACCTGCGAGCTTTGGACTGAGGCCTATCCCCGGACGGATATGCCGCACGATTACTTGTCGGGAATAATTCTCCCTGTGTTTGGACAATACGAGAAGGCAGCGAAAGAAGCAGCCGAAGCGCTCCAACTGAATCCCGACTTTCCCGTTTCTTACGACGTTCTCACGTACAGCTACATTGCTTTGAATCGGTTCGAGGAGGCAAAGGCCACATATCGGCAAGCGGTCGAACGCAAATTTGATTCAGCTTCTTTCCTCCATATTGCCCCGTATCAGATTGCATTTTTGCAGAACGACCCGGCAGAGATGGCGAAGCAGGTGGCATCGTCGGTGGGCAAGTCGCCAGCCGAGGAAGAGTTGTTGGCCTTGGAAGCCGACACCGCCGCCTATTCCGGGCAGCTTATGAACGCCCGAGAGCTTTCCCGCCGGGCAGTGGATTCCGCCGAACGAGAACAAGAGAAGGAACCTGCCGCAACGTACTCTGTGCTGTCTGGTCTGCGGGAAGCCTTGTTCGGGAACGCGGACGAAGCCCGGCGGCTTGCCACTCTGGCAATGCGGCGCTCGGCAGGCCGCGACGTGCAGTACGCCGCTGCGCTCGCCTCGGCGTATGCCGGGGATGACGCGCGAGTGCAAGCGGTGACGGGCGATTTGGGCAAAAGGTTCCCGCAAGACACAATCGTGCAGTTCAATTACCTGCCGACCCTCCGCGCAAAGCTTGCGGTCAGCCGGGGAGATGCTTCTGAAGCCATTGAGAGTCTCAGAGCCGCCACGCCGTATGAGCTAGGACAGACGACATCCAGTATTTACGGTTGGAATGCCTTGTATCCTGTCTATGTGCGTGGCGAAGCCTATCTGGCAGCGCATCAGGGCAGCGAGGCCGCAGCCGAGTTCCAAAAAATCCTCAACCATAGCGGGATTGTGCTCAACGAACCCATCGGCGCGCTCGCCCATCTCCAAATCGGAAGAGCCTACGCGTTGCAGGGCGACACCGCCAAAGCCCGCGCCGCGTATCAGGATTTCCTCACATTGTGGAAAGACGCCGACTCCGACATCCCAATCCTTATTGCTGCAAAAGGCGAGTATGCCAAACTAAAATAACAGTGTGCTCTTGCCTACCTTCGCTGCTTTCTGCCTCCGTTTCCTTAGTACCAACGTACCGTTGCGCCACATTTCCGATGTCGTATGATTCCGCCGCCCATGCCAGCAAAGCAGCCGTGTGAAGAGCTCAACCGTATCAAGCTCGAGGCAATTGCTGCTTTTCATTCCGCTAAACAGACCCGCCGTTCCCGTGACCTTTCCTTCCAGGAAGATGTCGAGCTCAGCCGGGCCGAGCACCAAAAAATTGACGCCCTTTTGAAGCATTTGCTCTCGGGCCACGACGGTCACCCTTGCCCCGCCGGAGACCGCCCGATCATCGGGATCGTAGGGCCAACCAAACAACATCTCGTTGAAAATAGTCCAACCCAGCGCCGGTCCCGCGGCCCCGCCGTTCTGCAACGACGCGGATAGCTCTGCAACAGGCCTTGCACAACTCTGGTTTGAATTCCTCGGCCCAACGTGCGACCGTTGAACTACTGCTGGCGTCGCCGGTGACAATGCGAAAGGCTAACAACTTTCGGGGTTATCGATGAAACTGAGCCGTCTCGCGTTCGCACTACTGATCGCTTTCGCTGTCTTCGCTTCTGATTCGCCGGACACACGCGAAATCACCGATCCGAAGTCTCTTACGTCGCAGGCTGAGCTTGGCGCTGGCCCCGTTCCGATCGACGATCTCTTCTACACGCGCGGAATCATCGGCCCATCCTGGTCGCCCAACGGAAAGGAGATCGTCTTTTCGACCAATATTACGGGCCGCTACAACCTGTGGAAAGTGAAGGCAGCAGGAGGTTGGCCAATTCAGCTCAGCCAGTCGGACGACCGCCAAAGCAGCGCGGCATGGTCGCCCGACGGAAAGTGGATCGTTTTCGAATCGGACAAGGGCGGCGGAGAAATTTACGACCTCTACTCGATCCCGAGCGAAGGCGGCGAAATTACCAATCTGAGCCTTACCCCCGATATTTCCGAAACAAATCCCGTCTGGTCTTCCGATGGATCCCGGATCGCGATGAATTACAAGCCGAAGACGGCTTCGGCGATCGATATCGCGATTCTCGATTGGAAAACACGCGCAGTTCACAATCTGACGCAGGAAAAAACAAAGGATCACAACTGGTCGAATCCGGTTTGGAGTCCTGATGGAAAAACGATTTACGCGTCGCGAGCCAATGCCAATTTTGCCGATTCGGATGTTTATCGGATCGATGTCGCAACCGGCGCCGCCGAGAGTCTCACCGCCCACGAAGGCCAGCGGCGCACGTTCGTTTCCTCATTATCGCCGGACGGCCGCATCCTGCTCGTGGGTTCCGACAGGCCCGGCGGATTCCCGAATGTCGCGCTTCTCGATCTGGCAACGAAACAGATGACGTGGGCGACCGATACGAAATGGGAGGCGAATCCGGCCGACTTTTCACCCGACGGCAAGGAGTTCACCTACGTGATCAATGCTGACGGCCGAAGCGACACTTACCTCGCCGACACCGCCACGCGCTCCGGCGCAAAAATCAACGTACCGGTCGGACTCAACCTCTACCCCGGCACTCCTTCGTCATTTTCGCCGGACGGTTCTCGGCTCGTGGTTTCGCACCAAAGCTCCACCCAGCCCGCTGACCTGTGGGTCTACGACGTCGCTGCGAAACAGCCACGCCAGTTGAGCTTCTCTGCCGTCGCTGGCCTCACGGCAGCGAAAATCCCGCCTTCGATATTGGTTCACTACAAATCCTTCGACGGAAAAATCATCAGCGCATTCGCCTGGATGCCTTTCAACCTCAAGCGCGACGGCTCGAATCCCGCGATTGTTTTACCCCACGGAGGTCCTACCGGTCAGACGCAGGATGCCTTCAATCGCACCGTGATCGCTCTCGTGACCCGCGGATACATCTGCATCGCGCCGAATCCCCGCGGATCGACTGGTTATGGGATGGAATTTCAGCTTGCGAATACGAAGGATTTGGGCGGCGGCGACCTGCAGGACGAAGTCTATGCCGCGAAGTTCCTCGAAGAAACCGGCTACGTGGATTCGAAAAAAATCGGCATCACCGGCGGTTCCTACGGGGGTTTTATGACGCTGATGGCCATTGGCAAAACTCCCGACCTATGGGCAGCCGCTGTCGAAGCTTACGGCATCATTAACTGGTTCACGATGCTTCAGCATGAAGACCCGCGTTTGCAGGAGTACGAAAAATCTCTGCTGGGCGACCCGGAAAAGGACCGAGCCATCTACGAAGCCGATTCGCCGCTGAAATATATTCGCGACGCAAAAGCACCGCTCCTCGTTCTCCAGGGCGAAAACGACATCCGCGTTCCGAAGGAAGAGGCAGAGCAGGTGGTTCAGATCCTAAAAGAATCGGGAAAAACCGTGGACGCGCACTTCTATCCCGCCGAGGGCCACGGCTTCGCCAAACGAGAGAACCAGATCGACTCCATCCGCCGCACCGTCGAGTGGTTTGACCGCCACCTGAAAAACAAGAACTGACGTCTAACAGCGCAATGATTCGCCCATGCAAAGCTCCGAGATCACGATAGCGGAGAATTCGCGAGGAGAGACCTTCCGCGCCGGGATCT
>Ga0209625_1000046_pt1 | contig 24451 bp, 20 predicted proteins | sample JacPin_JW_Ref_M2_FD_187960 | JGI IMG/M metagenome (GOLD analysis project Ga0209625, IMG submission 187960) | Forest soil microbial communities from Algoma, Ontario, Canada - Jack Pine, Ontario site 1_JW_Ref_M2 (SPAdes) (version 2) | ecosystem: Environmental > Terrestrial > Soil > Boreal...
GCCAAAACGCGTTGAAGTGGCACCCGGATCGCAATCCGGTGAATAAAGAAGAGGCGGAAATAAAGTTCCGCGAATGCACCGAAGCGTATAGCGTGTTGAGCGATCCGCAGAAGCGTCAAATCTACGATACCTACGGGCACGAAGGACTGCGAGGTTCTAACGTAGGCACGGACTTCAACAGTTCCGTGTTCCAGGATTTCCACGATATCTTTGGAGATTTTTTTGGATTTGAGGATTTGTTTTCCGGCGGGCGGCGTGGACGCGGCCGCAACCAGCGTGGCGCGGATCTGCGTTATGACATGACGCTGACTTTTGAAGAAGCGGCGGCTGGAGTTAACACCAAGGTTAAATTGCCCAAGCAGGAATTGTGTTCAGCGTGCAACGGCACCGGCGCGAAGAAGGGCACCGGCGTAACCACTTGCAACACCTGCGGCGGGCGCGGCCAGATGGCTTACCAGCAGGGATTTTTTACCATTACGCGCACTTGCCCGGCGTGCCAGGGTGCGGGACAAATTATTCGCGAGCGCTGCCTGGAGTGCCGGGGAAATGGGCGCGTGGAGCGCGAGAAAATTATTGAGTTGCGAATTCCTCCCGGTGTCGATACGGGGACGCGGCTCAGAGTTACCGGTGAAGGTGAACAAGGACCTAACGGCGGGCCTCCGGGCGATTTGTATGTGGTGCTGGACGTCAAAGAACACCAGTTTTTTGAACGCCGGGGCGCCGATCTGTATTGCACGATTCCGTTGAGCGTGACGCAAGCGGCGCTGGGCACGGAGCTGCAGGTTCCCGGACTGGGCGGCGAGGAAAAATTAAAAATTCCCGAGGGCACGCAGAGCGATGCGGTTTTTCGCGTTAAAGGTAAAGGGCTGCCCGACCCACGCGGTGGCGGCAAAGGCGATCTTTATTACCATGTGCGAGTACTGACCCCGACCAAATTGACGCGCGAGCAGCGCAAATTGATGGAGCAGCTGGGAGCTTCGTTAAAAGTGGAAAATAAGCCCGCGGACCGCAACTCGTCTATCTTTGAAAAAGTGAAAGATATTTTCGGTTAAGTGGGGCCGTTGGGCACGCGGCGCCTTCTTTCTAGGCTCAAGGCGTTCTCATTCCAGTGGGCTTGGCTATCTAGGATAGAATCGTCGCGTGCGGCGGCGATTTTTCGTTGAAAAATTTGATGGGCAGCGGGCGCTCGTCTCAGGCGATAGAGCGCATCACCTGGGCGTGGTGCTACGTGCGCAAGCGGGACAGCTTTATGAATTGAGCGATGGGGCGCGCGTATATCTTGGACGCGTCGAAAAGGTGGCGCGCGACCGTGTGGAATTTGCGCTACTCGAAGAATTGCCTGCTCAGGAACCACGATTGCAGGTTGTGTTGTTGCTTTCGGTGGTGAAGTTTGACGCGTTTGAGTGGGCCATTGAAAAGGCTACCGAGTTGGGAGTCGCGGAGATCGTGCCGCTGGCGGCGGCGCGCACCGAGAAAGGGCTGATTGCGGCTGTGGAAAAGCGGTCCGAGCGCTGGCGGAAGATCGTGCTGGAGGCTGCGCAACAGTCCAGGCGCGTCAGGTTCCCGGTGTTGCAACCGGTGGCGAGGCCTGAAGAAGTGTTTGCGGCGCGCAAGGATCGCTTGGGTATTTTTCTTTCTGAGCGGGCCAACGCGCGTTCGCTGCGTGTCGCACTGAAGGATCGCATCGCATCCCAGGCGGTGTTGGCTATCGGCCCAGAAGGCGGTTGGACCGATGAGGAGCGTGATGCGGCATTGAAAGCTGGGTTTCAGGAGGCTTCGCTTGGGCAGTTCATATTGCGGACGGAAACCGCTGTGATTGCTGCTCTGGCGGCATTGTCGTTTGCACTTGGAGAGTAGCGAAGAGTCAGGTTCAAACGTCAACTGCGAACCCGTGGCTCTTGGGTTTACGATGCGCGATGCGAAGAGGCTTCCGATCGATTGCGGAAGAATTGATTATTTCCCTTGAGCTGTATTCGTCGCCACGAAGATCAGGTGTAGCGGCTGGTCGCGCGGCGTTCGTAGGCCAGGGCCTCGAGAACTTTTTCACTGGATAGGTGGTTCTCAGCGGGAAGTGTCAATTGCGGCTTTAAGCGGTGCAGTATGTCGTCAGCCATGCGAAACCGTACAGTAGGTTCCAGGTCGAATCGCCGATTGAGGAACGAATCGATTAAGGCGAAATCTCCCGCGGATAGGAGTGCCGAACCAAGCGGAGCATGATTCGAGAAATTGGCGTCCGCCTGAGCCCCCCATCCCGGCCTGATTTCCGCTAGCGACGATTCGCGGACCACCAACGAACCAACCAGCAAATCGCCAAGCCGCTTATTTTCCTTGGTGAGAATCGCGCTTACGATGCCCACCGCATACAGCGTAGGCATCCAATCCACGATACGCATTAAATTTCGGCCGATGGATTCCGCAACAGTGAGCGGACGGCCCGAATCCTTGATCACGCGTATTTTTGCCCAGCGTTTTCCCGGAGTTTGCCCGTTCCACAGAATCTCAAAGAACGCGAAGTAACCGAAATACAGAAAAAAGAAAAACAGAATCATAAGGGCCGATCCCCACATCTCGGAAGTTGGCCAATACTTGGACAGCCCCGCGATGGTAAATGCTCCCCCGATTCCTACAATTAGACCCGCGGCGATTTGCACCATAGTATCGAGTGCCAGCGCAATAAAGCGGCTGCCGATTCCGGCAACATGAAAATCCAGCGCCGTTTGCTCCGGAGTTTCGATGGTAAGCTTGTCGACAAACGAGATTGAAGCATCGCGGTCGCCAACTAAGCCCGAAGACATGATCACCATCCGCTGGATAGAGAAGAGAAAACCGTACTGGGCTCGACTCGAGCAACTGGTGCAGCAATCGAGCCGCGGCATTGCCGCGCTCAGCCATAATGAATTGAAAGAACTGGGGCTATTGTACCGCCAAACCGCGGCGGATCTGGCTGCGGTGCGCGAAGACGTTAGCAACCGGCAACTAAAGGTGTACCTGAATCAACTTCTGGGGCGCAGCCATAACCTGATTTACATGGGACACAAGCCCAAGGTGGCCGCGCTGGTGCAGTTTTATCGCGATACCTACCCGCAAATATTCCGTGAAACATTGCCGCAAACAATTACCGCGACAGTCATCTGTTTAGTGACCGCCGTGGTCGCCTGGGTCCTGACGATGCGTAATCCTGATTTTGCCTTTCGTCTGTTGGGTCCGCACATGATCGACGCCATCGAACAACAGCACATGTGGACCGATTCCATCGTCACCGTCAAGCCCTTAGCATCGTCGGGAATCATGACCAATAATTTGTCCGTGGCATTCAGCATGTTCGCGCTTGGAATTACCGGTGGCTTGGGAACCATCTGGATGCTGGCGGTCAATGGATTGTTGTTGGGAGTTGTGGCAGCCGCGACAGCACGCGCGGGAATGGCTTTGCAATTATGGAGTTTTGTCGCGCCGCACGGGTCGCTGGAACTGCCGGCGGTTTTCATAGCCGGCGGTGCGGGATTGGAAATCGCGCGCGGACTTCTTTTTCCCGGACTATTGTCGCGACGCGGCTCGCTGGAACTGTCCGGAGGGCGCGCAACGCGCTTGCTGCTCGGAACGATTCCCATGCTGGTGATCGCGGGTGTAATCGAGGGATTTGTTTCGCCGAGCGCAGCGCCCATGGCCATGAAATTCGCCCTGGGAGCGGTGCTCTTCGCGGCTTTAATCACTTATCTTTTTTTCACCGGCGCTCTTCCTACAAAAAGTTCTAAAGCAGATTCCGTTCTTTGATATCCAGATATTGATTCACCATTGCAGACGCCAGCAGTCCGGGAACTAATTCAAAAGCGAAAACGCCGTGCCGGCGTAATCCCCGTAACAGCAAATCTCGACGGTGCGAAATTTCCAGGGCCGCGGCGTGCCGGTACATGTCCTCCGTCGTCTGCGGAATCGTTTGCGCCAACAGGGCCAGATCAGGCTGGCTGATCGCGCTGAAAACCACCAGATGCCGCCGGGTGATCTGCGTGGCATATTCTATGACTTCGGGCAGCGTGGGCGTCTCGGCGAAGTCCGTAATCCACACCACCAGGCTGCGCCGCTGTTGCCCCTGCAAAAGTGTGCGCGCCGCTCCCGAATGATCGGCCTCCGAGGCTTCGCCGCGAACTTGCGCGAGACTTTCCACGATGCTGCGCAGATGCGCTGCCCCGCGCCCCACCGGAATATTTTGCTGCACGGCCCGGCCGTACGCCAGCAAACCAACCTTGTCGCCACACTGCGATGTCACTTGCGCCAGCGACAGCGCCGCGTTCACCGCGTAGTCCAGCTTGGAGAGCCGCAGCTCGCTGTTTTCTTCGCGGACTTCCGCGCGGAGCAACCGGCCGGCGTCGAGAACGATCCACACCGTCTGACTGCGCTCGACTTCAAAGACTCGCGTGGTGAGGTTGTGGCGGCGCGCCGTGGCCGTCCAGCAAATGTCGCGCAAGTCATCGCCTTGCCGGTAATCGCGCAGGCTCTGAAACTCACGCCCCTGGCCTTTTTGGCGGCGCCGGCGCTTTTCCATTTCCACTTGCTTGCTGCGAATTAAATACAAGGCATGTTTCTGCGCCTGCGCAAGATCGGGAAGCACCCGCACGGCCTGCGAAATTTCAGCGACGGCCCACTGCTCGGCGAACCCAAACCGCGTTTGATAATGCACGAACAAGCGGCCCATACGAGTGTCTCCACGCTCGCGAGGCAAAATCCGATAGTTCAAGCGCGCGGGTATTCTGGGAACAACCATCGATTCCAAGGCAGGCGGCGTGTTGCGGAGAGAAGCCGGAGTTTCGTCGACCAGCGCGCAGCGAATGGTGGTGCGGCCAAAATTCTCCACATGTATAGTCACGTCGGATGCGGTCGCCAGCGCAGGCGCATGTTCCCATATTCGAGATGCCTGTATCTCGCGTGGCTTGGGAAGACGCAACAAATCAAACACGAAGGCCGCGAGCACCAGAAAATCCCACAGAAAAAGACCGGCGATCATGCGTGGCACCCACCAGGCCGGCACCACCCACAGCAATCCCAACAACATCATCACCAGAAATCGCGGCCCGAATCCAAACGGCAATTTGCCGAATTTTTTGAGACGCGCAGTCGTCTCCGGCGGAGCCAGAGACCGGGGTTCGTTCATAACACGCTACTCATTTCGCTGGTCACTTAGGTACTTCGACGGCCCCAATGACCTGCCGGACGACTTGATCAGCGGTTAATCCCTCGAGATCGGCCTCCGGTTTGAGTAAAATGCGATGGCGCAGAACGGGTAGAGCGGCATTCTTCACGTCGTCAGGCAGCAAATAATCGCGGCCGTCCATCCCTGCCAGCGCGCGAGCCACGAAGAAAAGACCAATCACCGCCCGCGGGCTAGCCCCCAAAGAAATAGCCGGCCAATCGCGCGTGCGCCGCGCGAGCGCCACAACATAACCACGAAGCGCCGGCTCCACGCGTACATTTCCAATCTCTTGCCGCGCCGCCGGAAGCAGCGCCGGATCGAGCGGCAAAAGACTAATTTCACTCACGCGCCGGGAGTCAAAACCCGATTCATAGCGGCAAAGAATCTGGGTTTCGTCTTCCGCCGAAGGATAGCCGACATGAATCTTCAACAGAAATCGATCCAGTTGAGCCTCAGGCAGAGGATACGTGCCTTCAAACTCGATGGGATTCTGCGTGGCAAAGACGGTGAAATTATCCGGGAGCGGATAGCGCACGCCATCGATGGTCACCTGCCGTTCTTCCATGGCTTCCAGCAAGGCCGCTTGTGTCCGAGGCGAAGTCCGATTGATCTCATCGACCAACAGCAAATCGGTGAACACCGGGCCGCGGTGCATGGAAAAAGTATTTTTGCTCAAATCAAAAACGTTGGTGCCGGTGACATCCGAGGGCATCAAATCGGCGGTGCACTGCACACGTTGAAATCCCAGCCCGCAAATGCGCGCCAGGGATTTAACGGCGAGCGTTTTGGCTAATCCCGGAACACCTTCCATGATCGCGTGCCCGCCGCAGATCAGTACCAACACCAGTTGATCGACCACCTCGCGTTGGCCGATTATTATTTTGGATAGCTCGTCCCGGACATGCTTGGAAAGCGCGGAAAGATGTTCCACAGTTAGGTTTTCTCCTGATAAATTCCTGGGCGCACTTCGAGCTTCTGCGCGTGGCGCTCCAAGTCCTGCACCAGATCGAGCGCTTCGCGAGACTTCAGCTTGGCGGCGCGACTGGCAACCTCGGCACGTCCCAACACATTTTCGGCGCTGAAATTCTTCCATCCGAGACGTTGTTCCGCGGCCTGCTCAAGCTGGACGTCGGAAGTATCGCTTGGCAATCCTAATTGCCGTGTCAACAAGTAGCGCAGCCTCGACTGCGAGACCGATACCGCGGTCGATCCCGCGCCAGCACGCTCGTACAAGCCACCGAGCGTATCCACAAATTCCAGCGGCGACAACCGCGAGATTGTTGCTTGGCGGTACACTGGCCCTCTGCGGCGCCCAAAAGTAAAAATCACCGCCGCGGCGACCACTCCAATTTGAATCAGCCCCCAGCCCAGTGGTGTGTTGCTCGTGTAACTCCACAGCGAGCTGCGCTGCCCATGAAAATACTCGTCCCAATAAATTTGGTAGGAATTTCCCGGCGACCAATTGGAGACCGAGTTCAGCAAGAACGCGAGATTGTCGTCCTTGGTAATTCCTGAATTGATCAGCGGCGTCGGACCGCACCACCACAGTATGGCGCCATCATCGATTTGCCAGGACACCACCGCAAGCCCATCCGCATTCCCGTACAACGCTAATTGTTCTTCGTTCAAATCACGCCAGTACGCCTGCGGTTGGATGGTGATGTGCGGTGCATTGCGGCTGATGCCGCTCGGAAAGATCGGAGCATAGGCGACCCACTCGGGATCCGAAGCTTTCAAGGAAACCGTTGCCTCCCTGAAAAAATTGGCAATATTCGGGCCGGTGAATAAAATATGCCCGCCACTGGATACAAAATTCTGCAGCGCTTCGCGTTCTTTGGCGGAAGGCTTTTGCGTCGGATTAGAAAGAATTAGCAGCGTATTGCTGCCATGTTTTGGAAGTTCCGTTGGCGGCTCTTCCCAGCGGCGCACCGGATAATGCAGCTGCGAAAGAAGCATGTAAGCGGCCTTCGCTCCGGCCGATTGCGCCGAGTAAGTGGAAGGAACGGGAGAGGGCACGCTACCTTCCGGAGGCAATAAAGCTACGGAAGCCGTGAGCATCACGATGAGCAAGGTTCCGCCAATCATCAGCAGCTTGCGGTCCGGCCCCGTTATTCCAAGGAACATCCCAATGCCTCCAAATGGCGCAAGGTGTCATCGAAGTCTTCGAGGCGAGCCAAGCGATTGGCGTACCAGATTCGCTCCAGCCGGGACGTCAGCGCGGCAAGCGGTTTTTTGTAATCTTGCGCCGCGTGGCTGTCCACTTCCGCTGCCAGAGGTCGAGCATCTATCAGCTGCAAATATTCGCGTGGTGTTTTGGTGCGGTCGCGCGGCAACACGCCAGTTTCTTCCAGACGAGAAATTCCAGCCCAATACGCCGAATGAACAGCTTCGCGAAAATCTCCCCGCGCCGCCGCTTCACGCGCGGCATGAATCCATTCCTGCCAGGTGCGGGTGGTAACCGTTGTAGATTCCGGCTGGAAGAAACTCATCGAGTCCCGCCCGCTGAGGTAGCGAAAAATCCAAAGCGCGACGAAACCCACGCCTGCGATCAGAACGACCCAGAACAATACCTTCGCTCCAATGGGGTGACGCGATAGGCCAAAAAAGAACTTTACAAGTATCCTCTGCAGCCACGCGGAGGCCCGCTCCTGAAGAAGCTCGAGGTACGTAGGCGGTCGCACCCCTTCAAATCCTCGGCCGGCCAGAATTTTATTCAACTGCGTATGCGCCGCTGCCAAAGGTAGACCTTCAGCTCGTTGTGCGGATCGCACTTCCTCTAGGAGGTGCTCAATCCAGGTCTCCGCGTTGTCGGTAGAGTTTTCGTTCAGGTGATCGCGCAGCGGTTTCGTTGAAATAGAATAACTGCGTTCCGGGGTGGAAACGTTCCAAGAAGGAGGCAACTCGTCGCGAAAATCCTTGATGCCGCTTGGGGAGCGTTTGTTCTGAAGCTCAACGTCCAGCCTTCGCAATTCCGTTGCGAAGGACGTAACATCATAAGCTTTTTTTACCGCTTCCGGATTAGCTGCAGCCGGAGCTTGGGTAGGAATTGGGGTGCTACACAGCAACGGAGCGCACAGAGCAATGAGAACGGCAAATACGCGAAGTCTCATTCGTTGCCAGCGAAGCCCGGGTTCAGAGCAGTCACCATAGTGTCGATGGAAGCTCGGTTGAAGCAGGCAAAGCAGCATCATTAGGATTCATCATAATTTGTAAGTCAAACGCTTCCTTGCGCACTCGCAAATCGTAATAAAACACCGTGCTGGCAATGGTAAAAATCGGAGTTACCAGTATGGTGGCCAGCGTAGTTCCAACCTGCATCAACATCGTCCACATGGTCATCATTGCCTGATTTTTTGCCGAAACTGCGACCGCCACCATGAATGGGAACGCTAACAAAAAGAATATCGCGTAAAAAATAACCAGATACAGCAGATAAATCACGAAAGAACGTCCGGCGTTATCCTTGGTGAGCGCAAAGCTACGCTCCAGCGATTCCCGCGGACCGAGATTTTCCAGCAGCGCTGCGGGAACACAGGTAATGAGCCGGCAGGCCACGTACACGCCCGGAATTATCAAGAAAATAAAAGCAATCATCACCACCAGTCCATTGAGTATCAGCACACCCAATAAACTTCCCGCCTGCCCGCGCATGCGTCGCAAAGAAGCCCCGATGGAGGTGCTGCGCCCCAGATAAAGATCGGCAATCGCATACACCGTGCCGCCGTGAGCAAAAAGATAGGCGACTAAGTACACGATTAATCCCACTAATACGCCGATGATCCCCACAGCGATGACGCTTCCGGACGCCACCTTTGGGGCTCCCGGCCGAACCTTAAGTAGCACCTGAAATAAATTAAATCCGAGCACTAGGAGTTGGGGCAGCGCGGTGATGCCAAAGAACAGCAGGAAATTTCGTCGGTACAGAGTGAATGTGCGGTCAAGAATTTCGCCCAGCGACAAAGGCCGTAAATCCAGTTCTGGCATCAAACCTCCAGGAGCCGCCTTAACCTGTTACTTAGATCGGCACTTTATCAAGGAATGGCCACAAGGGCGACCAATAATGCCCCGCGGTTGCCGACTCAGCAATACAGCCACTCGCTAATCGCGAACTCTATCGAGGAGTCTCCGTGACCTGTGTCAGGCGCCGCGCCGCAGTTTCCGGCGTGACATCGCGCTGCGGAGCGCTAAGCATCTCGTAACCCACCATAAATTTTTGAGTTGTGGCGGAGCGTAGCAGCGGCGGGTAGTAATGGGCATGAAAATGCCATTCTGGATAAACATTTCCGTCCGTGGGGCCCTGGTGGAAACCCATCGAATAAGGAAACGAAGTTTCAAAAAGATTGTCGTAACGCGACGTAACCCGGCGCAGAATGTCGCCAAGCAGATCGCGGTCGACATGCGACAAATCGGTCATGGTGGCGAAGTGCCGCTTGCTTAGCACTAGCGTTTCGAACGGCCACACTGCCCAGAATGGAACAATTACGACGAAAGAATCGTTCTGACAGACAATTCGCTCATTGTACCTCAACTCCAATTGCAGGCAGTCGCATAACAGGCATGACTTTTTAACGTTACGGTATTCATTAAAGGAGTTCAGCTCTCGGGCCAGTATGTTCGGCAACGTGGCGTTCGCCCATATCTGGCAGTGCGGATGCGGATTACTGGCGCCCATCAATGAGCCGCGGTTCTCAAAAATCTGAACATGACGGACCCACGCGAGCTTTGCCAGTGCCTGAAACTCTGTGATCCACATGTCTACCACCGCGCGCAACTCACTTAGTGACAGACGCGGAATCGTCAAATCATGACGTGGAGAAAAGCACCCTACCCGGCAATTTCCTGCCTCGCCCTCGGCCACGATCAGATTGCTTTCATTTATCTTGAGAGCGGGTGTACCTGGGACCAGCGCCGGGTAATCGTTATCGAAAACGAACGTGTCAGTATATTTTGGGTTGCGCGCTCCATTCGCGCGCTCGTTACCGGGACACAAATAACAGCTAGAGTCATATTGCAAACCGCTCGGCGGAACAAATTGTTCAACTTTGCCGAGCCACGGACGTTGCGTGCGGTGAGGAGAGACCAGCACCCATTCGCCGAGAAGAGGATTGAACCGCCGGTGGGGAGTACTTTGCAGCTCCGAAAACCTGTCGTTTTTCTCGCTCACAACGTTCCACGCTTCGCTTTCGCAGCGGAAGCGTCTTCTGCGATCGCGGAATCCTCGCCAATAACTTCCGCGCCCTGCGATGCTTTGCACAGGTAAACATCGGGATGCAATCCCGTCGCGCTCGTGTACGCGGCCGATACTCTGTGCCGAAACTCCTCGGCGTGCGCAGTATCAACAAGATTGATGGTACAGCCGCCGAATCCGCCGCCAGTCATCCTCGCGCCCAAAATACCGCGCTGGCGCATGGCAATCTCAACCATTAAGTCGAGCTCCGGGCAACTCACTCTATAGTCGTCACGAAGGCTACTATGCGAATCGGCCATCAACTGGCGCAGTTCTCTAATCGCACCGCTTTGAAAGGCGTTCGCAGCCTGCAACACCCGTTCGTTTTCCGTGATCACATGACGGGCTCGCTTATACAGATTAGTTGAAAGCAAATTGCCATGCTCTTCGAGTTGCAATAGGGTGACATCTCGCAAAGCCTGGATCCTCGGTAACACTTGCCTGAGCAACCGCACTGCTTGCTCGCACTCAGCACGCCGTGCATTATATTCGCTGGCGCTCAGTTTGTGCCTCACCATGGTGTTGCAAATTGCGAGGGTGACATCCGACGGAATGGGAAGCATATGAAATTCGAACGAACGGCAATCTAACAGCAGCGCGCGATCTGCTAGCCCGTGGCAGGAGATAAATTGGTCCATGATGCCGCACCGAGCGCCGGCGAAATCATTTTCGGCTCGTTGACAAAGCAAGGCTAAAGCGGTTCGCTCCATATCGAGCCGCGAAATGTGCGAAAGGGCTAGCCCGGCCGAAACCTCGATGGCCGCCGAAGAACTCAGCCCAGCCCCGAGTGGGACTTCTCCTGCGAAATACAGGTCCGCGCCGCTCAAGTTATTTCCCGCCCGCTCTAATGCCCACGCGATTCCCAACGGATAATTCGCCCAGGTATTTTCTTGAAGTGGCTTCAGATCGTCCAGATCCGCGGTCACTGACTTACCCAGGTTCTCGGAATGAACTGTTATCTTCCTGTCTTTCCGGGCTGCTGCGGCGGTCCAGCAGGAATATTCTATGGCCGCCGGCAAAACAAAACCGTCGTTATAGTCGGTGTGCTCGCCGATCAGGTTGACCCGGCCAGGGGCTCGACAAATCGTCGCGGTCGTATTAAACATCGCGCGAAATCTGGCTGTTAGCTCTGGCGCTCTATTCATGTATTTCTTGCCAATTCATCCGAAGCACGCCGCAACGATTTGTGATTTGAAAGGAGATCGCTTAGCGCGTGCCGGTCAAGATGTCGATGGTCAGCTGATCGAGGCGCTCGTACGGCAGGCGTTTTTTCATCATGGTGTCTTTGTCGAAGACGTGGCCCAGGAGCGCATTTGCGTTGGATTTTGAATATTTTCCGGTTTTGGGCAGATCTCTCGGGGCGAGGTTGATTTCTTTTAAAATGCTTTGAATTTCCTTGTCGACGTTCCAGCGAGCCGCCTTGTCCTTAAGGATCAGATACGTGCGCATGCAGCCTCGGGCAAAGTCCTTCACTCCTTCGTAATCCTCGGTGCGGTAGGCATGCGCGTCAAAGTGACGCGGCTCGCTGTAGCCGACGTCTTCGAGAAACTTCACAAGAAAAAACGCGGCCTTAGGATTGGAGGAGCCAAAGCGGAAATCCTGGTCATAGCGGCCGGGCGCCTGATCGTTGAGATCAATGTGGAAGAGCTTGCCGGCTTCCCACGCTTGCGCTACGCCGTGCATGAAATTCAGTCCAGCCATTTGTTCGTGCGCGACTTCGGGGTTGACGCCGACCATTTCCGGATGGTCGAGAGTGGGAATAAATCCAAGGTAGTGGCCGGTGGTGGCCATGTAAATGTCGCCACGGGGCTCGTTCGGTTTAGCTTCCAAGGCGAAGCGATATTTGTAGCTGCAATTAATGTTGTATTCGCAGAGGAAATTTACTGCTTCGCGAAGATGCTTCACGGCTTCGTCCGCGCGGCGGCATGCATCGGTTTCGACACCTTCTCGGCCACCCCACAGGACGAACGTTTTGGCACCTAGTTCTGCGCCGAGGTCCATCGCGCGCATGGTTTTTTGCAATGCGTAGGCGCGGACTTCGGGATCGTTTGCCGTGAAGGCGCCATCGCGGAAAACGGGATGAAAGAAAAGAGAAACGGTGGCCATTGGGACGACGAGGCCGTTTTCCTTGCAAGCACGTTTGAAGTCACGGACGATGGCGTCGCGTTCGGAAGGTGTGGCGTCCATGGGAACGAGATCATTGTCGTGAAAATTCACGCCCCAGGCGCCGACTTCGCCCAGCATGGCTGCGATCTCGACCGGAGAAATAGGAGGGCGCACGAAATCGCCAAACGGGTCGCGGCCGCGATTGCCGACGGTCCATAATCCAAAGGAAAACTTGTGTTCCGGTTTTGGTTGAAATAGTTCGGCGCTCATCAAGCTCTCCCCGGCGCGAATAAATAGAATACGAAATTCTTTGCCGTTAACGTTAACGGCGCGTAGAGTACCATGCGCCTACGCGATTGCAAGGGCGGTGAAACTTCAGGAGGCTGCCACTTGAGATACCGGATTTCACTTCGTTCGTTGCTTTTTGCGATTGCTGCTTTGCTGTTTGTTTGTGGCGCCGCTTCCTTTCACGCTTGCGCTCAAGATGTTACGGCGTACAAGAATCCCAAGCTTTCGGTTGATCAACGTGTCGCGGACTTGCTCGCGCAAATGACGCTTGAAGAAAAACTGGCGCAAATAGAAAGCGCCTGGGAAAATCGCACATCTCAAAGGGAGGCGCAGCCATTCATCGTAGACGAAAAGGGAGTGTTCCTTCCGGACGCTGCAAAAATCACATTGAAGAACGGAATCGGGCAGGTTTCGCGACCGAGTGAGAATCCAGGCGGAAATGGCGGCCCGCGAGAAATGGCGGAACTCACGAACGCGATTCAAAAGTGGGTGAAGGAAAACACGCGGCTGGGAATCCCGGTGATGTTTCACGAGGAGTGTTTGCATGGGCACGCCGCGCCGAAGGGGACAGCATTTCCGGCTGCGATTGGGCTGGCATCCACGTGGGATGAAGCGTTGATTCATGATGTGTTTAGTTCTGTTGCGTCCGAAGTGCGGGCGCGCGGCGTTCAACAGTGCCTGGCGCCTGTGCTGGATTTGGCGCGCGATCCGCGGTGGGGCCGAACGGAAGAAACCTACGGCGAAGATCCCTACCTCGTCATGCGCATTGGCCTGGCGGCGATCCACGGATTTCAGGGCGATGGGCCGTGGATTGACAAGGCGCACGTGATGGCTACCGCAAAACATTTTGCAGTGCACGGCCAGCCAGAGGGCGGAACGAACGTAGGGCCAGGAAATTATTCGGAACGGGTGGTTCGTGGATATTTCTTGAAGCCGTTTGAAGCAGCGGTAAAGGAAGGACACGTTCAGACCGTGATGGCCTCGTACAACGAAATTGACGGCATCCCATCGCACAGCAACAAATATTTGCTGGATGACATTCTCCGGCACGAGTGGGGATTCGAGGGAATGGTAGTGTCCGATTATTTTGGGATTAGGGAACTGCGGACGGTGCATCACATTGTTGCGGCGAACGATGTGGCAGCGAAGCTGGCGCTCGAGTCCGGCGTGGATATTGAGCTGCCGTATGCGGAAGCGTATCCCAGTTTTATGGAGCAGGTACAGCAAGGAAAAGTTTCGCAGGCATTGATTGACCGCGCCGCGGCAAGGGTGTTGCGCGCGAAATTCGTGGCTGGGCTGTTTGAAGACTCCATAGCTGATCCGGCCTACGCTGAGCAGATCACGAATTCGACTGAGCATCAGCAGCTAGCGCTGCAGGCGGCGCGCGAAGCCATCGTGCTGCTCAAGAATCAAAACAATCTGCTCCCACTGGACAAGGCTAAGTACAAGCGTGTGGCGGTGATCGGCCCCAACGCGGGGGAACTGCACTTGGGCGGTTACAGCAACAAGCCCGGGCGCGGCGTGAGCGTTCTGCAAGCGATCAAAGACAAGTTGGGCTCCGCGAATGAGGTGCTTTACGCAGAAGGCTGCAAAATCACGGAGTCACAGCCGGACTGGGACGCGGACAAGGTAGTGTTGGGCGATCCCGCGCTGAACGCCAAGCGGATTGCCGATGCGGCGCGTGTTGCCAAGAAGGCCGACGTGGTGATTTTGGTGCTTGGCGAAAACGAGCAAACCTCGCGCGAAGCATGGGCGGGAAGCCACCTGGGAGACCGCCTGAGTTTGGATTTATTGGGAAACCAGGATGAATTAGCAAAGCAGATCGTCGCGACGGGGAAGCCGACGGTTGTGCTTTTGCTACACGGCAGGCCAAATTCGATCAATTATCTTGCGGAAAATGTGCCAGCGATTCTGGATGGCTGGTATCTGGGGCAAGAAGGAGGCCAGGCGGCGGCAGATATTCTTTTCGGAGATTACAATCCTGGCGGCAAGCTGCCGATTACTGTGCCGCGCTCCGTGGGACAACTGCCGGATTATTACTACCAGAAGCCTTCAGCGAAGCGGGGATTTGTGGACGGCTCCGTGCTGCCGCTCTTTCCATTTGGCTGGGGACTGAGTTACACCACGTTCAAGTATTCGAATCTGCGGCTTGCGCAGGACACGATTGGTCCCGAAGGACAAACGAAAGTCAGTGTGGACGTGACGAACACCGGCGCGGTTCGCGGTGATGAAGTCGCGCAGGTTTACATTCACCAGACTGTGAGTTCGGTGACGCGGGCAGTAAAAGAACTGCGCGGATTCCAGCGCATCTCCTTGAATCCTGGCGAGACGAAGACGGTCGAATTCACGCTCGGACCGAACGAACTTTCCTACCTGGATCGTGACATGAAACGCGTGGTAGAACCGGGGGCGTTCGAAGTGATGGCTGGCGGAAATTCCGTTGACCTGATTACCGCAACTCTGAACGTGGTTAATCGGTAGAGATGTTTTTGCACCTTTCGACACAATGCAGCGACAAACTTGAAATTTGGCATCCTGTTTCAAACGAGACCGGGGTCGCTTTCTGCACCCGCGCAAGTTGCAGGGGAAGTCGTGAACGTGGAGCGAGGTGAATAGAACGCAATGACATTTTTCGCGGCGTTTCAAGCGCAGCATCTGGTCCGGCTTTCGACGATCGATACGATCATCGTCGTTTTCTATTTCGCGCTCGTGCTGACCATCGGATTTTATCTTCGAAACCGTGCGAAAACCGGCGAGGATTTTTTTATGGCTGGGCGCGATATGACCGCTTGGGTGGCCGGACTTAGTTTCCTATCCGCTAATCTTGGCGCGCTGGAGCTGATGGGTTGGGCTGGCTCGGCTTACCAGTACGGGATTCTCGCGACGCACTGGTACTGGATTGGCGCAATACCCGCGATGTTATTCCTCGCGCTCGTGATGATGCCGTTTTATTACATTTCGAAGACGCACTCGGTGCCAGGTTACTTGAAATTGCGGTTTGGAGAACCGGCCCGCGCGGTTTCGGCTGTTTCGTTTGGATTCATGACCGTGCTGATGAGTGGCGTGAACATGTTTGCCATGGCCAAGGTCCTGCAAATTGTTTTGGGATGGGACATCAACGTCAGCATTTGGCTGTCGGCAGGCACGGTGGCGGTTTACGTCGCGCTCGGCGGACTGAGATCGGCAATTTTCAACGAAGTGCTGCAGTTCTTTTTGATCTGGGCCGGCGTATTGCTGATTCCGATACTTGGCCTTCACGAAGCAGGCGGCTGGAGCAATTTGAAAATACAAATTGCTCATAGAACTTCGGAACAATACGTGCACTTGTGGTCCGGCTTGGGTTCGTTCACGGGCAACCCGATGGGAATTCACTGGACAGGTATTGTGTTCGGATTGGCTGCGGTTATTTCGATGGGTTACTGGACGACGGATTTTCTGGTCGTGCAACGCATCCTCGCGGCGAAAGATATCCGTAGTGCAGAGATGGCGCCCATTATCGGGGCGGGCTTCAAGATGATGGTGCCGTTCATCGTGATTTTGCCTGGACTCCTCGGCTTGGCGGTACTCCCGATGAAACTTGTGCCCGAATCGGTGGCCACGGTCACCGGAGCACATAGCTATAACGACGTCCTTCCTTTAATGCTTGCGCGCTACTGTGGCCCCGGGTTGCTTGGCCTGGGAATTACGGCATTGATCGCAGGCTTTATGTCCGGCATGGCGGGGAATGTGACGGCGTTCACCACGGTCTGGACTTATGACATTTATCGTCCGCTGATTAACAGCAAGGGCACCGACCATCATTACGTCAATATGGGCCGCTGGACGACGGTGATCGGCGTGTTGATCAGTGTCGGCACGGCGTACCTGGTGATGCAGTTCGCGAGCATCATGGACTATGTTCAGGCGCTCTTCAGTTTCTTCATTGCCCCCCTTTTCGGCACGGTTGTTTTGGGAATGCTTTGGAAGCGAGCGACTGGACCGGGTGGCTTCTGGGGACTTCTGCTCGGCACAGCATCTTCGATCAGTATGTGGGCGTGGGTGAAGGTGGATCCTTCGGCTCTGCGCTACGTGGCGATGTCACCGCACGCCAAGGCGCTTGCTCAGGATATGTATCAGGCGCTGTGGTCGTTTTTGGTTTGCGTGATAGTGACGGTGGTCGTAAGTCTGGTGACGAAACCAAAGACGGACAGCGAACTGAATGGTTTGGTGTACGGTTTAACGGCAGTGCCGTCTATCGGCAATGTGCCCATTTATCAAAAACCGCACTTTTGGGCTGGGGTGGTGGTCGTCATATTTTTCGCCCTCAATGTCTACTTTTGGTAACCGGAGGTCGCGTGAGCATGATTTCCATTTGGTTTTTTATTGGGATTGCGCTGCTGGTGGATGGCGTGCTGATTTTCAGCGCGGGGATGTATGAGTTGTGGCATCCGCCGGTGCATCCCGTTGTGCTTTTCTCTCTGCATGCGCCGATCTGGTGGGGAGGATTGCTGGCAGTGATCGGAGCAATCTATTGCTTGAAGTTCAAACCGAAGGGTTCATAGAAAATTGGGCGACTTGCTACGCGGAATCGCTGGTGTTGATGCTGCGAAGCGCTGGGTAGATACGGCGGTAAATCGAGTAATTGTTCTGCATGATTTTCGAGGAGTCTGGGCGCGGAACGACTCGCGCGGCCACGCGAACCACGGCATCGCAGGCTTCGTCCACGGAATTCCAATGACGCACGCCAACTGCAGCAAGAATTGCCGCGCCGTAAGCGGCTCCTTCTTCCGCTTCGACCAATTCGACTTCGTGCGCAAACACGTCCGCCTGAATCTGGCGCCAGAGATTTGAACGTGCGCCTCCGCCGCCGAGGCGGATTTTCGTCACGGGAACTTTCATTTCATCCAAAATCGAGAAAGTGTCTCTCAAGCTAAAGGCGACGCCTTCTTGAATCGCGCGAATGACGTGCGCTCGCGTATGCAGCGAAGAAAGACCGACGAGCCCGCCGCGAACATTGGGATCAAGGTGCGGCGTGCGTTCGCCCATCAGGTATGGCGCCCAGAAAAGTCCTTCGGAACCGGCAGGGACGGAGGATGCCTCGTCGGAGAGGCGATCGTAGGGATCGCGACTGTCATCCTTGCCTGCGCCAAATTGATCGCGGAACCAGCGGAGAGAGAGTCCGGCGGCTTGTGTTACGCCCATCACGTGCCAGCGGCCGGGAATCGCGTGGCAGAAGGTATGCAGCCGGCCTTGCGGATCGAGGGCGGGACGATCCGTTGCAGCGAAAACAACACCTGACGTCCCGATCGTTGCGCTAACGACGCCGGCACGCACAATTCCCATTCCGACTGCGCCTGCAGCTTGATCGCCTGCGCCGGCGACGGCTGGCGTGCCGGCTTTTAGGCCGGTGGCCTCCGCGCCTTCCTTGGAAAGCTTTCCGCATAGGTCCGGAGATTCGTACAGAGCCGGAAGCCATTCCCGCGGGATTTTCACGCCCTTGAGGATTTCAAGGGACCAGCGGCGGTTGGTCACATCGAGCATCAGCGTTCCGGACGCGTCGGCCATGTCTATGGCGCGGTCACCGGTAAGGCGATAGCGAATGTAATCCTTAGGGAGCATCACGTGACGGACGCGCACCCAGTTTTGCGCTTCGTTTTCGCGGACCCAGAGAAGTTTGGTGAGCGTGAAATTGGTAAGCGGCGGATTGCAAGTGAGTTGAATGATGCGGGAGAGGCCAAAGATTTTTTCAAGTTCCCGCGATTGTTTTTCGGTGCGTTGATCACACCAAATGATGGCTGGGCGAATGACGTCGCCCGCGGCGTCCAACAGAACCGCGCCGTGCATTTGACCGGAGAAGCCGACGCACGCGACGTCATTGGACGTTGCCTGTGCTTGATGCATCGCTTTTTTTATCGCTGCGCCACAGGCACACCACCAATCGAGTGGGTCTTGTTCGGCCCAGCCATCTTGTGGCGACGCAAAGGGTTGATGCTCATGCGTGCCGGATGCGACGACTCGGCCTCTTTCGTCAATGAGAAGCGCGCGCGTACCGGTGGTTCCAACGTCAATGCCCAGAAAGAGCTTGATGACCGCCTCCGGTGAATCGATTTCGAGCGCGAACTATATTTGCCGGATTGGCCTCTATGTCAAGTGAGAGTTTTTGGAAATTCAAACTGAGACTTGGCCGAGCATTACTGGTGTTCATGGCGATTCCGTTGGCCATACTCCTTGTAATTCCTGTTCGGCTCTGGGTAGGTTGGGCTGACATTGAGAATCAAGTTTTCCAATCTACGCTCTAATCCGGATTTATGAGAAGAACACAAAGCTTCTCGGACCGACCGCGCGGGTTTTGGGCCAAGACTCGGCGAAACAGTGCAGCAGACACCGGGTCTCGGGCCTGTAGCTATCATCAAATTCCATGCTGAAAACTTCAAGATAGAGAGTTTGGCAGGACACGATGCCATGCATCATGACGGCGCTATGGCCGGGATGGGCGAAAATTCCGGCCACGTCCACGTTACTGTCGACGACAATTCCTGGTATTGGGTGCACTCCAATTCGGACCCGGTTGTTATTGCGGGCCTCAGCGCGGGGCCACACAAAGTAACTCTCGAATTAGTCGGCGCAGGTCACAAGCCCCGGAATCCACCCGCCAAGCAGGTTTTGAACTTTACGATGGCGGGAAAATAGTCCAGCGCGAATTGCAGGGAGGGGCAACGAACAGTTGCTTCCTCCCGCAATCGAGCTCATAAAACGGAGGAATAATGCGAAGCGCATGGAAGCTGTTGCCCGCGCTTGCCTGTCTGCTCGTATCCGGTTGTCGCGTCAGCAAACCCGGATCGGTGGAGAGCGCGATGGCCAAAGCAGTCAAGCACAAGATTACTATGGGCGGGAAAGGAACCCCCAATTCCGTCCCCGCTACGAAAGAAAACATAGCTGATGGCCAGGAGCATTTTGAGCATCACTGCGGGATTTGTCACGGGTTGGATGGCGAGGCCACCGGCGTTCCTTTCGCGGATAAAATGTCGCCTCCAGTTCCCTCGCTTTCGTCAAAAGATGTGCAGGACTACGAGGGCGGTCAATTGAAGTGGATTATAGAAAATGGCATCAACCCGTCGGGAATGCCTGCCTGGAAAGGCATTCTCGATGATGAAGAGATGTGGAAAGTGGTGAACTTTATTCGCCATCTACCGCCCAAGGGCAGCTTAGGGACTCCTGAAGTCTATAAGGAAGAACAGGAGGAACACGAACACACGCAGGGACACAAACATCACGACTAGTCAGCAAGGAGCGTTTTTGAAATCAGACTTTCTTGACTCATCGATAGCAGGTTTTTGCGTGACTGTTTACTTCAGCAAACGTTGTCTCCGTGCAGCCCGGCTGCAAAGAAGAAAGATTCACCTCGTGCTAGGTCAGTCGGACCTCGAACTCAATTTTGACTTCGTCCTTGGCCCTGACGCCGGCTTTTCCCGGTGGCGTGATGCCGAAGTCGGTTTGTTTTACGGTGGTTTCGCCGGTGTAGCGGCCGTCGTGCAAGGTGACTTGCACCTTGACCGGTCGCGTCTGTCCGCGCAGCGTTAAATTCCCGTGCAACGTCCACCGCCCTGCGCCGTTAGGCTCTGCGGCTGTGGACTTGAATACAATCTCTTGATGACTGTCGCTATCCAGCACTTCCGGTCCTAACATGGTCTTCTGCACTTCTCCCCGCTCTTTCTCGGAAGCTTCTTTGTCGGTCACTTTCAGTTCACGCGCAATCACGTGTATTTCAACCGCAGGATTGGTACCAGTGTCTGCGGTACCGCTGTGAATCGGCGCGTGAATTTCATGCTGGTGTCCTAGTGCCGAGAACGCTCCCGTTTTCCCAACGTGAATCGTTAACGTGGACTTCTGCGTGTCGATGTTACGCTGTTGGGCGCTTACATCGAACGTGCACACCAGGCTCATTGCCACTACGGCTAACATTGACCTCATGATTCACCTCAAAAAAGGGATTTTTCCTGGACGCCCGCCACTATTAAAATTCTCGCGGCGAGAAGACCAAAGACCTGCGACGGTTGATACGAATCGGGCCAGATTTGTTTTGTGAGAGAGCCACAGAGCAATTCGTGCCATGCCTCCATACCGGGCAAGAATGACGCGACGTTCTCGTTCGAATGGCCGCAACCAAACGGTACCTGCCTTTTTTGGCCGCGTAAGATGTTTCGTGAGCAGCTCCGCGGTGATCAAGGCTTGCGTCATGCCGGTCCCCGTGACCGGATCAACGAACCCGGCCGCGTCCCCAAGTAATACTGCACCAGGCGTAGCACCGCGCCGGGCATTACCGGAAATAGGTGTCGCACCCATCAGCCGAGTTATCTGCTCCGCACCTTCGAGGCGATCGGCCAAAGCAGGAAAGGAGCGGCACAGAGTCCGGAATTGAGCTGCAGTATTACCTCGCAAGGTGCCTGCCTCGGCCAATAAAGCGACTGAGATCTCCTTGTTCGGCAGCGGAGTCGCGTATATTTCAATTTTGTTTCCGATGAACACCTCAACCCAAGGTGGTTGAGGTTTGCCATCCGCCAAACGGAAATGAGCACGCAAGCCAAAGCGTTTATGCGCGACGTGGTCGTCCAATCCGAGCTGTTTTCGAATGGTTGACTGCGCGCCGTCCGCCGCGACCACTAGCGGAGCGCGGTATTCTCGGCCGACTACTCGCAAACCGGTGACTGTGCCGCATTCCGTAATCAGCCCATCCACGCGAACCCCTGTATGTACCTGCACGCCCGGGGTCGCCGCAGCGCAGGAAATCAATGCTTCGTCCAGCACTCTCCTGCGTTGGCCCAAACCTGGCGACCGAAAGCGAAACGCTTTGTAATCTGTCCGCGCGGCTGAACCTTGGCCAAAATAAAATCGAACGCCGTAAAAATGACAACCTCCGACAAGCGCATTAAGACCCCAGCGTTGTAAAACTGCTACGCCCGCGGGCATCAGACCCTCGCCGCAGGGCTTTTCCCTGGGAAATCGAGCCTTTTCGAAGAGCTGCACCTTGCACCCGCTTCGCCCCAACATAATTGCAAGCGAAGAACCAGCTACGCCACCACCCACAATTAGAACGTCAGACACGTTAGCTGTCCCCCCCGGAGCAGCAAGCATAATCAGCTCTTAAGGATATCTTCCCGAAGCGACTAACAACCCGTGCAGTTATCTCCACGCTGTCAGTTGATTGTCAAATGATTGTCGCTACGTCGCATTTGTCTGCCAGCTCATTTTGTGTCGCTGTCGCCCGTTGGATTCCAGTAGATAATGAAGACGCGAACCCGCATTTTGGACTTATGTTTTGCCGCCTGCCGTTTAGCGTGAGAACATTGAAAAATGTTTAGCTGTGCGCCGAAGTGGGAGTTTTACCGTTTTCAACGTAATAGAAAGCTGCGATCTGTAACTGCACCGGCGGTGCTGTGTGGCGTGCTGCTCGTCGCGAGCACCCCTGCGGGTGTCGTTCACTCCGGCGCGCGCGGGCAGCAGACTAGTCAAACCGCGCCTGTTGTAGTGCAACCGGGTGCGCCCGGTAAGCCCACCAAGACATTGCCGCCATCGACGCGTGCCACGCTCCCGCCAAAATCGCAAGCCGATGTGGAGTTCATGCAGGGTATGATCATGCACCATTCGCAAGCGGTGGAAATGACCGCGCTGATTCCATCGCATACCGACAACAAGGAGCTGCGGTCGCTGGGCGCGCGAATCAGCAGCTCGCAGTCCGACGAAATAAAGTTTATGCGGCGATGGCTGGCGGCTCGCGGTGAAGCAGTTTCCATGGCGATGCCAGAAATGCCCGGCATGTCCGGCGTGGATATGTCACGCCAATCGATGCCTCTCATGCCTGGTATGCTCACGCCTGCGCAAATGGACGCATTGCGCAAGGCCAAGGGCGCCGAGTTCGACAATTTATTCTTGACCGGTATGATTCAGCATCACAATGGGGCGCTGACCATGGTCAAGGATTTATTCGACACCGCCGGTGCGGGGCAGGATGCTGAGCTGTTCAACTTCGCGACCGATGCGGACAATTCGCAACGCGCCGAGATTAAGATTATGCAGAATATGTTGGAGAAAAATACCGTACAGGGGAAATCATGAATCGAGTGCCCAGTGTTGTTGCTTTTCGTGTGGTGGCCGCGGCGATTATTTTATGTTTCGGCGTGAGCCGCATGCACGCGCAGACGCCGATGCAAACGCCGGCAACCCCGCCACCAGCGCATGAATCCGCGCAGACGCCAGACACCAAGAGTCCGGAGGCCAAGACCACAGAGACCAAGGAGGATGAAGACGACAAAGATGATCCATTCACTCCCGAGCCGGCTCCCACGCTTGCTCCGGGGATGATCGGGTCGGATGCCAACGATCCGCGCGCCAAGCTGACTCCCGGGCTGTATGACGCGGGTGAAACGTCAATGGGCATTAAGCACCTTGCGTTACTCAAAAAGCCTGACGCGTTTCAGCTCGGCGCCACTGACCCTGATGACCCCAAGGTGCAAAAGATGCTTGGCCAGCTCGGCATGCGTAGAGCTGCGAAGATGCCCAAGCCGATGCAGTTGGTTGTCGCCCAGCTTGCTTTCGCGAACTCAGACCTCGCATTCCAGGGCAACCACCTGTTCCAAGGGAATTTTTATGGCGTGAATATCTATGACATCTCCAACCCCGCGAACGCCGCGTTGCTGACTTCGCTGGTGTGCCCGGGTGGGCAGGGTGATGTTTCCGTATACAAGAACCTGCTGTTCATGTCCGTGGAGATGCCGAATGGGCGTCTGGATTGCGACGTGGATGGATTTCCGCCGGGGCCTCCGCCGACTCCGGCGGAAGAAAAAGAAAAAAAGCGTCGGCCACCCGCAGCCCAAAAGGATCGTTTCCGTGGCGTGCGGATCTTCGATATTTCCGACCTCAAAAATCCCAAGCAAGTCGCCGCGGTACAGACTTGCCGCGGATCGCATACGCATACGCTGGTGGAAGATCCCAACGACAAAGACAATGTTTATATCTACGTTTCGGGCACCTCGTTTGTGCGTCAGCCGGAAGAATTGGCGGGATGCTCGGATGAAAAGCCGGACAGAGATCCCAACACGGCGCTGTTTCGTATCGAAGTGATCAAGGTTCCGGTAGCTGCGCCGCAGGACGCCAAGGTGGTAGCAAGCCCTCGAGTATTTATGGATGCGCGCACCGGCGCGTTGAACGGCCTGAACAATGGCGGCAGCCATGGCAAGGGCAAGGGGACGCCGGCCGACACTAACCAGTGTCACGACATCACCGTGTACTCCGCGATTGGATTAGCGGCGGGCGCGTGCTCCGGAAACGGAATCTTGCTCGACATCAAGGACCCAGTACATCCGAAGCGTGTCGATGCGGTCCACGACCCCAACTACTCGTATTGGCATTCTGCTTCGTTCAATAACGATGGAACCAAAGTCGTGTTCACCGACGAGTGGGGCGGCGGCCTGGGCGCGCGGTGCCGTCAGAACGACCCCAACAAGTGGGGCGCCGACGCGATCTTCGGTCTGAAGGACGACAAGCTGAATTTCGAAAGCTATTACAAGTTACCGGCCGCGCAGGCCGACACTGAAAACTGTGTGGCGCACAACGGTTCGCTGATTCCGGTTCCCGGCCGCGATATTGAAGTGCAGGCTTGGTACCAAGGC
>Ga0209625_1000047_pt1 | contig 24392 bp, 21 predicted proteins | sample JacPin_JW_Ref_M2_FD_187960 | JGI IMG/M metagenome (GOLD analysis project Ga0209625, IMG submission 187960) | Forest soil microbial communities from Algoma, Ontario, Canada - Jack Pine, Ontario site 1_JW_Ref_M2 (SPAdes) (version 2) | ecosystem: Environmental > Terrestrial > Soil > Boreal...
AGCTAAAAGCAGTGGTGAACCGGGCAGGACTCGAACCTGCAACCCGCTGATTAAGAGTCAGCTGCTCTACCATTGAGCTACCGGTCCACGTTAACTTTGGAATTTTAGCACGCCGCGCCAATTTTTCGACAAACCGCGAAGCGCAACCCGGGGATTCAGTTGGCCTTCCGAATAGCTCGCACACGAATTCTCTCGCTACGCTGGGAGTTCGCGAGGCACCTAACATTCGGGTGCATGCCGCTTGTACAAAACTGCGCTATTCATTGCTCGCTGAATATAAGGAATTTTTTGAAACGACTGTCGAGGCAATCAGGCGTCTCACAGAAAGTCCGGTCAAATTAAGACTCTCCACCGGATGTATTGCGCGTCGGCGAGATTCGCAAAGGGCCAACTGCATTGTTCCATGTCGATACGAAAACTAAACGGCAATTTTATGATTGCCGGTTCCGCCTATGGAATGGTGGCCTGAACGGACGCCGAAGGGACGCTCTCCTGATAGGAGCTATTTACCGAAGTAATACGGAAATAATACGTGTCGCCCGATAGGACATTGGTATCCACGTAATTGGTGGTTGGTACGGGCGACGAGTTCAATAGAGAATACGGTCCGTTCGAAGAGGAACTGACGTACACATTGTAGCCAGCGACGCCTGAAGTACTGGCGGTCCAGGACAATGCCACCGAATGCGTCGACGATGCCACGCCGGTGCCAGACATAACAATTTTTGTTGGCGAATTTTGCGCGTTACTGGTTATCGTGAGGCTTCCCGTATAGCTTCCGATGGTGAACGGCGTGAACGTGGCGTGCACAATGGTGGACTGACTGGGGCTCACAATTAGGCCTGAAGCGCCGCTCGCTGTAAATCCAGCCCCGGAAACGGAAACGCCTGAAATCGTAACAGTGGAACTTCCCGTGTTAGTCAATGTCACATTTTTTTGTGTACTGCTGGCAAGTCCGGTGTTGCCAAAACTCAAACTGCTGACGTTGGCGATCAGCGGCGATGGGGATGCGGCGACGGGGGTCGATGAGGAGGACAGAGCGATATTACAGATACTGATCGCGCCTGCGGAGGCGAATGCGTCCACAGTATTGAGTACCGCAACGGAAGCCTGCTCGGTGCGAAATGCCACATTCGATCCTAAGGTAATCTGCCCAGACCCGAGCAACACATACGCGCTGTAAGTGTGGTTCGAAACATTTACATCCAAAATAAAATGGTAGGTGATGCCTGCTTGGTAACGAACGGGGTTGGCTGCAGTAAAAGTCGAACCGTTTCTAACGTCAATGAATCCGCTGGGATTAAATCGCACCCCGGTCGCTAGATCGCTATATTGCCACGCGTTGACCGAGGACAGCCCGCTGATGGCGTTCACCGGTAAAGCCGACGGCGTCGCGTCGTATGTGATGCGGAACGTTGATCCTTGACTTTGTGATAAAGCGGCATTGGCCCACGAACCAGAAGAATACGCACATGTCACAGCCTGCGCGGAAACTGCATTGCTCATCACCGCGGCCAGTAAAATAACAAAACTTAAAAGTGCTTTCCAAATTTTCAAACAACCGTGAATTCCGGGCCCGTAAGCCATATCAACGTTCAAAGGTTTTTATCCCAAAGTTTTATTGCTCGGGAGATCGGGGAAGGCGCCGTTTCCCGCAGCAGCTGCAGGCTACGGGTTGCCGGCACGTCGCCGCTACTGTACTGGGGGGCAAATCTTGAACAAGGTGCAACCTGCACCAGGACAGGTGATAGAAGTTGCACAATTATTCAAGAAATTTAAGACAGAGAATTTAAGTGGGTACTAGAACGGCAATCGCAAGCGCGCGTCACAACCGCGAGCGTCAATCCGATTTTCGAGCGTCAGCTGACCGCCGTGGGCTTCCGCAATTTGCCGACTCAATACCAGCCCTATCCCTGAGCCTGCCGGCTTGGTGGTAAAAAACGGGACAAAAAGATTCGCGGTATTGGGAATACCGGGACCATCGTCGACCACCCAGACTTCGACTTGCGAAGCTTGCACCGACCAACCAACTTGCACGCTGCTGCCGTGCGTTTCCAGCGAAGCGTCCGCGGCATTGCGAATCAAGTTGATGAGCAATTGCTCCAACTGATCGACGTCCGCCGAGATGGTGGCTCGAGGTCCTTCCTTGATGCAAACTTTCACGCGTGTCTCCAGCTTGGCGGTGCGATGCACCCAGTCCGCAACGGGCACGGGCAAGTGTTTAGGTTTCGGAAGTCTGGCGAGCCGCGCATAAGCAGCCATAAAACGTCCGAGCGCTTCCGTGCGGGAACGAATAATGGCCAGCCCCTCTTGTAGATCCTGGAGAATCGGCGCTGCTGGTCCAGTTTGCAATTCCGGTAACTGATTGGCTGCGTTCAACCCGCTTTCTAACCCTTGAGCGACGGATTGGATCGGAGCGAGCGAGTTATTCAGCTCGTGCCCCAGTACGCGAATCAGGCGCTGCCACGCCTGGCGTTCCTCGTCCCGCAGTGTGCGGCTCAAATCGCTGAGCACCACCAGCTGGTGAGGCAATCCGCCCTGCCGGAACGATCCTCGCCGCATACTCCAGCGGCCCGACGCGCCCGGAAAGGTCAAGTCCATGGTCCGCGCGGATTCTCCTTCCAGGCATCCAGCCAACCCCAATTCCAAGGCCGTGGAGCCCAGCAGGCGTTCCATCGGGCGGATCAGCAAGCGTTCGCCGGCGCGATTTACCAGCCGAAGCTTACTTTCATGATCGAAGGTAAAGATGGCCAGATCGATTTCTTCGATGATGGTGCGCAGCAGCCCGGTAGCTTCCATCGCGCCCAAGCGCTGCTCTCGCAACATCGTGCTCAAGGCGTTGACCTCGATCATCACTTCGCCCATAGCATCGTCAGGTCGAGCGCCGCGGCCACGAATAGAGAAGTCTTCTTCGCGCATCGCCGCCAGCAGGTTGGACAGAGTCTGCAAAGAGAACACCACGCGATGTCGCAGGGAAAGTGCGAAGCCGAGCCAAAGACTAAGAATGAGAAATGTAAGGGTCCAAGCGGCCCCCGACGAGTACACGCCGGTCCACAGCAAAATCAGCGCGATGAAAGAACCGGGAAGACCCGCGGCGAGCGCCAGAAGCTGAATACGGCGTTCGTAAGAGAGGCGCTTCATCCCAATTCGTGTTTCTGTAAACGCCGATATAACGCGCTGCGGCTCAGACCGAGCGCCTTAGCCGCCTGGCTTACGTTGCCGTCGTGGCGCGCCAAAGTGCGCCGTATAAGGTGGCGCTCCACTTCATCCAGAGGCATCTCCTCAAGCCGCGCCGCAGCCGTGGACGCTTGCGCTCGCAAGCCAAGATCCGCGGCGCGAACGAGCGGGCCGGCAGACAGCAGCACACCGCGCTCGACTGCGTGGTCCAGCTCACGCACATTGCCAGGCCAAAGATGTTCATGCAGCGCGGCAGTGGCGGCGGAGTCAAAGCCGGCTATATTTTTGCGATAACGCTGCGAATATCCTTGAACAAAGTGGTGCGCCAGCAGGTCAATGTCTTCGCGACGCTCTCGTAGCGGCGGAATAAAGATCTCGATGGTGTTCAAACGAAACAGCAGGTCCTGCCGAAAGCGCCCGGCCGCGGCCTCGGAGTTGACGTCCACGTTGGTCGCCGCAAGAACGCGCACATCGACGCGGCGAGTGGCCGATGACCCGACACGTTCGAGTTCTCCCGTCTCCAGAACGCGCAGCAACTTGGCTTGAAGATTGAGCGGCACGTTGGCAATTTCGTCCAGAAAAAGAGTTCCCCCGTCGGCAAGTTCGAAGCGCCCGACGCGATCGGATCGCGCATCCGTAAACGCGCCTTTCACGTGACCGAACAGCTCGCTTTCGAACACGCCTTCGGAAAGCCCCCCGGCGTTCACGGTGACCATAGGTTTCGAAGCACGGTTAGAGAGTGCATGCAGCGTGCGCGCCACAACTTCCTTGCCGGTTCCGTGCTCGCCGGTGATCAGCACGTTAGCGTCGGACGGGCCGATCCGCGCCACCAGGTCCAGCACCGGCGCCATCGCCGGAGATTTAGCGAGAAAAGTGGGTCGTGATTCGGCGCGCAGCAGCCGGTTTTCCGCTTCCAGGCGCGAAGCTTGCCGCAACGCCTGGCGCAAATCAATCTGCGTGCGAATTATCGACAGCAGTCGAATATTCTCCCAGGGTTTCTGCACGAAATCGCGCGCACCGCGGCGCATGGCTTCGACGGCGATCTCCACGCTGCTCCACGCCGTCATCACGATGACCGGCAACGTGCTATCCAGCATTTGTATCCGCGTGAGCAGGTCCAGGCCCTCCTGCCCGGAGGTGGTGTCGCGCGCGTAATTCAAATCCATGAGCACGGCATCAAATTCGCGCGACTCGATGGCCGCGAGCGCATCGGCGGGAGAGGCTGCACCGTGCGTTTCATATCCTTCGCGCTTCAGCAATAAGCGCAATGCGTCGCGAATGTCGGATTGATCGTCGGCCAGCAAGACGCGATAGGACTGGGTGGCGGCAGATTTCATTTGATGACGAAGTCTATTCCAATTTTGCTATTTGAGCGCCAAGAACGCGCAGACTGACATTGCCGCTGGCGTGCATCGGAGATGATTGAACCCTCTTGCCAAAATTTATGCTGATTGAACCGTTGCGGCGGCACTTTCGTTTACCACCCAGCCATCTTTCAGTTGCACGATGCGATTGCCGTAAGCGGCGTTGCGCTCCGAGTGCGTGACCTGAATGATGGTGGTGCCGGCGTCGTTTAATTTTTTGAAAAGCTGCATGATCTCGTCGCCCTGTGCGGAATGAAGATTACCGGTAGGCTCGTCGGCGAGCAGCAACTTTGGATGCAGGATAACCGCGCGAGCCACGCCCACCAGCTGCTGCTGTCCACCGGAAAGCTGGTTGGGAAACAAATCCTTTTTTCCAACGATATGAAACCGGTCCAGAGCATCGCACACCAGGCTCACGCGCTCCTTGTGAGGAACATTTTTATACGAGAGCGGCACTTCCAGATTTTCAAAGACCGTTAAATTGTCGATCAGGTGATAGCTCTGGAACACAAAGCCGATATTAGCTTTGTGGAGTTCATTGCGCTTCTTGGTGTTTAGCTGGTGCACCGCCTCGCCAAGAAAGAAATACTCGCCGGCCCAGGCGCTGTCCAGCATCCCAATAATGCTAAGCAGCGTGGACTTTCCGGCGCCCGATGGGCCCATAATGGTTACAAATTCGCCTTGTTGAATCGCCAGGTTAATGCGCCGCAACACAAAAAACTTGCTACCACCGGCGTCATAGGATTTTTCGAGATTTCTAAATTGGATTAAAGGTTCCACGTCGCTCCTCTTATTGCGCCTGACGACCGCGGTTATCCGTAACACGCATGTCGCAGCAATAAAAACAAAATTGTTTCACTCATAGCGAAGAGCCGTCAATGGATCGATCCTTACAGCCCTACGTGCCGGAAGATAAGACGCCAAAAACGCTACAACGCCGAGAATCAGCGGCAGTCCGATAAAAGCAAAAGGGTCGGCGGCAGAAACGCCAAAAAGCAGGCTAGATAGCGCGCGTGCCAGGCCGAACGCTAAAGGTAGACCGATGGCGATGCCAATCCCAGTAAGAAGCATTCCGTTGCCGACAACCAGTCGATTGATGGCCCCATGTGATGCGCCCATGGCCATTCGAATTCCCATCTCGTGCGTTCGCTCGCTAACCGAATAAGACATTACTCCGTACACGCCCACGGACGCCAATACCAGCGCAATTATCCCAATGCCTGCCATCATGGCCGCCACGTACGAGATGCCCACAATAGATTCAGTAATGACTTGATTGAGCGGCTTTACCTCATAGATCGGCAGGTCCGGATCTAAAGCCGCGATTTTGCTGCGCACCGCGGAAGTAAACTTTGCGGTATCGCCGTCGGTGCGCAAAACCACGGTGGTGTAGTACGTGGGATTCTGACGATAAGGTCTGTAAAGCGTGGGCAGAGCGTCTTTCTGGATCCAGTTATAACGCACATCGTCCACGATGCCGACCACCGTGAGCCAGGTCTCCAGCTTGGAGGCGGGGACCTGAACCTTTTTACCAAGTGGATTTTCTCCTGCAAAGTAGCGGCTGGCCAGACTTCGGCTGATCACCGCGACCGGCTGAGCGCCGTCGCCATCCGAGTCGGTGAATACCCGGCCGTCGCGCAAGCCGATACTCATCACCGCAAAATAGCTAGGTGAAACGGTCTCCATGATCGCGGTACGCGATTCTTCGCGCTGCTCGACGGGTCGACCTTCAATCAGGAAGCGGTCCGCCCCCGTACCGCCGCCATTGCCATACGGAACGGTGGTGGCTAGCGCCACCGATTGCACTTGGGGAATGCTCGAAAGGCTGGGCAGCAGCCGATCGTGAAACGCAGCGCGCGCAGACTTCTGCGGGTATTGCAATTCGGGCAAATTCAGATTCAGCGTCAGCAGCGTTTCCGGATGATATTGCTGGTTCACGATGAGCAGCGCATTAAAACCTTTTACCAGCAAGCCTGCGCCAACGAGCAGAACCAGCGACAGCGAGACCTCCGCAACCACCAAAGCGCTGCGTAAGCGATGACGGGCGCGTCCGGATGAAGCGCCGCGCCCGCTCTCCTTCAAAGTTTCAGAAATATTCGTGCGCGAACTCATGAGCGATGGCGCGATGCCCGAGAGCAGGCCACTTGCCAGCGCCACAGCAAACGTGAAAAGGAAAGCTCCAAAATCGAGATGAATGGACTTCCAGCCTGCGATGTACCGCGCGATGTCCGGCGGCATATGCGAAAGGATCACACTAAGAATCCACTGCGCCAGAAAAATTCCGAGCGCCGCGCCAAAAAGCGACAGCATCACGCTTTCGATCAATAGCTGGCGAACGATTCGTGTGCGCGTCGCACCCATCGCGGCGCGAACCGCGAGCTCTTTTTGCCGGCCGGATACGCGTGCAAATTGCACATTGGCGACATCCGCGCAAGCGATCAACAGCACGAAACCAACCGCGCCAAGCAGCAACAAAGTATATTGGCGAGTCAGATCGCCGGTAGCGAATTCTCCGAGCGGCATGACGCGAAGTTGCCAATCTTTGTACGCGTCGGGAAACGCCGCCGCCTGGTGTTGCGCTATGGTAAGCATCTCCGCGTTTGCTTGTTCGAAAGAAACTCCGGGCTTCAGGTGCCCCAGTACCCATAACGGACGATGATCGCGGTCGACACGCTGTTTAGCGTCGAAAGCCATGGGCAACCAGGCCTCCGCGCTCACGGGGAAGTCGAAACCCTTGCCCATGACGCCGACAATCGTGAACGGTTTTCCGTCGACCTTTACTACCTTGCCCAGAATTTTGGGATCTGCGGCGTAGCGACGCTCCCACAGCCCGTAACTCAAAATGAGTTCCTGATTTCTTCCGGGCTCCCCTTCTTCTGGAAGAAAGTCGCGCCCTAGATGTGGCTGCACACCAAGCGTCGTGAAAAAATTCGTGGTTACGCGAAAATCCTGAATTTTTTGCGGTGTGCCGTCGCCGGTGAAGTTAACGCCATCCCAGGAATAGGCGCCGAGCCGGTCAAAAGAACGCGCTTGCTCCTGCCATTCCAGGTAGGTGGCGGTCGCGATGGAGGTCGTTTCAATATTTTGGTGTGGCTTTGAGTCCACCACCGCTACCAGGCGATTGACCTCATCCAGCGGAACGGGATGCAGCAGGAAAGCTTCCGCCATGCTGAAGATCGCGGTGTTGGCACCCATGCCCAGCGCCAACGCCCCGGCGCAGACGAAGGTCGCGAAGCGGTGCTTCCACAGCATGCGTAACGCATAACGTACATCCTGCCTGATGGTGTCCATGAACGAAGGCCTCGATGGAAAACAATCTTGTGGCCTAAAAAAGGTGTGGCTTAAAAAATTCTACGCGCCCACGCTGACTTCCCTGGTTTCATCCACGATGCGCCCGTCAAACAAATGAATATTGCGCTCGGCGAAGTTGGCGTAGCGCTCGTCGTGCGTGACCATGCAGATGGTCGCCCCATTGCGGTGTAGATCGCGCAATAGCTCCATCACCGCTTCGCCATTTTTGGAGTCCAGGTTTCCGGTGGGCTCATCAGCCATCAGGATCAACGGATCGCCAACCAGCGCGCGCGCCACCGCGACACGCTGCTGCTGACCTCCAGATAGTTGAGAAGGGTAGTGACGCAGGCGGTGCGCCATGCCTACGCGCTCGAGCGCGCGCTGGACTTTTTGCTTGCGTTCGGTCGTGCCCGTGCCGCGATAAGTCAGCGGCAGCTCTACGTTTTCGTAGACCGTGAGGTCGCCGATAAGGTTGAAGGCCTGAAAAATGAATCCAATTTCGCGGTTGCGAATGCGCGTCCGCTCGCTGATGGTCAGTTTCGAGACGGCCTGGCCGTTTAGCCAGTAACTCCCGTCGGTCGGCGAATCCAGCAGCCCCAGAATAGAAAGCAGCGTGGACTTGCCGCAACCAGACGGCCCCGCTATGGAAATATACTGCCCTTTCTGGATCTCCAGGTGGATTTCCGACAGCGCGTGAGTCTCGACTTCATCGGTGTAGAACACTTTCTTCACGCCTTCCATCTTGATCAGGGTCCCGTTTGATTCCATCATGGTTTCTCCTTCAAGCTTCTATGCGCACCAGTTGATACGAAACAGGCCCGATTTAGTTCCGCCGCTACTCATAACGCAAGGCCACCATGGGGTCGACTTGCGTAGCCCAACCATCCAGACCACCGCGGTGCTGTCACGAGATGTGTTGTAACAGGGTGGGAAAACGATTGCGTCCGGCCGTCGCAGTCAGTCCAGACGTAGTCGTCTGGGCGACTCGAAGAACGCAAGACGTCCGGCTCCGGACTCTGCAGTGTCATTACTGGCAGGCTTCGCAGGACAATCTGGTCCATAACAGTGGAAATTGCAGAATTTGCGCCGATACCCAGTGCCAGCGTAAGGATCGCAACGGCAGTAAAGCCCGAATTGTCGTGCCAGAACGTGTGCACCGTAGCGCTCCCGAACCAACAAACTCACTATTTCAAACGGATGCGATCGAAGTTATCCCACGCGGACATGTCCGAGAGGATCACCTTGTCTCCCACTTTCAACCCTGAAACGATCTCGATGGTGTTCACCGAGCTACGCCCCAACTTTACATTGACGCGAGTGGCATCCGTTCCGTCTTCATCCAGCTTAAAAATTCCCACGGTGCTGTCTGACTGTCCGTGAACGGGCCGGCCGACGTACAACACGTCTTTGAGATTTTCGATCTCGATGGTGCCGTCGACGCTGAGGTCCGGCCGAGCGCCTTGCGGAAGCGCCTGGTCGATGACAACATCCACGGTCACCGTGCCGTTCTGCACCGACGGATCAATGCGTGAAACGTGGCCGGAAACGATGCCGTTTCGAGTGTCGATCGTGGCCTTCTGCCCGATCGTCGCGTCTTTCGCCTGCGTTTCCGCGATCTTAATCTCCGCCTTCAGTTTTTTGGGATCGGCCACGCGTGCCAGGTTTGTTCCAGGTGTCACATGCTGGCCAACGTCCACCGGCAGCAGTTGCAACACTCCATCGATGCCCGCGCGCACGTGCAACGCTTCCAGTTCGCTGCGACGTAGTTGGTATAGCGCGCGCTGTTGGTCTACGTGCGCCCGCTGCGCCGCGAGCCTGGCAATGGCTGAGTCATTGGCGATCAGCGTGCGCTGATCTTCCAGCCCCGCACGGATGGCCAGCTGCTCGTCCTTTACTTTGGAGAGCTTCGCGGTCACGTCGGCGCCCAGACCTTCCTTGTGAAGCTTGTCGTCTACGTCATGTTGCAGATGCGCTTGTTCGTATTCACTGCGCACCGAGGCGGCTTGAGCTTTCTGATTGAGCAGCTCGCTATTCACCTGCACCTTCAAATTCTCGTAATCGGCCTCGGCTCCCTTGAGCTGATACTCAGCATCGAGAGCGTCGCGCTGCAATGAGGGATTGCTCAGTTCAAGGATGATGGTATCGGGTTTCACAATGGCGCCCGGGCGGACCACGATACGGTCCACGCGCGACTCGGTCTGTGCCGGAATCCAGCGAATCTCTTCGGGAACCAACGTGCCTAGGCCGCGAACTTCGCGAAGCATGGGACCCCGCTTTACTTCATCGGTCCAGACCGTGGCGCGATCAACGGAAGGAGCCGCGGGTTTCAAACGAGATAGGCCGAAGGTCACTCCTGCAATCAGCAGGACCGCCACCGTGGCGTACAGAATCCGGCGAATCTTTTTGGCGCGAGCGTTAGAAGGACGTTGAATATCCATAGCTGATACCCTTAGAAACGCAAGAACTCGGCCTTTGTTCAAACCCGTAATAGCAATAAAATCAGCAGGTTACAAGCACCTAATTTTCCGGAAATGAGCGAATCGGGACGAAAATGGGATTTGCTGTCCCAACACCGGACAGACCTTCAATCAACTCCCGAACCACTCGCGAGGCTAAACGGCTTTCATTTTTGGACAGTTTCAGGTTGCCGTTGGTTAAACAGCGCCATAACCCTGCCCACTTCATCGCCAATAGCCTTGGCGCTCACTGGTTTTACCACATACCCGTCCATACCCGCCTCAAAGCATTTGCGGCGGTCATCGTCAAACGCGTTGGCGGTAATCGCGACGATAGGAAGACGATGGGAATATGACGAGCCGTGCCTGCTTCGGTTAGGCGAATCTTCTGTGTCGCTTCGAGCCCATCCATCAGCGGCATTTGCATATCCATGGCTATCAGATCGAGTTCCTGTTCTGACAACATAACGAGCGCTGTAGCTCCATCGTTCGCTACCGCCACGGTATGCCCCATTTTCTCCAGGATTCGGGAGATGAGTCGCTGATTGACGATGTTGTCTTCAGGTCTGCCGGCAGGAAGGCCACGTTCAAAATGAAATTTGCTGCCTTTGCCTACGTCACTTTCCAGCCAGATGCGGCCATTCATCAGCTTCACCAGCCGCTCAGAGATTGACAATCCCAGCCCGGTGCCACCATAGCGTCGGGTAGTGGACATATTCGCTTGCGCAAACGCTTCAAATATCTTGCGCTGCTTGTCCAGTGCGATACCGATGCCAGTGTCCGCGATGGTGAAGTGGAATCGCATGCTGGAGTCCGTCTTAGCGGAAAGCTCGGCGAGAATTGTTACCTCGCCTTGCTGCGTAAACTTCAACGCATTGCCAACGAGGTTGATAAGCACCTGCCGCAGACGCACCTGATCTCCGCGAACTAAAGGTGGAACTCCCAAGGCATCCCATATCTAGTCGATGCCTTTTTCCTGTGCTTGCGGAATTACCGGCTGAAACGCCTGCTCGATGCAGTCTTCGATCGAAAAGTCGGTGATTTCCAGCTCCAATTTCCCGGATTCGATTTCGGACAGGTCCAGAATGTCGTTCAACAGCGAAAGAAGCGATTCGCCAGAGCTTTTGACCATGCTCAGGTATTCGCGTTGTTCGCTGGATAGCTCTGTATCCATGGCCAGCGCGGCCATCCCAAGTATCCCGTTCATCGGTGTGCGCAGTTCATGACTCATATTGGCCAGGAAATCGCTCTTCGCTCGATTCGCGGCTTCAGCACTTTCTTTTGCCAGTCGCAGCGACTCCTCGGTACGCAGGCGTTCAGTTATGTCGGTGAATATGACCACCGCCCCTGCCACCCTGTCATTTTGAATTAAGGGAGAAGACCACAGCTCCACCGGAAAACTCTCTCCGCTGGAGCTCCACATTAAATCCTGTGTCAGATGTAGCTTTTCGCCGGCCATGAAAGCGTTGCGCAGCACGCATTCTGTCCAAGGATATGGCGAACCGTCCGCTCGCGTGTGGTGAATCACGTCGTGTATATTTCTTCCTAACAGAGCCTGCGAACTCGGATATCCTATGCGTCGCAGAAATGCGGCGTTGCAAAAAGTGCAATCTCCGTTACTGTCTACCCCGTACACGGCTTCGCCAACCGATTCAAGCAATAGCCGCATGCGCTCTTCTTCTCGCGATAACCGTTTTTCTGTGCGATCGCGCTCGCTGATCAGCGTGCCCAGTATCAGTCCGGTAAGCGAAAGAACCAGCATCAGCAATTGCAACAGTGCGAATCGAGACGGGTCCCCGCCCGAGAATTGCAGTGAAAGAACAATGCCGATATTCAAAATCAGAATTCCGGTCGCGGCTCCGCCTAAACCACGCCGCACCGCAATCCAAACAATGGGCAGAAAGAAAACATAAAACCTATTTTGGTTACTGGCGCTTCGCGGCCCGAGAGCAAGCCAAAGCGATCCCACGATCGCCACGCCGAAACAAACTGATTCAATCGCCCGGCGAAGACCCCGAGCTTCATGAACTTTCTTCCCCGCGGAAGCCGATTCTAGGTCCGCTGCGTTTTGTGGTAATCCCGTGAAGCGCCGCAAAACGGGCACCACCAAAACCAGACAAAAAAGGGTGAGACACGCAATAGCTACCGGATCGCCGATCCACCAATCCAGCGAAGCGTGCACATATGTGCTCCATGGAATGACATGGTCGAGAATAAGTGTCAGCGTAGCCAGAAAGGCCGCGATGCCGCTCAAGGGCAAAGCCACAAATAACAACACCATCACATCGCGGATCGATGTCAAACGCCAATTCAGCCTGAACCCTCTCCGCAAAATGATCGCTATGATGGTATAGGTGCCGAAGTCCAGTGAGTTGCCTGGGTAAAAGATATAACTGACAAATGGCTCATGGTAATTCGCTTTTGCGGCAATAAGCCCGGCCAACCAGTAAAGTGGCGCGTACCGCGGGCCCATGCCGATTAATAAGGCCAGAGCAATCCCCACCGGCGGGTACCAGACGCTTGTCCCAGCTAGAATTTGCAGGTAAACCGTTGTGCGGTCCAACAGCACGAAAATCACGACGAACAAGAATCCAATCAGGTATCTGCGTAATGCAAATACGCGGTTAGACTCAGGCGTTTTTTGGAATTTGGCGCCGTCATGTTATTCAGCAAGAACGAACCGTCGTTGACTTCCGTCGCATGGAGAAAATGCCAAAACGGAACATCGCCCTGCAATCCCATCCCGAATTGACACTCGAACCTACGAAATTTCCTCGGAGGCCCGAGTTGCGAATTGCGGACTTAAGGTACTTAGAAACAACATTGCGACCCAGTTTCGAACGCACGATGGTCCACAAGACGGACTACTTCAATAGGCTATTCTTAGTGTCCGAACAGCCAAACCGCGGTGAATAACAGAGTCTGGCAATCAAGAAGCAGGAAACGAATCAGCTCGCGGTATTTGCGTAGGAAATGACCAAAATAGACAAAAAATAAAACAAAAACATCAATCCCAGATAAACGTAAGCCTGCCGTTGCGCGCCGCGAAATTCCTTCCAAGCCAGCACGCCCCACAGCGCCGCCACCATCGGCGCTGACTGGCCAATGGCATACGAGATAGCCACGCCGGTGAAATTCGCTGCCACCAGGTTGAACACCGTCCCAATTCCCCAGATGACGCCGCCCAGCAAACCAAGAAGATGGCCCATTCCTGGCCCGCGAAAAAAATCCGGAAATTTTACCGGTTGGCCCACCAAAGGATGCTTCATGAAATAAATGTTCCACACGAAACAAGAGAGCAGCGCGCCCAATGTCAAGAACACCGCCACACTGTAAGGGCCCAGCGTATTTCCATGCGTCATCGAACGCGTCACAAAGGGAGCCCATACGCCCATCAAAATTCCCGACACCACGCACGTGACGATGCTTTTTCTACTGATGGCGCGATTGGCGGTCGCCAAACTTCCGTACGCTTTTCCGTCCAGTATCACCGCCACTAACGCGCAAACAACTCCCGCAGCCAGCAAGCCCGCGTGACCTTTCGGCTGCAGAATGTAGCTGGACACCACCCCGACGACCAGGGCGATTCCAATCGCTACCGGAAAAGCGATGGCCAGCCCAGCCATATCAATCGCGGCCACTAGCAGCAGATTCGCAAGATTGAAAATGACGCCGGCAAACATGGTGGAAGCAATGTTCGAATTGTCAGCGGTGTGAACGTTGGTAAGAAATCGCGATGGATCGTCCGCTGTGCTGCCCATCGTAAAGGCCAGCACGAGCGAAATCAGAAAAATTCCCAGCGCGTAATCCCAATAAAAAAGTTCAAAACGATAATTTCGTACACCTTTGTAGGTGTTCGCCCACGAGCCCCAGCACACCGCGCTGGCGATCATCATGATCAAAGCAATAACGAAGCTGTGGGGCACAAACATTGGGTGTTCTCCGGCCGCGACCCGGGTACTACATTTCTTTCATTGCATTTCGTGCTTGGCCCATGAACACTGCTAGAACGTGGAAGCTTCCGCCTTGCGTTGCGACTCGATAAGCGCCATCACGTCCTCTCGTCTGCCCATGGACCGCGCCCCAACCTTAGTGCAGCAAATCGCCGCGCAAGCGTTGGCAAAAGTTCCCACGCGGCGATGGTCCCATTCCTGCAGCAAGCCGTAAGACAATCCGCCCATAAAGGCATCTCCGGCCCCCGTGGAGTCGACCACCGCTACCTTGAACGGCGGAATGCGTACCATGTCGTTTCCTGCGGCGATCAAGCAGCCATCCGCTCCCATCGTTAGCGCAACAATTTTGGGACCGAGTGCCAGCAACTTCGTCGCCATTTTTTCGTAATCCGTTTCACCGGTAATCTCTCGCGCCGCAGCTTTGCACGGTTTCAACACATCGACCAGACGCAACGCCGCAATCAGTTCGTCTTCGCTGCCAAGCTTGGCCTGCGCGAAATAACTTGGCGCCACATCCAGATCGAATATCACGCGCACACCGCCGTTCCGCGCAATCTGCATGCCTTCTTTTACGGGCGGTAAGGGCAATTGCGAAGCTTCCGTATGAAAGTGCCGCGCCTGCGTGATATGGGAAAAAAACAACCTGCGCACTTGTTCCGCCGTGAGCTTGCCATTGACGTTAGGAAACATGTAAATGCAGCGCTCGCCTTGCGAATCCACGGGAATCCACACGAACGTGGAGTGTTCACCTTGGATCGTTTCAATTCCGGAAAGATCTAGTCCATCATCAGCAAACGCCTTGGTAATCAGGCGTCCGCTCTCATCATCGCCAATCAGGCCGAGCCACCCGGCCGAAATCCCCAGCCGTCCAACTTGCGTGAGATTATTGCCTGTCACTCCACCGGCATGAATCTCCAGGCGATCGGCGTTGATTTTTTCTTCCGGGCCAAGCAGGCGCGGCACAATTGCAAAGTAGTCGACACCACAGCTTCCTATTCCAACAACTTTCGTGGGCGCTGCCATATTTCTCCTGCGGAAAATCACGATGCGTCGCAAACGCCGGAACGATAGCATAGCCACGGCGTAAAGGGCAGGCTAACCGCAAATTTGTATCGGCGCCTCACGCGAACCTGCGCGTCGTATCTTCAACGAGATTATTCCGCCGGGTTTGCGGCGGGCGGCTGGGGTGTCGGACGCGACAAAAGTTCTACGTATTCTTTGTAAAACTTTTCTCTGTCCAGATCTTTTTGCACTTCCACCAACTGTTCGCCCATATCCGGTTGTTGCCCAGGCGCCCACGCCAGCGTATCGCCATAAGAAGGGCCGTGACTGATGTCCACGTCGATGTAAAGTTTTTGCCACCTAGTGATGAAGCTCGGGTCCAGCCACGCTACCGCCGCTAACTCATCCCAGAGATAATTTGCTTCCGCATATTTCACTACGTACTGCGCGCCGGGCGTCTGACTCTTCGCCACCTCCGCGATCAAACTCTTTTCCATGCGCGTTTGAACGGAAATATCCACGGTCGTAAGAACCAAGCGCGGCCAGTGTGCGTGAAGAACGGCATGCGACGCTTCCGGATCCATCCAGAAATTAAATTCGCGTCGTGGGGTCAGGCTGAATTCCGGATCATCCGTGCGCGGATTTATGCTGCCGCCCATCACGATCAATTCTTTGGTGAGCTCGGCGAAATGTGCGTCCAGCGCGATGGCCAGCGCCAGGTCGGTCATCGGTCCCGCGGCATAAATGGTGACCTCGTGCGGATATTTATTTACCAGTCGCACCATGAATCGCGCGGCATCTTCGGTGGAAGCGCGTGTCGTGGGCGTGCCCTCGAGCATGGGCGGATTTTCATAAGGGCCATGCACCGGATTGTGCTTCGCATAATTCCATGCGCCTTGATAGACCACCTTGCCATAAAGTTTCTCCCACTTGGCGATGTACTCTTTGCTGTTCACCAGCGGAAAAGTCGCACCAGGCACCACCGGAATATCAGTGCGCCCAATTATTTCCAGCAGCCGCAACGTGTGCTGCACTTCCTCACCGCGCCAGGCGTCGCCAGTGAGCACCGTTATTCCCAGAACCTTCGTCTCGAGAGAATTGATTAGCGCCAGAATGGCCTGCATATCCGTGCCCCCTGGCCCGGCGCAGTCTTGGTCGATAATGACTTTGCGTTTTTCTTGGCCGTGAGAAGGGAATTGAACACCCAATGCCAAACACGCAACCATTCCCCAACGTAAGAACCATTTCCCACACTCCATGAAAATATTTCCTTTCAGCAGGCGTCGGTTATTTTTGGCACGATTTTAATACATGATGGTCTGCGTTAAATGGTGCGGCCATGAAGTGGTGTGGTAGTGCGTCCAAAGCCGCGCATCGATCTGCGGAATGATTACCTGCTCCTTCGGCCCACGAAGTTTGTTGACTTCTTCCGCCAGCAAAGCCGTGGCGTACAGACAATGCGCGCGAATTTCGATTTCGCGCCGTGAATCCCGGGGTATCAATTGATGGGTGTTAATCGTTTTTTCTAATTTCGGCAAATACGACGTTATGCCCAGCAACCGCAACGCTACCGGAACGATGTAATCTGCGAACGCCGTCATTTTCTCGGGATCATCCAGGCGGAATTTGCCCGATTCGTGCAGCGTGCTGTACAACATCCACACGCCCAACTGCGCCAATTTGTAAAATTTTATTTCTTGGCCCTCAAACTCGCTCACGTCATTGAATCGCGGAAACTCCTTTACCATTCCTTCGATGAGCCCATTTCCGCGGTCGTATAGTCGCGGCGAGCACGCCTGCACAAACTTGTGGAAGCGCCCATCGTATTTCTCTGCCAATACCGCGCCCACTTGATGCAGCACGGCCAACTTTTCGTCTAGCATGGGCATCTTTATGTTGCCTGCGAAAATGTCATCAAGTTCAGGGCGGGAAATTTTCGCCAGGTATTTGCCGTCGAGAATCGGCGTTCCCGCGTCCAGCGCTCGTTTGAGGCAAGCGAACTCCGCATCGGAGTCCGACCAATGCTGCCCGGCAAAATCCACCTGAAACTTCTCGTGCGTGGAGAAATCGGTGAACGCTGTATCGATGGAATCCGCCACCAGGATAAAATCGATCGCTTCATTCGCGTCGCCCGCGCCAACACCAAAAGGAAGCGTGAACTCCGGAAGCGGCAATTCTTCATATCCCATCCAGCCGGCGACTTCTGTGATCTTCTCGACATTGGTCCGCACATCGCGAGAATTCTCAATGACCGGTCGTAAGCTATCCAGAACCGGGCTACCGCTCAAAATGGGCCAGCGCACAGATTTCCCCTTCGCGAGAGCAGTTGAATTATTCATCAAGGACGAGTCAAATGGGCGAACCAGCGGCAAAATCGCCAGCGATCCCGCCAGACCCGTAAGGAAGCGCCGCCGTTCCAAGATTGCTGATTTCATTTAGAACTGAAGCCCCACGCACGGTTGCGTGACCATGTTGTCGCGTTGGCCACACAGCGCGTCACTTCCCCTGAATGCGCGAAACAAAGAGTTGCAAAAAACGGTCTGCCTGGACTTCGATACACACTTTCGCGTTGGGCTGCACTTTATCGACGCCTTCGATGATGTACCGGTCGCCATGTAGAACGTTGCGCTCAATTTCGTTGCGACGGTTTGCAACCGTTTCTCCACGCGTGAATTCGCCCCGGGTTTCCACCTCCACATGCATCGCCGGCGCAGTGACCAGCGTCGCGTCAATCGCCACACCAACCGCCAGCGGATCGTACATCGGCGTACCCTTATCGCCGAATTTTTCAGACAGCTCCACCAGAAACTTGGCCACGCCGTAAATGAAATCGTTGACCGGACCGTGCGTGCTGGCTAGTTGATCTAATTGCTTGTGGCCTAGCAGCGTTTTGTCGCCAACATCCAGGCCCACCATGGTCAACGGCCAGCCGGCCTGAAAAACAATTTGCGCCGCTTCCGGGTCGTTATAGATGTTGGCTTCTGCTGCGGCGTTTACATTTCCTCCTTTGATCGAGCCGCCCATCAGGACTACTTCCTTAATCAGTGGAACGATAGAGGGATCTCTTTCTACCGCTAACGCGATATTGGTCAACGGTCCTACCGGCACCAGCGTGATCTCGTGCGGCGAGGCGTGAATCAATTCAATAATTAGATCAGGACCAAAACGCGGGTCCGCTTTGCATTTGCTGCGCGGCAGTTCAATATTGGCTAGTCCATTCTTGCCATGCCAGAACTCCGCGGTGATCAATTTTTGGAATAGCGGATGCCGCGCGCCTCCCGCCACCGGAATATCGCAACGATTAGCAAGTGAAACCATCCGCAGCGCGTTCTCCAGACCCTGCTCGGCGGTAACGTTGCCGGGCACCACCGTAATTGCGCGAACATCGAGCTCCGGCGAATTCAGCGCCAGCATCAGCGCCATGGCATCGTCGGTTCCAGGATCCGTATCAAAAATAATTTTGCGCACGGCAGCCTGACAGGAGGCATTAAACATCGCATAAGCAAAAATAATCAAAGCGATGAACGCGAAACGCGCAGCCAACCTGGCAGCACCAGCACGATCGGCACACGTGAAGACAACGGATGAAGAAAACCAGCTTGTTCTTTGCCGCAGAGCCTACCCCTTCCGAACGAATTGTGCGTAAGGCTAGCGTTCGATTCCCAGAAGGTCAAGACGAAACTCCTGGTGATCCACAACCAATCGAAAACCGCTTCAGCTATAATTTCCGCCGTGAAAAGTGCTCTTGATGGTATTCGCGTCGTCGAAATGACCGAAGCGCTCGCCGGCCCTTACTGCGCAATGCTGCTTGGCGATTTGGGTGCCGACGTAATTAAAGTAGAGCGTCCCGGAATTGGCGATCAGGCTCGCGGATGGGGTCCACCATTCGTCGGCGAGGTGTCGGCTTATTTTTTATCGACCAATCGCAACAAGCGTTCCATCGTCCTCGATTACAACCAACCGAATGGATTTGAAGCGCTCCATAAATTAATTGCCACGGCGGATGTTTTCATCATCAATCAGCCGTCTTTGGAATCGTTGCAAAAGCGAAAGCTCGACGCGCCAACTCTGCGTGAGCGTCATCCCAGACTGATTTATTGCAGCATCAGCGGATACGGTCTTTCCGGTCCGAAAGCCGGTTTACCCGGATATGACATCCTTGCGCAAGCTGAAGCCGGACTCATGAGTTTCACCGGTGACGAAAATTCTGTGCCTATGCGCTATCCCGTCGCCATCGCGGATATCACCTGCGGCATTTATGCCGCCATGGGAATTCTAGCTGTGCTTTATGCCCGGGAGAAAACCGGTCAAGGCCAGTTCCTGGATATGGCGCTTTTTGATTCGCAACTGACGTGGCTGGCGACTGCCGGCAGCAGTTTCCTAAACGCGGACATTACGCCTCGCCGCTGGGGAAATGCACACCCCAACATCGTCCCGTATGAAATGTTCAGCGGCAGTGACGGCGCATATTTTGTCATCGGAGTTGGCACCGAGACTCTGTGGGAAAAATTTACTGCCATGATCAATACCGCAAGCGATCTGCGGAGCGACCCGAGATTCCGAAATAATGCCGACCGCATCAAACACAGGTCAGACTTGATTCCCATCCTGCAAAAAGCCCTCAACCAAAAACCGGCCAGCGAATGGCTTGAGCGTTTCGCAACCGCCGGCATTCCCGCCGCGAAAATCAACGGCGTTTCTGAAGCTCTCAACGATATCCAGGCCAAGGCGCGCGGCCTCGTCGTGCAGTTGGAACACCCCATCTTAGGAATCGTTAAGAGCATCGCAAATCCCATGCGTTTATCTGATACTCCGGTAACTTACCGGCTCGCCCCTCCCTTTTTGGGCGAACATACCAACCAGATCCTTCAAAGTTTGGGTTACTCCACACAAGAAACGGAAGCGTTGGCAAATTTATCGAGTTAATTAGAATCACCTAATTCGATAGCAGTATTTCCATGCAACTCGCGAGCAGATTTATCCCGCAATCGCTTGCCTGCCCGCGCGGATTCCCCGACAATGAGTAGCCGACAATACGTGCTTTTCTACCTAAATAATCGTTAATCTTCCGGTCGCGAAGAAGGAATCGAATGGAGTGCATCACAGATCGATTGGTTGCGTATTTCTCCATGGAGATTGCACTGGAGAATTCCATGCCGACCTACAGCGGCGGACTCGGCGTGCTTGCAGGAGACACTATCCGCGCCGCCGCTGATTTGCGCTTGCCGATGGTTGCTGTTTCGCTGCTTTATCGCAAAGGATATTTTTCTCAGCGCTTGGCCGAGGACGGCACGCAAACCGAAGAATCCGTCGAATGGCGTGTCGAGGATTTTCTGCACGAAGAATCGCCCCGCGTAACCATCCCCCTTGAAGACCGCCGCGTGGAACTTCGCTGCTGGCGTTATGCGGCCGTCGGAGTGCGTGGATATGAAGTCCCGATTTATTTTCTGGATGCCGATTTGCCTTCGAATGCGCCCGCGGATCGCGCCCTCACCGGAACTTTATACGGCGGCGATCCCTACTACCGTCTTTGTCAGGAAGTTATTCTGGGCATCGGTGGCGTGCGCATGCTTCGCGCGTTGGGGCACGAAGGACTCACGCGTTATCACATGAATGAAGGTCACGCCGCGCTGCTGTCGCTGGAACTTCTGGAGGCCGAGGCCGCCAAAGCGGGACGCACCACCATCCGCGCAGAGGACATCGAAAAAGTTCGCTGCAAATGTGTTTTCACTACGCACACGCCCGTCCCAGCCGGTCACGATCGATTTCCCATGGAGTACCTCACCCGGGCATTTCCCAGCCAGACTGACCTTTTTGATTTGAAAGACGCTTCTGCAGCCGACCTCGTTAAGCGCGTGCTCCAGGCTGAGCAGGCTTTTCCGGATTTGCAGCAAGCGGCCCGCGCGGGCGCATCCCTGAACATGACGTATCTCGCGCTCAGCCTCAGCAAATACGTGAACGGCGTTGCCAAGCAGCATGGAGAAACTTCGCGACAGATGTTTCCTGGCGTGCCCATCGAAGCCATTACCAATGGCGTTCACGCCGGCACTTGGACCGCTCCGGCATTTCGCGAAATTTTCGACCGCTACATTCCCACGTGGCGCGAAGACAACTACAGTCTTCGCGGCGCGCTCGGCCTTCCGCCAGAAGAAGTCTGGACGGCGCACCTGATCGCCAAGCATGAATTGCTGGAAGTAGTGCGGCAGAAAACCGGCATCAAGTTTGACCCGGGAAAATTCACTATCGGATTTGCGCGGCGAGCCACCGGTTACAAGCGCGCCGATCTGATTCTCGCCGACCTGGATCGCTTGCGTCAGATCGCCAAAAACTCTGGACCGTTTCAAATTGTTTACGCCGGCAAAGCGCATCCCCACGACGCGGGCGGAAAATCCATCATCAAACATATTTTTCAAGCCAAGAAAGCTCTGCGCAAAGCGGTGCCGGTCGTGTTTCTCGACGACTACAACATGGATTTGGGTGGAAAGATCACCGCTGGTGTGGATTTGTGGCTCAACACCCCGCAATTTCCTCTGGAAGCTTCTGGCACCAGCGGCATGAAGGCCGCTTTAAATGGCGTGCCCAGCCTCAGCATTCTGGATGGCTGGTGGTCGGAAGGTCACATCGAAGGCGTAACCGGTTGGTCCATCGGCGAAGCGCGCCTTGCCACGCCCGATTTGGTTACCGACAACCGAGCCGACGCGGAATCGCTTTACTCCAAGTTGGATAGCATAATCATTCCGATGTTTTATAACGAGCGTTACCGTTATCTCAGCGTCATGCAACACGCCATCGCCATCAACGGATCGTTCTTTAATACCCAGCGCATGGTGCAGCAATATATTACCGACGCCTACATGCGTTAGTTTTTTTTCAATCAAAACTTCGGCGACAATCGCAGTTTCGCCGGCCGAAGAATTAAGTCCCGCTAAATAAATTCCAGATAAGTGCGCACTTTTTTTAGCGCAGTATATTCTTGTACATCGCCATGCCCACCGCCGCATCCATGCCCATTTTTTCCAGCGTTGACACTTCGCGCCTGGTTGTAATGCCCCCCGCCGCAATCACCGGATGGTCGGTGGCGTCACGCAGACTCCGAAACCATTTCAAATTCGCTCCGCTCATGGTGCCTTCCCGATCGACATCCGTGCAAAGAAACGCTGCACAGAAAGGCTGCAACTGAGCCATAACGTCTTCGGCGCGAAGTTTGAGCGTGCGTCGCCAACCCTGGGTCGTTATCCGGCCTTTCGCTGTATCCAGAGCGATTACAATCCTGGCAGGGTCGATTTCTTTTACTAACCGTTCGAGAAACGGCAAGTTCAATTTTCCATCGCGGAACACCGCGCTGCCGATGATAATTTGTTCCGGCTTCCAAGCGGCGGCCTTCACCACCCGCGCCACGGTGCGAATTCCTCCACCGAGACGAACTTTCATCCCATAAGAAGTGCGAGCGGTAAAACACAATTTCTGCACCAGCTTTGCGTTGGAAGTTTTCCCCATCGCCGCGTCCAGATCGATGATGTGCAGCCACTCGTGGTCTTTAAATTTCTCCAGCACAGCGAGCACATCGCCTATCGCCAGTTCGCGGTCGCGGCCATGAACTAACTGCACGGCCATTCCATTTTGTAAATCGATGCAGGGAATCAGCATGGCAGTCGAACCTGGATTTTCTCGCTGGCGAGAAATTCCTTGAGCGCGCGAATGCTTTGAATTCCGTCGTGAAAAATTGACGCTGCCAAGGCCGCGTCCGCGGCTCCTTCGCGAAAAATCTCTGCAAAATGTTGCGGCCATCTGGCTCCGCCGGATGCAATCACCGGCACCATACCTGTTTTTGATATCGCCGCGGTGAGCGCCACGTCAAAACCACTTTGTGTTCCGTCGCGGTCCACGGAGGTCAGAAGAATTTCGCCTGCGCCGAGTTCTGCTCCTTTGTTAGCCCAGGACTTTGCATCCAAATCCGTGGGCACCCGCCCGCCGGTCGTCATCACACGCCAACGGTCACCATCGCGTTTTGCATCGATCGCCAAAACCACCGCTTGCGAGCCAAATTCCTCTGACAATTCTGAAATCAATTCCGGCCGCAAGACTGCGGCAGTGTTCACGGTTATTTTGTCTGCGCCCGCGCGAACCACCGCGCGTGCGTCGTCCAGCGTTCGAATGCCACCCCCAGCGGTCAGCGGAATCGCCAATTCGGCCGCAACCTTGCGAATTGTTTGCAGAAATGTCGGCCGTCGATCGCGCGACGCGGCTATATCCAGAACCACCAACTCGTCGGCGCCCTCCGCGTTGTAACGTCGCGCCAACGTCACTGGATCACCGGCATCGCGCAAAGCCACAAAGTTCACGCCCTTCACTACGCGCTCGCCGTCGGTGTCCAGGCAGGGAATGATCCGGTGCGCCAGGCTCATGCAGCGATCCGCAGAAAATTCTCGAGTACGTGTTGGCCGGCGGCACCACTCTTTTCCGGATGGAATTGCACCGCGAAGATGTTCTCGGTTTCCGTCACTGCGACGAATTCGCCGCCATAAGAACAGGTTGCTCGAGTTTCCAGCGCCTGGTCCACGGCGCGATACGGCACAGCGTACGAGTGCGCAAAATAAAAATAGGCCGCGGAATCAATTCCTTCCAACAATCCCGATCCACCTTTGGCCTGCAATTGATCCCAACCCATGTGCGGCAATTTCACCGCACCATTCAGAACACGCACCGATCCGGACAAAATTTCCAATCCCTGCAAATCGGGAGCTTCTTCGCTGTTTTCAAACAGCGCTTGCAACCCCAAGCAAATTCCTAAAAACGGAACGCCGCGCTCAATCGCGGCAACAAGCGATTCGCCCAACCCATCGCGGTCAAGCGCGCGTAGCAACGCGCCATAGTGGCCCACGCCCGGAAGAATAAGAGCAGAAGCTTTTGCTACACCGGCGGATGTAGAGACTCTTTCGGTCTGCACTCCCAGCCGTTGCAAGGCGCGCTCCACGGAAGGCAAATTCCCCGCACCGTAATCGAGCAGAGAAATATTCATAACAACCCTTTAGTGCTGGGCAACACGCCACGCAGTCGCTTGTCTCGCGCCACCGCAAACCGCAAAGCCCGCGCGAACGCCTTGAACACTGCTTCCACCTGATGATGTGAAGAGCGCCCATACAGCGCGC
>Ga0209625_1000048_pt1 | contig 24197 bp, 25 predicted proteins | sample JacPin_JW_Ref_M2_FD_187960 | JGI IMG/M metagenome (GOLD analysis project Ga0209625, IMG submission 187960) | Forest soil microbial communities from Algoma, Ontario, Canada - Jack Pine, Ontario site 1_JW_Ref_M2 (SPAdes) (version 2) | ecosystem: Environmental > Terrestrial > Soil > Boreal...
CTTATCCGCAGGCGACGGTGGCTCCGCCGGCTGCGATGATTTTAACACCGCAACTGTTGCCACTCACGGATTGGCAGTCAGCGGAGCAGCATCCACACCCTTCAATGTGGCCGTGGGGGGCACAGATTTCGATCAGGTAAACAAGTGGAGCACTTACTGGAGCGCGACGAACACAGCGACTGGAACCGATGTAATTGGCACATCCGCGCTGAGTTACATTCCAGAAATCCCATGGAGCAACAATTGCGCGCAAATAGGTCTCACGGGATGCGGATCAAATGCGCCACAGGGCTCGCTAAACATCGTAGCTGGGAGCGGTGGCGCTAGCAACACCTACGGCAAGCCCGAATGGCAAATCGGTATCAGCGGCATGCCTAACGATAGTCATCGCGACCTACCGGATATATCGCTTTTTGCAAGTTCGGGATTCGACGGCAGCGGGTACATCATTTGTCAGGCAGACGCCAACGGCGGAACACCCTGCAACCTGACCGCCGGCGAAGTTAACTTTACGGTTGTCGGGGGCACTTCCGCCTCCAGTCCGGCTTTTGCGGGCGTGATGGCACTGGTGAACCAGTACGAGAGCGCTCATGGAGGAACTTCTCGACAAGGTAACGCGAACTATGTCCTTTACTCGCTGGCAAAAAAGTCAGGCGCTAGCTGTGCATCGAGTGCAACAGAACCCGCCGGGTGTATTTTCAACGACGTGACGAAAGGAAACAGCGCGCTGCCCACAGGAGCGGCCGGCGTGGGTACCAACAGCGTTCCTTGCCAGGGCGCTACAGCGAACTGTAGCGCTGCCATTGCTTCGCAAAACGGTGTTCTGATCGAACCTACCAGCGCTACAACCGAGGCATGGACGGCAACCGCCGGCTACGACCTGACTACAGGCCTGGGCTCGGTCAATGTAAATAATCTTGCGACGAACTGGCGAACCGTGAGCACGGTCGCTACGACAGCGTCGTTAACTTTAAGCCCTACGACAGGAATTACGCACGGACCAGGCGAAAACGTAACCGTCAACGTTACTGTAACTCCCACGAGCGGAACTGCCACGGGAGAGGTGTCGCTGATCGCAAGACTGCAAGGTCCGAGCGGCGCCACTTCACAGGGCCTGGATGTCTTCAAACTCGATGCAAACGGAAAAATCGTAAACGCCGCAACGAACAGTTTGCCTGGAGGAACGAACTACCAAGTATACGCCCACTACGCGGGTGACGGCACTAACGCTCCAAGCGATTCGACGCCCGTGACTCTGTCAGTAGGCGCCGAACTTAGCAAAACATTTATTGTGATCCCTACATTCGACTCGAGCGGAAATCAAACCGCGGGAAATACGAATTCGGTCTCGTTCGGTTCTGCTTACATCATCCAGATGGTCGTTGCGAATTCGGCTGCGACCGCAAATACTAATGGCCTGCCGAATGGTATGTGTGCTGGAGTAAATCGGCTAACCTGTCCCACCGGGAAAGTTACCGTGACTGATAACGGCACACCTCTTGGAAACGGCGCTGGCGGACCAGGTATTTATTCACTGGATGTTGGTGACGGCTACACAAGAGACCTTACACCTCAGCTGACCGGAGGGACCCACACTCTTACCGCCACCTATGGCGGAGATAAAAGTTATGCCTCAAGCTCGACCAGTGCTTCGCTAACCGTTTTGCGAGCCAGCTCATCAATCGGTCAGAGCTTGAACGTTATAAAGGCAGTTGCTGGCGCACCGTTCTCTGACGAAATCACTGGTTATGTTCAAACGAATTCAGGAACTATTGCCCCGACCGGGACGGTAACATTCTTTGATGGCCCAACTCAGCTTGGCAGCCCGGTTAATATCAGTGGCTATCCGGGCGGTTCTGAGCCGTCCTTCTATGCGCAAGGTATCCTCACGGTCGGCACCGCGGGTGCGAATACACTTATTGCAAACTACAGCGGGGATACGAATTATGCTCCCTCGACGAGCTCGACAACAGTCTTCGCCTTGTATCCGACAACCGCCATCGTAACCTCAAATCCCTCGACGATAAACTACGGAGCAACAGTCACCCTGACGGGAATAGTTAACACCACCGTGCCTGCTTCGAATGCAGCGTTAAAACCTACCGGGAGTGTCCTCGTTGGAGGAGGTCTGGATGGTGCAACCGTTACGTCGGTCGTCGCAACCGCTGATTCAAGCGGAAACTGGGAACTTCAAGTAACGGCCACGGCCACGCCGCGCGGCACAGAAGCATATGCATTGACGTATATTGGCGACAATAACTTTGCGGGGAGCTCCGCTACAACCACGAATGTCACAGTCAATATCCCTGATTTCTCTATTACTCCCGTAAATGGTCTCAGCGTGGTGCCAATTGCCGGACAATCAGCTAGCGGGCAAGTCACAATTACGCCTTTAAGTCAGACTCCAAGCATAGTGAATTTGACCTTGTCGTCCTCTGGGTCTGCAGCTTTACCCGGATACACCATCACCCTGTCTCCGCAACAGGTCAGTCTCAATGGATCACCGGCTATGGCTACGCTATCCCTCACGCCCTCAAACGCCGCTCCGTCGAATGCTCTCAGAAGAAAACCAATCCGCCATTCGGGGTTCTTTGCTGTTGAACGCCACGACTGGTGGTTGCTGAGCCTGTTTGCCGCGGCGTCTGTCATGTTCGTGGTTGGCCTTCCAGGCCGACGGAGACGCGCTAGAGCTGCGCTGGGATTAGGCTTTATCTCTGTCCTTTGTTTAGCGCTTGGATGCGGTGGAGGCGGGAGCACGAGCGGAGGGAGTGGAACAGGCAGCGGTGGCGGCACGACTGGAGGTCAGCCGCAACAAACCAGTATCACGTTGACAACCTCCCTTGCTAAGTTGCCCGCCGACTCATCGATCTCACCTACAATTACCGCAACGGTCACTGCAAGCAAACCACTAACTGGCACAGTCAATTTTTACAATTTTGGAACCCTTATCGCCCCCGATGTTCCTTTGGGAGGCAACCAGGCGTCGTTGGCTCACGCTAGCATGTTCGGCAACGTCGGCCTTTACCAGATTACGGCCACATATAACGGAGATCCTAACAACCTGAGTTCGACATCAGTTCCGCTAACGGAGGTCGTTACCGGGACTTTTGAAGTCAACATTGATGCCAACACCGGCGAAGACCTTCACATAGCCCAGGCGTTCATCGGTCTCCAGTAGTCGACGTGTCGCTGCTAGGCGAGGCCTTCCCCATCGCTGGGCAGATTGTCCGCTCGTAAGCTCAACCCTTCCATGAGATGGCCGGTCGAGGTCAAGACACATTTCGCTTTTTTCTTTCCGTGAGTCTGTTCCCATTCAGCTAAAGCCCGTCCCGGTCGCCATCCTTCCATCCGTACTCCCTTGTGAGCGAGATTCGTTGGGTGCTAAGGGGTGTTCTCGTTTCCGTAGGTGCTGCCACCTGATAAGCGTCCTCTCTTCCCACCGTTTCTGTGGGAGTTGGGCCCCAGGACTTAGTCGCAGTCACCTGGACTCGGCGGTTGAGCTCAGCTGTGCGGATCGAAACTCTCTATGCCACGGCGCGCATCGCACCGCTCACGACATAGTCAGCATCGGCGGCAAGCGCCGCTTCCAGGAATTTGTCATCGTCGGGATCGCTGCAAACAGTTCCAACAAAGGAAACGGGTTCGACCATTTCTGAATAGAGCTCGATGGCTTCGAGGATCGAGCTAAGAACAGGCAACGGGTGCTTTTTAGTCATCTCGTCCAAGACTCGACGGTATTCGTTCAAGATGGGCAATGTTATCGCAAGACGAAAGCGGCGCTCCTGCCAAGCCTTCAGAATCTCGAACGGCGCGCCCTTCCAGAAGATTCCGGAAATAATAACATTTAGTATCGAGGATTGCCTTGATCGTCACTTCGCGCGGCGCATGACTCTAGCAATTGCGGACTTCAAGCCCGCTTTCTTTACTCTGGCTTTTTTGGCCTCCGTACGAGCTTGGCTCAAAAGCTCCTGGAATTCCTCGATTCTAGGTGGCGTGATGACCTTGAGGATCACAGCATCGCCCTGACCAATGACCACGAATTGGTCGCCTTCGTGGAGACCGAGGTCATTGCGGACGTCTTCGGGAATGACGACTTGTCCTTTAGATGACAGCTTCGTGGTGGCGTAATCGGCCATAGTCAGTTGCCTCAGATCTTATTAGTAAGACTAGCATTGAGTTGGGCCTCCGATCAAATCTTTGGGACCGTAAACCGACTGAAATTAGTTAGAATTCCCCCAAAAGGAAGCAACTGGCTCGCAAAGTATTTCATCGCTATGTGCGCACTTTGGAATTCTTGTAGGAAAAGCGGGCCTGCTTTTTAACCAAGGGGGGCAATCCGCAACAATTCCAATATCAAAAGTGTTCTTTTTTTTCAACGACTTGGAATTCCCGATGATTATTCACAGTGGCTCAAATCGGCCCTATTTTGCACAGTGGAAGAAGAAATGAGAAATTGAGGCAGAGACGATTCTAGTAAAGCTTTTACAATCAGAAGGAAATGGTGGACGTGACCGGGATCGAACCGGTGACCCCCTGCTTGCAAAGCAGATGCTCTCCCAGCTGAGCTACACGCCCATCCTTGTAACCGTTTTATTCTAAAACACTTTTGACCGCGCCGCACTCCCAATTCACGCAAAAACAGAGCACCTTCGATCCAGGCAAGTAGTCTCCCACACGAGCTACCGCGCCCCGCGGTGTGACCGTTTCGGCTGGGAAGCGAAGCAGGAGCCCCGGTGACAAAAAAATGGAGTTGCGATGCCGTCTCTCTCGCGTCTCCGGCGCAACCTTCTTGTATTACAGCCCGTAATACACTAAACTACACTCCGAGGTAATGTCATGCCATCTCCAGTGACATTGAGGGTGGATAAGGAAACCAGGCAGCGCATCGCCCGCATTGCGCGCCGCAAGCAAGTGTCCGCGTCGGAGGTAATTCGCCAGGCAATCGAGACATGGATCGAGGAGCAGGAACCGGCCGGATCGCCTTATAAAATGGTTTCGGATTTGATTGGAATTGTCCACGGCGGAAACCGAAAACGCTCGGCGGGAGCGGGCCGTCAATTCGCCGCTCTGCTAAAGAGCCAACGGAGCTCTCGGTGATCTTGGTGGATGCGGGGCCCCTCGTGGCTCTCGTGGACGCAGATGACCAATACCATGAGCAATGCGTGTCGACACTAAAGAGTTTGCAAGAACCTTTGGCAACGGTGTGGCCGCCGCTGACCGAAGCGATGTACCTGCTAAACGATCTGCCGCCGGCTCAGGAAGCTTTATGGGAGATGTTGGTAAGGAAGGCGGTGGAGCTGCTGCCGCTTGGCTTGGGCGATTTGCCTCGCATCCGTGAACTTCTGCGGAAATATGCCGATCGTCCAATGGATCTTGCCGACGCGGCGCTTATCCGGATTGCCGAGCGAGAAGGTATCCGCAAAATATTCACCGTGGACAAGAGAGACTTCGCGGTCTACAGGATTCATGGTCGGATCCGTCCCTCAATCATCCCTTGATCCGCGCACGTAAATTAAATTACACATCGCCTATCACCCACCTTCAATTCCCTCGCCGACAACTCGACACCCCTCGGCAGGCAAATACTTAGCCAGTTCCCCAACTTCCCGAGCCGCGTGAAGCTCCAGGGACTTATTGTACCTGGCCAGTTCGGAAGAATTCGCCCCATCTCGCCAACCATCAAGAACCCGAATATCTATCAGGCCTCGGCCTCCATCACGCGTCAACTCGGGCAGTCCTTCGTCGCTAGCGTGGGCTACCAGGGAGTGTTCGGCAACGGGCTCTTCGGCGAAACGGACACGAACTTCCTAACACCGATCGCTGACCCGGCGCATGCTGGTTTCTTCTACATGCCAGCGCGGCCGGACAGCAGGTTTACGGCCGTGCGCACCAACTTCAGCAACCGGACGTCTTCGTATCATGCTCTGGTGCTGACCGCGAACAAGCGGCTATCGCATCACTTCCAATTCGGCGCAAACTATACGTTCTCGAAGACCCTCGGAACGGGCGAAGATTTCTTCGGCCTCTCCGAGCTGGGCAACCCGCTCGCGAACCTGAAGTTCGATAAGGCCCCGTCGCAGCAAGATATACGTCATCTGGCCAACTTCACCTTCGTGGCCGATACGGAAAAGCTCACGAGCATGCGGTTTGTGAGCACCGCTGTCAACGATTGGACGTTCTCCTTTATCGGGTCAGTGCAAAGCGGCCGTCCGTATCCTGTCTCGACCGGTGTCGGCGCCTTCGCCGGATCGAATTTCCCGGCGCTTGGCTCAGAGACCAACCAGCGCCCGAATATCTGCACCACTGGTTCGACAATAATCGGCTGTGCGGGCGCCCCCGTGGGCGCGCTGGTGGCCACCAACATTGCGTCGCAAGCGGGATCCAACCTTCTCATCAGCCCCAGTGGAGTTGCTATGGCACGCGCTGCAGGCTCCGAACTGCAATGCCCTGCGAACTGCCAGCGGGTCAGGTCCGGTGAACAGCATTTCAGGCGTCCCAGTCGACTTCCAGTTCCTCAATGGGAACCTTGCCCGCAACCTAGGTCTTACCAAGGGCCTGACGGACTTTGACATCTCTCTCTTGAAAGCGTTCAGGATTCCCAAGAGAGAGTCCATGCGGCTGGAATTCAAGCTGGACGTTTTCAACATCTTTAACCACACGAATTTCATCGCCAACGACTCCAACGACAGCATCAGCGCCCTCACCACGCCGGTGTTGGGCCCCAATTTCAACTGCGCCGACCCCACCACTAAGCCTTGCAGAAACGGCTACCTCAACCCCTACACTGGTCTTTACATTGGGGCTAACGGAGCGCCGCTCACTCTAGGCGTCTTCCGGAGCGGTCAACCGGACAAGAACCTGGCCAAGACCAATTGGGCGAGCTTGGGCGATCCGGCCTCCGACACAGCTCCTGGTGCACTGAACCGTGTTATCCAGGTTGCGGTTCGCATCCGCTTCTAGTCACGATCCAGGAAGTGCAACCGGCATTAACAACAATTCAACCAACCGAGGGGGCCTTGCGGCCCCCTCGGTTTTTTTTGCGAACCCCGAGCCTTGACTTGGTTTCCAACATTAGGTGAGCTTTAGGTATGCTGAAGAAAACTGTCGGCGTGTTCCGTGGAAAGTCAAAGTGGCGGGAACCCGCCGCCACAAACCTCTCACGCAGTTTACTTGCGCTTTGCATGCTGCTGCTGTGCGGCCGCGCCGCAGCAAGCGACCGTCCGGACAGGTGGATTCAGGTGCGCTCGCCTCACTTCGTGGTGGCGAGTGAAGTAGGAAAGAAACGCGCGCGGCGCCTCGCGCAACAGTTCGAGCAGCTGCGCGGAGTGTTCCATTCCTCGTTCCCGTCTTTTCGCGCGGACCCCGGGCAGCCCATCCTGATTGTTGCCGTCAAGGATGAAGAGGCGATGAAGGAATGGCTGCCTCAGTATTGGCAAGAGAAAGGCCGTCTCCATCCCTCAGGCCTCTACTCCGGACAGGAGGACAAACATTTTGTCCTGCTGCGCATGGATTCCACAGAAGAAAGCCCCTACCACACGATCTGCCATGAATACGCGCATGCTTTGCTTTATTTGAACTTCCGGGCGCTGCCGCTTTGGCTGAATGAAGGACTTTCGGAGTTTTTTGGAAATTGCACCATCGGCGACAAGGAAGTTCGCGTAGGCGAGGCCGATCGCGACCATCTCCGCAGGTTGAAACAGAGCAACCTCCTGCCGGTCGAGGAATTGCTTCGGATAGACAAGAGTTCCGCGTATTACAACGAAAAGGACCGCGCCTCCGTCTTTTATGCAGAAGCCTGGGCTTTGGTTCATTACCTGATGCTGGACGCGTCAGCGCGCAAGGAGCAGTTCCTGCTGAAATTTCTCGCCGCGTGGCAGGGATCCGGCAACCAGACGGATGCCGCAAGAATCGCCTTTAGAGACGTCGGCCGCTTCGATGCAGTCCTTCGGAATTATGCGGGTCAGCCCGGCCTCCCGCCGGACACGGTTGCGACGGTCCAGGAGGCGGCGGCCGATTCTTACGCCGAAGGCACTCTGTCCGAGGCGGAAGTGCTGGTCTTGCGCGGCGATTTTTTTGTTCACCTGGATCAAGCGGAACTGGGACACCGGCTCATCGCACAGGCATTGCAGCTCGAACCCAAACTCGGAGCCGCACACGAAGCCCTCGGCTTCTATCACTATACCGAGAACAATTACATGGATGCCCGGAGAGAGATGGGGGAGGCGATCCGGCTGGGCGGGGCGAGTTTCATGGCCAGCTATCTGCATGGAAAGTTGTTGCTGGACGGTTCTTCATTTTCCGCGGAAACGTTGCACGCCGCACAAACTGATTTAGAGGATGCGCTCCGCCAAAATCCGGAATATGCGCCGGCTTACTATTGGCTCTCCTTGCTGTACGCGCACAGCCCGAAAACACAGAGCCAGGCGATCGCCGCCGCTACTCGGGCGACGGAACTGGATCCGCTGCAGATCGCCTATCTTGTGAATCTTGGCCACTTGCTCGTGAGCAACAACCGCGACGCAGAAGCGCGCAGGCTGGCCGAAAAAGTTCAGAAGGCGGCACATACCGCGCCGGAACGGAAGATGGCTCAGGGATTGCTGGATCAGATGCGGGATCACCAGGCCGGGCAAGACCAAAGTAAGCCCTAAATCTCGCTCACTTTTCTTGATATTCCGTCGTCTGAATATGTGAAAACTCGAGTGCTTCGCACCGTCGTCGCCGGCCGCACTGTTTATTTTGGCGAGATCATTTGAAAGAATGATGAAGCGGATGCAGTCTTCCAAAGAAATTCTTTCCTGCGGCTCCCAGCCTCCCTTGGGCCCTCCCTCGGGAAGTTCGTGTGTGACGCAGGCATAGAGGCCAACTAGAAGTCGGATGCCCTCACTTCGCAGGTATCTTTGCCTTAGGCGGAGCACTTGATCTCTTTGTAGAGATTGGTACCGAGCTCATCGAGCAGCGAGTTCATGAACTTACGGACTACCTGCACGCGTGCGCTGCCAGCGCCGGACTGAAAAGAGCCGCCAAATAGTATGCAGAAGACAAAAAATACCTGTTGGAATTGGAACTCACGGTGACTCATTACGAATTGTTCCAGTGATTCGCTCGACCTGCTTTCCCCGCGCTAGCAGATCCGATGGTCGCCGGACTTGCAGCGCTCATCCCGCCATTCCATCTGAACCTCTAAACCAATCTCATACCCGCCGTCACCCCATTTGAAGACTATGCGCGGCATACTCGACCAACTCGGATGGTCGAAGAAATCGTGCTTCTGCCCGTGTCGGAGTCCCATCCCTTCGGTCTTGACGATGGCCGCTTCAAGTTCCAAGTCGTTTAGAAAAATCTTCTCGTTGTTCCAGAACGATAATCCGGGCAACAAACCCTCGCTGGACGGTGGCCTAATAACCGTGAATGAAAAGCCTTCGCGAAACACGTTGAAAGTTGACTTTGGAAGTTTGTTAGCGCCCTCACACAATCGCTCCCAGTCGTCCTTTCCTCGGATGAGTTTGAAGTCCGACAAAAGTTCATACCACTTGGGTAAGAATGAGACGTAAAAAGGCGTGAAGACATCCACGGTTTTATGTGAAAGTTGCAACTTTTCGTAGAGTCCGTAGCCCAACCACGACACGACAGTTAACACAACGCTTTGGGCGGTAGAGAACTCTCCTGCGTATCGAAAGAAGGCGTATAGCACCGCGACAAATAGGAGACTCTTACCAAAAACCTTTACTATCGGCATTGGCCACTCCGGTTATTGCAGCAAAGGTATACCACGGGCGTCGTCTTCAAAATAAGCTAAGCCAATCATTCTGGCATCAACGTCCTCACCGTGAAACTGAGCCGCCTCGTCCCGTTGCAACGATGCAAACACGCGTGGCAGCTTCAACGGCATCCTTGAGCGGTCCTTCCCCGAATCGTTTCTTTGTCCCCTCCTCTGGGCTTCGCTTACCGTGGGATGCGCCGGGGTTGGGCGGTACCGGCCTTGGGTGTACCATCGCGGAATGATCAATTACCTCAAGATCGATCCGACGATGCCGGAGCCTTACGGCAGACCACTATGGCTGCCGGTCATTCAAGCCGGGACACCGTTTGAAACCAGCGCGCAAGCGGAGACAGTGAAGACACAGATTCCGGGCGCGACTGGTGTTGTCGAAAGTGCTGGGGCTTGGTACGTCGTCAAAGACAGCGTCAGCAACAGGGTAAGGAAAATTTACCTGACCCAACATGAAGGCTGAAGCAACGTCGGCCACCACTACTACTACTACGGGTGTAGTGCTACGTCGTCGATGCCAACATTGAACGACAGGCTCCATGACGGTAACAAACGAGCCTCTCGGCGAGAAAAACTTGAAAGACTTTATTTTTGTATAAATCGCACGCGTTCATGGCGTAATCACGGTTCCACCACGAATCAAGAAAGATCGTCTCTTTCTTCTGGCACCCGCCCAATACACTTGCGAGCAGTGCAAACGCTGCGATGCACGTTAGATTTTTAAAGTGTATTCGCATGCGTCTCTTTCACGCGGATTCTATCCCAAAAGGCATTAATATACAGTCGTCACGTGCAGGAGCAATAAATGAAGGCGGCCTTTTTTAGTTCTGATTTTGCTTATCGTCGCTCGAACAACTTCCTCTCAAATCCCTCACTCTGTTCCGGCCGGTACCAATGACTCTCCCATGTTCCATTCTGGCAACGACCTTTTGCGGCAATGCCAAGGCACAGAGTATGAGAAAAACAAGAAAAACTACTGCCTCGCTTACATCATCGGCGTTGTTGACTTGGTCGGGGCACTTGAGGGGACGGTCGATAAGAACGGGAAGAGGTACTGGAAGTATGCGGCTATGTGTATGCCGTCTCAGGCCGAGGGCGGACAAGTTAGAGACGTGGTCGTAAAATATCTGGTTGGCCACCCTGAAAAGCGTGACTTTCGGGCGGCTCAGATAAGTCATTGCCGCGCTTGTTGAGACGTGGAAATGCCCACCAGCGCCAGCATCATAAGCCGCTACAAGCATCACGACCACGCCTTGGTCGAAGATGATGGCGGTGCGGGGTGGTGACGCGCCCGCCTTGCGGGGCGCGCCAGCCAACGATCCTACCTAATAGGTCCCACACAGGACCCCAAACCGCGTGAAACGCCTGAGTGACCACGCCCGTGACTTCCGAATCTCACCTAACGGCACACTAGCAGATTGCGTCTGAGCAGGAGGTTAAATCAAGCTGGCTTGAGACCACACGCCCCGTTTAAGAAGAAGCTTACTTCTTGGCATAGAGCTTCAGCGCCTGTTCGAGCGAGATCTCTTTGTTACCCTCGTCAATGTAGTGAACGTCTCTCGCGCTGTCGCTCGTGCTAGACAATATGCAGGCCTCAATGCATGTGGTCTGGTGTTGATGCTTGCTTGGATTATAGAAATAATCTCCAGCCACGAGGGTTTGTGGGGTCTCGCCTTTCACCTCTAGTTTGACCCTCCCGCTCACCACGACGCCGCCTTCGTTGGTCGTATGCCAATGCCAGGGGGTAAAGCAGCCGGTCGCAAGCTTGGTCAGTATCACGGAGGCGCCCTTGCTAGGATCGCCATGTTGCACAGCCGTCGTGGCGCACGCTGGGAAACCCGGTGGCGTTGCGAACTTGCTGGTAGCCATAGTAACGATGGAGGGTTTGTCCTGAGCGGTCGCAGCTACCGCCAGACCCATCACGATGACAGCCATGACTCCAAATAGCCGGAGCGAGTTCATAGTCTTTTCTCCTATACTTCCGCTTGGAAGGGATTGAGTCTTGTTTTGGTATGTTACCTAACTACTTCCGCCACTGCCAGAAACACTGAAAGGCACTGACACACGCCACGGAGCCGTGCTCATGTTAAACACGCTTTGTATGGTCCAACACTTCCAACACCGCTTCTGTGCTCCGTTCGTCACTTCCGCTTGCGCTTCGCAGCCCAAATTTTCCGTTGCGCCGCCCGGAGCTTCCGTTTAGTCGCGGCGGTGTGACGAAACTTGCGCTTGCCGGTGTTGCGCGTTCCAATCTTTGTTGTTCCACCCAAGGCTCGAATGGCCTCGTGAATTTTACCGAGTTCCTCTTGAAGTACAGAGGCGCGCTGATGCAGAGCTTTTACGATGTCCACGAATCCCCTCCAACTGGATTACAAACTATCACATCCGATAAGCATTTGAACTCTGAACCCATTAGCAAGCTACCGCCGCCTGTAAGTCTTCACCGTCATGTTCACCGAGACACTCTTTTTATGCCTTGGTAAATACCGGGGAGATTATAATCAGCAGTCAATGCGTTGAAAAGGGCCGAATGATGGAAGGTCACGCTCTTTTGGTCGGTAGAATCCGATCTCACGGGCGGACCTCCACTAGAGGATGCACTTGAAAGCCCAAGAACCAGACAAATCGCGCCGCGATCATTTGTTCATCAGCTATGCGACCGAGGATTTGCCGTTTGTGGAATGGCTAACCTTACGGCTGCCTGCTGAAGGCTATAGAGTGTGGTGCGACAGGATAAAGCTTCTCGGCGGCGAGTCGTATCCGAAGGACATCGACGTAGGTATCAAATGGCGAACATTCCTTTTCCTTGCCGTGCTGTCACATCACTCCATCAAGAAGCCAAATCCACTGAAGGAACGGACGATGGCTTTGAACTTGGCGAGACAACGAAACGAGAAGTTTGTAGTACCTATCAACCTCGACGGCATCAGCCCGACCGACCTCGATTGGATGGTTTCAGACCTGACTTTCATTTCCTTTCATCTCGGCTGGGCTGACGGTCTCAAGCAACTACTTAAGCTGTTGAAGGTGTCAAACACGCCTCGCGAGTTAGACAACGGAAGGTCGGTAGCTAATAGTTGGTTCTACGCTCGGCAGTTCGTCACGCGAAAGCAAGAGCGACTCTGGTTGAATGTTGCAGAGGTAAAAGAGCTACCTCGGGATATGTATCACTACAAAACCGGTGCATTCATTCCTGAAGAAGAGCGGTTACAATTATTGAAACAATGGCCACACGTGAATGAAGGACAAGCATTCTGGGCTTTTGAAGAGCCGCCGCAGGAATTCAACGACAAATACAGATTCAGTGAAGAAGGGCCGCCGCACAAAACAACAATTGATCTTCTCGAACGCCGCTGATGACTCCCACAGCCGCAAGTTTCGAGAGTGGGTTGGGTTCAAATCCAACCCACAAGTTTTCTCTGAGCCGATTGGAGCTGACATCATGAAAGAGGCTCCATCCTACTTCGGAGTGTTGGAAGAACGAATCAAATCTGTGCAGGAACTTGCCGTGGAACGCAACCTTCGTTATGAAGAACGCTTTCGCAGCATGGATGAAAAGATTTTACTAGCTTTCACTGCCAGTGAGAAAGCGGTCACAAAAGCAGAGATTGCTACCGAGAAGCGTTTCGATGCTTTCAAAGAAGAAATCGCCGCTCTTCGAGAGCTTATAAATCGATTGGCAGCGCGCTAGTTTCCCCGGCGACAGTTTTGAATCTGCCGTGAACCGGCAAATGAAAATGAATGATTAAAACAAACAGCAGCACCGCGACTTTGCGCTCCGGCAAATTACCGATGCCGTTTCTGTTTCGGGCCGCTAGTTTAGCTGCGGTGCCGATTGGCGGCTCAATGAGCTCGAGTTCATCAAAGGCGAGATTTACGCGAATGTCTGGCACTCAGACATGATCGCCCGGATTTCGCCGCAGGATGGGCATGTGATCGCATGGATTGACGTCACAGGCTTGCTGCCTTCCAATCAGAGGATCGATGCCGAACCGGTGTTAAGTTTAAAGGGAATAGCGTACGACCCCGTCATGATCGTCTCTTCGTCGCCGGAAAGCAGTGGCCAACTGTATTCGAGCTGAAGGTTATTCAACACACTCGTGGAACGTCGCACTCTTCGTAAAAGCCTTTTCCGATTGCTAAGCGTGGGCTCGAATCTCCGGTGAGTACAAAAGTATCCAGAATCTGGAATTTGATGATGAGTTTCTTTGTCAGTTGTCAGTTAACGATGGATCGTGACGATACGACAATTGTTTGATTCAAAGTGCCGACATCTTGCGATGAAGCGCATTGGCTCCCCTCCGTGAACTCATAACCGCTCAGAAATACCATTTCGAAAGTCATTGAAAACAATCGCAAATTGAATTTTTAGAGTGGAGTGCCGCGTGCATCTCCCACGCTTATCGCTGCAGCGGGTGGTGGAAAAAGCTGCGTGGGATGTAAGCAAGATAATTCTATAGCTCTGAAGGAGACAAGCAATGCGCAGACTGATCTTTGTGGCACTGGCAGCGATGCTTTGTATATTGCTGGGCAGTGCGGCCCGAGCGCAACGACTGGACGGCACGCTTCGCGTAACCGTCACAGACAAAGGCCAGGCCAGTATCGAAGAAGCCAAGGTAACCGCAGAAAACGAGGCCACCGGCGTCGCAGTGACTACGACGGCTTCGAGTTCGGGGACGTATGTGTTTCCAAATTTGTTAGTCGGCACGTACACGGTGACGGTAGAGAAAGACGGATTCAAGAAAGCGGTGCAAAAAGGCATCGTTGTGAATTCGAACCAGACAACGGAGGCGAAAGTGGATCTGGAGCTTGGCTCAGTGTCCGTAACAGTCGAAGTGGAAGCGGGCGCGGATCTAGTGAAGACGGAGTCCTCTGCATTGGAAGCGACCTTCAGCGGACGCGCCGTGCAGGATGTTCCGATCAACACCACGGGCGGCGATGTGAAGGAGTACTCGGTGTACGCACCTGGAACGACTACACAACAGGGAGGTGTGCTCGGTTCCGGCGGGTCGATTGGTGGAACGCGGCCGCGATTTAACGGATTTTCGATCGATGGTGTTGATGACAATAAAATTGATACCAATGGTCCGACACAGCCAGTGATCCAGGAGTCGGTGGCGGAATTCACGTTGCTGACGAATCAGTTCACCGCAGAGAACGGACATTCAGCAGGCGGCCAGTTCAACATCGTGACGAAGTCAGGCACCAACAACTGGCACGGCGCTGGATGGGGATACGATCGAAACCGGAATTACGACGCGCTGGACAATTTGGAAAAGCAACGTGGGAAAAAAGATCGTTTCGATTATAACCGGGCGGGGGCCAGCGCGGGCGGACCAATCATCCACAACAAACTCTTTGTGTATGGCGCGTACGAATTCCAGAATAACGGTCTGGCATCGTCGAGTCCGAGTTTTTCCTCGCCAACCGGGGATGGACTGGCAACATTGATGTCCCTCGCGCACGACAGCGCGATCACCGACCTCCTAAAGCAATTCCCGGTGGCACCAACCGCGAATGCAGCAGTGCAGGTAAACGGACAAGCGATCCCGGTGGGCACGATTCAGTCCATCGCGCCGAATTTCGCCAATCAGCACGATTTTATCGTGAACCTTGATGCGAGCCTGGGAAGGCATCAACTTCGCGGGCGTTTTCTTTATGACAGGCTCCGCGAGCCCGATTTCAATTCATCGCAACCACAACCGCAGTTTCTGGGAACGCACAGCGAGGATGTGAGGAAAGTGATTTTCACGGACGCTTGGTCGATTTCCAACAGTGTGATCAATGATTTCCGTACGTCGTATTCACGCCTGAACGGACCGAACCTGGTGGTGCCCACCACCTTTCAGAATTTTCCAAACGTTGAAGTAGACGAACTTGGAAGCAACCTTGGACCCGACTCGCTTGCGCCGGCAGGCTACACGCAGAACGTTTATCAATGGGTAGACAATATTTCGTACATTCGCGGGAAGCACACCTTCAAGTTCGGTGTGGAAGCGCGGAAATACATTGCGCCGACCAATGTCCTGCCGCGCGCACGGGGTGAATGGGACTATGCATCGCTGAGCCAGTTCATCAACGACTTCGTGCCGACCGGCGCCAACGGCGCATTGCGTGGAGCAGGATCAGGCAGCGTGGCGGAAAACTACAATGCCTTTTATTGGTTTGTGCAGGACGATTGGAAAATAACGCAACGGCTGACCTTGAACCTTGGACTGCGCTATGAGTACAGCGGCGTGCCTCGAGACGAAAACTTGCAAGCCATCAACGGAGTTTCGGATGATCCAGCCATGGGGCTGTTTTTCCGCGCGCCAAAACCGGACATCAACAACTTTGCTCCCAGGTTCGGTTTTGCCTGGGATCCCCGCGGAAACGGAAAGTGGGCGGTCCGCGGTGGCGCCGGCCTTGCGTACGACGTCAATCCGAACAACTTCGCGATCAATAGTTTGCCGCCACAGTTGCAATCCGAACAAAATCCCGTGCTGACTTGCGCGCTTGCCGGTGCGCCTCAGTGGTGCGCAAACTTCAACCCAGCCAATCCGACCAATCCGGCTGCCGGACAGGGTTTCCTGCAGTTCGGTGGGTTATTGCAAGTGAACGTTCCACCGGTCACCCAGACAGATGCACGGGCGGCAACACAGTCGCTGATTCCGAACCACGTGTCGCCAAAGGTCATCACTTGGACTTTGGGCGCACAACACGAACTCTTCCGCAACAGCAGCATCGAAGTGCGTTACGTAGGTACTCGCAGCCTGGAGTTGCCGGTTCAACAGCGGCTGAATTCAGCGTCCGCGTTTGACCCTCGTTTCCCCGGTGGCGGAGTCACGCCGCTCCCGACGTACATCAACCCCAGCGACGTCCCGGCAACAGTGGTAAGCCCGGCGAGCACGCTGCAGAGCTTCGACAACTTTAATCCACAGCCACTTTCCGCGGAAGGGTTCTTCGGTAACCTGACAACGTTCCCACCGATCGGTAGCGGCATATATCACGCCGGGTCGGCCGATTTCATCCACCGCTTCGCTCGCGGAATTTATCTCCGGGCGAATTACACCTACTCGAAGAACATCGACAACGCCACAAACGAGCTGTTCAGCAGCCGCGTGAATCCGCGGCGCGCCCAGGACGGCCTTGACTTCGCAGCCGAACGCGGCCTATCGGCCTTGGACATCAGGCACAAGTTCGCACTCTCGTTCCTTTATGAAATTCCCAACGTGCAGACGGACCATGCCTTTGTTAAGGCGCTCGCCCACGGATGGGAATGGGGAGGCACATATCTGGCGGAATCCGGCCAGCCTGTAACTCCCTTGTCAGGCGTTGATTCGAACGATAACGGAGACTCGGCGGGCGACCGCACCATCATCAATCCTGCCGGAGTTGGCCTAACGGGCAGCACCGTCAATTTTGTCTGCAACGCAGGAGCCGGGGGCGCGACCAGCATCGTCACCGATCCCAGCACCTGCGGCAGTGGCAACGATTCCAATATCGTTGGTTACGTCGCTGCGGATCCCACGGCACGCTTCATCCAAGCCGGAGTGGGAGCCAAAGCGAACGCGGGGCGAGACACGGTGTCGACACCAGGCCTGAACATCTGGAATATGTCACTGCTTAAGAACACAAAACTCTCGGAGCGCTTCTCGATACAATTCCGCGCCGAGACTTATAACACATTCAACCACCGGAATTTCAGCATCGGCTTGCCCACAAATAACGGCACGATCGATCAGAACACGAACGCCAACCCACTAAGCTCCGGATATATTTTCGTGACCTCCGGTAACCTATTCCTGAACAACCACCAGTTCAACGGCGGAAGCCGAACGATGCAGCTAGGCTTGCGCTTGATCTGGTAGTCGCTTCGACTGTTTCGAATGAGCGAGGGAGTCCGTGCTGGATTCCCTCGATTTCTCTTTCGTCTCAGAAATGCAAAAAATACTTTTTTCTCAGGAGGTAACAACCCATATTCGCTTGATTTGCATGAGCATCGGATTCGAAGATGATGCGTAAATACCCAATGACAGAAATGGGGCCGCGAGTCTCAGATTTCGTCAACACGGCGTGAGCATAGTGCGGTTCTCCGTGCGGCGACTGTGCAACATTGCACACGGTTTGCAAGGACTGCGCTTCTGCGGCGCTGTATCCCAAAAATCGAATGAAGTTGGTCCGCGTCCGGAACCGACTGATAATACTCACGCCGGCGTCGTTAGAGATAACGCAGTGACCGTCGATGTGGATTTTAAGTTTCCAATTACGCGACCTACCGCCGGATTGGAAAGAGATCAACAGCCAATGGGACAGATGACCCGTCGCCCAAGTGTTTGCTGCCTCCTTGTTGCGGCTATTAATCTGCAAAGGGCGGGCGACGCAACACACCGATACGGGTAGGAGGTGATCTCCGGCCTGGGAAACTATCTAGGGGCGCACATTCAGCGGCTCGTGCCACGGCGCGTTTTGACACGTGTCACCACGGGCATGTCTAGACCGAATAAAGAGAGCTGAATCGAACATTCCCAACTGCCGAGATTGTCATACGATACATGCAGTTCGGTGAAGGCCTGAGGCGAACCGCATGTCGTTACAGGCCCGTCCGCACGCTATTCATTGAAACGCGTTTTGGATTTTGGCGAGGGACAGCTTTCAGGCCGGCGGCAAGAAAGTCGCAATGGTAGGTGACGGCGTGAACGACGCACCAGCGTTGGCGACAGCGGATGTAGGCATCGCAATAGGTGCAGGAACCGACGTGGCGATTGAATCGGCCGGAATCGTACTCGTGCGTAGCGACCCACGCGATGTCGTGGGTGCGATCGAACTATCTCGCGCTACGTACCGAAATATGATCCAGAACCTCGTTTGGGCTACTGCGTATAATCTAATCGCCACTCCCGTTGCCGCAGGTCTTTTCGTCCACTGGGGATTCGATCTCCCCATGAGCATCGGTGCAGTCGCGATGAGTCTCTCCACCATTATTGTCGCTGCAAACGCACAACTCCTTCGCCGACTGAAGTTGCAGCACGCGACGCAGTAACGTCGGAATCCAGTATTAGACAGCGAGGAAGAAACTACGATTGGAAAATCCCGTTTCCGCATCTACAAGCACGTCAAGCTTGGGCCGGCTAGCGCTACTGTCGAATGATTGCGTCACTTCCTCTTTGCCGGCAAGTACTTCTTCTCAATGGACGCCACCACTACGTAATTGGGGTCGACCATCTCATCCAAATGGATCTTCGCGACCTTGGAAAGCAGTTCATAGGCATCAAGTTCCGACAAACCGTAATCCGTGTGAATCCATCCCACCAATTCGGTGAAGGCAATCCGTAGCGCATCATCAAGCGGCCGGTACGCGCCAACCGCCATGATGGTATCTTCATTTTCAAAGCGCGGCCAGCCGATCTTTTGTCCTTTGATTACGCTGATGAGGAGTCGGGTTCGAAGAGGGACCTCTATCGCCGTTCCTGCCACTTCGCCATCACCCATGGCGGCGTGACCGTCTCCCATGAAAAGCAGAGCACCCGGTACATTCACAGGAAGGTAGAGCGTATTGCCAACACTCACCTCGGGGGCATCCATGTTGCCGCCAAATTCCGCAGGCACCACTGAACTGCGTGCTTCCCCACTTGCGGGCGCGACTCCGATGCACCCAAAAAACGGATGCAGCGGAATCTTCACCGAAAAGTTTGAGTCCAGTGCTTTGAACGTCGCCGTGTTCGAAGTGTGATCGATAGGATAGAGCCAGATCTTCTCGGGCAATGGTGCATGCAGCATCGGAGTATAGAGCGTCTCGTTTAGCGCGCCAAAACCGGGAGCGAACGCGCCGACGCCTTGATCACCGTCCACCTGAATATCCAAGACCTTTACTGCCAGCGTGTCGCCGGGCTCGGCGCCCTCAATATAGAAAGGTCCAGTTAGGGGATTATCGCCCTTTACCAATTTAAGTGTGTCGCCCGGTTTCTGAATGGCGTTGCCGAAGGCGTCCAGGCTGTTGGTTTCGAGAATATCGCCGGACTTCAAGCGCGCCACCGGCGCGGCCACACCGTAGACGTACTTCACGTCTGCGATAGTGGCGTGGTACTTCACAACACTGCCAGTTTGGGCTAAAGCAGATGTGGCAAATATTGAGGAAAGCATTGCCATGCCGACTGTGAGCGTTTTCATGCAATTCCTCTCTTCGGGTTCGTTACCCTTCATTGCGTTTAACAAAAGTGCCGGCACATTGAATCTTTTTTTGTTTAAGGAGCGCTGCTGCGTTTAGAACGAATACTTCAATGAGAACTGAATCAACCGCGGTGTACCCACTACCGAGGTGATTGTGGCAAAGGAACTTCTGCTCTGCACATCGAGCGAAGATGGATTAGCGAATGAAGGATGGTTGAATAAGTTAAAAAAATCGGTCCGGAAGCGCAGGGACTGCCGCTCAGTAAGCAGGAACGTCTTGCCCAGCGTAAAGTCCAAATTTTTCTGCGGAGGTCCGATGATGCAATTGCGCGGAACGTTCCCTAGACCTGTCGCGTCTCCTGGAGCGCCGTTTGCTAAAGGTATGACGGCGTCGGGAACAAAGGCGTTTGGATCCGCGAAATGAGCCAGGCGTGATTCCACGCCTCCCTTGGTGGCCGCGTTAGCGCAACCGAAGCCAGGGGCAAAGGTCGGCGTGGCCAAGTTCGGGCTGCTGAAGGAGTACGCGCTTCCTCCTGCGGAATCGACGGGCGTAAACGGCGAACCGGACTGCAAGGTAAGCACGCCGCTAACCTCCCAACCGCCGGCGACAGTTCTAATCAAGCCTTCGCGATGTGCAAAAAACGGGAGCTCATACACCGCGCTAGTAACAAATCGGTGGCGCCGGTCGAAATCCGAAAGACCGCGAGAATCCCTGGCATTCGTCTGGTCGTTGAAACGCGAATCGAAGGCCACGGTGGCGGTGGATACATCGTCAATCGACTTAGACCACGTGTAGGCGCTCTGCCAATACAATCCATCCGCGAAATGATGCGCCACGGTGGCCTGCAGGGCGTGGTAATGCGAATCGGAATTGGGGGCGAAGGACTCGAAATTGGCGGGCGCAATTCCCAAAAATGGCGCTCGCGCGGCGGCATTTTCAGCCGTGGAATTAACGATTACGCAGCTGGCTCCTGTCCCCTTCGTACCATCGCAGTTAATGCCCGGGATGGTCACAGGATGCTGGGGAGTCGCCAAGGTGGCTTGATCCGGATCGAAAGTGGCGCGCAAATGGGTGCCTTTAGTTCCTACATATCCAAGTTCGACGAACCAACTCTTTCCCAGTTCACGCTCAATCGATAAGTTCCACTGTTGCGTGGTACCAGCAATCCAGTGCAGAGGGACTTGTAGAGCCACGAAACTGTTTACGTTGCCAGTGAATCCTGGAGCGCATTCTTGCGGGTCGGTCGAAGGATTCCCGTTTCCGAGCGTGCAGCTGGGTTGAAACCCAGTAAAGAATGCTGCCTGAGGCACGAAAGTGGGACTGAGCACGCCAAGCGGCGGAATGCCGGTGAACCCGGTGGCGGGATTCGGCTGAAACAAATTTGCCAAGCTGCCATGTCCGGGCAGGAAGTTGATGGCGATCGGGAAAAACGGCGCCGAGAACGACAAGTTATCTACCGCTCCCAAATCTTCCCGCACGCTATAGATGCCGTAGCCGCCGCGGATGGAGGTGGTGTGGTGGCCGAACAAGTCGTAAGCGAAACCGATGCGTGGTTCAAAAAGCGTGGCGTAGTTATTATTTAGAGCGCTGCGCTGAAGGCTGCCGGTGAGACCGGGAAGATTAAATTTGCTCGCGCACTTTGGGTAAACGAAGGGCTGCCCGGTGGTATTTGCCAAAGCCGGATTAGTGTTACCCAAATGACAGAGTTCATCGTAAGGAGCGCCCAGAAATTCGTTACGCAAACCGAGATTCAAAGTCAAAGTTTTGGTTACACGATAGTCGTCTTGAGCAAACCACGCAACATTGGGTATGCGATAGTCGTGGTTTCCTACGCCGCCGCCCGCCTCGCCGAAAAATGGGGCTCCCGCTAGGAAGCTCTGGAAGTCCGTCGGAAATCCCGTGGGACCAGCGAAGAAGAGGAGTCCATTGTCTGCAACGGGTAAGTTCCTTCGCACGCTCGTGTGATCAATCTCTCCGCCTAAGCGAAGTTGGTGCGCTCCATGAGTCCAACTCAGCGTATCGATCCAGGCAAAGCTGTCCGATAGCGCCTGCTGGAGCTGTTGTGGAAACGGCCCAAATGAAAACGAGCCAAAGGTCAGGCGATAGATGTTCGGATCCCCATTGGCGGTTGGCAGGTTGATTCCTACTTGTGCGCCGGTTACGGGAGGCTTGTTATCAAGCTTGTCGCTAATGATATTGATTCCGAATCGGAATTCGTTTATCAGCCTGGGACTGAAAATATGAGTTTCAGTTATGCTGGCCACGCGATTGTGTAGCGGGATGTCCAGTGGGAAGTTGAGATTGTTAGGCGTGGGCTGTCCGCCGGTTTGAACCTGAAAAGAATCGGCGCCAAATGGTTGGAAAGTGTCGGAGTCCGCCCAAAAGAAGCGAAGCGCGACGCGATCTTTGCCGCCGCGGAACTCATGATCCCAATTCACTGTGACTTGATCGTCTCTGAATCTGCCCGGCGTGCTTAAAATCAGCGAGCCGGTGTTTAGCTGACCATTTGTTAGGCCCGGAGTTCCGGGTACAGTCGGGAAAAGAAAGCCTCCAGGACCGCCACCAAACTGATTGCTTTTGAAATTTAGAAGCGCCAGCGCCACAGGATCGATTTTGGTGAGCCCCCCGTTGGGGAAGAATGTGCTCAGCAAACTGGCCTCGGAACGGTCCGTAGGCAGCACCGGGATGGTCGTATTGATGAAGGTTCCTGGCGAATCGCCGCTGCGCTGGCGGGTGCCCTGATAATTCACGTAAAAATATCCAAACTTCGCGTGCCTGCCGATCGGACCGCCGAAGTCACCGCCGAAAATGTTTTGCTTAATTACCGGACGCGGCAAACCGGCCTGATTTAGAAAAAAATCGTTGGCATCGAGTGCGGTGTTACGAAAATATTCCCACGCATCAAAGTGAAAATTGGCCGTTCCGCTTTTGAGTGTGGCATTGACGTTGCCTCCACCATTGCGTCCCTGCGTGGCATCGTAAAGACTGGTGCTCACCTTAAATTCCTGGATGGCATCAGGATTGGGAAGCGGCGTGTAGGTCAGTTCACCGAATGCATAGTCGGCGACCGAGATTCCGTCGATCAGGTAGTTGTTGTTGTCTTCTCTTCCCCCATTGACGTGAATGAAAACCTGGCCACGTCCCAACTGCGACGCGTTCGTCAGATCGGAAGAAGCGCCCGCGGAAAGTGTCAGCAGTTGCTGAAAATTTCGCGTGGCCAGCGGGAGAGTGGTGATGGTAGTGGAACCGATCGATTCCCCTGTTACCGCGTCGCTTAGGTTTACGGGCGCAATGTCCGCTTTGATTTCCACCTCGGAGGATACCGAGGAGACTTTCATAACTGGGTTTAGGCGGGTGGTTTCGGTGATGTCGACGTTTATTCCGGTGAACTTCGTGACGCCAAATCCCGTAATGCTGACTTCCACTGCATAGGTTCCGACCGGCAAAAGCGTCGCAGTGAACAGGCCCGACGAATCCGTGGTTAGTTCCCGCACCAATTGGTGCGTGGCCTCGCTGACGATGCGTACTTTGGCGTCAGCGATCGCTGCGCCCGTTTCGTCCTGGACCGTACCGCTGATGGCTCCGGTGGCGCCACCCTGCGCAAATAACGAACTGGCGAACTAAGCAAACAAAGAGCCATCAGCACTAAACCCTGAATCCACTTCATCTCCCCTCCAGCCGTTTGCAATATTTTGCAAAAAAAAAGATAGACATCTTATGGGCACAGAGCGTTTCGGCGATTCACTATACTTGAGAATTGAAAGTTTGCAGGTGGCGATATTAGATTGGCAACCGCCCGGCGCGAAATCTGTAGCGGACGCCTGCAGCCAAAGACGCCGGACCCCTCACTCGAGTCAGAAATTTAGTTGCGAGTCCCCCTGCCCCCTACAGGATCTCCGTAATGAAGCGATGATGGCCCCTTCCCGACACTTATTCCAGCGCGTGGTTGTCATTTTTTATGCTCGGCGGCAGATGTCATCTCGACGCACCCTACAGATGCGTGAATGAAATCTGCCCTCGCGGAAACCAAGAATTGCATGCAAATCACATAAGCAGGATGCTGCCACGGCGACCATGACATAGGCCGGCAGCTGATACGCGTAACTTCCTAAGTCTTCCTAAGCAATCGAGGCAAATCCCAACTCGCAGATTGTCCATCAATAATGGAAAAACTGGCTTTTGGCAGTCTTGGCAATTCTGTCGCGTTGACTCAATGGAGGTTAGGTTTTACCATCGTTGTTGGAATTTCTTAGGCTAGCTGGGTTCGAATCCCACCTT
>Ga0209625_1000049_pt1 | contig 24091 bp, 23 predicted proteins | sample JacPin_JW_Ref_M2_FD_187960 | JGI IMG/M metagenome (GOLD analysis project Ga0209625, IMG submission 187960) | Forest soil microbial communities from Algoma, Ontario, Canada - Jack Pine, Ontario site 1_JW_Ref_M2 (SPAdes) (version 2) | ecosystem: Environmental > Terrestrial > Soil > Boreal...
AGGATCGCGCAAGTCGACGGGCGGCATCGATACTTTCGCTAGTCTGGTCTCGATATCCATCACCGTCTTCGCTTCGGCCGCAGCGGTCGAGTCGTCGTCACCAAGCAGCTTGAACATATTCGTCACATGCTGGACATACTCGCCGCGCAGCTTCGTGGATTTCTCATCTTCGCGAGTATAGTAATCGCGGTCCGGCAATCCTAGACCACCCTGCCCGACGGCAGCGAGCATGCTGTTGCTGTCCTTAAAATCAGTCTGCGAACCAAAACCAAAAATCGCGTCCACGCCGTCATTCTGCAGGCGCGCCACTTCCATCTGCAAACTCGCAGCATCCTTGATCTGCGCGATTCTCTCGAATTCGGGTTCGAGCGGCTTCAATCCCGCCGTTTCGATCGCGCTCTCGTCCATGCAACTCGCGTAAAAATCGCCAATTTTCTGCCAATTCGATCCTGGCTGCGCGGATTTGTCCCTCGCAGCCTCTTCAAGGATCGTGCGCAGCACATCCTGATTGTGTTCTTGAAGAATAGTAAACGAGCCCCATCTCGGGTAAGCCGCCGGTATTGGATTGTTTTTCATCCACCCGCCGTTGGCGAACTCATAAAAATCCGCGCACGGGGAAACGGATCGATCCAGGTTCGCAAGGTCGAATCCGCCCTTCTTCGAATCATCCGCGAACGCGCCCATGGATGCAGCCTTTCCTCCCGCGGCGAAGCAATCGGGCAGCAGCGCCCAAATGGTCGCACTTGCGCGCGTTTCTTCTTTTGCCGCCGAAGTCGTCGTCTGAGCCCCCACGCTCGCAGAACTGACCGCCAGCAAAGCGCACGTCGCCAAAATTCGCACACAAGTCGTTCTCATCATTCCTCACTTTCGATTTCGAATTCGAATTCGTTCGCTGTTGCGCACACTCTTCCTGCATAGCCGTGCACGCGCTTATGAATTTTGCCCCAGGCAGGACCTTCGAACCACCCGCCACGCCTCGTTTATTCTGATGGCCGAGGCGCGGTGTGTCAACCGCAGCCGCGCAGTGGTCAGTCATCGAATCGGTGGTGATAAAAACCACAACAAGGGGGTGTCAAAATGCCTAACGAATCAGCGCGCCGAAGCAGGTGCTTCAGCGCTTCCAGGGGCGGACATAAGAGGCGGGTAGCGCCATCGTCTCTTTATGCTTGGGCGCTTTGAACTGGCAAGTTCGCCGACTCCCATGCCGCGATGCCTCCAGCAATTTCGCAGACGGAATCAAATCCGCTGGCCTTCAACAAGCTCGCTGCGATCGACGATCGGTAGCCTCCCGCGCAGTAGACCAGCAGCGGGCGGTTTTTCGGCAGCGCTTCCATATTTTGGACCAGATGATTGAGCGGGATGCTCAGGCTGCCGCCAATGTGTTTCTGTTCACGCTCGCGCGGCGCTCGGACGTCCACGGCCAGTGGCGGCTGACTCAACGCTAGGACTTCCGCGACGAATTGCGGGCTCAGGCGCTCGATGAACGCTATCAGGTCCGGTCGCGATTCGAGGCTTTGTAATCCGTTCTGCAAGTATCCAGCCACGTGATCGAAACCGATGCGCCCCAGTCGAACGGCCGATTCATTCTCCCGGCCAGGGGCCGCGATGATCACGATTGGATGCGCGTGGTCGAGCATTGTTCCGGCCCACGTTGCATACTGGCCCCCGAGCCCGATGTTGATGCTGCCCGCCAAGTGCGCCGCCCCGAATTCTTCGGGATCGCGCGTATCGAGGATTTGTGCACCTTCCGCTTGCAAGGCCAGCACCGCGTCGAGCGTCAGCGGTTTTAAGTTGCGCTCCAGCGATTCATCGAGCGTAGGCCGCTCTTTACTATTCAACACGGCATCGTAGACGAAATACGGCGGCGCCTCGGGTTGGTCGGCGGTCACTAGTTCGATGAACGCTTTCTTGCCCATCGGTTGCAGGGCGTAATTCAGCCGCCGCTGCTCTCCTATAGTAGAAACCGTCTCCTTGCTGATGGCCTTACCACAGAGCGACCCGGCGCCATGAGCTGGATAAACCAGACTCGCGTCCGGCAGCGGAAGCAATTTGGTTTGCAAGGAATCATAGAGCAAGCCGCCCAGGTCGGTGGCCGACCAGCCTAGCGATCCACGAAGGTCCGGTCTTCCGACATCGCCAACGAACAATGTGTCGCCCGTTAGCACAGCATGCGGCTCGATCCCGCTCCGCTCGAGGTCGTAGACAAGGATCGAAATCGATTCTGGCGTGTGGCCCGGCGTTTCGAGCGCCTTCAACTGCACGCGCCCGAACTCGACAACGCTGCCGTCCGCCAGCGGCGTGAAGCGATATTCGGCCTGCGCCTTGGCGCCAAGATAAATCGTTGCACCCGCGCGGTCCCGCAATTCCAAGTGTCCCGCTACGAAATCCGCGTGCAGATGAGTCAATATCACGTGCCTGATTTGCAGTTTATGTTCTGCTGCAAATACCAGATACCGCTCGATGTCCCGTTGCGGATCGACGACGGCAGCCGTGCCCGTCTCCTCGTCGCCAATGAGGTACGAAGCGTGCGCGAGGCAACTGAGATAGAACTGCTGGAAGATCATGTGTCCCTTTGCGCGCCTCAAGTCGCAAAACATTACGATCCAGATTTGCACTTTCGCTCGGTTTCGCGAATCGTAGGATTCTACTACCTCGAATCAACAAATTCGCGATTAGTTCCCGGTGACGAGGGACCCTAGACTCGATGCCAAGATCGCCTATACCGAACGGTGATAGCGCTAATCCTGGGACCCCGACTCCCAGGGCTTTTCTTGTCATCCATATTCTTCGGCAGCGCCAGTCGGCGCACAGGTGAGCAAATTTGAACCGGCAGGCTCGGCAACAGCCTCACTTCGAGGATGGGAAGGCTTCGGGGCGGAAGCTACGGTCCCGAAGCCTGACGAACTATTCTTTTGGTTTCGGTTTTGCAGCGGCTGCGGGCGCAGCTGGCTTTGGACGCCAGAAACCGGGCGCCACCGCAACGACGTCGTCGGGCGGATTGCTGAGTTCGGGTGAGAAGCGGAAGAGCGATGAATCAGCTTCTTCGACAAAATCCGCATTCCCTTGAAGGAACTTTTTATAGCCTTCCTCCCCAAGAATCTCGCGCATGGTAGGGTTATTGTCGAAGCCGGCCATCGAACTGCGCAGCGTCGAGACGTAGAAGATGGTGCCTTTGGTCCCCTCAATCGCCTGTGAAACGAAAACAGGCTGTGTATTTGCGGCTTTCTCGCCCGCAGCCTTCATATCTTTCAGCAGCGCCTCGAAGTCCGCCACGTGTCCGGGGCGCACGTGAACGGCCGTGGTGCGTAGGTAACGCGCTTCGCCGGTTAATTGCGCGTATGCGGCGGCATCGGCTGGAGCCTTGCGGCTCAGATCCCAGCGGCGGCGGCGAAGTTCAGAACGCGACGACGCCAGGCAGCTTTCAAAGTCCTGCATTACTTTCTCTGTTTGTGGGCCGAACGCTTTCCTGGCCGCGCCCATGCTGGCTTCGTTGCCTTTATCGATGTCCGCGTAGCTGCTACGTATGCTGGTGAAAACATACACGTCGCCTTCGCCGTACATCGTCTCAAGCGCCAGCCAATGGTCGCCATTGTAGCGCCGATTCGCGTCGACCCATTTCTTGGTGAGCGCGTTGAACTCCGCGGTCTTCTCGGGTTTCACTTTGACGCGGAACACGTCGAGGTAATCCCCTTGCGCGCGAACTACGATGGGCATCGCTAAAAACACGACGGCCGCCAAGCAACCGAGAAGCCTTCGCAACATAGAAACCTCCTTGATTTTGGGGAAACACCGGATTGAATTGGCTGGACGTTACACCCTGCGACGAACCGAGTCAAGGAACAGTCCGCGATAAGTCGACAATAAATCCTCTTACCACCAATCTGAAACGGGCATCAGGACGGCTCGTTCCACAGAACCCTCACTCTTCTTAACGCAGCTTCTCAATCTGTTGCTGCACCTGGCTGCGAAATTCCAGCGGATGCGCCACGTTGTGGAATGGCTCGGGAGTCCCGCCCGTCCCGATCACCACAATCGTTCCGTATCCCAGCATTCTCCCGACCGCCGTCTCGTTCACTTCGATGCTCTCCACTTTGCCTAGCAGCATTTCAATTGTCTTTCGACTGGCCAGGCCCGTCTTGATCACCACACGTCGGTTTGTCACCGCCATTTCCGTCGCGTTCCGCCGAATCATGCCTATTAAAATCACAATCGCGCCGCAAACGAGCAATGCAACGCCCCCGCCTTCCATCACGTGCAAAGTCTTGCTGTCGATTCCGGTCTGGCTGAGTGCGTAATAAAGGAGAAGCGCGCCCGGCAGACCGAGTAACAGGCATCCCAGCACAATGTGCCAAAGCATCACGATCCAATGGAGCCGGGTCTCGTAAATCACCGTTTCACCGGGCACCAGGTTAGATTCCACATAGCTCATCTGCTCTGTCCCCCAAATCGCTTAGCCGAGGCTATCACAATGGTCGGAAAGTTCTGTTGCCATCGGGCCAAACTCCTGATGAGCCGCGTGACCGGAAACGACCCTCTGCAGATGGACCGTTGAGAATGGCGCGGAAGGAGTCGGATTACTCGCGAAAGGGCCGGGCTGTAATCGGGCCACGCAACTTGTCCGCAGTGGACCGGCGGCCTGGATTGTTTAACTTTTTGTCTTCTTGGCTCCGGGGTGTTCGGCGCAAGCATGTGCTGCAAACTCCTCATCGCGCCGCTGCTCGTAGTTCTGTTTCATTTCATCGAGCGAATTACCGGTGGGCGTTCCGGTGGCATTGAACACCCAGGCGCATTCGGAGCAACCCCAGCCCCAGAAATTGGGTTCTTCGATCCATTTCAGTTCGCGGCGCATGGCCTCCCTAACACACCTTGCGATCTGGTGCAGATATGCCCTTGTAAGAAACGGCGTATCATTGTTTTCGAGCGCAACTGCGATGACAAAAGCCTGTTTTTATTGCCCTAGACGAGCTTCTGCACAAGTGACCGCTCTTTGAACACACACCAAGGCCGGACTGAATACACAGGCCTGAAGATTACCGATGGCAAAGCACAGCTGTCTGTGGGGTATCCAACGCTTGCAGGTATTGCTATCTCAATCCGAGGTCGTCCTCGAACTGTTGAATGACGCCGTAGCACTCACAGGAGGATTTTTCGAGTTTCCTGCGGTTCACAATCTTCACTGCACCTCGCAAGTATTCTATGATTCCTTCTTTTTGCATTACCGATGCCGCCAAGCTCACGGTGGATCGGTCCGTACCCATCATAGTGGCGATGAAATCGTGGGTAATCGGAAGCACTCCGGAATCCACCCTATCCTGAGTCATTAACAGCCACCTTGAGAGACGCTGCTGTATATCGTGCAGACGATTGCACGCCGCAGTCTGTGCAACTTGCATTCCTTGAAGTCCCGTATACCTATTCAATATCACCTGTAACTGGGGGGCCGACCGCAGAATGCGTTCAAGCGCACTCCCCATCATTCGGAAGCCATTGCCGGCGATTTGGATGATTTCTCGCACTGAACTTCTGCTCACGCCCACTGCCAATCCTGCTCCAACGTAGCCCTCTTTGCCCACTACGCCCACTTCCACGGTCCGGCCGTCTTTGGTAACAACAACTTGAGAAACCATTCCTCGATTCGGGAAATAGACGAACTCGATACTTTGTGTCGGCTCATGGAGGCTGAGATGATGCGGCAGGTCTATATACGTCAAGTCAGAACGCATCAATTCATATTCATTGTCAGGCGTTGCCAGCAATACTTTGTTGATTACTTGTTTACCTTCGGCGTTGGTCCGTTCGCCCACCTGTGCAACTCGAAAGTTTTTCCCGCTCATGTCAATCCTCGACGGCACCGTAGCGCCGTGCGTTTTGTGGGTGAAACTTCATTGGCGTTGAGGTGGAACGCGCAACTCTTGCACTGCTGAGATTCCATGTCAATTGAAACAAAAGAGGCCCGAGAATTTGTGCAGAAGGGGACAACTCAGCTTAGCCTCGTCGATCCCTGTTACCAACAATCATCCGGAGATGTGCGCCTATTGCAGGGGGGCAAAGTTCGCCGCGGTGATTCCGTCAGACTGGAGTAGGCCCAACCTAGCGTCCTCTTGGCCTCATCTCCGCTTCGTCCTCGCTGGGCACTAGAGTGAAAGGGGAGACCCTGCCTCTTGCAGCGATGAAAGCAGCACAACGGAGTACAATATGTGAGCAAATGCCTTTGTGACCGGCTGGCACCAGTAGCGATATTCTCAAATCAAAAAAGGAGCAATCTAAACATGGGATACGGTAACCGCGACAAACCAGAACGCAAATCAGGACGAGCTGGATTTGTGGACGCCCGACTCGAAGAGCTTCGGCGTCGGTGGGAAAATGCCACAGACGAGCGCGAGAAGAATGAGGTATCCGAACAAATCCGCGAGTGGCAATCGTTTAAGCCAGAACGATCCGCACCCGCCGGCAATAGACGATAACGATCTGATCCCAGTAACAAGTTGTCTTGGAAACAGCCAATTTTCAGTTACCCGCTACACGTTGAAGTGAATCATTCCCCATTTACGCGTAACCGATCATACGTCGGTCGGTGGCGCTTGACATCATGCCTGGCCTCGGATAGTCTCCGCCCAGATTCCGGCGCTGTTCGTTTGGCAGTCTCTTAGACCCCATCCAAATTAGGCCCCGTTTCGCAAATCAGGAGGTTTGCGTCGTGAATAAACTCAGCAGATTTCTGTTGGGATTGTCTCTCGTCCTTACATGCTGTTGCATTACTGCGGCACAGGAGAAGTCGCAGGCAAACCAGTCCATACCCAGGGTATTGCAGATCACCCGTGAATTTACCAAGCCCGGCAAAGCTGGCCTGGTGCATGACGCGTCGGAAAGCGCATTCGTCCAGGCCATGGCCCGTGCCAAGTGGCCGACGCACTACCTCGGCATGACGTCGCTCTCGGGCAAGCAGCGCGCTTTGTTCCTCACTTCGTACCCTTCCTTTGAAGCTTGGGAAAAGGACAATGCCGCGGTCCAGAAGAATTCTGCCCTCTCTGCCGCACTCGAGGCCGCCAGCGTAGCCGATGGCGCGCTGCTGGATTCGGAAGACCAGGGAGTCTTCGTTTTCAATGACGAGCTGAGCCTCCGGCCTTTGGCCGATCTCTCCCAAATGCGTTACATGGAAGTCTCCCTTTATCATGTCCGCCCAGGACACGGCAGAGAATGGAATGAGCTGGTTAAGGTGGTCAAAGCCGCGTACGAGAAAGGAGTGCCCGGCTCGCACTGGGGTATGTTCGAGCAGGTGTTCGCGGGCGATGGCGGGTCATATCTTGTGCTCATCGCGCGCAAAACGCTTGCCGAAGTCGACCATGGCTTCCAGGTGGAAAACAAACAATTCGAGGCGGCCATGGGCGCGGAGGGCATGAAGAAGCTCGATGAGCTTGTCACCGCGTCCGTCGAATCGGACCTGCATCAATTGTTTGCCTTCAATCCACACATGAGCTACGTAGCCGATGAGTGGATTAAAGCCGATCCCGATTTCTGGAAGCCGTAGATGCCAATGGCGCCGTTGTTCCCCATCGCCGCGCAAGGCTTACTCTCGCCCCGCGCTCGATAACCGGCATTTTGAGGAGGGCACTCCGACATCGTCGGAGTTCCTCTCGTCAATTTTTCTAGGCCGCTGACTTAGCAAAAAACGCACTGCCCATGATCGATCACGCCACTGAATCGCGCATGAGTAAATGGTGGAGACGATAGCCGTAATCGTGCTTAGCGCACCGGTAGGTCGGACTCAACGAAATTGATTGAAAGAATCTCGGTCGCTCTTTTCAGAGATTTTAAGTCGGATCGTCTTTTCTTTTTGAAACGAACTTGGCTTTCGGCTCACTACCTTCCGCACGGTGGGGCCGAGACGCTGGTGATTGAAGAGGAACAAGCATAGAATGGCCGCAATCGCCATTCGCTGTTCCCGGTTTGGTTGACCTCGATAACAAGGCCCTGGGCCTCCTGCACAACGACTACGCCCGACGGGAGGAACCATGAAACGCTCTCTGCTGCTCACAGTCTCGATCTCCGCTCTGTGCGTCCTCAGTGCATGCGGCGGGAATAGCGGTGGCGGCACTCAAGCCGCCACTCACTTCTCCGTCACCGCTCCGGCCACCGCCACCGCGGGCATGACAGTCAGCTTTATGGTGACTGCGCTCGACGCCGCGAACAATGTGGTCACCCGCTACTCCGGGACAGTGCACTTCGCGAGCACCGACGGCCAGGCTGCCCTTCCGGCCAACTCACCGCTCACGAACGGCACGGGGACCTTTTCGGTGACGCTTAAGACCGTCGGCGGCCAAACAATCGCGGCGACCGACATGGTCACGGCTTCTATCACCGGCACTTCGAACATGATCAGCTTGAGCGCGGGCGCTGCGTCTCACTTCTCTGTCATCGCTCCGAGTACGGCCATCACGGGGACAGCTTTTAACATAGCCGTGACCGCGCTGGACGCCTTCAACAACACGGCGACTGGCTACACCGGTACAGCGCACTTCACGAGCACCGACGTCCAGCCTGTATTGCCGGCGAACTCAACGCTGACGAACGGGACCGCAACCTTCTTGGCTACCCTAAAGACCATCGGTGGCCAAACCATCACGGCGACCGACACGCTCACGGCTTCAATCACCGGCACTTCGAATTCGATCAACGTCACCGGCGCTGCAGTGGCTACTCACTTCTCCGTTGCCGCTCCGAGTGTCGCCACCGCCGGGACAGCCTTCAACTTCACGGTGAATGCGCTGGACACTTCAAACAATGTGGCCACCACTTATTCCGGGACTGTGCATTTCACGAGCACCGACGTCCAGGCTGTGTTGCCGGCGAACTCAACGCTGACGAACGGTGCCGGGACCTTTTCGGTGACGCCGAAGACCGCAGGCAGTCAAACGATTACGGCGACCGACAGCGTCACGGCTTCGATCACCGGCACTTCGAACTCGATTCAGGTTTCCGCACCGGCTTCGGGTTTCACCGCAACAGGCAGCATGTTAAACGCTCGAGAGGAGCACACCGCGACCTTGCTGAACGAGGGGAAAGTGCTCGTAGTCGGAGGAATGCACTGGGCGGAGTCTGTGGGTTGCCCGAGATGTGGTTTGGTATTGAGCGCTCTCGCGTCCGCGGAGCTATTCGATCCGGCCGCGGGGGTATTCACGTCTACTGGAGAAATGAGCGTCCGCCGGGTCTTTCACTCGGCAACATTGCTGGGTAATGGAAAAGTCCTCGTCGCGGGCGGAGACGATAGAAATGGCGTTACATACGCAACAGCGGAGCTATTCGATCCCTCCACGGGCCTCTTCACCTCTTCCGGAAACATGGTTGTCGCACGCAGCGGTCACACGGCAACGCTGCTCGCGAACGGCAAAGTACTCTTGGCGGGAGGAAGCGGTACCAGTGGAGGCACTGCAACAGCGGAGCTTTTCGATCCTACCACGGCGGAATTCACGCCGACTGGCAACATGATCGCCTCGCGGTTCTTTCACACCGCTACAGTTTTGAGCGACGGCAGAGTCCTCCTGGTGGGGGGAGACAGTGGAGGCGGTTCGACAGCAGAGCTCTACAATCCTGCTACCGGGACTTTTACGCCTACAGGTAGCATGTCTGTCGCACGCACGGCACACACGGCAACCTTGCTGATGAACGGTGCGGTTCTCGTGACGGGAGGCGCAACTTCAGATAGCGTCACGGCGACGGCGGAACTTTTCGACCCTGTAACCGGCTCCTTCGCGCCGGCAGGAAGCATGCTGTCACCACGTGAACTTCACACAGCAACGAGACTTACTGACGGGAAAGTCCTTGTGACCGGCGGAATCGACGGAAACATTGCCCTGTCCTCAGCAGAATTGTTCGATCCTGTGAACGGAAGTTTCACACCCGCGGGAAATATGGAAACTCAGCGTTTTGAGCACAAGGCCAGTTTGCTGACGAGCGGCGAGGTGCTCATCACAGGAGGGATCAATTTCGACAATGCTGCCGGTTTAAATTCTCTCGCGACCGCGGAACTGTTCCCTTAACGCGAAACCACGAGTCTCGCGCTGCAGATGCGATGTTCTGAAATTCGCGCACTCCGCCATTTGGGACGATTTCTGGAAGCCGTAGACGGCTACTGACGGCCTCGCTGCATAAGTGTGAATTCCGGAACTGAAAGGGTCAATGGTTCGCGATCTGCTGCGGCGGTGGGGGACTCTCTTTTTTCGAAAAATGGTTGTGAATATCCGGCCAAAACTCCTTCAGCTCATTCCCGAAGGCGTCGATGCCCATCTGCAGTCCCCAGTTGCTGAAATTTGATGAAAAACTCCGGTTGGCCGCGGGGTAATAGAGGTTAGAAATGCCAATCGCAATGGCGTTGCCCGCAAACTCGGGAACGTTGAACATATAACCGCCAGAGTCTTTGCGGGCGATGAATACCCGGCCCGCGGCATAGCGAAAGCGGTGAGCGAATCCGCCCCTTCCCAATCGAAAATAGCGAGGATCTATTTTTAGGATCGAGGGGAAAACCGCGCCCACCATGATATTGCCGTCCGCCTGATCGGCGAAAGCCGCTCCATACCGCTTCCCATATCCCGCCGCTCCCTGTCCGAACGCCGGATAGGCATCTTCCGCCTGGCGGATACCTGCCACAACCCCCACGATCACGAATTCATATGGGTCGAAGGTGCCTTTCGCCGTGATAGCGAACTTCTCTTTCCAGGAGATCGGCGCCACTTGCGACTGATTATCTACGGTCAAGTAGTTCGGCATAACATAAAACATCCGGTCGGACTTTTTCTTCTCGGTCTCTTTCGGAACCTGGCTGACTTGATCTTGCGAATTACTCTGGGCAGACGGATGGCCTCCGGCTTGGTCTTGGGCCGGAGGACTTGCCGAGTCGGAAGAAGGCGGTTTCTGTGTTTCTTGGGAGAACACGGGAAGTGTGAGAAACAAGAAGGCAGCGACCGTCACGAAAGAGGAAAGGAAACCGCGGAATAAGGAACCGGGATTGAGGACCGGCAACCAGATAATCAGATTTGCAGCTTTGTCTTGGGAATCGGAGGGAGCCCCTGCGGTGGCCGCGACGGACTTACCTCGAGGACAGTTTCGACCGACATCAGCGGGATTCCGATGGCTCATGTTTCCGCGTTGAACGGATTCTGTGGAGCTGGTTCGTATCCGTAATCGATCCCTCAGATGCTGCTCCAATACTTCCAGCCCGACACAAGGTATTTTAGCGGAAATCGGGAGGGTTATGTGCTCTTATGACCTTGCTCTAAGTACCGATGCGGGTGACCGAGCGGACGAGAGAAGCCCTACCCGAAAACCAACTATAATTTGCCGCTCCTATGGCTCTTATCTACCTAGGCATGGGGGAACAAGCAAAAGCCCTTGAGTGGCTCAACAAAGTGATTCTCACTCATAACGATTGTGTAACCCAGCTCAAGGTCGATCCCAGGATTGATCCACTGCGATCGAACCCGCTCCTTCAGCAACTTGTACAACGCATCGGCTTGCCATAACACAGACACAAATACGATCTTCGCGGGGCTCAGCGCGTCTGTCGCGGCCGCTGGTTACAGTTGCGCCGCGAAGCAGTCTAATGCGAGAGTCTTACAATTCCTTTTCGCTTCTCGGGGGGCCGCGTGAAGCAGTGGTCGATCCGTTGGCTGTTCCTACTCAATCTGGCTTTTGCCACTCTCGCACTTCCCACACTTGCGTTCGCTGCTGCGGACGAGCCTGCCTCCGGGCATTTCGTCGAAGTCGAAAACGGAAAGATTTACTACGACGAATGCGGAACGGGCCCGGATGCGGTCGTCTTGATTCATGACGGAATCGCGCACTCCGCCGTCTGGGACGGCGTCTGGCCCGCATTCTGTAAGCAGTTCCACACGGTGCGCTACGACCGTCGCGGATATGGCCGCTCGCCGGTCGCCACCACCTGGTATTACGAAACGGACGACCTGTACACGCTGCTGCGTCACCTTAAAATCAGCCGCGCATTTCTTGTTGGCAGCTCCCATGGCGGCGAGCTCACAATCGATTTCACTCTCGCACATCCGAAGCTGGTTGAAGGGATGGTGCTCGTCGGCGCAGTCGTGAGCGGCTACGGATTTTCCGATCACTTTCTCAATCGCGGCAACGCTAATAATCAGCCGCTGGAGAAAAACGACTCGGCGGCCCTGATCTCGAATTGGTCGAACGACAAGTACCTGCTTGCCGCCGACCACCCCGAAGCGAAAAAGAAACTTCACGACATCCTATCGGCCGCTCCACAGGACTTGAATCATCCCGACTTCCCGCGCCCCACACCGGATTCGCTCCCGCGCCTGAACGAAATTCGTGTTCCCACGCTAATTCTCGTGGGCGACGCGGATATTCCTGACGTTCACGCCCACGCAGGCGTGATCGAAGCTGGAATTCCCAATTCGCGTCGCATCGTCGTCGAAGACACCGGCCATCTGATGTACCTCGAAAAACCGGAAGAATTCAGCCGCCTCGTAATCACATTTATCAAAGCAAACCGCGATTGAATCGAAGATTGAAACGTGAATGCGGGAAAGCAGAATTCCGGAGCTGCGCGCCCAGGATTGCGCAGCCCCGGAACCCGAGGAGGAACCGACGCGGACTTAGTTCGCGGACGACGAAGCGCCAGCCGTTTCGTACTCTTCGGCTGACCGCCCCTTCGCGCGATCGATCTCGATGCGGCCCTTGAAGTAGGCGCCGTCTTCAATGCTGATCCGCGAAGTGGTGATGTCGCCCGTTACCGAGCCATCCTTCTTGATGTCGACGCGGTCGCTGGCGCGAAGGTTGCCCTGCACCTTGCCGTAGACGACAACTTCGCGCGCGTGCACTTCCGAATTCAACTGACCGCTGCGCCCCACCGTGAGACGCTGGCCCTGCAGCGCAATCGCGCCTTCCACTTTGCCGTCGATTTGCAGATCTTCTTCGCCGGAAATTTTGCCTTTGATTTCGAGAGTCGCGCCCAGGCACGAAAGCCCGCGCGCGGTGGGTGCGGTCGGCGTTGCCGGCGCGTTGAAGCGGGTCGCGGCGGCCGCGCTGTTAAAATTTGACGACGGTGAACTTCCCTGCCCCGACGCCGGCGTGTAGCCGGGCGCTTCGGGTTGAGTCTTGGTCCACATGATGGTGCCTCCTCGTTCGGTCGAAACGGTCGTCAGCATGGCTGACGTACGACCACTCTAGGCGCACGCGGCGAGCCGAGGCAATCCAGAAAAGGTTCAGGTATGCGCATGCGAAAACCTGTCCGTTCGGACAGGCGGCTTCGCGTTTTGTGGAATGGAGTTTTTTTCAGCGCGCGCGATTACCGCCGATGGCTCGATCGGGCACGGCATGCCGTGCCCCTACTGAAAACAAACCGATCAGGCGTTGTCGATTTGAGCGCGCTGCAGGCGATCTGAGTAGTCGATGTAGAGCGTCTTCCACTCGGAATAGAAATCGAGAGCGGCCATGCCGGATTCGCGATGGCCGTTGCCGGTGTTTTTGATTCCTCCGAACGGCAGATGCGTTTCGGCGCCGATCGTGGGCGCGTTCACGTACACGATCCCGGTTTCGAGATCGCGCTGCGCACGGAACGCGTCGTTCACGTTGCGGGTGTAGATGGATGACGAGAGGCCGTACTTGATGTCGTTGGCGATTGCGAGCGCGTCGTCGAATGTGTCGAATGGAATCACGGAGACGACCGGCCCGAAAATTTCTTCCTGGCAAATACGCATCTTCGGATCGCAGTCGATGAACACGGTGGGCTCGTGGAACCAGCCGTGCGCGTAGCTTCCGCCTTCGAGGCGCTTCCCGCCCGTGGCGAGCTTTGCGCCTTCGTTTTTGCCGATTTCGACGTACTTGATGACGGTCTGAAGCTGCTGCTCGTTGATGCACGGACCCATGTCGGTGGCGGGATCCAAACCATCGCCCACTTTGAGCGCCTTCGCGCGCGCGACGAATTTTTCCACGAACTCGCCGTAAACTTTCTTATGTACTGCGATGCGGCTCGCTGCCGTGCAACGCTGGCCGGTGGTGCCGAAACCACCCCAGATCGCGCCGTCCACCGCGAGATCGATATTCGCATCGTCCATCACGATGATGATGTTCTTGCCGCCCATTTCGAGGTGGCACTTCTTGAAGGTTGGCGCGCAGGCGTTGCTCACAATGCGGCCCACTTCGGTCGAGCCGGTGAAGCTGATGAGGCTGGTGTCCGGATGAGCGAGCATCGGCGCACCGGCGTCCGGGCCTTCGCCGAACACGACGTTCATCACGCCGCGCGGCAAGCCGGCTTCGCTGAGAACTTGCATCAGGTTGTAGGTGGAGAGCGGCGTGTCCTCGGCCGGCTTGATGACCACCGTGTTGCCGCAGACGAGCGCGGGCATCGCTTTCCACGATGGAATCGCCATCGGGAAATTCCACGGCGTAATCAGTCCCGCGACGCCGATCGGCGAGCGCACGCACATCGCAAATTTGTTGGGCAGCTCGGACGGAGTGGTTTGTCCAAACTGGCGGCGGCCTTCGCCGGCCATCAGGTAGGTCATGTCGATGGCTTCCTGCACGTCGCCGCGCGTTTCGGTGAGGACCTTGCCCATTTCGCGAGTCATGTCGATCGCAAAATCTTCTTTGCGCCGGGTGAGAATTTCAGCGGCGCGGTAAAGAATCTCAGCGCGCTTGGGCGCGGGCGTGAGGCGCCAATCCTTGTAGGCAAGCTTCGCGGCGTCGATGGCCTGGTTGACGTCCTCCGCGCTCGATGCCGGGAACATGCCGACCAGCTCGCCCGTGTTCGCGGGGTTACGGTCCTCAATAGCCTTGCCGCTCCGCGCGGGAACCCATTCCCCATCGACATAATTCTTAAAGACTTTCGGCGTTACGGCTGTGGCCATGCGAAATCCTTTCGTTCTGAGTGCAATTTGAAGTGGTTACGTCGATTAGATGACGACCCTGCGGCAAAGACGCAGGGCGGGATCGAGTGGTGGCAGCGGACGGGCAATGGCTGGCGACACAAGGAATTGTGGTCGGAAAGATAGGCCGCAAGCGAGCGGCTTGCCCCGGTTTTACCGCCGATTAGAAAATTGCACATTGTTGAATCCTTGTGAGTTAGCACGATTTCTAATCGCGGAACCGTAGATTAGAAGTGCAATGGAGAGTGTCTGGTGATGAGTGACGAGTGAAGAGTGACGAGCGTCGAGCAAGGAGAAATTCGGAGCCAAATAAGAGTGAAAAACACGCGAAAATTTGCGATTAGAAATTCTTAGTGGGCTATGTTTTCTATGAGTTGAGCTGAATTCTAATTCCGGATTTGCGATTAGAAAATCGGTGGCCACTGGCCCGCGGCGGCGAATCCCCTCGAGACGAGCGGGCGACAAGTGACGGGTGGCTAGTGCAGACGGATTGGGCGCGGGGGCACGTCGCAGCGACCAGCGCAGACCGAGAGCAGGCTTCCCTGGGTGCTGCCTCTTACTGCCGGTTTTGAGGTTAGTCTTCATAGTTCCGCGATGACGGTAGCATAGTGCGCAGGGCGATTCAACAGGTTGTTCACGTAAGGATTTTCTGACCGGTCGAGACTGGTAATGCCCAAGACATCCGGGCGCCCCGCGCGTTCATCCTTCCGCCTTCCACTGCGGGGACGTGTAGCTTAGCGATCATTTACATCTACATCTATACCACAATGTGGTATATATCTCAACGTGGTATTCATCAAATCGAAGGTGTTTACCCGGCGGCTTCACGAGCTTGCGAAGGATTCCGCCGATACGGTGCTTGCCGACATTCAAAGTAGCCTGCTGGAAAATCCCGTCCGGGGCGATATGGTCAAAGGACTCGGAGGAGTTCGAAAGGCGCGGGTTTCGAATCCGGCCCGCGGCAAAGGCAGGCGTGGTGGATTTCGATACATGTATCTCTGCCTGGAGCATCGAGAGCATGTCCATCTGCTTTTTCTCTTCGACAAAGACGAACAGGAAGATCTCAACCCTGCGCAGCGCACGTTTCTCCGCCAACTGGTGGAGCGCATCAAGGAATGATAAGGGAGAACCATGGCTAAGAAAATCAAGGTGAAGGTGTTCGACGAATTGCGCGAATCACTTCAGGACGCGCTGGCGTTTGAAAGGGGCCAGCGCGACGGAATTCGCGATACGGACCTCCGCGTTACCGAGCTTCCTCCCCCGCCCCGGAAGCTGCGACCGAGGGATATTCGCGCGATCCGTCGTTCACTGAATGCGAGTCAGGTGCTGTTTGCGCGGTTCTTGAACGTGAGCCCCAATACGATTCGAAGCTGGGAGCAAGGCACTCGCCGGCCGCAGGGCGCAGACCTGAAGCTCCTTGCAATTGCGAAAGCAAATCCGCACGCGTTATTGAAGATTTAGGCCCATTCCGGGTTTGTTCCCAGGATTGCCTTCGTGTGTTACATGAGAGCATCGTGGAGGCACCAGCGCGGATTTTTATGTCACGGCTGCCGTTCCTTCGTTACGGTAAAAAGCCGTGACCTACAAAGCTAAAAGAGCCGGTCCCGCGAATTCGAATGGGATGCAAGTTATACGCAGGATGCCAACCGTACGGAATGCGAAGAGAGATCCCTCCACTGCGCTGCGCGCCACCGCTTCGCGGTGGGAAGACCAAGACGCGCGGCTTCGGTCGGGATGACGTGATGGGGGAGGTGGCGAGTTGGAGGGTGTTGAGGGCGACGTGCAACGGCTGAGAGAAAAGAGCCGGCGAGACGCCGGCGGTACGAAAACCAACAGCAAGAGGCGGCGAGAGCGTGATGCTGCTTGCGTCCTCGCGTTGAGGTTGTTGCGAACTGTGGCACAGGCAGGATTGCCTGTGCTACTCGAGGCAAAGGCGCCGGCCAGAGGCCCTTCGTTCCTCAGGACAAGCCAGCGGTACGAAAAGCGGCAGCGGCGGTTGGAAACGGCAGGGACGGCAACGAACTAATGGCTTGCGCGGGTGAGCCCTTCCCTTCCTTTGTCAGAACAAGACGGCGCCGTTCGAGGCTCAGGGTAAACAAGCGGTGTAGAATACAATTCGTTGGGTCTCGAATGAGGCAACGCACCGGATCGTTCATTAGGGGAGCGGCTATGCGATGAAAGCGTCGCAAACGGCAAGATCTCCGAAAGTTCTCGTCATCGATGTGGGTGGAACAAACATCAAGCTACTGGCGACGGGACAAAAAGAGCCGCGAAAATATCCTTCCGGCCCGACGATGACGCCGGGGAAGATGGTTCAACTGGTGAAGAAGTCCGTCGCCGATTGGAAGTTCGACTGCGTGTCGCTGGGCTATCCCGGGCCCATCATTAACGGGCATCCGCTTCGCGAGCCGCACAATTTGGGACGAGGGTGGGTGGGATTCAACTTTGGTAAAGCGTTTCGCTGCCCGGTGAAAATCCTCAACGATGCGGCGATGCAAGCGGTTGGGAGCTACAAAGGCGGGCGAATGTTGTTTCTCGGATTAGGCACGGGCCTGGGATCCGCGATGATCGTCAACGGAGTCCTCCAACCGATGGAACTGGCGCACCTTATCTACAAAAACGGCAAAAGCTATGAGGACTATCTTGGCTTACGCGGGCTCGAACGGATGGGCAAGAAAAAATGGCGCCGCTACGTGGCCAAAATTACGAAGAGACTGAAGATCGCTCTGGAAGCGGATTATGTGGTGCTGGGCGGCGGAAATAGCAAGAAGCTGAAGAAATTGCCTCCGGGCGCGCGGCTGGGCAGCAACGAAAATGCTTTTCTTGGCGGATTTCGCATGTGGCAGAAAAATCAGGTGGCAAACCCTTTCTGATTGTCTCCTTCCTTCATCGGGATAAACCCTTCGGAGCTCAGGGCAAGAAGCCGTGACCTAAAAAGCTAAAAGGGCGGGTCCCGCGAATTCGACCGGGACGGAAACTGCGTGCAGGATGGTCCTTCGCGAGGTGCGCGGACTGCGTCAGAAAGTTACTGATGGGCGCGGGAGAAGCGGGAGCCCGGGCGCGTGGGCATGCCGCCGGCGCGGCATTGAGGGCATTCGTCGGGCTCGTAGCTGGGGACATTCAGTTCGACGAGAGCGCGCGATGGGACATTGAGTTCAATAGCGCCACCGCTGCGATCGATCAACGCGCCGGCAGCGACCGCGAGGCCGCCTTCTTGCTCGACGACGCCGATCGTTTCGCGCGTTGAGCCGCCCGTCGTCCAAACATCCTCAATCACAAGAACGCGCTCGCCGGGGTTCAACTCGAAGCCACGACGAAGCGCCATCTGGCCGGAACGGTCGCGTTCGACGAACAGTGCGCGAACGCCCAGCGCGCGCGCGACTTCGTGTCCGACGATGATGCCACCCAGGGCCGGCGATACGACGCACGCGACGGTGTGATCGTGAAAAATCCCGGCCAGAGCGCGGCCGAGGGATTCAGCGTGCTGCGGGAATTGCAGCACCAGCGCGCATTGGATGTATGTGGCGCTGTGACGGCCGCTCGAAAGTTCGAAGTGGCCCTGGCGGATGGCGCCTACTTGCTCGAGGAGCGTCAGGATGTCGTCGCGTTTCATTTTGCACGGGCGACGCGAGACAACCCGCGCCGCCAGTGCGGGTAGCCTAATGGCGCTGGGTGGAAGTGTCAAGCAAACGAGAACCGGGGTAGTGGTGTCATTACAAGAATGGTGTTAGCATCGCTTCGATGAAGACCGACCGCGAACCGTCCCACTGGAAACTGGTTAGCCTAACTATTGGTGTGCTTCTCGTTCTCGGTTTGCTGCTCTACGCCGGGGCGCATCATCCTCCCGTTCTTTGGTGAAAAAGGTTCCCTATACATCTAGAAAGCGCGCAAGGGGTAACGATGTCCCCTTCCAATCCCAGCACATTGCCTAAATTGACAGGAGTGGGCGGGTCGGATATTCTGCTTGTTTCCGATTACACTACGAAGGAGCACTGAATGGCTCAGGGTGGGGCTGTAAAGCACAAGAAGAAGACGAAATCGGTACTGAAAAATATCCGGCAGGCGGAACAGCGGCAGGTGGTGAATCAAATGAACCGGACGCGGGTGCGATCGGCGATTCGCCGGCTACGCACGGCGCTGAGTTCGGGCGATGTAGCCGCTGCTGAAAAGCTCACGTCGCCGACATTTTCGGCGCTGGACAAGGCGATTCGCAAGGGCACACTCGCGGAGAATACTGCGAACCGTTACAAATCGCGTTTGGTACTGGCGCTGAACGGGCTGCGAGCGAAGAAAAAGGCGTAAGTCGCGCGATCGATTTTGGCGTTCGGTTTTCGAGAGGCGTCCTGGGTGGCTGGGACGCCCTTTTTTTTGCGGCGCTGGCTCTAAGCGGCGGAGGCGGCGGTCGAAGTGAGCCGTGCAATCAGAAATTCCATGAAAGCGCGCGGATTCGGATTGGAAGATTTTAGCTGGCTATCTGCATCGGCGAGCGCCACGAGGCCGGCTAGCAAATCGGCTTTCGAGACGCGGTGCGCGTTATGAATTGCGGCCTCTGCATCGCTCGGGCTCATGCCCAATTGACGCGCGGCCTGATAGCCGCTCGTTGTGCGCGGCAGCCCGCGCGCTTCTACGAGCTTGCGATAGCGGAACGCAAGCGCGCCGACAAGTCGCACCGGTTCTTCACCGTCGCGGAGCAGATTATCGAGAAATTCGAGCGCCCTGGCTCGTTGCTTTGAGGCCAACATGTCGGCGAGCTGCCAGACCGTGTTTTTCCGCGCTGCTTTGACCAGGGCTTCGACGTCCGCCGCGGTGATCCGGCCGCGTTCGAGCGCGTACGCCGCGAGCTTGTCAATTTCCATGTGGATGCGCGCGGGCTCGAAATTCAAACTTTCCGCCAAGAGCGATGCGGCTGCGCGATCGATTTCGATTCCCAGTTCTTTAGCCATTTGCGTAGCGAGCGCAGCCGCCGATTCCGGGCTAATTGTCAGCTCGACGAGCAGCGCCTTATCGGCCAGCAATTTGTAAAGCTTCTGGCGACCATCGAGCGCTTTGGCTTCGATTAGAAGCACGCTGAACGGGGCGGGTGACGCGAGATATTCGGTAAGCGCCTCGATGATTTCCTCGCGCGACTCGTCTCCCAGTTTTTCCACCAGCTCCGCGCCTTCGACGATGATTACTTGCCGCGGCGCAAGCATCGGCATCGTTTGCACTCGCTTGAGCGCCTCGTCCCAGCCCGCCGCATCGCCGCGAATGCGGGCTACCGCCCATTCACGCGCGCCTTCGGGAACGCACGCTTCGATGATCTGCCTGCGGCACAGATCGCTCAGGTAAGCATCGCTCCCGATCAAGACGATGGCGGGAACGGGTTTGCCACTCGCGAGCCGCGAAACGAGTTTTTCAGCTGAAACTTCTGCCATTAGAACCTTTGGTGCTTCATTAAAAATTCTCAATCACATTCGAAACGAGCTTGGATGCGAAATCGCGGGCCATTCGGCCTAACGCCGGGCTCTGCTCGTCGAAAAAACTCTGCACGTCGCTTGAAATCTGATACTCGTCGCGAAAAACCATGTCGTCGTTTTTATACACGGGCTTCAACGTTCTGTTATCGACAAGCAGCACCTTCGTGTGAAGGGTGACGATCATCGTTTCGACCTCTCCCGTCGTGGAGTTGAAAATCGCCGGGCTTGTCTCGATCGATACAACTTCTCCGTGCAGGACTCCGTCGGCAGCTTCCACATTTTGAACCACGCGATATTTGGTGCGCTCGATGAATTCGTGGATCACGGCTTCGGTGAGCCGCTGCTCGAGGCGATAGCGCGTCGTGTCGTTTTTGAACGCCGGAATCGCGATCGAACTCCAATCGGACGGAAGCCTCGAAGCGCGGCCCGCTACGTGGTAGCCGCAGCCGCCGGAGCCGAAGATCATCAGGGCGATGACCGGAATCAGCAACGCGCATGCGCGCCTAGAACAGGTGCGCTGGAAATCAGGCAGCAGCAGCTTTTGCAAGCAGCTCCTCCGCAATCCGCACGGCGTTTGTGGTTGCCAGCCTCAAATTATCCGCAACGCCCCAGAGCCACGCGCCCGCGGCGACGTTCGGGTCAGCTTGAATCGGCGCCAGCTGAATCTCGCTCTCACCCGCGACACTGATGTTTGTCGGCGCGGGATCTTCCGGCCCGGCAATCTTCACTCCCAGATTCCGAAACGCTGCGGCGAGTTGTTCGAGAGCCGGAGGCGCGGCAAACTCCGCATAGGCGGCGAAGGCATAGCCGTAAAAGACCGGCGTCTGAACCAGTTGAATCGCCGGTACAGGCGCGCGACCGCCGAGATACTGAACTACGTCACGCGCGATCGCTGCCCGTGTGGATTCAAGGCTCGGTTTGCTCTCGCCGCCATAGCGGGAAAGAAGATTAAAGGCCACTTGCGTGTCGAAGATCGCTTGTTCGATGGGACGGAACGAAAGCAGATTCGTCGTCTGCGTCTCGAGTTCGTCGATTCCCGCTTGATCGCGTTCAGAAACAGGCGGGAAAAGCATTGCGGCAATCGTCCTTGGAGCAAGAGCTCCGAGACCGGCTGCCAGCGTGCATGCAATCACCACCGGCGACGCCGGCGAAGAGTATGCGATTTTATGCGGGGAGCCATTCGCGCGGGCTGCGGGCTTCGGTGGAATCAAGGATGTGAGCGACGGTATCCAGGCGATGGCTTTCCCGGACGCCGCCAGAACACCTGTGAGATCGATCACGGTAGCGCCAGCGGCCTGCGCGGCTTGCCAATTGCGCTCGGTATCGGCGGCGATTCCGGCGAAAAATGCGAAACGCACCTTATCGAAGCTATCTTCTTCGAGCTCGCGAATGAAGGTCGGTTCGCCGCCCGCTTCCGTTAGCGTTCCTGCCATCACGCTCGCATCGAGCAGGATAATTTCATCCGCAGGAAAATTGCGCTCCTCGAGAACGAGCTTCAGTTCCTGGCCTCGAAGAGAGGACGCGCCAACAATCGCCACGCGGTTGGAATTCGGGAAGCCCGAAGGCATGGATCACGCAGTTCTCGAAGCGGGACGGTGGCGCGCATAGCGAACCAGCTGAAGCGTGACGCCGTGAAGCGTGTAAGTGCTGGCAACAATCAAAAGCGTGAGCCGGGAGAAGAAGAACATGGCGCCTACCAGAAGAGCGACCAGAACGATCGCGAGCGACGGCTGGCGCTTGGTCCACTCAATATCTTTGAAACTGTAATGCCGCAGTGTGCTGGACATGAGCACGCCGAGCCCAACGATCAGGGCCAACCAGAGCAGTGAGACGCGCGTGTCGTCAATCGGGTTGCGAAATGCGTGAACGACAGCGGCGATCATGCCCGCTCCGGCGGGCGTCGGCATCCCCACGAAATAGCGATTGCTGCCTGACGCCATGCCCTTGATATTGAAACGCGCCAGGCGCCACGCGCAGCAGCCTACGAAGAAAAAGCCGATCAGCCAGCCGAGTTCAGTCAGATGGAGCGCAGGGGACGAATCGGCCGCAGCCATTGCGCGAACTCCCCACGCGTAAGCGAGCACGGCCGGCGCAATACCAAAACTCACCACGTCGGCGAGCGAATCGAATTCCTTGCCGAATTCGCTGTTGGTGCCCATCGCCCGCGCTACGCGGCCATCGAGCGAATCGAACAAAATCGCGAGACCGATGGCGCGAGCGGCGTTATCAAAATCGGTCACTTTGCCGTCGAGCGTCGCCAGAACGGCGTAGTAGCCGCAGAGAAGATTCGCGACGGTGAAGATACTCGGTAGGATATAGATCCCGCGCCGCAAGCGGACCTTGCGAAATGGGTTTCGCGGGCTTTCTTCGTTTCCGATCGGATCTAGGCCGTTGAATTCCATCGCGCCAGGATGCTTTCGCCGCCTTTCACTTTCTGCCCGCGCTGCGCAACAATTTGCGCCTCCGCTGGCAGCCAGAGATCCACGCGCGAGCCGAACCGAATCAAGCCCACGCGTTCACCGAGCGCTACTTTCTCGCCCGGCTGCTTCCAGCATATCACGCGGCGCGCGATGGCTCCGGCGATTTGTTTGAAGACCAAACGGCCTCTTGGCGTATCCATAGCGATTACGTTCTGTTCGTTTTCTTCGGACGCGCGCGCGCGAAACGCCGCCAGAAATTTCCCGGGACGATACTCTACCTTGACGATGCTGCCGGCCAGCGGGGCCCGCTGTACGTGCACGTCCCAGACCGCGAGAAAGATCGTGACGCGCTTGCCGGGGACCGATTCGAGCGGCTCATCCACGATTTCAACGACATGCCCGTCAGCGGGAGCGACGACAACTGCGGGATCGTTCGGGATCGTACGGTCGGGGTCGCGAAAGAAATAGAAGACAAACAGGCCCAGAAAAATCAGTATCCCGCCCGGCCATTTCCATCCAATGAGGACGCACACAATTCCCGCGACGAGAGGCGGCAGGGCAAACCTGTAAGCGTCCTTCACCATAGGCAGTTCTATCGGATCCTGTAATCGAACTGTATCGGAGTATTCCGCGAATTTTTCTGTCGAGTGGCGCGCGAATATGTCCTACGGATACACCTCTAGTGTACGACAGAACCGCAAGGACATTCCGCCGCTATGTAGGCAGCGCGCTATGCTGTCTGCGCGCGACGATCATCTCCATCTGGTCTTTCAGTCGCAATTTGATTTTCTTGAGGGTTGTTTCGAGGGCGAGGTCTTCAGAACTTAAATAGGGCTCAGTGAGGAGTTGCTTCAACTGCGTTTCACATCGGGAGTGCTCTTCTACAAGGGACCTGAATTCTACATCCGTCTCCAATAGGGTCTGCCGTATATCGTGTGTCGTGATCGGCATGCATTTCCCTCCTAGTTGGAACAAGGTTGTCACATAGCAGTAACAATTATCACAATGCGGGGCTCCACGTAAATGGCCAAAAAGTACTCCAGTGAATAATTTTTGGGTCAACACAGGGCCAATTTGGCCGGTGACTGACGTGCCACTCCGGTTTGGCTGCTCCGAGCAAATAGCCCGAGCAAATAGAGCGTTATAGACTGGGCATCCATCTGATAGCGGAGGGCCACGTCATGACTGCAGGCCATTTGGCGCTAGTTGTTGCGGCTGTATTCTCTGGAGCAGCGATTTACGTAAGCGTCGTCGAGCAGCCGGCGCGCTTCGGGCTCGACGATCGGGCGTTGCTGGCGGAGTGGAAGCCGTCATACAAACG
>Ga0209625_1000050_pt1 | contig 23979 bp, 22 predicted proteins | sample JacPin_JW_Ref_M2_FD_187960 | JGI IMG/M metagenome (GOLD analysis project Ga0209625, IMG submission 187960) | Forest soil microbial communities from Algoma, Ontario, Canada - Jack Pine, Ontario site 1_JW_Ref_M2 (SPAdes) (version 2) | ecosystem: Environmental > Terrestrial > Soil > Boreal...
ATTCCCGAACTCTATTTCTGCTCAGATATGAGGGGATACGGCTGGTGCTTCCGAAAAGGAAATTTCATCAATATCGGCCTGGGCAGGTTGGACAAGCATTCCCTGGGAACCCACATCGCCTCATTTATCGAATTCCTCCGCCGAACAAAGAAAATCACTTTCGCTTTGCACTCAAAGCTTTTTGGCCACGCCTACCTGCTATACGGCAAAAGCAACCGCAAAATCGTTGACGACGGAATCCTGCTAATCGGCGACGCCGCTGGAATGGCTTACGCCCAAAGCGGCGAAGGAATAAGGCCGGCAATCGAATCCGGCCTGCTCGCTGCGAAGGCGATCGCCGAAGCACGCGGCGTATATCGCCGCGAAAATCTCGAGCGCTATCGTGAGGCGCTAACCGACCGCTTCGGCACCCTACAAGACGACTGGTCAACTCGAATCGGCCGCCGCCTCCCAGCGCCGCTCATGAGTTCCCTCGGCCGCGCCCTCCTCGCCACGAAGTGGTTCTCCCGCCAAGTCGTCCTCGATAACTGGTTCCTGCGCACCCACGAGCCCGCCTTCCAGTAGCGTACGCTTCACCCTGCTCCGGTACGCGCCCCAAATGTTCAATCCTCACCCCGCGCGAACTCACGTTCTTTTTGAGGGCGCATATCTAGCGACACTTTCTCAACGTGGGCCGTCGCAGATAGTGTGTCGACGTTATCTTCCCCCTCCCTAGCTAGACGAACGATTAGTTCATCATTGGGTTTGCAGCCTTCCAGACTTACTTTTGCCGATGACATGTTTAAGGAGTGGTTGGAGTCTGGACGGCCCAAAATACTAACGGCATCGATCAGCGCGGCATTTAAGCTTTGACCTGTCCCCACGCAGGCTCTATCCACGACCCATTTGACATTGCCGTCCGTTCTTTCGCTGTACCAAGCAATAGAGACGTTCATTGTTTGACTCACAAAGCCGGGCGGGATAATCGTGTGAGTGCTGGCATATGAAAATCCTTTTGCGCCAAAGTCCAACGTCGCTTGAGTCGCGAATTGGTTTGATGGACATCCGAATCTTGCGCCTTGCAGACCCCAGTTTTGCCAAGGTCCAGGGATTTCTCTTGCGAGATCTGGTATGCCTTGGTCGCATATACCGGCTTCAAATGTCTCCCGTAAACCAATGCTCGACTGACCCAATGGATTTTCCCTCCATTGCCTTGGAGCATCTTTCTTCCATTGCTCTAGAATTCCCGGAGGAATCCTATTTGAACTGTTGAGTGCCTTAGATTCCTTCTGGGATTTTGATGAGTGACTTGGCGGGATGGCAGTCGGTGCCTTCGGTGGGCGATACTTGGCGTCCAGTGGTAGGACGTTCAAAGCATCCGATGAAACGGAAAACATAGTCCAAGCCATAAATAATATGCCGATGAGCGCCACGCATAACTCTAATGAAGGAACCATTCTTCGACTGGCATCGCTCCAACTGATTTCCTTTTCTGAATCAAACCAACACAAAATCAAAAAACCAATACCGATTAACAGAACAACAACAGCGATACCTGCACCTGCAACGGTGCCTAGAATTAGACTGAGAAAGTAAGCCGATGACAGGCCCGCGCATAAGAAGAAGAATCCGAGTTTCGTGTCACGCTGCATTTTGGGGAACAGTATACCCAGTTTTGCGTGAGGTATAGCCTGTTTAATTCCGACAACCAAATGCTAGTTCTGTATCGTCGTATGCCGCGCCGCATACCAGCAAGTTACATATCCAAAGTGCGGAAACAACGAATGAATGCAAGTCTCTGCCTCAGGCGCTTCCATATCGAATTCCACTCGACCATCCTTCCGGGGAACGTCCCACTCGTGATGCACCATCACGGTCCCCAGCGCAGCAGCAGAGCCCGGGCTCGACATCAAGTGCTTAGCCCAAAGGTAATCGCCCGCGTAGAGCAGCGCAGCCGCCGCGATTACCGCCAAAATCACACGCTGCAAAATCGCTGAAGCTCGCATCACTTCTTTTTCCTCTTCAGATCTCCCGCAGCTATGAGTCTAGCCGCTCGTCCCAGGTTTTCCCACCCGGAACAACCCGTGGCTCAAGCGGCCACCCAAGTGACGTAGAGTCGAAGAATGAAAACTCGCCAGCAAAACGAGGCGACACTGTCCTCTACTCAGCCGTACTCTGATTGACCCCCGAGGGCAAAGATCGCTTCTTGCCGAAAAAGTCTGCGACGGGCAGGAGAAGGGCGATCACCATGAGGGTAAGAATCGCTAGTTCACTAAATGCGTCTACGGCGAGCAGGCGTCCCCCATCGCGTCCCGAATCGCTGCTGGCCACCAGGACCAGCCTCTACTTCTGATACCTAGGAGAAAATCAAGTACACGGACTGGCACGTAGTAGACGAAGAGGAAGATGACCATCACGAACCAAGACCAACGCATTCTCTCTTCTGGTAGCTGGTCCAAATCACGGTCAGCGCGATTATCTCCAGTGCCAGTTCCGCGAAGGCAATTGACCCCTCGTAATTCAGCCTCGCGGCCCTATCCGTCACCCAGACAACGCGGGTCGGCCACGTGGCGGCCCACTTTAGGCTCTGCGACATCAGGATCAGCAGGCAGAAAGTGAAGAGCACGCTAGAGACCGACACACGATCAAACCGGAGTCTCACGAGCCGTCCTCCACAAAAGGGCTGGCCCAGCTTTCTCTGCTTGGGGTTCCGAACGCATAATACCACTGGGTAGTTCACTCTGAAGTTTAGTGTGTCTCGTGTGAACGCCTTGGCTTCGCCGGCTTTTGCAGAGGGCGAAAATATATCGACGCTCCGTTGCGCTTGGATTTTTTCAAACAGTACAGTTCTAGAACTAACTGTCTGTGACCTGCACATCCGTACAGGCGAATTTTCCTTTGCCTCATGCTACCGTCGGTTATGGCGCACGACGACAAAAACAGAAAAGATACCAAAGGCAGCTTTCGCCTAGCGATCTGCTCGCGCCTCAACCACGCGCGCCGTCCGCTGTTCCAACCCGAGTCGTCGAGTTGCGCCTCTGATCCGCGTCGCCGCATCGGCAGACTTCGGAAAATTCGCAACAAGCCACGTCCTGAAGGCAAGTTTCCTAGAAGTGCGTTACTGACTGCTGAAACCGCGCTAGTTACAGCCCATTTTCTAATCGCGAATGCGCGATTAGAATTTAGGGTAAGTGGTAGAAAAATCAGCCAACTAAAAATTTCTAATCGCGAACCGATTGCGATTTTTGATCTCGATTTCTCTGATCTAGAGACTCTGGTTCGCGCTCATCACTGTCACTCGTAACTCATCACCGCTATTCTAATAGCAACAGTCGCCATTTCAGAATTTCACCTAACTCCATTAGGGACAATACTTACACAATTTCTAACCGTAACAAATTCGAGCTTTTCCCGAACTTGCCCTTCCCTACCGCTGCCGATCACGTGCCCGCTTCCTATCCACCGCCAGCATCGATTTTCATTTCACGGTATAATTGGATTCCTTTGCTCACCGTAAACAACATCACGATGCGGTTCGGCGCCCGAGTACTGTTCGAGGACGTCACGACCACCTTTTTCACGGGCCGGCGTTACGCCATCACCGGCCCCAACGGCGCGGGCAAATCCACGTTCATGAAGATCTTAACGGGCGAGCTCGAACCGTCCAAGGGCGACGTCACGCGGCCGAAGAAGCTCGGAATCCTGCGACAGGATCAGTTTGCCTTCGACGAACATCGCGTGATCGATACCGTGATCATGGGCAATAGCCGCCTCTGGAACGCCCTGCAAGAACGCGAAGCCCTGCATGCGAAACCGCACGACGCCCTTACCGACAAAGACGGCATGCGCATGGGCGAACTCGAAGGAATCGTCGGTGACGAAGACGGTTACACAGCGGAAGCAGATGCGGCGATTCTGCTCGATGGCTTAGGGCTCGAAGAACCATTGCACGAACGCAAGATGCGGGAGTTGCAGGGCGGACAAAAAGTCCGCGTCCTGCTCGCACAGGCGCTTTTCGGACATCCGCAAGTGCTGCTGCTCGACGAGCCCACCAACCACCTCGATCTCGATTCAGTTCACTGGCTCCAGGATTATTTGTGCGAGTACGAAGGCGTGCTGATTGTCATTTCTCACGACCGGCATTTTTTGAACAGCGTCTGTACTCACGTAGCCGACATCGATTATCAGACGATCATCATGTACAACGGCGGCTACGACGATATGGTGCTCGCCAAAACTTCGATTCGTTCACGAATCGAGTCTGAGAACGCTCAGCGCGAGAAAAAGATCGCGCAACTGAACGAATTCATCGCGCGCTTCTCGGCCGGCACGCGTTCCGCTCAAGCGACGTCGCGCAAGAAGGAAGTCGAGCGCCTTCAGACCGCCGAGCTGGCCAGATCGAATATCGCGCGTCCTTTCATCCGCTTTCAAATGGACCAGCACTCCGGCAAACACCCGCTCGAAATCAAAAGCGTGGTGAAGGAATACGATGGCGTGAAAGTTTTCAAGCCGTTTAGCGCCAGCGTCTCACGCGGCGAAAAAGTAGCCCTGATGGGCCGCAACGGCACAGGAAAAACAACGCTCCTGAAATCACTCGTACGGAATGCGCCGGGCTTTGTCGGCGACGAAGAAAAGCAGTTCCCCATCGATGGCGGAACGGTTGCCTGGGGCCACAACGTTGCCGTCGGCTATTTCGCGCAAGATCACAGCGAAACCATCGCCAAGGGCACCACCGCGATCGAATGGCTGCACGAATTCGATCCCATGGCTACCCAGGAACAGCTCCGCGGCGTGCTCGGTCAAATGCTTTTCAGCGGCGAGGAAGCGCTAAAGCCCACAGCAGCCCTTTCGGGAGGCGAAGCCGCGCGGCTGATTTTCTGCAAATTAATGCTCCAAAAGCCCAACGTCCTCGTTCTCGACGAGCCGACGAACCACCTCGATCTTGAATCCATTAATGCGCTCAATATCTCGCTGCAAAAATATCTTGGTACGGTTCTGCTCGTAACCCACGACCATGACGTGATCGACGAAGTCGCTACGCGCATCTGGCATTTCGAGAGCGGCCGCATCGAGGACTTCAAAGGCCCCTACTCCGAGTATCTCGTTTACGCGGAAGAAAAAGCTTCGTAGACTGGCGACGAAAATCAGGTCAGATACAGTCGCGTCTGCCACACGTATCTTTTAGGAACATTGTCGCTCAAACGCGGAAATAAAATCCCTGCGCTACCTCAATTAGACTAAGCTCCATCGCGGTTACCGTCGTTCCCGCAATGCTGGCCGCGTGCCAGAAAAATCACGCTGAATTCGAAAGAAATGGATTTCATGCGAAATATTCGCGCAGTGTTGGCCGTCGTCGCGATTGCCGCGGCTACATCTCTCTCGGCGTGCTTTCCAAATGTTGGTAACATTTTAGGAGACGGGGGCAGCGGCTCGCCCGCAAGTGTATCGGGCAAGTGGTCCATCATGCTCACGTCGAGCCACGGCTCGACCAATGATGTGGATCTGGAGGCGAACTTCTCGCAATCGACCGGAGCCGTCTCGGCTGCGCAGGCGGTAATTCTCTCGAATTCACCGTGCGAGTTCGGCACCGATTTTATCCAAGGAACCGTCAAAGGAAGCACCGTCAGTTTCACTCTAGCGTTCGGTACCGGGCATCCAACAGCGTCGTTCTCCGGCTCGGTTAGCAGCGACGGACTCAGCATGTCCGGCACATACAAGCTCCCATCGGGAGATTGCTCGCCATCGGATTCGGGCACGTGGGCCGCGACGAAATTCGGCGATTCGTCAGCCTCGTACTCGGGACAAGTGGTTTCCGCGGTAGCCAACAGAACGATTACTGTGCTTGCCGCCGTCCAGGAAGATGCGAGCAACGGCCTTCAGGCAAATGTAACCCTCACCGGCGGCGGCTGCTCGATGCTCACTCTCAGCGGCACTGCTATCGGCAGCGTTCTTCAGTTGGAGAATGTGGACGCAACGATCGCCGTCGTCGCGCAAGCGTCCGCCCCGACATACGCGACCCTTGCAGCGAAGTACCAAATCGGCGGAACAAGCTGCGGCCTCGCTGACAATGGAACTGGGACGCTATCGAAGGTCGTGCCGGCCGTCGTCGGTCGTTCCACGGTAAGTGCTCAGGCCGATACTCGCGTCAGCGCTCAAGTTAATACTCTTGTCAATCCGCTAAGCCATTCTCTCCTCGAAAAAATCCTCGCGACCCGGAGAGCGGTTACGTTGGAATGAAACAATGTGTGTCGGCTGGAGCAGCCGCTTACCACGGGAGAAAATGGTGCGGGCCTAGCTTGCTCTTTAAGTTCGACACAGCAATTATAAATAGCGCGACCGCGGCTAGCACCGCCAAGCCGAAGTAGTTGTCAACATAGGAGAGGAGACGGCTCTGCGTAATCACATCGTTTTGGAAGAGTTGGAGCGCGCCAAGCGAGGGATTGCTTCCCCCGCCGCCGTTGCGATGAATCAAGCCGGCATATTGCGCCAAAGTGGAGTTAAGGGTGGGATCCAGGCGGTTGGCAACGTCCAGGAGCCGCGAGGAATGCAACGTCATGCGGTGATCGAATAGAACTGTCGCTCCGGTGACTGCAAAGGTATTTCCGAGCTGCCGCACGAAGAAATAGGAAGTGGAAATGTCGTTCACATCCGCGAGCGTCGCACTGGCCGTGACAATGTTCCCAGCCGCGACGAGAGCGGGCGCGACGGAAAAACCTTGCAGGAAAATCATGGGAGCCAGGAGTGCAGTCGGGGTGGTGGGTGTGGTGGTGTAGACGATCGTGAGATACGTTGCGAACAACGCCATGAATCCGAATGTCATCGTGCGGAGGGGGCCCAGGCGAGGCAGGAGCACGCGCAGGGTAATCTGGATCCCCACCCCAAGGCCGAAGGTATACATGGAAATAAAGCCGCCCGCCTGGGTGGCGCTGTAATCCTGAACGAAGCGAAGGTATTGCGGTGTGACGTAAAGCCCGGCGCCGAAGAACCCTCCCACGATTAAGACCAGGAAGAAGGAGGCCCGCAAGGAACCTTGCCGCCAGACCATTCGCAAATGAAGTACCGGCGCTGTGTTCTCGGGTCGGAATTCCCACCACACAAACGCGATTAAGAAAATGGCAGCCGCAATGATGGCGAGCGAAATCCAGTACGACTCGAACCAGAGGTCGCGTTCGCCGCGGCTGATGGCAGTTTCCAGGCAAGCCATCGATGCGATTAGCAGGATCGCGCCCCACACATCGATATGAACGCCTTTTTTCCGGTCAAACAAAAACCCTGGCGGAAGAAGCTTCCAGATGAGGAAAGCGCCAATCGCCAAGAATGGAAAATCAATCAGAAAGGCATAGTTCCATCGAATTTGGTCGGTGATCCATCCCGTGGAAACGGGATAGAAAACCTCAAAAAAAGCAATAAGGAGATAGAGCCGAGTGACGGCCGCGAGCTTCTCTCTCCCGGGAAATAACATCCCGGAAAGTATGACGACGCGCACCAGAAACGCACCGCCGCCGAATCCCATAATCAGACGTGAAACCAGCAGCCAGTGGAGAGTATGGGCGGTGACGCAGCCCATTGATCCCACGGCATAGAGCGCGATGCTAAGCAACAAGTGACGCCTGGTGCCGATGACGCGCGTCATCCACGCCGCCAAAGCGATGGAGCAAAGATATCCGACGTTGTAGAGGATTATGACCCAGCTTATTTCATCCGAGCTGGCGCCCACATTGCCCTGCATGTCAGGGAGGAAAACGTTTACGGAGATGCGGTTGGAGACCTCGACGGCGGTAACCATGCCGATGCTGAGTAGAGCGGCCAGGCGGCGCCGTGGCGACAGGCTCGACAGGACACTTTTGAGGAACGCTTCTTCTTCCAGTTCCCATTGCTCGATGTTCGGCGAAATATTTTGAGCCAGGAAGCCCATGGGCTCCTTTACATCAGCGAGTGTAAATGGTCGCTTCTACGTTCATGCCCGGCCGCAGCACCAGATTCGGATTCTTATTCGGCTTGACCAGGATTTTCACCGGAATGCGTTGCACTACTTTTATGAAATTCCCGGTAGCGTTTTGCGGCGGGAGCAACGCCTGCCGCGAGCCACTCGCGCCGGCAATGGAGTCAACCACGCCTTCGAACTCCTGGCTGTAGGTGTCCACGTGAAGCCGAACTCTCTGGCCGGGAGCCACATGTGCCATCTGGGTCTCCTTGAAATTCGCGGTGACGTACACCTGATCGAGAGGAACAAGGGTGAACAGCAATTGCCCGGGCGACACGTACTGCCCGAGGTCCACTGACCGCTGCGTTACTTGGCCGGTGATCGGTGCAATGATATGTGTGTAGGCGAGATTCAGCTCGGCTTGTTGCAGCGCTGCTTTCGCGCGCTCGGCCGCGGCCACGGCCGATTTGTAAGTTGCTTCGGCGATGGGAACCTGCCGCTCCTGGGCCTTTGTTTGCAGGAGCTGGGATTGTGAGCGCGATAGCCGCGCCTGGGCAGAACGCGTATTCGCCCTCGCAATCTCCACTGCCTGTTGCGCTGCGGAAAGTTGCTGCTCGGCTGCCAGCAAGTCGCTTTTCGCCACGCGGGCGGCAGCGTCAACGGCGTCAAATTGGAATTTGGAGACATCGTCTGTCGCGAGCAGAGGCGTATAGCGGGCCAGGTCGCTTTGTGCCCGATCATTGGTAGCCTTCTTGGCAGCGACGTTGGCCTCAGCGACTTGGAGATTCGCGGTCGCGGACTGCTCGAGTTGAGCCTGTGAACTTGAGTAATCGGCTGCGTCGGATTCCTTCTGAGCAGCGGCGCCGCCGGTGCTGTGGGTGGTGGTTTCGCGCGTCAGAGTGATTTGGAGCTTCGCGGAATTGGCTTGCGCTTCCGCGAAATCGAGGTTGGCCTTGGCCTGTTCGACTTCTGCCTGGTAGGGTCGCGCGTCAATTTGCACCAACAGATCGCCCTCTTTGACGGGCGTATTGTCATTGATGAACAGCTGGACTACGTAACCCGGGACCTGCGGCGCAACCGCCGTGATGTGACAATCCACCTGAGCGTCGTCCGTCGACACGTGACCGGTGAACACGTACAACGCCACTGCGAGCAAGATCAGCGCAGCAACGAAAGCTCCCTTCACGAAGGGGTTCAGATTTCGAAGCCGCTGGCGCAATGAACTGGAAGTCTGAGGCGCTTGCGGTGTGGCGTCAGCCACCGCGGTGCTGGTTGGCGGCGTTGTTGGCGGAGAAGGAGTGGAGCTCATGATCCCAGTTCACCTTTCAGTTCGCGTACCTTTCACTTCGAATACATGGCCTCGATCTCGCCCGTAGCGCGGGCGAGCGACGCGCGAGACAAGTTGAATTGAAACAGAGCGGCAATCTGATTATCGCTGGCCCGGGCCAAGGCGTCCTGTGCGGTGATCACTTCAACGTTGGTGGTGACGCCGGCTTGAAACCGGCGCTGCGCCTGAGCCACTTCTTCCTGAGCCAGCTTGTAACCTAAATTGGCAACCTCCACCGAATTCCGCGCGGCAGTGAGTTGATCGAGGGCGGACTTAACCTGATCGACGATTTGCGCTTCCAGCTGGCGACGAATTTCCGCCACGCGCTGTTCTTCCAGCTTGGCACGCGCCTCTTCCGCGCGAATCCGGCCGCCCGTGAAAAGAGGAAATTGCAAAGATACCGCGTAGGTGTAGGCCGGAATTCCGTTGTTGAAGCGTGATCCCTGATAGAGCCAGAAGCCCGAGAAATCCAATTGTGGAAGCCGCTGCTCGCGGGCCGAATCCGTCGTCAGTTCTGCAACGCGTTTCTGCGAATTCAATGAGCGGATCTCCGGCCGTGCGGTCAACGCCTGGTTGAGCAGCAGCTCTTTGTCGAGGACGGGGAGGTCATAGAAATCGAGACGGTCGGTCACTTCGAGATCCTGGCCGCGGGGCAGATCGAGGAGCTCCGCCAAGCCGTACTTGGTGGTGTGGGTCAGCGTTTCCGCGTCAATCAGATTTTGCCGCTCGTTTTGCAATTCGACGTTGGCTCGAACCGTGTCGATATTCAAACCGATGCCTGTTTTTTGGAGTTCGGTGGCCTGTTCGTAGAGCCGCTGTGCAAGAGCGACGCGCGCCAGCGCGGCATCGCGTGTGGCCAAGGCGCGAAGAATGAACAGGTATTGGTCCACAACCGTGTTGACCACAGTCTCGCGCGTGGTCTGCTCGTCCGCACGCGCCTGGCGTGTGCCTTCCCGGCCGATCTGGTATCCGCGAATCAGCGGGAAGTTCAGAATGGATTGCGAAAAAGCAGGACCGGCTTCGATGAACTGAAAGGGACCGGCTGGAGATCGCTTTGGCGCGCGCTCGATGCTTTGAAAATTGTACTGATTAATCGAGCCCTGCCCTTCGATATGCGCTTGGGGAAGCAGCGCCGAGAGGGCGATGTCACGATTGCGATCGCTTTCGAAAACAAGCAGGTGAGCGATAACGCGCTGCGGATTTTGTTTTAGCGCGAGTTGTACGGCTTGCTTCAGCGAGAGTTGCAGCGGTCCTGTTGAGCCTGGTGACGGTTGCTGCGCGGAAGACCCGACCGGAAAGGATGCCTGCAGAAATAATAGGAGCAGGACGGATATTTGCCGGATACTCGCGGCCATGGAGAAACCTCCAAATCGCCAAGAAGTACGGGGTCAAGAATTGGCATTGTAACCTAATACTCCGTGACAGCCGCCGTGCAGGGATATCTACAAGAATCTGACTTTTCGCGGCAGTGAGGATAGTTGACTGGAACGGATCGCACATCGCCCTCCGGAGAGCTTATCTCTATTGCACGGGCTGGGAATCGATCTGAAGGTGTAACAGGAGCTGTTACGGCATGCAGATATTCGCAAGACCATAAGCATCCACACGCAATCCATTCCTACGGCACTTCGCGAAGCAAACAGTAGAGTGGTGCATTTGGTGATTCCAGCTCAAGTGGCCTGAGGAATACGAAAAGAAGATTCTTAATGCGGCCTTGTGCACCCTCGGATTTTTCCAACTGGCAAAGAATCAGCAAGAGGTTGGTAGGAGCGGTGGCGCCGCGTCAACCGGCTACCGCAACTTCTCGGCGTGGCCCAACCATCGCTCCAGTTGTTGACTCAGCGATTTGAATTCCACTGGCTTTGAAATACATGCGTTGCAACCGGCTTGAATCACACGCTCCTGATCGGTGATCATGGCGTGTGCGGTGACGGCGATGACGGGGAGGTGCTTGAATTCAGGCTCACGTCGAATCCAGGATGCGAGAGAAAGTCCGTCCTCCGGGCCGAGTTGCACGTCGAGCAGGACGGCGTGAGGCAGATTCGCCTTCAATTCCGCAAATGCCTGGTCCAAGGTCTGAGCCGCATGCACCTCAAAGCCTTCAGATTCGAGCCAGTCGCGGAGCAACTCCAGGTTCGCCAGGTTGTCCTCGACCACCAGGATGCGTCCTTTCACGATTTCACCGTCGCGATCGGAGAAACCACTCGCTGCAATTCCTGGAGCAATGCTTCCTGCCAACGCTCTTGCTTGTGGAATAAGGCGCCGGCGTTCGCTCGAATGTAGTCCTTCTCGGTCAGTGTCAAGTCCTTGCTCGTAAGGACGAAGACCGGGAGGTCTGCCGTGTGGGAGTTGATCCGCCATTCCGTCAGCAGTTGAAACCCGCTGATTCCGGGCAGGATCAGATCAAGGATCACCAGATCGGGCAACGCATCCACCACTTTCGCGCGTGCTTCTTCTCCACTACCCGCGGTGCCAACGACGTATCCGTGTTTGCTGAGCAATTCGGCAATGAATTCACGGGTCGGGGTATGGTCCTCGACGACCAGAATCGGCCGTGCCGGGCCGGTTCGTCCGCGTCGAATCAGACAGCGCTCGACCGCAGCCAGCAGCGTCCCCTTCTCGACCGGCTTCACAACGTATTCATCCGCGCCAAGGAGCACGCCCGCCGTCGGCTGATCCACCACTGTTACTACGATCACAGGAATTTTGGACGTGCGCGAATCGCGCTTTAGGTTCGGCAAGACCTCCCACCCATTCACCGGCTTCATGAGGATGTCTAAAGTGATGGCATCGGGTTGCAGCTGAGCTGCCATCTCGACGGCACGCTGGGGATCGTCGCACAACGCAACGTTGTACCCGGCAGAGACGAGGTGTGACTGAAGCAGGTGTGCTGCTGCAGGATCATCTTCAATAACGAGAATTCGAACAGATTCGCGCGCTATATGTCCCGAAGTGTTGTCGTGAGTTTCCTCTGTCACATAGGCAGGCACGCTCGGCAACGTGAAGTAGAAGCAGCTCCCCAACCCCAGATCGCTTTCAAGACCGAGGTGGCCGCCATGCAGTTCGACGAGGCGCTTCGTGATGGCCAGACCCAAACCCGTCCCTTCAGTGCCCTTTTCAGATTGCTGCAGGCGATGAAAAGCCTCAAAAATGCGCTGTCGTTCTTCGACGGGAATTCCAGGCCCCGAATCGCGAATCTCCACCCGAATAGCCTCACCGACTTGACGTGCCGCAAGTTCAATCTTTCCACCTTCGGGAGTGAACTTAATTGCGTTGCCCAGCAGGTTCATCAATACCTGCCTGAACCGCGTGGCATCGGCTCGGACAGCCAGATCCCGCGACACGGCGTACGCCAAAGACTGTGATTTCTTGTCAGCGAGGGGCCGCAAGGTGTCAACAACTTCAACGAACGAGCTGGCTACCGGAACATTCTCAAGCGCCAATTGAAGGCGTCCTGCCTCGATTTTCGATAGGTCCAGGATGTCGTTGATCAATCTGAGAAGGTGCTTGCCGCCCGAATGAATATGCGTCACGTAACGGCGTTGGCGGTCGTTTAGCGGGCCATAACGCTCTTCTGTAAGCAAGTCCGAAAACCCGAGCACTGCGTTAAGAGGAGTTCGCAGTTCGTGGCTCATCGTGGACAGGAATTGGTCCTTGAACTTGTTGGAGCGCTCAGCTTCTTCTTTTGCTTTGGTCAGAGCCTCCTGAGTCTTCTTGCGCTCGGTGATGTCGCGGGTTATTTTCGAGAAGCCAAGCAATCTCCCTTTGTCATCGCGCAGCGCCGTGACGAGAACATTGGCCCAGAACCGCGAGCCATCCTTGCGCAGGCGCCATCCTTCATCCTCGGCGCGTCCTTCCGCCAGCGCCGTCCGCAGCTCCTGCCCAGGTTTGTCTGCAGCAATGTCCTCCGGGCTGTAGAACCTGGAGAAAGGCTGGCCAATAATGTCCTGTGCTGCATAGCCTTTGAATCGTTCCGCACCGGCGTTCCAAGTGGCCACCCGCCCGTCCGGATCAAGCATGAAGATGGCATAGTCTTTGACGCCCGACACCAGGAGGCGGAAGCGTTCCTCGCTCTGGCGCAACGCCTCTTCGGACTGTTTGCGTTTGGTGATATCGGTCGAGACAACCAAACGGGCATTTCTCCCCGCGTAGACGAGCGGATGTGAGGTGACCTCGACGTCAAGCAAAGTACCGTCTTTTCGGCGATGCCGCCAAATCCGATTTTCCTCCGACACTGTGCCGGATTTCGCTATGCTCTCAAGGACAGCCGGAACGTCTTCGGCTGGACGAATGTCTTTGATCGTAAGGTTAAGAAATTCCTGCCTTGAATATCCGTAGTTCCGAATGGCCGCTTCGTTCACGTCGATAATTGCAAGACTCTCAAGGTCGTAGACCCACAACGGATGGGGATTGCTTTCGAAGAGGAGACGGTTGCGCTCTTCCGACAGACGCAGTGCCAGTTCGGCCCGTTTGAGCTGGGTGACGTCGCGCGCCGTGGCATAAATCAAGTGTTTTTCGGCAAAGGGAGTAGCGCTCCACGAGAGCCATCTGTACGAGCCATCCTTGCACCGATACCGATTCTCAAAAGAGATCGTGTTCAGACCTTGTGCCAGCTTCTCACTTTCCTGAATGGTTGCCTGGCGGTCGGCAGGATGGATGAACTCCAGAAAAGGTTTCGCCATCAGCTCACTCGTGGAATATCCGAGCACTTTTTCCCAGGCAGGATTGAGGCGCTTGAAGTATCCGTCATCGCCAGCGATGCACAGCAATTCGATCGAAAGAGTGAAATATCTATCCAGTTCCTCGCGAGTTTGGTTCAGCGCGGTGATGTCCCTGAAGACGAGCACCACCCCCAGCCCTTCACCCGCGGTCGTGAGAATCGGCGCCGCACTATCCTCAATCTCAAATTCCTTTCCGTTTTTCGAGATCAACAGCGTGTGGTCCGCAAGACCGACTACCTTTCCCTCTCGAAACACTTTCTTGACAGGATTCTCAACCGGGCGCCGGGTCCCCTTGTTGACGATGTCGAATACCAGGTCCATCGACTTGCCCTGGGCTTTCTCGAGAGTCCAGCCCGTAAGCGACAGGGCTACCGGGTTCATAAATGTCACAGCGCCGTTCATATCCGTGGCGATCACTCCGTCACCGATGCTGCCGAGGGTTGTCGCGAGCCACTTCTCACTCCTCGCTAGAGCCTCTTGCGCCCGTCTTCGTTCACGCAACTCGCGGTCAAGCAGCACGATAACGAACACCAGCAGCCCGAAGCTCAAGAAGTAGCCGACGATGATGGTGCGCTTCGTTTCCACAACCATTGCGTTCATTTGCTGAGAGCGAATATTTCGGAGCTCGTGCCCCTCATTTTTCATAACTGTAATTACACCCCTGATCTGGTCCATCCAGCGCTTTCCGGAGCCTTGCAACACGAGCTGATTTGCCGCAGAAATTTCACCTTTTCTGCGGAGATCGATGGTCCTCTGAAGTTCCGCCAGCTTGTTTTCGGTCAGGAGATCGAGATTCTGAACTTGTTTCTGCTGATTCGGGGCATTGGAAGTGACGTGGGAAGTGACGTCCTTCAGGCGGAACATGACGCGGCCGAGGTTATTGATCGCCGCATGGTAAGGCTCAAGGTAAGCCTCATCCCCCGTGAGAAGGTAGCCGCGCTGACCGGTTTCAGCGTCCACGAGCCGCGTCTCCACCTCATCCAGGATTTGCGCGAGTTCGTAGCTGTTTTTCTGCCCGTCAGCGGCTTTCACGAGCCGCGTCGTATTTCGATAGGATTCCCAACCTGCTAAAACGAGGATTATTGCCGCCGCCGCGAATCCCCACAGAACCAACGGTCTTCCGATTTTCCATTGCATCATTTTGCCGCCCTTCCACGGACATTGGGACGCAGCTAATAGCCGCCAGAGCTTGCGGGCCGCAACGGCATGGAACCAGGGATCACGGCTTCGAATTTGTCCGTTACCGCTTCGATGCTCAACGGGAGACAGAAAAAGGCAATCTCAACATTCTTCAACTTTTCAGTAAATGCCTTCATGCGGAGAGAGGGCCCAACTGATTTTAGTGGTTGGGCCGAATCACTAGGGTTCTTTGTCCCTTTCGATGTCCCAATGCGTCAATACCCTTCGGTGGGACCTGCGGATCGTTTGATCATTTCGAAGGCCGCCAAAGTCTGTGAGGAAGCAAGTAAGTGAAACCTGCGAAGACTTCCCATCGAGTGGATGTGCTCGTCAATCCCTTTTCAAATCCTGCATCGAGTACCAAGTTTTTGCGCGGCGTGTAACTGAGGGCCCAAAGATTTCCTAGTGCGTAGCTCTTTAGGAACGGCTGCGTGAAACGCCAAATCTCACCTGAAACCTGGAACCTTCGGGCAAATGGATGGCTGATGGAAAGCGTCTGGCCAAGCTGAAGTTTGTGCTTCTTCCCTTGAACAATCTCGTTGAAGACTACGTTCGTATCATAGTGAAAGCCCTTCACATCGCCGCTGACCAAAAACAATAAGGAATTTCTCGGGCTGCCGAAATCCAACTCCGGTGCATCCCCATCGTACGAGCGGCGGGAGTAGCTCGCCGATACAGTCGGCTTGCCGTCCTCTCCAGAAATAATCATTGCCTGTGCGCCCACAAAAACCTCGCCCATTCCAGTCGCCGTGTTTCCACGAGCGATGAAATGGACTGCGGGTTCCAACGAGGAAAAAAACTCTAAGCGAGGGGCGACTGAGAGCTTTATGACTTCATTGAATCCGTATCGAGTGGAAAACTCGGGAGACGAGGTCGCACCGAGCACACCGGTTTCAAACTGGAGGTAGCCGACGGGTGTCAGCGTTGCGGGAGTTGAAACCGTGGGACGACCGGGATTCGCGTCCGGCCCATCAGTTACCGCTGATTGTGCGACAGCAGATTGAGCAAATAGCCCAACCAAGCCGATGCACAACGGAATCGTCGACATCAAAAGTCGAAGTCCACGCCGCTTGAACATTTTCAGTGCAACCGTGGCGCCGCGTACCAGACGTAATAAGTTCCGAACCCTGTGAGCAAGACTACCCACCACAGGACCAGCTCTACTCGCATCCATAGCTTCCAGCGCTGGAACCGCCACGAATGGGGAAGGATGTTGGTTCCTGCGACCAGCAGAATGTACAGCCCGAAAACCTCGGCCAAAGCCCCCAGGACGCCGTGGGCCGCGGCAATGGCGTAGCTTCGTTTCCAGAGGTGAATGGAGAGTCTCGGCAGCACTCGCAAGCGTAGAGACGGCCACATCACTAGAGCAATCATCGGGAGATTGAAGATCAGCACAGCAGCCTGGCAAGCGCCGTGCGCGGCGTAGCGTTTCGCCCGAGCTAATAAGGCGCCAACGAGCAGTGCGATACCCATCGCGATTTGGATTACGAGGTTCAGGTCGGCGCCAAGACTCGCCCAGGTACGGAGGAATCCTTTCATGAAGTCCCTTCCTGTTGCGCATACATCTGTTGCAGACTTCTAAATCTGCTGCAGACTTCAAGATTGCTGCACACCACTAAGTTCGAAAATGCAAAGGGTCCCGGCTTCGTTCGTTGAGGCCGAGACCCTTGTTCACAAGAAGCAGGATGATGTTTAGCCGCCGTAATTATCGAGGGCAGCATCGAGTTCGACTTGTTGCTTTGTCTTGACGATCCACAGGCCATCACCATTTGTGACGTAGATAAGGCCGCGCGCCTTGTCGATCATGGAAGCCGTCACACCGGAAAGGCTGCGAATTTCCTTAGGATTGGATCGAGAAGCCGGAGCGTCCGAGGTCCCGAAGAAAGTGAGGGTGTCGGCGACGACCTTCACTTCGGCGGAAGGCGCTCCACCGGCTCTCGCGGCTGTGTTGATAGTACGCGGGTTGCCTGGCTCACTAACGTCCAGGATGGCGACGTTTGTCGAGGAGTCGAGGCCGAGCACAAGATACTCGTTACCGTTTTTCTTAACCAACAGCATTTGAGTGACAGGTCCGCCGGAGAGCTGGACGTGCGCAACTAGGTTGGCGGGTTTGTCTGCCCTCTTGTTTGAGTTTGGTTTGGCGTGAATGGCTGGCGCAGCGGCGATTCCGATTGCAACAATCGCAATGAGCGAGCGGCAAAGACCTTTCCACAACTTGCTGGTATTTTCTTTCATTGTACTTCCCTCCTTGAAATTTGAACTCCGCATGCGATTCTTGAGTGGCTCCCTCGTTGCGCGCCGCTCGATTTCTGGTTCACTCTGCCCGTCTTCATGGAATTACTGACAGCTCGCAACGTCGTTGTATGCATCATCTGAGGTGCATGCATGCTGTTTTGCAGCCGCCGCCAGCGCCTGGTTATTCCGCAGGATCCAGAGTCCCTCGCGGTTCGTGATGTAAAGCAGGTTGCGCGCTTCGTCGTCGAGAGTGCTTGTGACCCCGGAGAAACTAAGAACGGCCCGAGGATTTGCGGGATCGCTCAAGTCGAGTACCCTTACAGTCCTTGTCGACGGAGGGGGATCGGCTGCCACCGAGTCGCTGTCCGGCGCTTCAGCGAGAGCGAGTCCGCCACTGACCATTTGCAATCTGCCAGTGGAGGCCTCATTCGGCCAGGCCACGCGCTTAATGACGTTCGGCTTGTCCGGATTCGTGACGTCAACGACCGTGAAACCTTCATTCGAGTTCGCGCCGAGATACAGGTATTGCTTGCCGCCGTTCTCGTGCAGGTCCATTTGGCTTGCCGGAGATCCCGACAGGGCCAAGTGCGCGACTACTGTCGCCGGCTGCTCGGAGGGCTTGGCGGCTCGATGTTTCGCATCAGCGCCGGGCGCCGTCGCCGCGAAAAATGCGAAAAGCACTAGCGCATTGCACATGCATTCCCTTGCGATTGTTTTGTGAATTGTCTTCATTGCTTTCTCCTTCCATCCTCAAATTCGCTTCATCTAGTAAGACCGCCGGCTTGCGTCGGTTATTCCTGTTGTTCACTGCGTCAGCCATTCGGGCGTAAATTTTCTAGAGACGTCACTTTGGGTCCACTCAGAGTCGTTCCCGTTCCTGGCTCGATTGGGTTCGGTGGCAGCTACGACCGCCGCAATGTCGATGAGAAGGTCCTGAAGGGCTAATTCAGACCACGAATCAAATATTTCCTTATCAACTTTCATCGCTTCTCCAATCCATTCATCCATTCGTGAAAATGTCCGACTTGTTCGCAATCCGACTGACTGCTACAGATAGGAACGACCGCGAGGAAGTTTCAGAAAGAGAGGACTTTCTTTGCCGAAGCACCCACAGAATACCGAAGCTTATTCATACCCGGCGAATTCCTCCGCACGGATGTCGTCCTCAGAGATTCCTGAGTTGATGAGCATCTGGCGCACGCCAGCAACCATCCCGGAAGGGCCAGCAACGTAGTAGATTGGAATTCTCAGATCCGGAATCCACTTGGATAGCATCTCGATCGAGATTCGCCCCGTCTCTCCCCGCCAAGGCATTCTCGCTTTTTCGGGTTGCGTGACCGTGCAGATGAATTTGTAGCGCACGTTGTATTGCTCCATTTCCCGCAACTCTTCCAGGAAAGCCGCTTCCTCAGGGACACGGACGGAATAGAAAAGCAAAATTCTGCGCGGGGACAGCGATTCGGTTGCGTTCCAGATGAGGCTGCGGAAAGGTGTGATGCCGATTCCGCCGGCCAGGAACACCGCGGGGCGCGTGCCTTTCCGCGACAGAGTCAACGAACCGAAGGGGCCCTGGAGAAGAAGCTCGGTGTTGAGCGGTAATGAATTGAGAGTGCGTTTGAACGCGGTTGTGCGCAAGCGCATGGCCACCATCAGATTTCGTTCATGCGGCGCGCTGGCGATGGAGAGAGCGCGAGTATTCCCTTCCTGATCCGTGTCGCCGGGGCTGAGGAGCGTAAAGTTGACGAACTGTCCCGCCTCGAATTCGAAGCCTTCGGGCTTCGCAAAATAGAACGCAGAAGTGCCGGCACAGAGAGTCTTATGAGCTTGCAAGCTTACTTTGTAGGGTGGCATGGGGTTTTAAGTCCTCCATTCGTTCCGGTGCGCAAGAGATGCGCGGGACCATCTGGTCGCGGAGTGCGCGCCAGGTGGCCCTCTCATTTAAACTGACTGGAACAGGAGGCCTTTTATTCCGGACGAATGCCATGCCAGAAGTTGGGAAATTTCGGATATCACTGATTTTGCCCCACGCCCTCAGTTCACAGCTGCTATTCGCGGTGAACCTGGCAACGTGTCTTCGTTTATAAGGCAGATCAGCGCTTGACGAAGGCGGTCCCGCCCACGCGACAAGCTCGACATCACGGTGCCTGCAGGAATGCCAGTGATATGTGCGATCTCTCTGTAGGACATCCCCTCGAGTTCGCGCAGAATAAGGACTTCACGAAAATTCGGCGGGAGGTTCTCCAGCGCTTTTCGCACCAGAGTGCTGCTGTCGTCTCGGAGTAGAACTTCCTCTGGATTGAGAGCTTGAGGGTCTGGAGGGCTAAGGTTTTCGTCGAATTCCGCGGCCTCTTGCAGCGGCCGGTTTGCGTGTAACCAGGTGTAGCAAGCATTGCGAACGATTTTCATGAGCCATGCCCTCGCATCGCCACCGTGAAAGCTTGGGAAGAATCGGAAAGCGCGTAAGCATGCTTCCTGGACGGCGTCCTGCGCGTCCTGGTCATTGCGGGTGAGCCAGCGAGCGAGGTTGTAAGCGGCGTCGAGGTGCGGTAAGACAGCCTCTTCAAAATTCGGAAGATTATTCTGTTCGACCATTGAAACCTCCCTGCGAACGGTTCTGCGTCTCGGCCCGTGCGCTTGAGGGCCTCACTATGGTTCGCACTCGAAATCGATACAATGGACGGCCAGTTCTTTCCTGCTGGAATGAGCGTCCCCTGGTAACTATCACTCAATGGATGACTTATAGGAAACCATCCCCGCCGGTCGTTCCACTAAACAGCCCGCGTGGTACACTCCTTTTTCGATCAGGTTCACTTTTAAATGCATGAAGCCCATCAGATTCGCGGGCGGCTCCGATTTGGAGTTTTCGAACTGGATCCTCGCACAGGCGAATTACGCAAGCATGGCCTGCGAGTACGGCTTCAGGAACAGCCGTTTCGGGTGCTCGAAATGCTGCTTGAGCATGCCGGCGAGGTGGTAACCCGCGAGGAACTTCAGAAACGTCTCTGGCCCGGCGACACTTTCGTGGATTTCGACCACGGGCTCAATAAGGCGATCAACAAAATCCGCGAGGCCCTCGCCGATTCCGCGGAGAGTCCCCGCTTTGTGGAAACCGTTTCCCGGCGCGGCTACCGCTTCCTCGCGGAGGTCAGAGATGCCGATGCGGCCCCTGTTCGCTCTCCAGAACTCGCAATTCAGCAGCCTCAACACCCTCGGGTGGCGGCAGAAGCTCGCGATCGCCCGAATCTGCCCCTCAAAGTAGCAGAGGCCAAAAGTCTTTCGGTGTCACATGCGTGGAAGATATCGGCGTTAGTTCTGCTTCTAATGGCGGCATCTCTTGCGATCTGGAAACTTCATTCGTGGAACCGCCCCTCATCTGTCATTCGCTCCTTGGCCGTTCTTCCATTCGAAAGTCTCTCAAATGACGCGTCTCAGGATTACTTCGCTGATGGGATGACCGACGAATTGATTTCGGATCTCGGCCAGATCAGCGCCTTGCGTGTGATTTCGCGTACTTCGGTGATGTCTTATAAACGTGCGCGCAAGCCCCTGCCGCAGATCGCTCGTGAGCTCAGCGTTGACGCCGTGGTGGAAGGTACCGTGCTCCGTTCCGGTAACGAGGTACGCATCACGGCGCAGTTGATCGAGGCATCTGCCGACAAGCACTTATGGTCCCAGAGCTATGAAGGTGAATTGCGAAATACGTTGGCGCTCCAGAACGACGTCGCTAGAGCCATTGCAGATCAAATTCGGATCAATTTGAATCCGCAGGAGAAGGCTGCGCTGAAAAAAGTAAGGGTTGTTAATCCCGAAGCCTTCGAATCCTATCTCAAAGGACGGTACTTCTGGAACAAGCGAACGGCCGAGGGTTTGAACGTTGCCCTGGCTTATTTCAATCAGGCAATCGACGAAGATCCCACGTTCGCCCAAGCTTATTCCGGTCTAGCCGACACATATGCTTTGTTGGGAGATTGGCAGTATGCGGTGATGACGCCTAAGGAGGCACTCCCGAAAGCGAAGGCTGCCGCGATCAAAGCACTGGAACTGGATAGCGCGCTTGGCGAGGCCCACAACTCGCTGGCATTCTGCCTGGATGGCTTCGATTGGGACTTTGAGTCTGGCGGGAAGGAATTCCGGCGGGCGATCGAGCTAAACCCCGGCTACGCAAGCGCTCACCATTGGTATGCCTGGCATTTGAGCCTGTTGGGCCGGTATGACGAGGCGATCGCCGAAATGAGAAAGGCGGAAAATCTAGATCCGCTGTCTCTTATTATCAACGCCGATTTGGCGGAGCTTCTTATCCTTGCGCATTCCTATGACGAATCAATCCTACAGAGCCGCAAGACGATCCAAATGGACGCAAATTTTGCTCTCGCACATAATCAACTGGGCCAGGCGTACCTGCAAAAACAGATGTACGAGCCGGCGATCGCAGAAATGCAGAAAGCGGTCCAGCTTTCCGGGGGCAGCCCAACCTGCATCGCAAATCTTGCTCGCGCCTATTCCGCATCCGGCAGGAGAAGCGAAGCAGAAAAGCTGCTGAGCGATTTGAAGAGGCGCTCGAACCCTGGCGCCTCTCTTGCCTCGGAGGTTGCCATGATCTACGCAGCTCTCGGCGATAGAGAGCACGCGATGAATTGGCTGGAAAAAGGATACAAAGAGCGGTTTAACCCGGGCGTCCTGCTGCGGCCGGGCTTCGATCCTCTGCATTCGGACCTGCGCTTTGAGGACCTTGTGCGCCGCATCGGCCTGCCCTCGTTGAACACTCAATCATCGGGCATGAAGACCGAAAACCAGAACATCCTACCGATCCACAACGAGCAGGCCTTTCATGCCTCGATGCCCGAGTCCACAGGTATGGCAGCACTTGAATGAGTACGTACCGGGAGTTTGCGCCAGAAATTCGATCGTCGTTGTTTCGCCCTTCTTGAGTTGCCAGCACTCTTGTGGCGAAGTGAATACCAATCCCGTGGAACCATTCGAATCGGAGCCGTCGGGAACCGTCAAAATCGAGAAACCGTGGTCGTGATCAGCGGCGGTGATCTTGAGCTGAACTTTGGCTCCGCTCTTAACATGAATGGGGGCGGGCGAATACTCGTACTTCTTGGCTCTGACTTCTATCACTTGAACGCCGTCATTTTGTGCCAGCACCGGCCTGGCATGCGAAAAAAATACTGCAGGCCACAACATAATTGCGGCCAGGGCTGGCAACAGAGTACGCGACACAAACTTCATCATTGGGCCTCCTGGTTGCTCCAAAATACGCGGAGATTGATTGAAAACGTTACGCGGCGCCCTTGGGCGCCGCAGAGTTGTGGTTGGAAATCCAGGGGGCTAGTCTCCGCTCGCAAAGGTCTTTTGAGTGGCATGCGCAAGTTCTTGCGCTTCCTGTTTTGGGTACAAGAACTCGTGGCCTTCCGTCTCACCGACAAAGAACCAAGCCACGATGGCCTGGGGCTGCGTTCCTCCCCGATTTGCGAGAGTAATCGCAGCTTCGGCTCGACGGCCGTAGCGCACTCGAGGGATTGAGTAGAGGATTACTACTGCAGTTCGATCTTCGTTGAAGATCTGGACAAGGTGATGGTTTTCGCCGACCAATTGGAAAAAATACGTTCCCGCCGGCAGAATGCGTCCGGGAACTTGGACGGGCTGGTTGAAAGTGAACCGGGTCGCCTGATTCCAGTCGTCTGCATGCACTACCGGGAGCATTATGGTGAACGTAAGCATTAACCCAAGAATGGAAAGCGTCTTTCGAAGATTCATCTGTTATCTCCTCGAAACGTAGACCGCTGCCCGTTTCGGTTTATTCCCGGTAACCCGTCCTTGTATGTTTTTCCCTTGTTTGCGTGGGAAGACTCAATCGCCTGATTCGACGGATACACTCCGCGGGCAGCCAACCAAGTACGTAACCGGGACTGGCAGCAGCCCTCCCGACTTCTCTCCGATCTCCCATCGGTATCCTCTCGTCGCAAGTCCCTTCGTCATCTCTTGAAGTTCTGCGGGCGAGTACGCCCTCAAGCAGGAAATCAGTCCATCGAAGAAAAGAACGAAAGGAATCACCGGAATCAAATATGTCCAGAGGAGCCGCGACCAACGGAAGGGACGGCGGAAAGGGACGAATAGCCATGCTGCGATGGGAATGAACAATAGAGACAGCAGCGTTAACGTGCGCCGCGCGGGCGCCTCGAAGATACCGATGCCCTGTCGCTTGCTAACACTGTCCTGCAGAAGACCGCGCGCCTCGTCAGGGTTCAGATGGTGGAAGGAGGAAAAAAGTGTCCTGAACCCATGGAGGTGCTCTGGGATCTGTGTAGCGTCGACCGAGTGCCTGAGGAAATGAATGCGACTCGTGGCCGGAGACTCGAAATCATGAAGCTCTCTTGTGATCGGATATTTGTCGGTGAGGAAGACTTCGGGCGGCGTCGCTCCACTGATTTCGAAATGGCGCACGAGGGACGGCCAAGGTCCGCCCGCGCCCGAACACAAATCCAGCACTCGCTCGGCACCGGACTCTTCCAGCCGTTTTCGTAGCAGTTTCGCGATCGGCTGATAGGTGTTTGTGACGTCCAGGATCATCTGCAGCCCGTCGACGAATTCATCCCGAAGGAATTGCGGGA
>Ga0209625_1000051_pt1 | contig 23977 bp, 20 predicted proteins | sample JacPin_JW_Ref_M2_FD_187960 | JGI IMG/M metagenome (GOLD analysis project Ga0209625, IMG submission 187960) | Forest soil microbial communities from Algoma, Ontario, Canada - Jack Pine, Ontario site 1_JW_Ref_M2 (SPAdes) (version 2) | ecosystem: Environmental > Terrestrial > Soil > Boreal...
TGATGCAGCGGCGGCGTTGGCGTGCACGACGCCGCGGTCATTGAAAGCGCCTGGCTTGGGTGTCGCCACCACATTCGGCCGGCCGTGATTTACGGATGCGAATTGGGAGCGATCGGAGCGCGCGGCATGTTCGTGTTGAAACTGAACATTGGTCGCCTGGATGTGTTGTTCCCTCGCGGCCCTTTGTTCCTGGGCGGTTTCTCGCGCGCGGACGCCGCCATTGCCGCCGTTATAGCTAACGCGGGTTGAGGAGTAATAGTTGTTGGTGATCCTGGTGTTATAGGTGTTGTGAATGACCGTCACATTGACGTTGTTCACGGCGCGATTGTAGGCGAAGTGGCCGCCATCCCAGCGTCCGCCCAGATAGCCAACTCCGACATAGCCAAAGCCATAATTCACGCCGCCATAGAAACCGACGTGCGGTCCCCAATAACCGGCGTGCCAGTAATAGCCGCCGTCGCCCCAACCCCAGTAGCCGGGTGTCCAAAGCACGCCTACGCGGGGTGCCAATACCCAGGTGCCAGGAACCCAATAATAGTCATCGTCGCCGTAAGCCCAATAGCCGGGGGTCCAGATGTATCCCTCCCCGGGGCATTCTGGTTGTACGTAGACCGGCAATTCGGGGGGAGCAACCCGTACCGCGATGCCTACGCTGATTTGCGCGAAAGAGGCCGCCGGTATGACAAACATGATCGCAGCAAGTAACGCCGTTTTGATGTAATGGATCGTACGCATAGTAAATCCTCTTTCCTAATTATGCTTTCGGCTGCGGGTAGTTCGATAAAGATATGACGCTAGAGCAGTGTAAGGATAAACCCCGGCTGGCAACGAAAGTCGCATTTGGAGAGCGGGGACTTAGACGCATCGCAAAGCTGTGGGCAAATTTGTAGATAGCATTTACAACACGGAAATCGCAGTATGCTGGTTACAAAGCGAGTAACATAGGCGTTAATCAATGACGGATCCTAACGGATTCCTGAAATGGGAAGGGGCCCCATTCTTGCGAATACTCATTGCTGATGATCACGAAGCTGTTCGAAAAGGTGTGTGCGCCATCCTTTCCTCGCGTACCGACGTGGAAGTGTGCGGCGAAGCCGAGAATGGCAAGGAAACGATCGAAAAGGCAAATGCCCTTAAGCCGGACCTCATTATTCTAGATATCACCATGCCAGTATTAAGTGGATTTGAGGCCGCGCGCGAAATTCGGAAAACGCTGCCGAAGGTGCCGATACTTATTCTTTCAATGCATGAGAGCAACCAATTGATCGGGGAAGCTAAAAAGATAGGCGTCCAGGGATACGTGACCAAAACCCAGGTGGGAGGGACGCTTTTGGAGGCGGTGGATAAGCTACTGCGTCATGAAACTTTTTTTCCAGAGCGAACTTCTCCTGCGGAGCCCGCGGTTCAAATAGTCTAGCGCGCAACAGCTCATTTGGCATGGGTCGTTCGCGCGTGCCGGTTGGTTCAAAGCTGACATAAGTGCTATAACAGAACTGGAGATAGGGACTAGTTCGGGTTTACTTGAAAGGTTAGGTTTAGCCGTGGATAAACCACCTGTTGGAAGCGAACAGAAGTCGGTCAGGCCGCGTGGAGACGCGATGCAGATTCTGGTTGCTGACGACCACGACATTGTCCGGCGCGGTTTAAAACACTTGCTTAATTCGAGGCCGGGCTGGGAAGTGTGCGCGGAAGCGAGCACTGGCCGCGAAGCGGTGACGCTCGCAGAGCAACTTAAGCCCAAAGTGGTGGTGATGGATATCAGCATGCCCGAGCTGAACGGCCTGGAAGCGGCGCGGAAGATATTGAAGATTTTGCCCAAGACCGAAATCGTGATTTTGACACTGCATTTTTCGGATCAACTGGTGCGCGAAATCCTGACTTCGGGCGCTCGGGGATACATTATGAAGTCGGACGCCGACCGAGACCTGGTGGCGGCGGTGGAAGCGGTCTCCAATCACCGCTCGTACTTCACGGCCCGGGCCGCGGACATGGTTTTGAATGGATTCAACGCCGGGGGCCATTCGCCCGATCCGGGAACGGTGCTGCGAAACCGGTTAACGCCCAGAGAACGTGAAATCGTGCAGCTGCTGGCGGAAGGGAAGAGCAGCAAGGAAGTGGCGGTTTCGCTGAATATTAGCGTGAAGACTGCGGAAACGCATCGCGCCAATATCATGAGGAAACTGGAACTGCATTCGGTAAGCGAATTGGTGCGCTACGCCGTAAAGAATCAAATTATCGAAGCCTGACATTGGCTGGTTTCTTCTTTTCTTCCTTCGCGACCTACGGAGATGGTTTCTACGCAGCTTTGCGCTGGTGCGCTTTCTGCTCCCCTATGAAGTTGCTGTATCCTAGAAAAATGCATCTCATTCAGTGATGAAGAATAAGGAGCGTAGGCGGATGCTTTGTAACCTTCAAGTGCGCCAGGCGATGGCTTATGCAGTGGGTGTTGCTATGGCTGTGCAGCTAGCCGTGTCATCGGTGTATTGTATGTCGCTGGGAGCGCAGCAGCAAGGCCCGCTGAAGACTCCGCCAAGTTCCAGCGCGCCTCAGCCACAGAACAAGCCCGACGCGACGCCCACGACCCCGGCACCGGCGACGACGTCCCAAGGCGCGACGTCGACTATTTCCAATCAACCGCCCGCACTACCTGTGGACCAGATCATTCAGCGCTTTGCGGCGCGCGAGGCGGAGTTCAAGAAGGAGCGCGATAACTACACCTATACGCAGACGTTCGTAATACAAACGATAGATGCCGACGGGATGGCCGATGGTGAGTACCAGATGAGAAGCGATATTCTTTTTACGCCAGACGGGAAACGTTACGAGAAGGTAATGTATGCGCCCGCTTCGACACTGCAGAGAATTCAGATGTCCCAGCAGGACCTGGACGACCTGGAGCACGTGCAGCCGTTCGTGCTCACTACCGAAGAATTACCTAAATACGACATCAAGTATGTTGGGCGCGAGGCCGTCGACCAACTCAATACCTACGTTTTCGATGTCGGTCCCAAAAAACTGGAGAAGAACCAGCGATATTTTCAGGGGCGCATCTGGGTGGATGACGCCGATCTCGAGATCGTCAAGACCGATGGGAAAGCGGTTCCGGACATTAAAAAGCATGGGCAGGAAAATGTGTTTCCGCGTTTTGAGACGTTCCGCGAAAATATTGAGGGGCACTACTGGTTTCCTACCTATACTCGGGCGGACGATATGCTGCAATTCAGCACTGGGGCAGTGCACATTCGCATGACGGTGCGTTATGCCAACTACAAACGATTCGGGGTAACCATCAAGATCGGCGCTCCGGCGCAGGTACAACCGCAGCAACGGTAGTTGCCCCGGCAATTTGCATCTACGGACGGCGTTCAGCTGGTGGTTAATGTCTGCTGAACAGCACGAGGGTGACCCCGATGCACACAATAAACACGCCGATCCATCGCTGAGCGCTGATGCGTTCGCGCAGGAACAACACCGCGCCCACTGCGCCGGCCGCGTAGCCGAGCGCCGTAACGGGAACTACGAAGCTTACATTCTCGAATGATAGTGTGGTCAGCAGGGCGAAAAACGCTAGGGCCATCATGGCGATGCCCATCCACATCCAGCCCACTGTCAAGGCTCTGAAAATAAATCGCGCCAACGCCGCGGGCCGGAAATCGGTGACTTCGCCGATTTGTTTCATGGCGCGAGTCACGCAGAGCTCGCCCCCGGTACCGGCCACCACGATCACGCAGAGTAAAAGGAGTTCGCGCAAGTCAGACCTTGACCGCGGTGGTCGTGCGGGGAGGAGTGTATCCCACGATAAGTACGCCCAGGCAAATCACGCCGATTCCGACCCAACGTAGTGGCGTAATCACCTCGCCGAGCAAGAGATAGCCGAGTAGCGCGACCATGGCGTAGGAAAACGAAGAGGCGGGCTGCACGTAGCTATAATCGGCCCAAGTTAGCACCAGCATATAGGCGACGAAAAAAGTCATCAACGATGCAATGCCCAGCCAGATGTAGCCGGAGGAGCAGATACGAACGAAAACGTTCCACAAATCGGCCACCGCCCAATGTGTCGCCGGGCCGATGGTTTTCATGCCTTTGCCGAGCAAGACGTTGCCCAGCGGGGCGAACACTACAATCATCAGAAGCAGTAGAAGAGTTTTAAGATGTAAGCCCGGTGAATCGGTCATTGATCGAGGATGCCTCTATGCGCTTCGGATGTAAGACTCTAAGTTTACTTGATGTTGTGTGAATCTCCCCCAATATTGAACGGCGTTTAAAGGCGGTGTGACTTTTCGGGAATATGGTCTCGGCGGCATGGGACACCACTTTTTTGATATTCTTTCTCCGGGTCTGATGGGAGCGGCCGACCTCATGCTCCAGGAGAACTCCGGACGCAAAGGAATCCGAATGCGAGAGGTGCGATAATTTCGCCGGTTTTCAAGTATTTCGTTCTGGTCGTCGCGGCCATTCCGTTTATTTATTATCTGATCGCAATCTATAGCTCTATAAGATTTTTCAAAAGCGCCCGCCGCAATCAGACGCAAAAACCCGATTTCACCCCTCCTATCAGTAATTTGAAGCCGGTTCGCGGCCTGGACCCAGAAGCGTACGAAAATTTCGCAAGTTTTTGTCGGCAGGATTATCCGGACTACGAGTTGCTCTTCTGCGTGCACGACCAGTTTGATCGGGCCGTGCCAGTGCTTGAAAAACTGGTGCGTGACTTTCCCGACTGCAAAATCAGAATTTTATATGGTTCCGGCCGCGATGCCATCAATGACAAAGTGGCCAAACTGGTGCGCTTGGTGGATGAAGCCCAGCATGAAGTGCTGGTGATTAATGATAGTGATGTTCGCGTGAAGCCGGACTATTTCAGGACGGTAGTCGCACCATTGCAGAATCCGAAGGTGGGCGGCGTTACCTGCTTGTATGTCTCCGTGGACGACACCACCATGGCGCAAAGCTTTCAATCGGTGGGTATGATTTCTGATTTTTATCCGGGGGTCATGGTGGCGTGGCTGCTTGACGGCGTGAAATTCGCGTTTGGACAAACCATTGTGACCACTCGCAAACTGCTGGCGGGTTTCGGGGGATTTCAGGCGTTGGAGAACCGGCCGGCTGACGATCTGCTGACCGGGCGCTTGATCGCCGCACAGGGTGTGACGATGGAGATGCTGCCTTATGCGGTGCAGACCGTGGCGGACTATCAATCGCTAGGCGGGCTGCTGGTCAAGCGGCTACGGTGGATGACGGTGATGCGCCACATGCGGCCATGGGGGCACGCGGGTTTAATTTTTACGCAGGGACTGGCGTGGTCACTGCTTGCTGTGACCGTGCATCCAACGTTGGCGGTTGCGGGTTTTTATTTCGGAATGTATTTGGCGCTGCGTACGGTGATGACTTTGTGCGTGGGGACTTGGGGGCTGCGAGAGACGAGCCTGTGGAAGACGCTACCCCTGTTTGTGACTTGGGATGCGACGGCATTTTTTATCTGGCTGGCCAGCTTTGTGCGCCGCGGCATTCGTTGGCGAGGAGTGGATTATATTGTCAGAGGCGGGATGCTGGTGCCCGGCAGGCAGCTGGCCCAAAAGCTGGATGAAGTTAGCGTTCGAATAAAATAAACCGCGGATGCGGTGAAATTCGTTCCCTCATAAGATGGGCGCAAAAATCGCTATAGTTGGGGCCGGGATTTATGGAGCAACGGCGGCAATCCGGTTAGCTGAGCAGGGCCATCAAGTCACTTTGTTCGATCCGCTGGGCGTGATGCGAGCAGCATCGGCAATCAATCAGTATCGCGTTCACTCCGGTTATCATTACCCGCGCAGTCCAGAAACAATCACCGAGACGCTGGAGGCGCGACGGGAATTTCTTGAGGCGTTTGCGCCAGCTATCGTTCGAAACAGCCGGCATTATTACGCCATTCCGCGGGAAGGCTCACGCACCGGGCCCCAGGAGTACGAGCAGATCGTGCGATCACATGGGCTTCCACTGCATGCTTGTCGCCCGGCGTGGATGGATTTCGAGTACATCGAGCAGTGTTATGAAGTCGAGGAAAATATATACGATCCTGATTTGCTGCGCTCGGTGATTGAATCGCGGTTAGGCGTGTGGAGAATAAAGTTTGAGCAGCGCGGTTTTTTGCGGGAGATGCGCGGAGATTACGATTTCGTGGTCTGGGCGACCTACGGAATGGGAGCCAGCCGCGATATTTTTAAAATCGCGAAATATCAAGTCGCCGAGAAAATTTTGATCGAATTGCCGAGGGAGCTGCAGGGCATAGCGCTGGTGGTGATCGACGGGCCGTTTACCGCGTTTGACCCGTACGGGAGTTCGCGTTGTTCGCTATTTGGTTCCGCCAAGCATACCAATCATTGGAGTACCTCCAATCCGGAAGACCCGATTCCTGAAAAGTATTTGAAGGTGTTGAACCAAAGCGAATTTGCCACCGCATCAAATACGCGGTTTGAAGCTATGCGAGAGGATTGCTGCCAAGCAGTGCCTGCAGCGAAGGATGCGAAATACCTAGGGTCCCGGTTCACGTTGAGGGTGGTGGAAGACAATCCGGAACAGGACCGCCGAATTTTGTATGTGCAGGATGGTCTTCCGGGAGAGATTCATATTTTTTCCGGCAAGGTCGTCGGTGCGGTGAAGGCAGCGAGAATGGTTTGCGAGAAGATTGCCAGTTATGGCTAAGGCTAATGGCCCCGCGTATCTAATCGTTGGCAGGGGGCGGTGGGGCACGAGAATGCAGGCGATGCTGCTGGCCGAAGGACGACGCGTTGAATTGGCACTGGGTCTACGCAGAAAGACCGACGAGAGTAGCGGCGCTCACGAAGCGCGATTAGCGCAAACTTTTTCGGACAGCAGGGCGCACATCGTGTGGCTTTGCGTGCCTCCCGGAGCGCACGTGCCGGCATTGATTCGAGCGGCGATTGCCGCGGGTTTACACGTGATCGTGGAAAAGCCGTGGATATATTCGCGGGAAGAGACCACTTTGTTGCGGGACGCCGCCCCTAGAGCAGGATTAAAGGCCGGAGTCCATTTCGAGTATTGCTTGTTGTCCGAAATCGAAAATTGGAAGCGGCAATACGACCAACAGAATGGCCTGGAATTTGGCGGCAAATTCAACGTACATGCCGCCAATCGTCTGGGGATTTCGTCCATGCAGAATCTCGGGTCGCATCTCATGGCCATGCGCGAGTACGCCGTTCCGCATTCACGCTTGTCGAAACTTTATTGCGGCTACGAGGTACCAGATGAACGAATGGTGTGGCTGGACTCTCACAAGCAGCGAGTTGCCACCATCGAATTTCTGGGCAGCAAAGAGCCTATTGTTCAACGTTTCGTGGCGCGCTTTGAAAATAGCCTGGATGGGGAGCCATTCCCATTTGATTTCGCCTTCGCTCAACGCGTTAACGAAAATCTGCGTTAAGTAGCGGCTAGCGTTTGGCGTTGCCGGTGCGGACTCCACTGTTTTCCGCGCCACCGAGTGTAGCGCGGGCGGTCATGCTCTTTTGCAGGCGCCGGTCATTGCGTGGTTCGCGCCAATTCACCTGCGGCAGCATGAGGGAAGCGTCCACGCGGTCGCGGTATTTCACCGCGATGTTTACTAGAGAATCCAGCAAAGAGTCGGAGAGGAAGTGCGGTTGCAAGCCGAGATCGATTAGTTTCGAATGTTTCGCGTTGTAGTAATGCTGCTCGGACTCCACGCGAGGATCTGGCAGATGGTCAATCTCCACGTTCATGGAAAGTTTTTTGCCTGCGGCTTCCACCATGCGCGCCAGTTCTAATACAGAGAATTGTTCGGTAAATTGGTTATAGACGCGGCACTCGCCGGCTTTCGCGGGATTCTCGCAGGCAATTTCAATGCAACGCACCGTGTCGCGGATGTCCAGGAAGCCGCGGGTTTGTCCGCCCGAACCGTAAACTGTCAGCGGCTGGCCGATGGCGGCCTGCACGCAAAAGCGGTTCAATACCGTGCCGAATACATCGTCGTAGTCGAAGCGATTGATCAAGGCCTCGTCGAGTTCGACTTCCTCAGTCATGGTCCCATACACCACACCCTGATTCAGATCCGTGGCGCGAATGCCCCAGATTTTGCAGCAAAACATAATGTTGTGGCTGTCGTGAACTTTGGAGAGGTGATAAAAGGAACCGGGTTGCTTCGGATACGGCAGCAAATCCTTGCGGCCGTTGTGTTCAATGGTGATGTAGCCTTCCTCGATATCGATATTGGGCGTGCCATATTCCCCCATGGTGCCCAGCTTAATCAGGTGGCATTGGGGACGCAGCTCACGAATCGCGAAAAGCACGTTCATAGTGCCTACGACATTGTTTACCTGGGTAAAGATGGCGTGCTTACGGTCGATCATCGAGTAAGGAGCGGAGCGTTGCTCCGCAAAATGCACGATCGCATCGGGCTCAAAGGCCTTGATCGTGGATTCCAGGAAATCGTAATCGGCAACGTCCCCGACGAACAGCTCGATGGTCTTACCGGTTATTTTTTGCCAGATGCGCAAGCGGTCGGAGAGCGGTCTGATAGGAGTCAGAGTTTGCGCGCCGAGCTCATGATCCCACTGGCGGCGCAAAAAATTGTCGACAATGGCGACCGCATGACCTTTTTGCGACAAATATAAAGCTGTGGCCCAACCACAATATCCGTCTCCACCGAGTACGGCGATTTTCATAGGACTCCTAATACTGTTGTCAACGACCGCGCTGGTCGTATACCGGATTTTTCAATGCTAGGAAATCAGAGTATGGCATTCAAGGATATAACGTTCAGAAAACTCGGGCCTGATCCGAACACAACTATTATTGCGGTTATTCGTGCGGCCTGTAAACACTTGATATGGAAATCACAAAAAATTGTTACGGGGCGAAAATTGGCACTTTGTCTGGCAAAGGATGATTGGTCAGCACAATTTTACCCCCACTGTGCGCGACGGGATTCAATTGCTGCCCCAGTGCATCGCTAATACGTGGGAGTTGTCCATCTTCAGCGACTAAGTAATAGCGGTCCGCATCGCGCCACAGCGATTGCATTCGCGCATCGTCGATAAAAATGTCCGGGGCGCCCGGAGCGTAGGAGCCGTATTCCAAATTGTTATACCGGCCATTCCAGATTAAAGGGTTACGGCTGGTGTAGAACCACACTGACGAAAATTCATAATAGGGGTACGCGGAGATCAGCTTTCCCGGAGGAGCACGCAGAATCACTTCGGCCAGCGGCCTGGTAGACAAAAAAGGATCAAATGACACCATGGCCAAACGCGCGGCATGAAAAAACACGACCATCATCAATGCTGTGGCCAGAAAAGCTCGTTGGCCCTTCCACACTAAATTTCCGACCGCGCCGATGAGAAAGGCCACCACAGCCACGGCCAGTGGACGACGGAGATAGGCGAAGGAGCGGAGCGTCAGGTCTTCCATGTGGCCCAGCGAAAGAGTGTAAGCCTCCGGATGGTAACCGAGCGCGACGGAGATGTCCGCCGGAGTGGGAACTTGCCGCACGATAATCAGAATGGCGATGCCTGCCCCAGCCGCACAGGCAACCAACACGCAAAGTACTCTGGTGCCCAGCCGGATCCATCTGTCACGTGTTGCCATGGCCGACCCCAGTAGCAGAGCGAACGCCGGATAGCAGGGCATCGAATAATATTCTTGCGTGGTGGAGAAAGTAAAAAATGTCATCAGAAAGCCGATCCAACATAAGGCGAGCAGGCGAGTTTGGCCGGCGCGATCGACGGGCTTGAAGGACAATTTAAAGATTGCCGGAAGATACACGCTCCAGGGAAAAAGCCAAATCAGATGGAATAGCCAAAAGTAGAGACGCGGAACCGTGTTGTAGTCGCGCGGATAACGAAGGTTGAGGAAACGCAAGACCTGTTCATTCATGAAGAAAAACCACAGAAAGCCGTGATACTCACCCGGGCCGCTGTGCAATGAAAAGGAAAAATACGGCGGATTACGAAGCGTGGCCAACACGTGCCACGGCGCCGCGATTAGCAGCACGATAAGTGTGCCGCTGATGGGGTGAAGACGCCTCCAGGTTTGGCGAACAAACAATTGCCGCGTTACGGCCAAATAAATGAGCGCCGTGAATAGGGGAAAAACAATGGCTACCAGGCTTTTCAAGAGCAAGCCAAGCCCCAGGTTCGCCGCCAATATCATGGCCCACACCCAGGGGTGGGTTTCCTGCGGATCGAGCGCTCGAAGGAACGCCCACATCGCCAAGGCAATCGTAAAGGTCAGCATTACGTCCGGAATCAGGATGCGGGTGAAAAGAAATAACCCGGCGCAAGTAGCTATACACAGGCCGGCGTAAAAACCGGCCCTCTTACCGAAAGCCCAAATGCCGAACGCGGTGGTAAGCAATGCCAGCGCGATCGCGGAAAGTGCGTAGGGAACGCGCGCGGACCAATCTGAAATTCCCAACAGTTCATAGAAGACGGCGTTGATCCAATAATGAAGCGGAGATTTTTCCAGATATATGACGCCGTCCAGGCGCGCCGTCACCCAATCGCCGGAGGTCAACATATTCCTGGCGATTTGCGCTTGCACCGCGTCGACGTCGTCCATCAGAGAGGGAGGCGAGACAATACATCCCAGATAGATTGCGCCCGCGATTAAAAGAACTATTAGATAGAGGAGCCAGTTTCTGCGTAAGCCAATACTTTCTGGGTCGCGCGCGAACTGGTTTGAATCTGCCATTTGTTCATCCACAGAAACAGAATCAGTAAACCCCACAGGTGGTACCCGATATTGGCTTTTCTTTCGAGGTGAAGACGAACAGATTTCAGAAGAATCTCAGAGTTAAAAAGTTCAGCGTGCTCGGCGGCGCCGGCTTGCAGGGTGTCTACCAAGAGGTCGCGGAGCGGACCGCGCAGCCAGTCGTGCGCGGGGATGTCAAAGCCGATTTTCGCGCGCGTTAGTACGGCCGGCGGCAGCTTATCGCGCATGAGTTGGCGCAAAATGAATTTCTGCTGCGACCCTCGAATTTTTAGATCAGCCGGCAAAGAAGCGGCAAATTCCACGATGCGGTGATCGAGAAAAGGAGGACGCACCTCCAGGGAATGGGCCATGCTCATGCGGTCACTTTTGGTCAAGATATCGTCGGCCAGGTAGTATTTTTGATCGAGCCAAAGGAACGCAGCCAAGGCGTCTTTGTTAGCGGGCAATCGCAACAATTCTTCGAGGATCTGATTCAGCGAAAGCGGAAGTGGCGCGCGTACGAGAGCGGCTTTTTCGGCATCTGAGAATGTTCCGTTCCAATAGGTGTGCGCGCGCCCGGGATGCAGGAGGCTGCCTTCCAAAAATCGCTGAAGTTTATATTCCAGGCCAATTTTTTCGTCTGAGACGGGCCACTGGCGAACCGCTGCTAAGGCCACGCGGCGTGCCATGGCAGGCACCGCGCGCGCGTACCGGGCCAGATGATTGGCACGATACGTCAGGTATCCGCCAAAAAGTTCGTCGGCTCCCTCTCCACTGAGAGCCACGGTTGTGCGAGTTTTGCTTAGCTTGGATAAGAACCATACCGGCAATGCGCCGGCATCCGCGGTCGGCTCGTCGGCGTAGTAAGCAAATTCTTCGATCGCGCCGCGCAGATTAGTCTCTGGCGGCAAATCCATTTCGTGGTGATCGGTGCCGTAGGAGTTGGCGACCTGACGGATATATTTCGTCTCATCGAAGCTGCGGCCGCGGAAGGAGATGGAGAAAGTCTTAAGCTGCGAACTCGAGGCTTGTGCGGCGTAGTGCAAAATTGCGGAAGAATCGATGCCTCCACTCAGCCATACTCCCAGGGGAACGTCGGAGAGCAAATGCTCGCGAAGCGCGCTTTGCATCAGCCCATCCAGCTCGTCCTTGGCGGAATCGAGCGTCCAGTGTTTCGATGGGCCGAATGGCAAACGCCAGTACGAATCAGAAGTTACTTGTCCGTCGCGCCATTCGAGCCAATAACCCGGCGGAAGTTTTTCGATGCCGTCGACCAGCGTCCACGGGCAGGGCACATAATTCAGCGAGAGGTAACAATCCAGGCCTTCGAGGCTGATGTGTCGCTCGATTTCCGGGTGAGCGAAAATCGCTTTCAACTCCGAGCCGAAGAAAACATCTTCGCCCTGGCGGCTGATGTACAGCGGCTTGATGCCCAGGCGGTCGCGCGCCAGAACGATCCGTTTCTCGGATTTATTCCATAGAGCAATCGCGAACATGCCACGCAAGCGGGAAAAGCACTCTTTGTCCCATTCCAGAAAAGCGTGCAGAACGGTTTCGGTGTCGGAATGAGACGTGAAACGATGCCCGCGCTCCTCGAGTTCGCGCCGGAGTTCGAGGTGATTGTAGATTTCTCCGTTGAAGACGATTCCGGTGCCGCCATCCTCGGAAAGGATGGGCTGATCCCCTCCGTGCAGGTCGATGATTTTCAGCCGGGTGGCGCCCATGGAAAATAATCGGGATTCAAAGACACCGCTCTGGTCAGGTCCGCGATGAATCAGCGTACTTGTGGCGGCTCTAATGCGGCCTTGGGGAGGTTCCCAATTTTTACTCGTGAAGCCGGTTATTCCACACAAATTCTGAGGCCTCTCATCGACAACGCACAAATGCCTTGGTTGGCCGGGTTCAACCAAATCCTCGTGGTCCCAAGGCGTTTGGCGAACCGGCGATCGTTCCGCCTGTGACTGTACAGCAGAAGAGCAATAGTGATTCGATTCTATCCGTGGAGGTTGCCTGTGGGCAAATCTCGTAATGTCCTGCGAACCGCCAGTCTCTGGGTGCCTACCCTTTGCGATTTTTGATTTTTGCAAAGGGTGGGCGCTTCTCCTACCGTCATGCATCGATCTTCGGTTCCATCTTCCAATTGATAATTCGACCCAACTACTCCGTCGGAGGTACGCAGATATTTCACCAAATTACTTACTACCACTGAGATTTTTCCCTGTTCACAACGCACTTGATTACACCTCCGAAGTCCTGTCCGTTAGTCCAGTTCCGCCGCCTGTTCTTTTATTATTAATAATTAATATATCTAAGCAGTGAAATAAGCCATGGTCGTCGCCGCACAACATCGACGTGCCGCCTGTCGCAAATCGCCGTCCTCGGCTGCCTGCCAGCTCGAACCTCAAATCTCCAACCGCTGATCTGAATCTGAAATTTTCCACCTCGAATCTCCAAGCCCAGCAATTTCAACAAGTTCCAAACCCTTCACCACTTTTCTCGCACGCAGCTCTTTGTTTTCAACACTTTCCGAACTCTTTCGTCAAAAAAGACCCGGGCGGGGATACCCACTCCTCAACTTAACTTGAGGAAAAAAATAAAGCCTGCATCCCCAAAACCAGCTCCCGGCCACCATCGCTGCTTTTATCACTCTGCCACTGGTCGCCAATGTCGCTCTTGGGTTATCGACCCTCGCGGCATGTTTTTGCCCTCGCCATTGCGCGGCGCAGCCCAATGGTCCCGATGACCTGACTTTTCACCTCCTCCAGCGCTCTTGCAACTTCCAGAACGCCGAAGGTATTCGTGATTCTCTGAGCCGCCTGTACTCTCTCTTGGCTTGCGGATGCCATCTCGCCCCGCCGCGCTGCCGTCCTCGGCAACTCACTAGTCTTCTTCTGCGCACCCTTCCAGCGCTCTACAACGACCCCCACCCCCAAGCTGGAGTTCCGTTCTCCGTCGCCCAATTAGCCGAACGCGAAAAAGCCAGATCCCTTGTCGTTCCGCCATCCCAATCCACCTGTCACACCGGAGCCCAACCTCCCGCACCCGTGCTGACCGAGAACCCCACACCAGTGCTGACCCAGAAACCCAAACCCAGCCAGAAACCCGTACTTGCCCAGAATCCCATCCTTCCTCAGCAGGTGTTTCCACAACCAGCTACCCAGCCAACGTCCCATCCCCAGACCGATCCCGCACCGTCAACAACCGCACCCTCAATTCCCGCAACCGCCGCAACTCCCAATAAAATTCACAAAGGCTCCAGCCCGTTGCCGGCCACCCGCGCCGAATTCGCTGCTCAAGTCCTCAAATCCTTAGCCCCAACTCCATCGATCCCGACTGCACTCAACTCCACGAAACCAAACCCAACTGCCACCCATCAAACTCAGGAACAATTAAAGTCACTTATCGAGCGCCCACCGACCACGCCGTAAACGACACCACAAACGAAGCGCCCAGCGAGTCCCTAAACCAACCCACAAACAAAAAAAGCTACCAGGTAAGGTTGCATACCAATGTGCCCGTAACCGGATCCCCACCCCCATGGGGCTGGACCGCCGATCCATAACATTGCCTTTTACAAGCACGCAGTCAGGTGATGTTCTAAGACGGTAGAATATGTAAAGGAAAGTTCCGAGAGCGTGACCAATGCAAAAATCCCAACCTGAGCCATGGCTGCGAGGCTCTTATTCAGAAATCCCTGCTGTACCTCGTGCTGTGCTCCACTCTATCGAACTCGCCCAGGAAGACCTCGCCTCCTGGTGTGGCGAGTTGAGTGAACAAGAATTGGTGGCTAACCCGTCAGGCCTGCCGTCGATCGCGTTTCATCTTCGCCATATCCCGCGCAGCTTGGATCGTTTACTGACATATGCGGAAGGACACCAACTGAACGAGCGACAACTACAAGCATTAAACAGTGAGGTCAACGCGGAATGTACGCGCGCTGAAATCTTCAGCGAGTTGTCAGCAGCCTCAACAGACAGTTCCGCTAGAATTCTGAAGCTCGGCGAAAAGCTCGACACTCTAAATCAGCCGCGCACCGTCGGCAGGAAAAATCTGCCGACCACCGTGGCCGGGCTTCTCGTTCACATCGCCGATCACACCCAAAGGCATGTAGGGCAAGCTATAACGACTGCGAAGATACTCGTCGCACAGCGTCGCTAATCCCGCAACCAATTATGGGCAATTCAAGAGCGAAGCTCAGTTCAACTTGGGGGTACTTGTAATCTTTCTAAAACGCCATCAGGTGCGGAGAGTGAGTGTTGGTGCGGCTTGCTCTGCCGGTGAGGCGTGCGCTAGAGTCTCGGTTCGGCTCGAATCCATTTCATGACTACAAAACTCAAGAACAATGCCGCGCCCCGTCAAGCTGAGCATGTCCACGAGAGTGTACGCGTGCTCATCCCGCGTGAGCGCATTAAAAAACGCATTAAGCAACTGGCGATGCAGATTCGCAAAGATTTTGAGGATCAACCGCTGCACCTCGTAGGGGTATTGAAGGGAGCAGTATTTTTTCTAGCCGACCTTGCCAGGCAAATACCGGGAGAAGTTTCGTTTGATTTCATCGCCGTATCGAGTTATGGAGATGAAATGCACTCCTCCGGTCAAGTGCGGCTGACCAGAGACCTGGACTCCAGCATTGAGGGTAAAATTGTTATCGTCGTTGAAGATATTCTGGATACCGGAATGACCATGCATTACCTGCTGAGCATTTTTCAACAGCGCAAGCCTAAGCATTTGCGAGTCGCCGCGCTTTTGGATAAGCCGGAAAGGCGAATAACCGCGGTGCAAGCTGACTATGTGGGATTCAGGATTCCCAACGAATTTGTGGTCGGCTATGGGCTTGATTATGCCGAGCGTTACCGCAACCTGCTGGATGTCGGAATATTGACCATTGGGAAAGCGGAGAAGCGGAAGAGGAAGGGCTCTAAAAAGTGAGCGTGCAACCCACAAACAGCGCCGGTGTGGCCGCTTTAATCGACCACACTTTGTTAAAAGCGGAAGCTACGCGAAACGACATTGAACGCATTTGCAGGGAAGCGCTGCAATATCGATTCGCCTCGGTGTGCGTAAATTCAGTATTTGTGAATCAAGTTTCCGAAGCGCTTCGTAACTCACCAGTCAAAACGTGCGTCGTGGTGGGCTTCCCTCTGGGCGCTAATTTGCCCGCCGTAAAGCTTGACGAAGCGCGCGTGGCGCTGGAACAGGGAGCGCAAGAGATCGACATGGTGATCCACATAGGAGCGCTAAAGGCCGGAGATGATGCGGCGGTACGAAGCGAGATTGAAAGTTTGTCGCGGTTGGTTCACGAACGCCGGGCCATCCTGAAAGTCATCATAGAGACGGCGCTCCTAAGTGAGGAAGAAAAAGTGCGTGCTTGCCGCGCGGCGCGTGACGCACGCGCGGATTTCGTAAAAACGTCGACTGGTTTCAGCACCTCGGGAGCAACGCTCGGGGACGTGGAGTTGATGCGATGCGAAGTTGGAGGCGAAATGGGTGTTAAAGCCTCGGGCGGCGTTCGCACGCTAGATGACCTGATGAATATGGTGGACGCCGGAGCCACGCGGATTGGCACCAGCAATGGCGTCAAGATCGTGCAGGAAGCGCTGGCTAAGTTTGGAACCTAATGCGCTGTAATTGTAACTCATTGAGAATACACGCCAAGCCGGATGGCGCTTTGCGCCTGCTATAATAATGACACGCAATGAATCCAGGACATGCACGGATTGAAGTGGCCCCCGAAACGACTGATACTCCGCTTCCCGCAGAAGTGTTGGCAACCCTCACTGAAATCGGGGAAGGCGTTAACTCGTCCCTGGATCTCGATGAAGTTTTGGCTCGCACCGCTGCGCTGATCAAGCGGCACATCGATTACGAAATTTTTGGCGTGCTGATGGTCGAGGGCGGCGGAGCTTATCTGAAGCATTGTTTTTCGATCGGCTACCCGCGCGAGCTTGTTGATAATTTGCGCGTTCCGGTTGGGCAGGGAATTACGGGAACGGCGGCGGCCACCGGGCATCCCGTACGCGTCAGCGATACTTCCAAAGACGACCGCTACATCGCGGCGATAGAAAATGTCCGCTCCGAGTTGGCTGTGCCGCTGATGCTGCAGGGGAGATGCGTCGGTGTGCTCGATATTCAAAGCCGTCACCTCGATTATTTCACGCCGGATCAGCAAAGTATTTTGACGCTGTTGGCCAGCCGGTTAGCGGTGGCGATTGAAAATGCGCGGCTGTATCAAAAAGAGCGCACCCAAGCGGAAACGCTTTTATTGCTCAATGAGGTCGGCCGCGAAACCAGTTCTATTCTGGACGTAGAGGAATTACTTCGGCGCGCGGCCGAACAAATCAAGCGCGTAATCGATTATCAGATTCTCAGTTTGATGCTGTATGACGAGAAACAAAAAGTTTTTCGCCATCGTATCGATGTGAAACATGGCCAGCATGTGCAAGGCAAATTGCGCGTGGCGGTCAGCGAAGGAATTGTGGGCGCTGCCGCGACGTTGAAAGCGCCAGTGCGTGTACCGGATGTTGCCGCTGATCCGCGCTATTTGATGGTCAATCCTGAAACGCGTTCGGAACTGGCGATTCCGATGATTCACAAAGGGCAAGTCATCGGCGTGCTGGACCTGGAAAGCCCGCAGCTGAATTATTTTACCGAGGACCACGTTCAAACTCTTTCCATTTTGGCCGCGAATCTTGCGGTGTCGCTGGAAAATGCACGGCTGTACGAAAAACTGGCGCGTGACGAAGCGCGGTTGGAGCGGGATCTGCAAGCCGCCAAGCGTATTCAGGGCGCGCTGTTGCAACCCGTGCCCAGCGAAGATTATGGACTGGATATGGCCGCACGGTATCTGTCTGCTCGTGAAGTGTGCGGCGACCTGTATGAATTTTTGCGCTATGGGCCGCAGCAACTTGGCATAGCCCTTGGCGACGTGAGCGGCAAAGGCACCGCTGCGGCGCTCTACGGCGCGGTGGCCATCGGCATCATGCGTAGTTTGTCGCCACAAAAAATGCAACCCGCGGACATTCTCAAGCAGATGAACCAAATCATCGGCGAGCGGCGCATTGAAGGCCGCTTCATGACCGCGTGTTTTGCAACCTGGCAAAAGGGCAAACGAAAATTGCGCGTCGCTAATGCCGGGCAGTCGCAGCCGCTGCTTTACAAAGATGGCCATTGCGAAAAAATAGAGTTGACCGGATTTCCGTTGGGAATCTTTGAAGAAGTGAATTACGACGAATGGAACGAAGTTTTGGAGCCCGGCGAAATATTGGTTTTTCATTCTGACGGCATCGCGGAGAGCACCAATCCCGAAGGGCAATTCTTCGGCACCGAGAAGCTACGCAAGCTGATTGAAAAGCATCACGAGTTACAAGCCGCTGAGCTGGCCGACTTGATACTGCGCGAAGTGGATTGGTTTACGCAGAATGCCCCGTTGGCTGATGACCGGACGCTGGTTATTGCCAAAGTTCGATGAGCAGGGCCGCACCGCACATCAATCTGAAAGCAGTAGATCCAACCACATTCAGCCCGCATTTTCGCTGGAAACGAAAAATCAGCCGGATTGCCAATGGTGAAGAGATTTTTTGTGAAGGGGTGTCTCTTGTCGATGCCGCGGCGAAATTTGAAACGCCGGCTTATGTGTATAGCCGCGCAGCGATAACCGGCGCATTCCGCGAACTGGACCGCGGACTGGCGGGCGTGCAGCATACGCTGTGCTTTGCGATGAAAGCCAACGGCAATCTTTCCATCCTCAAGCATCTTGCCAAGCTGGGCAGCGGATTCGATATTGTTTCGGGCGGCGAGCTTGAACATCTTCGACGCATCGGCGCCCGCGGTGACCGCATCGTGTACTCGGGCGTGGGCAAGACGCGCGAGGAAATTCGCGATGCGCTCCAGTATCCCGGCGCACGCCGCCGCGAACGTTCGGGCATTTTGCTATTCAATGTGGAATCGGAAGAGGAGTTGGACGTGGTAGAGCAGGAAGCTGCCCGCCATGTACAACGCGGTGGCACGCCGCCTGGCATATCCGTGCGTGTGAATCCCGATATATTGGCTGGCGGGCATCCGCATATCGCGACTGGGCTCCACGAACACAAGTTCGGGCTCGATTGGAGTGAGGCGCTGCGGTTGTACCTTGCGCATCGGGGCTCGAAGTGGATTCACTGGCAGGGCATCAGCGCACACATCGGATCGCAAATCGTTACACCGCAGCCGTTCAAGCAGGCGCTTAAAAGAGTGATCGGCTTCTTTGGCGAATTACGAAAAAATGGAATTGAGTTGCGATATCTGGATTTTGGCGGCGGGTTGGGAGTTCGCTATACGAATGAAAAGATTCCTTCTCGTAGCGCGTATGCGCGGATGATTGCCAAGCTGGTTCGGCCTTTGGGTATACATCTTTTGCTGGAGCCGGGCCGCACCATTATTGCGCCGGCGGGAGTTTTGTTAACGCGGGTGTTGTATCACAAACCGAATGGCAAAAAGACATTTGTGATTGTGGATGCAGGCATGAATGATTTAATGCGACCGTCGCTTTATGGTGCGGTGCATCCGATTACGCGGACTGCGCGCAACCGGGCGGAATCGGACTCGAACCGCGAGCGAGTCGATATTGTGGGGCCGGTATGCGAGACCGGCGATTGTTTTCTGCATGATTGGCATCTGGGGCCCGTCAAGACGGGGGACGTACTGGCTATTTGGGCCACCGGGGCGTATGGGATGTCGCTGGCGTCGAATTACAACGGAAGGTGCCGCGCGCCGGAAATTTTGATCGATGGAAAAAAAACGCAGTTAATTAGGCGCCGTGAAACGGTTACGGATTTGCTTATTGCTGATATTCTTTCTTGAAGCGACGCGATTCGTTTTACTTAACACCGATCACGGCCAAGGTGGCTGTGCTATCTCGGCCAGCACGTAGCATAGGCACTGCTGCCTGAATGGTTTTGATCTTGCGGGTTACGCTTCTCCCCACTTCAACTTGTTGCGAAGGATTTCGAAATAGGATTTATTCGGGGTTTGAATCAGCTTTAACCGTTGCTGACCGCGAGAAATTCGCACGCGATCCGTGGCTTGGAGGGGAATTCCTTTCTGTCCATCAAGGGTTAGAAAAACGGATTCGGTGCCGGCCGACAATTTCACTTCAATAATCGAAGTGTCGCCTACCACCACCGGCCGGTCGCTGAGCGTGTGCGGGCAAATCGGCGTGATGATGAACGACTCGACAGACGGATGGACGATCGGGCCGCCCGCCGAGAGAGAATAGGCAGTAGAGCCGGTTGGCGAGGCAACGATCAAACCGTCGGCGCGATAGCGGCACACAAAATCCTTGTCGATGCTCAACTCTAATTCGATCATGCGGGCCAGCGCACCTTTGTTGATGACTACTTCGTTCAACACGGTTTGCTTGTCGAGAATTTTGTCGCCGCGTTGAAGTTCAGCATGAAGCATGACGCGTTCGCTGATGGTTAAGCGGCCGGCAAGGATATCTTCCAGCGCGGGATAAAGTTCTTCCAGCATGAAACTGGTCAGAAAGCCGAGACTTCCCATGTTGATGGGCAAGATGGGAATGCCTCTAGGCGCGGCCACGCGTGCCGCCGCCAACAGCGTGCCGTCGCCGCCGAGAACGAGCAAGAGGTCTGACGCTGCTGCAACCTGTTCGCGGCTGCGGCCTTCGGACGGTTCTGTAAGGGATGTTGCAGTTTCCTGATCGTAGACAACGCGAATGCCGCGTTCTTCAAGCCATGACAGTAATGGCGGGACCACTTCGGCAAGATTGGAGCGTCTCGGCCGGGAAATGATGCCAGTGTTTCTAAAAGTATGTGCGGGCTGCATGTGTGAGAGCGATTCTACCCTAGCGAATTTTTGCGTGCGTGCAGAAAATATTCCTGATTGCCTTCTGCGCCCGCTAACTGGCTGGGTTGGACGCCCAGGCATTCCAAGCCGGCGGATGCGGCGGCATGTTTGACGATCGAAATTGCTTTTTCGTGCAGGGCCGCATCGGCGACGATCCCGCCAGGACCTATTTCTTCGCGACCGAGCTCGAATTGCGGCTTCACTAAAATTAAAAAGTCCGAGCCTTGCTTAACTACCCCTGCAGCGGGCGGCAGTAGTTTACCAGCAGAGATAAAGGATACGTCCACGGTTACCAGGTCCACCAATTCTGGTATGTCATGCGAACTAAGGTCTCTAGCATTGCGTTCTATACGCAGCACGCGCGGATCCTGACGCAATTTCCACGCGATTTGATCGATGGTAACGTCGACCGCGTAGACGCGAGTTGCCCCGTGTTGCAGCAAACAGTCGGTGAATCCGCCGGTCGAAGAGCCAACGTCCAGACATATTTTCCCGTCGGGATCGATGTGGAAATCTCGCAGAGCCCCTTCAAGTTTGAAGCCCCCTCGACTGGCATATCTCTGTTCACGGCTATTTATTTCCACCACGGCGTCTTCGGCGATAGGCGTGCCTGACGTGCTCACGCGAACTCCATTTACGAAAACTTCGCCGGCAAGAATCATCGCTTGAGCTTTTTGCGCGTTCGGAGCGAGGCCCCGCGCCATTAGTAAGATATCGAGCCGTTTCCGTGGGGTCTTTCTTTTCATGGAGAGACGGAAAAATTTGTGAAAAGCGGATCAGGCGCGACGTTGCACAAGAAATTCCGCCAGAGCGCGCAACCGTGAGGCGCGCTCGCCAAAAAAGTCCAGTTGCGCAATGGCGTCGTTGGCGAGTTTTGCAGCGATTTCGTGCGACTGCGCAACTCCAAACACCGCCGGATAGGTGGCCTTTTGTTGGGCGATATCTTTGCCAGCGGTTTTACCGAGAGCGGCGGATGATTCTTCCACATCCAGAATGTCGTCGGTTACCTGAAAGGCCCAGCCAATCGTTTCGCCAAACCTGCGAAGCCGCGCGACATCGGCGATTCCCGCGCCCGCGCTGATTGCGCCGGTGCTCACGGATGCCCGGATGAGCGCCGCCGTCTTCGAGCGATGAATATACTCGAGCGTTTGGGGCTCGACGCGCTTGCCTTCGCTTTCGAGGTCCGCAACTTGCCCGCCGACCATACCGTTCACGGTGCCTGCAGCGCTGCTCACTTCCTGCAGAATCGCGAGGGTGCGTTCAGGGGTCGTAGGACTTTCGCCGATGATTTGAAACGCCAGCGTGAGTAATCCATCGCCGGCCAGGATTGCGGTAGCTTCGCCAAATTTTTTGTGGCTGGTGGGTTTGCCGCGACGCAGATCGTCATTATCCAGCGCGGGAAGATCGTCATGAATTAAGGAATAGGTATGGATGAATTCAATGGCGCACGCGGCATGCATGGCACGGGACGCATCAAGCTTCCCTGACGCGTTAGGCTGGGCATCGGGCTCAAAAATCCGGGCGGCTTCCAAACAAAGAATAGGGCGAATGCGTTTGCCGCCAGCGAAGACGCTGTAGCGCATGGCGGTGTGGATTGACCGCGGCTCTGTTGTTTCCCCCGGAAGTAAACGATCAAGTGCGGCGTCAACGGCCAGCCGATCCTGTTCAAAAAAATCGGGAAGGTTCATTGCGAACGCCCTGAAACAGGCGGGGGGATGCGCAATTTCAAGATTCGTTCTCTGTTTCGGGTTCAAACGGCTGGGGAGCCAACTTGCCGTCGGCTTTTTTCAGCAGAATTTCAACACGCCCTTCGGCTTCTTCGAGTTGTTTCTGGCACTCGCGAGAGAGAGCAACGCCTTCTTCAAAAAGGTGCATGGCATCGTCGAGAGAAAGTTGGGGACTCTCGAGGCGGCGAACTACTTCTTCCAGACGCGAGAGGGAGCGCTCGAAATCGGGTTTCTTGGGTGCTTCTGGTTTTTTAGGTGCAGGAGAATTCACGCGTCAGCCTTGTCCTTCGTATCACAGAAGTGTTGCCCAATTACCGTGCGTGTGCAATCGCCATGAAGACAACATGTGAGCATTCTAAGGCACGCGCGAGAAAGGACACAAATGCTTTATGGTGCAACGACGATTTTTATTTTCGGGCCAGGCGCGACCATTGCCGAAAGCAAATTGACGCTGCAGCATTGATCAGGCCGAGTCACGATCCGGGCTTTAAAGTTAGACTGTGTCGACGCGTAGCCTTTTCAGCCGCATCGCTAAAGGGCAGCACAAGCGGTTTTCCTTCATACCAAAAAGAGAACTGATCGGTGTAGTGCGCACTTCCCAGTTGCCCGGACTCTCCAGAAGTGATTAACAGTATCGAGTCATCCCAATTGGCGGGATTAGCTACGAAGCGCTCCGAAGGGCCGTGACGCTTGCTTGCGGCGCGCACGCTGTAACTTGTTCCTGACTGGGGTTTGTCGGTGATGCTCAATAGCAATTTGAGAATTCCCGTTTGCCCCATGGGATGGAGCATTTGAAGGGAATTAAACCGTTTCCAGGGCCAATCCCTGGGTCGCTGACTTTTCGTTTGCGCGGCGAGTTTGGAGACTGCTCGATCGGCCGCCGCGCTTAGAAGCTCGTCGTAGTTTTTATACGCGGAGGGAAGCCACTTGGCGGGCCGCTCGGTCAAAACTCTTTGCAGAAAGGCCATGCTGCGCCAGTCGTACAAGTCAGTATCTTTGCCAAGATAAGGCTCAAGAATCATTTCCAGCAGCGACCGCCGCACGGCTTGCAAGAAAGAAACTTCCACCGAATCCGCGGCGGCAATGCCATTCCAGTCTTTTAATTGCTGAATTAAATGCTGGGCCCGTGGGTCCTTGGGCGGCGCGTTCTTGGCGGCTGTGGTTAATTGTTCGGCGAGGAACATGTGCGGATAGCTGTAAGTGTCGTTCTGGACCTTCAGCATGTCTACCGGACGCAGATCATGGCGGCCTTGCAGCAAATCAAAAATTCTGGCCGTGCGGTACGGCTCTTCCCAGCGATCGGTCAAGTAGGGTTTGTAATCCGGGCCGGTCACTCGCGCATTGGCGGTGACGATCAAACCGCTTTCCGGATTGAGAGCCTGCGGCAATTGGTCGAATGGAATGTATCCGGTCCATTCGTAATCGTTGGTATCGCCCGGAACCGGTACTTCGCCGTGGCCTTTTTTGCGAATGGGAATCCTCGCGGACATTACATAACCGATATTTCCGTCTACATCGGCATACACGGCATTTTGCGCCGGACCCCACGATTGCTTGATGGCTTTGCGAAACTCGTCCCAATTTTTTGCCGCGCCCAGCCAGTTATAGGAGTTTGAAAGAGCGCCAGGTTCCGTAGCCGTCCAACGCAGGGCGTATCCTTTGTCGCCGTCGCGACGAACGACCGGGCCATGACGCGTTAACACTACGGC
>Ga0209625_1000052_pt1 | contig 23883 bp, 17 predicted proteins | sample JacPin_JW_Ref_M2_FD_187960 | JGI IMG/M metagenome (GOLD analysis project Ga0209625, IMG submission 187960) | Forest soil microbial communities from Algoma, Ontario, Canada - Jack Pine, Ontario site 1_JW_Ref_M2 (SPAdes) (version 2) | ecosystem: Environmental > Terrestrial > Soil > Boreal...
AAGGGTCGTACGAGCCACCAGCCGCGTGGAAAAAACCTCGCTCCGCTTCCAGAATTTGCTCCGCGGCAGTCCATCCCAATCCCGCCATTTCAGCGGAGACCAGTCCGCTCTCCGCGGCGTGCCCAGCCTGAAATGGTTTGGTCATCGTGCCAAAATTTTCGCGCAGGCCTCCCGACTGGCCGGCCGCCAATCCAAACGAATTGAGAGTTTTTTTCAGATCAAATCCAAGCAGCTTTGCGCAAGCCGCCGCCGAACCAAACGGGCCGCATGTCCCGGTAGTATGAAAACCATCCTGATAGTGCCGAGGCGAAATGGCTTCCGCGATTTTGCATTCCACTTCGGCCCCGAGTTGATAAGCCAGCAACCACTCTTTGCCGCTGACAGCGCGCTGTTCTGCAAGCGCAAAAATTGCGGGCAGCACCGGAACAGTCGGATGCATCAGCAATCCGTATACGCGATCCTTTGCTGCGGCCAGCTGCGTATCATCGAAATCGTCGGCATGAATGGAAATTCCATTTAGCAGCGCAGCGAAACGCGGCGACGTTTTCATCGCCGTACCGATCACCGTGGCCTTGCCATTGCCACCGCACTGCTCGATATACTCTCGCGAAATCGGTCCGCTCTCCGCGCACGAGCCGGCTAAAGCCAATCCGAAGCCATCCAAGATAGATTTTTTGCTCAGCTCGATGACTTCTGCGGGAATATTTTCGGACTTCGTTTGCAGGACGAATTGCCCAACGTATTGGGTCAATCCTGGAGTCTTTGGAAAGTCGATGGCTGCCACGCTGCCCGCTCCTTCGGCACCCTCTGCTTCAGAACGGTCAGCAAGTAACCCGGCGCCCAGCAATCCCAAAGACGTTTTGCCGAATTCACGCCTTCGCATAAGTCACCCGGAGTCGGCGCACGCTACGGCTGAACCTCGTAGACGCGCACTTCCGCTTCCTTGCCGGCGTGATGCGGCACACCAAGATAATAGCGATTCCACTCCGGCACCAAAACGCCAGTTTTAGCGCGGAAGCCAGTTGGAATTTTGGCGAGGAGCTCGTAGTGGTCTGCATCTTTCTGCTGGAATACATCGAGTGCCTGATCGCCCGCGAGATATATACGTTTGTGTTGCGCGTCAAAAACTGCGTCGTCCACCATGCCGACAGCCGGCAGCTCAGCGATGACCTTGCCATCATCGGAATTCATCACAATCAACTTGCCCGGTTCCCGCGTCACCACAAACAGGCGGTGATTCGGTTCGTCGAAGGCCATCGCCACATTCGCTTTGTCTCCTGCCGGCAGCGGCCAGGTAGCCGACAGTTCGGACTTGTTGCGGTCCATGACTCCCACCGCGTTCTTGCCGGTGATATTTATGAACATGTGCGGCCCGTTCTTTTCGAGCGTGATGGCCTCCACATGATTGTTGGGAATTTTTATGTCGCGTAATTTCTTTTGATTATTGGTGTCAATAACGCTGATGAGCGAATAGGGCGTTTTGGCTTCGCGGCCTCCATTTACAACGTACAAATATGAAGTCGCCGGATCGTAGGCGATAGAGTCCGCGTCAATGGAAACTTTAATCTCCCCCAGCGGTTTGAAATTGTCGCTATCGTAAATTTTCACCGTCGACGCGTCACCTTCCACTACGAACAATTTCTTCAAATCCTTGCGAAACAAAATGGCGTGCGGCGCTTTAGCCTCGTCGATGGTGTGAACGCGCTTGTTGGCATTGGTATCCAGTATGTCCACTTTGTTGTTTTCTTCGTCGGTCAAAAATAGCCGGTGCCCATCGACGTCCGGCGTAAAATGATCGAAGTCGCCGTCTTTCAAGCCAGGCAGCGGAATGGTGGCCATCTGTTTGAGCGGCTCTTTGCTCTGCGCAAACGAAAAAAGCGCCAGTAACACAGTTAGAGTGCACACAGCGAACATTTTGCGCTTCATGACGTTGTCTCCATTCGAAGGTTGCAACGAAGCTATAATTAATTAGCCGCGACAAAAACCACGCGGATGCTACGCCACCCTCCCTGACCCGTCAACGCCAGCCATGCAGGCGACTGCACCACATCACCCGTTTCGACCCATATTTAGGCCATTTAAAAGGATTTGCAGCCACCCTCGCGCATGCGGCTAAACATAAATTAATCTTCCTTTAAGTTCGTAACAGCCCCGGTAGAGATTATGCTTTCTCGCGGCTGCAAAACGCAGTTCGTCACTTTTTGAAATGAACTTGATTACAAACTTGCTAATCGCGTCTTCGGGGGTGAAATGAAGAAATCGTTTTCACTTTTATTTGTCGCGCTGTTTTTATTTGCAGGGAAAATCTCTGGTCAGGAGTCCGCGCCACTCAAGTTGGTGCAGACCTATAAGCTGCCTTCGGATGTAAAAGGAAACTTCGATCACTTTGCCATCGATCTAAGCGGCAACCGCCTGTTCGCCACGCCCGAAGAATACAAAGCGGCGCTGGTGTTCGACCTCAAGTCTGGAAAATTAATTCACACAATAACCGGAATCGAAAAACCGCACGCTGTGCTTTATCGCCCGGATGTAAAGCGCCTGTTCATCACCGATGGCGAAAGCGGCGACCTGAAAATCGTGGATAGCGACAGCTATGCCATTTTGTCCAGCGTGAAACTTCTTGAGGACGCCGACTCCATCGGCTACGACCCCAAAACAAAATATCTGTACATCGACAATGGTGGCGGCGACGTGCACCAGACCTATTCCATGCTCAGCGTCGTCGACACTACCGCGGGCAAAAAATTGGCGGACATAAAAGTGGACGGCGACACTCTGGAAGCTATGGTGCTGGACAATGCCACCCCGCGAATCTTTTTGAACAATAAAGCCAAGAACCAGGTGGACGTGATTGATCGCGACAAGCGCACCCTGCTGACCAGCTGGCCCATTACCAAATCCAAAACCAACGTCGCCATGGCTTACGACGCTGCAAATCATCGCCTCTTCATCGGTTGCCGCGGAGGTGGCATCGTCGTCCTCGATACCGACTCGGGAAAAGAAATCGCTGTGCTGGAGATAACCAAAGGGGTTGACGATATGGTTTTCGACCCGGCCAGCAAGCGTTTGTATGCCTCCTGCGATGGCGACGCTGACGTCTACCAGCAGACCGACGCCAACACTTATAAGTCACTCGGCAAAGTTCCTACCGGCGCATTGGGGAGAACCGCTCTACTCGTGCCTGAACTGCACCGCTATTTTGTCGCCGTGCCGCAAAAAGGAACCAGCAGCGCGGAAATCAAGATATACGAAACTAACTAATCTCAAAGCAACTGCATAGATTGCGCAGCGCTCAGCGTGGTTTGCGCGCAACCGGGCGCTTCGCAGATTTTCTCGTTGTAAATCTTCAAGCACCGCAACATAGCTTTCTTAATTCCTGAGAGAATGCCGGAGGCAAAGGTGAAAATCGCAAGATTCATTGCGGCAAGCGTTGCTCATGTACTTGACGAACCGCGCCATTATGTCTTTGTATTCCCTTTTGTCGTACTGCACCATACGACTGCGCCCCTTCAAGCCGGAGCCTGACGATGCCGAAGCCTACAACTGAGCATTCATCGAATTCCATACCTAGGCTGCGCCGCGCGGCAGTAAAACAAATTCTAATCGCTGCTCTCGCGCTCTTCTCTGCGACAACCCCGTCAGCCTCCGGATCGTCCTACTATCCAAACCGGCTGCAAGATTCAAAAGCCGTCTATTTGGATCGCGCTGAGTTTTCCGTTCACGGTGATGGCCAAGGTGATGACACTGATGCTCTACAGTCCGCCATTAATAAAGTGCAGCACGATAGAAATCAAGGCATCGTATTCGTTCCCAGTGGCCGTTATCGCTTGAGCAGGACGATTTATATCTGGCCCGGCATTCGCCTCATTGGTTTCGGCGCGACTCGCGCTACTTTTGTGCTGGCGAAGACTACTCCGGGCTTTCAAGAGGGACCGGCCTACATGGTATTTTTCGCGGGCTCGCGTCCCGCGGGATTTCAGAATATCGGCAAAGCGCAGATAAAAGGAGGGACGGAGCGTCCTCCGGACGCCAATCCCGGAACGTTTTATTCCGCGATGAGCAATATCGATATCGAAATTCAGGACGGAAATCCCGGAGCTGTCGGTATTCGCGCGCGCTATGCCCAACATTGTTATTTGTCCCACATGGATTTTTATCTCGGTTCCGCTCTGGCGGGAATTCACGATGGCGGTAACGTCGCCATCGATCTGCACTTTCATGGCGGGCAATACGGCATCTGGACCCGCAAGCCCTCGCCCGGATGGCAATTCACCGTGATGGATTCCACGTTTGAAGGACAAACCCAGGCGGCCATTCGCGAGCATGAAGCTGGACTGACCTTGATTCGTCCCGCCTTCAAGAACGTTCCTACCGCGATTTCTATCGATGCCAATTACGCGGATGAGTTGTGGATCAAGGATGGGCGCTTCGAAAACATAAGCGGCCCAGCCTTGGTCATCAGTAATGAGAACAGTCCTCGAACCGAGATTAACGGCGAGAATTTGACGTTCCGTAATGTTCCGTTAGTTGCGGAGTTTCGGGAAAGTGGAAGAAAACTGCGCGGGCCAGGCGAACAATTCATCGTGAAGACTTTCTCGCATGGCTTTCATTTCGACGACATCGCCGTTCCGCATGCTGCGCCGAATCAAATTCAAACTGTCTTTGAAGCCGCCCCACTGTCGCGTCTCCCTGCGCCGGCGCCTTCGGACATTCCGGATCTACCCCCGATGGAGTCCTGGGTGAATGTTCGCGATCTGGGCGCGCACGGAGACGCCAGGACAGACGACACCGATATTCTTCGCAAGGCCATTGCTGAGCACGCCGTTCTTTATTTCCCCTCAGGCCAATATCTGGTTTCGGACACGATCGCGCTCAAGCCCGACACCGTTATGATCGGATTGCACCCCAGCACCACGCGGTTGCTGCTCGCCGATGAAACCCCCGCATTTCAAGGAGTCGGCAGCCCCAAGCCGCTGCTCGAAACTCCTTCCGGAGGCAAAAACATCGTTACCGGCATTGGGCTCTACACCAATGGACTCAACCCACGCGCTGTTGCCGCGCTGTGGAAGTCAGGAAGCCAATCTTTACTGAGCGACGTGCGCTTTCTGGGCGGGCATGGAACGATCGATCCCGACGCCTCTGCCGAAGAAAGCGAAAAAGTCTGGACCCAGATTTACAACAACACCCACACCGCAGACGCAAATTTAAATCGTCGCTGGGATGGCCAGTATCCAAGCTTGTGGGTCACCGATGGCGGGGGCGGAACGTTCGTAAATATCTGGACGCCTAGCACCTTCGCTCAGGCCGGTCTGTATGTGTCGCATACCGCGACCACTGGCCGGATCTACCAACTCTCCAGCGAGCATCACGTTCGCAATGAAGCAGTCTTCGATGATGTTTCCAACTGGCAGGTCTTTGCGCTGCAAACAGAAGAAGAGCGCGGCGAGGGTGGCTTTGCCGTGCCACTGGAAATTCGCGATTCGAAAAATCTCCTGATCGCCAACATGCATATCTACAGGGTGGTAAGCAGCTATCAACCTGCGCTATATGCGATTCTCATCTCCCGCTCTACGGACGTCCGCTTGCGCAACATGCATTGCTATAGCGACAGCAAGGCATCCTTCGACAATGCCGTGTATGACCAAACCTCCGGCGTCAATGTGCGCCAACGCGAATTTGCGTGGCTTGATATTTCTGCACAGCTCCCGGCCGCGAGGGAAAAAATAAATTCAACACTGCCGAATGACGACGCCTTTGTAAAAAAATTGGCTGGCGGCTTTTTCAATATTTCTGGCGGTGCCGTCGATCAAGCCGGCAATTTTTATTTTGTCGATGCGAAATGGCAAACCATCTATCGCTGGTCAATAGCGGATAACCAGCTCTCCAAAGTGAAAGACAATACACTCGATCCCGTGCAGCTTGCTTTTGACCGCGCCGGAAATCTTATCGTGATCTCCTACGCGGGAAGCGGCACGGTATATACCTTCGACCCTCACGCCAAATCCGCGGACATCACTCTTCTCCAAACCCAGCCTGCTGTTTCGCGCCCCGGCCTCACCGCCATTCTTTCCGTCGATGTGTGGCGCAACGAAAACGATTTCGCGCAAGCCGTCACCGCCAAAAAGCCGTATCAGTTTGCCTCACTTGATGGCACTACGTTCATTCCTGCAGGCGACGATTTTGTGAGTGGCGAACTATATTACGGCTCGAAGATTCACGACGTGCTTCGCGCGTTTGGCATGGCCCCAGTTCCAGTCGGTAAGAAGTTTTACATCTCCAATGAAGAAGGGCAAAAAACATACTCTGCCACGGTCAATTCGTATGGCGGCATCGAAGATCTCAAGCTCTTTCAAGAAGTAGGCGGAGAAAGCGTGACTACGGATCAGGCCGGTAACGTCTACATCGCCGCGGGGCAAATTTTTGTGTACGACTCCTCGGGAAAATATCTCGAAACGATTGAAGTTCCTGAGCGACCCTCTCAGCTTCTATTTGGCGGCCCTGACGGCAGAACGCTTTTCATTGCGGCGCGCAGCTCTTTATATGCCGTGCACACGCGACATAAAGGAAACTGAACACGCATTTGTTCCTATCCTCAGCCTGCGTGGCCGTTCCGCACGCGTCAATAACGTCACCGACGCGTATAAACGTACAACGCACATGCGCAGACAATTTATTCCGTGCGCAGAGCGCTCATGGGGTCGATCGTAGCGGCCCGCCATGCCGGAACGAGACAAGCGATAAGCGCCACGAATACCAGAATCAAAGACGACGCCATCAATGTGAGCGGATCGCGGGAATTTCCTCCGGACCAGGACGAAAACACGCGGTGCAGCGCGACGCTGAGGATTAATCCCAACCCCAGACCGACGCCCAGCGTCAAGGACGTGGACGCCAGAACCAGGCGCACGATGCTCGTGCGCGGCGCGCCAAGCGCCATGCGAATGCCGACTTCCTGGGTGCGCTGCGAGACCGCAAAGGAAACCACGCTGTAGAGCCCGGTGGCCGCGAGCGCCAACGCGAACACCGCAAACATGGCGAAGAGCGTGGCGATGAAGCGATCCTGCCCCCAGCCCTGCGTATCAAGCCACCACAGTAAAGTGTGATTCAGGCGCCCGGTGACCAGCTCGGGATTGTATTGGCGCAGGCGTTCCTTGAAGGACTTCAGCATGGTGTCGGGATTTGCGGTGGTCTTGATCAGCAGCGAAACGTCTGTGGGCAGCAGGAAACTGTACGGGAAGAACACCGCGGGCTTCACGGGACGATTCAGCCCATCGTTGCGCGCGTCACCGACCACTCCAATGATCTGCAACCAGTCATCCGGTTTCTGCGCCAGTAATAAATCGGGACGCTCAAATTTCAGCATCGGGCTGCGCACCGCCTGGCCCATGGCATTCGTGTCCCCTAAAAATTCTTTGACAAACGCTTGATTGACGACGGCGAGGTGCCCGGCGCGCAACGTTTCCGATTCGTCAAAGGTACGGCCGGCAATCAGCGGTATGTGCAGCGTGGAAAATTCGTGTGAGCTCACCGCGCACAGCAGAGCTTGCGCATCGGCCAATTGCGGCCGGCTCTGAATTTCGATTTTGCCGGTGAAGCCGCCTAAGCCCGGAAACCACGTCGTGGAGATGCTAGCGTCTGCAACGCCGGGAACTTCCGCGATAACTTTGCGCACCGCTTCCTGCGCGTTGAGGCGCCCTTCCCAGATGGGATTACTACCCTTTGGGAAGCCCACGTTGAGCGACAAAACATTCTTTGGATCGTAGCCAAGCGGCGTGTGCAAACGGGCTTCAAACGCTTTGAGTGCGGCGCCCGCGGAAGCGATCAGCAGTAGCGTGAGCGCCAGTTGCCCCGCGATCAGGATGCGATGACTCTTGCGGCTACTGCTGCTGCCAGAGTGTTTGGAGCTGCTGGCTTGCACGAGCGCTCCTATGTGCGGAGTTGAAAGCTGCCAGGCGGGCGAGATGCCGAATAGAACACCCGTAAGAATTGCAACGCTGGCGCTAAAAATAAGCACGGGGGCGTTCACGTGGATGGCCGCTTCATGCGGAAAAGAAAAAATCGGCAGCGCCGCGACAATCCAGCTCACACCTTTATATGCCGCGACCACACCCAACAGCGCTCCGGTGACGGAGAGAACAACGGACTCGGTGAGAAGTTGTTTTATCAGCCGTTTCCGGCCCGCGCCTACGGAAGCCCTCACTGCAAACTCGTGCTGCCTCGCCGTGCCGCGCGCAAGAAGCAGAATGCTGACGTTGGCGCAACCGATAATCAGCAGCGTGAGAACCGCGCCAAAGAGCAACCCGAGCGTCCCTGCGAATTTGCCCAGGATTTGTTCGTTGAGAGTAACGATCTTGACGCGCCGGTTTTGTGGATATCCCTTGTCGTTTTTCGCGAATTCATCGACGATGACCTGAAATTGCGACTTCGCGGCGGGAAATTTCACGTTCGGCTTGAGCCGTACGAACGCGAGCCACAAGTCATGCGCGTCGCCATTGGGGGCGCCAGGCAAGTACACATCGGAATCGCCCCACGTGAAGCGCGGCGGCACCACCCCAATGATGGTGTAGAGCTTGTGATCCAGCTCGATCGATTTGTTCAGCACGTCACGGCTGCCACCGAACTGGCGCTGCCAGAACAGGTGACTAAGCACCGCAACAGGGGCGGGATTACCGTTCGGCGCATCGGAGGTGGAAAATTCGCGGCCGAGCAGAGGCGGTACGCCCATGAACTCAAACAAGTTGGGGGAATAAAGGCCGACATTGACGGACACGGGAATCTGATCGCCGGTAAGATTTTGCTGCGATCCCTGCTGGAAGAAGACATCTTCCACGGAAGAGGCGTTGCGAATCGTGGCATACCCGGCGCCATTCGTCAGCAATAGCGGCCCGCGGCCGTCTTTATCGTTGAGCTCGACGTGCACCATCCGGTCGTTATCCTTATAAGGATAGGGATCGAGGAGTACCCCATAGACAACACTGAAGATGGCCGTGGTCGCGCCGATGCCCAGCATCAGAGAGAGAACGGCAGTCAACACGAAGCCTGGTGCTTTGCGGAATTGGCGGAAGGCGAAGCGTAGGTCCTGAAGAAAACTCCACATAACGAGTTAACCTCCGGCTTGGATGTTCTCTTAGACGTACGAGAAACGTCGCAGATAGTTTCATGAAAATTCGCGGCTTAGCGGCGCCCGGGTGTACTTACGCGCTATTTGCGGTTAGATTTTTGGCGAGTATTGGATTTTTTGGCGTCGTCTTCCGCAACGGGCTTTCGGTTTTTGTCAGCATTTGCATTCGTATTTCGAGCGGTATCTTCAGCGGCGTCCGTACTTTCCGGCTTTTTCTGGTCGGGGGGTGGATTTTCTGCCCGCTTTTCTGTAGCCGCCTTTTCTGTTGAGGGCTTTTCGGCCGATGGCTTTTCTTCTGAAGGCTTTTCCGGTTCTGCTTTTTTATCTTTGTTTTTGTCTTTCTCGGTGTCGCCAGCCGGTTTTGGAACCGGCGAAAGCAAATATTGCATCCGGGCTCGTGCCGCGCGCCATTTAACGCTGCTGGCATTTCCAGCACGGTCTAGATAAGGTGCCAGCTTTTCATCCGTGGCTATTCCCTGATCTTTCAAAAATTGCGTTAGCGCCAGGCTTTGCGTTTCGAACGTTTCGAGCAACGAAAATAGTTCGCCGAGGATTTCTTTGATCGGATCAGGATTGGTTTCCATATACTCGCCTATCCCACGACGAAGTTTTACCGCGTGCGCCGGTTGTCATGCGACAGTTAAACGCGCGTTAAAAATGACAGGATGCCGCGCCGCGTTTTTGCAGATATTTCTGGTGGTATTCTTCGGCGCGATAAAACGGGCCCGCTGCGGTAATTTCCGTGGCAATGGGCCGCTTGAATTTTCCGCTTGCCGCCATGGCAGCCATGGATTTTTTGGCGGCCGCTTCCTGCTCCGGTGAATGGAAAAAAATCGCGGTGCGGTATTGAGCGCCAAAGTCCGGGCCCTGCCGATTCACCTGCGTGGGATCGTGGGCCGTCCAGAACACATTGAGCAGCTCTTCGAAGGACACCTTAGCGGGATCAAAGGTCACTTGCACAACTTCCGCGTGCCCGGTTTCGTCGGTGCAGACATCTTTATATGTGGGATTGACGGTGTGGCCGTTTGAATAGCCCACCGCAGTATCAATTACGCCGGGAACCTGCCGAAACGTCTCTTCTACGCCCCAGAAGCATCCAGCACCAAAGGTTGCAATCTCGTTCATTTCACACTCCGCGGTTCAAAGATCGGAACTCACCCGATCATACTAACGCAGGTTTAGATGCGCCAGGGAGTGGTTCCGATTCAGCCCGGCAAATCGTGTTATTGCGCGGAAGTTATTGGCGCCGGCATAAAACGGCCGGCAGCAAATTTGATGCAACATCCGTAAGGCGAGACAATGAAGTTGAGGAACTCGAATGGATCTCGGTTTGAACGGCCGTGTGGCCATCGTAGCCGCCGCCAGCACCGGCTTGGGTTTCGCGGTTGCCAAAGAATTGTCCCTGGAAGGTGCCGACGTGGCCATTTGCGCCCGCAACGCCGCCAATCTTCAAACCGCCGCCGCGACTATCCAGCGCGCCAGCGGCCGCGAAGTATTCCAACAAGCCCTGGACGTAACTGACGCCAAAGCAGTCGCGGCTTTTGTTTCCGCGGCGGAAACTCGCTTTGGACGAATCGATATTTGCGTCACCAATTCCGGCGGTCCCCCGTCTAAGCTATTTGAGGACACCCGCAACGAAGAGTGGCAATCAGCCATAGACCAGCTTTTGATGAGCTGCGTCGCGTTTGCCAGAGAAACGTTGCCGCGGATGAAAAAAAACAAATGGGGCCGACTGATCACCATCACGTCTACCACCGTAAAACAACCCGTCGACGGACTGTTGCTTTCCAACTCGATTCGCGCGGCGGTTACGGGACTGGCGCGCACGTTGGCCAATGAATACGCGGCGCATGGCATCACCGTAAATAACGTGTGCCCCGGGTATACGCGCACAGAGCGCTTGAGCGACCTCGCCATCGCGATTTCAGAACGCACGGGCGCGAAGCCCGAAGAGGTATTTTCTAGATGGGAGCGGCAAATCCCGGCTGGACGCATTGGCACGCCGGAAGAATTCGCCGCGGTGGTTACGTTCCTCGCTTCCGAGCGTGCCAGCTACGTGAACGGCGTGTCCCTCGCGGTGGACGGCGGAATTGTCAGGAGCCTGCTATAGCTTCAATGCCTGCTGCCAAGCTTATTTTTGAACTTTCTCTGCTACCTGAAACGTTCGCCATTTGCCGCCTTGCTCCCGATGCCATTGTGCCGGAGTGGGCCACGCAAGGGCGATTCTTTTCGGTTACGCGCACCAGCGACGAACTCTCGGTGATTGCGGAGAATGCTTTGGTTCCTGAGAGATTGCGCACCAGTGTGCGTTGGCGCGTTATGAAAGTTCATGGCCCATTTGATTTTTCTGAAGTCGGGGTACTTGCTGCTATCGTCGCGCCGCTGGCCACCGCGGGTGTGAGCGTTTTCACGATATCGACGTTCGATACGGACTATCTCTTGGTGCAGTGCAGCCAGTTGCGTGATGCGCTAGGCGCGCTTCGCAATGCAGCGCACACCGTTCACGAAAGTGAAACTATTTCTTAGATTCATTGTCTTATTTGGAAAGGGCTAAATGATCAGGACGTTTATTAAAGCTCGAAAGCCAAAGTTTGGCCGCTGTCGGCCGCTCATCGCCATTGTTGTAATTATCTTCAGCACAATTCTCTCGGTGCGCGCCGATGAGCCCTACGCGCGCAATCGCACTTACGACTTGCAGCATTCCAAGATTATTTTGCGCTTCGACGTGGGCCAGAAAAAAGTAATCGGCGAGGTCATTCATACCCTGACCCCTCTTCGTGAAAACACCTCAAAGATTGAGTTCGATTCTGTCGGGCTGACCATCCAGAGCGTCACCGTAAACAAAGCTGCGGCAAAATTTGAGACCACCGCCAATAAATTAGTCATTCCCGTCTCTGCCGTAAAAGTAGGCGACAAATTCGAGATTGATATTCGTTACGAGGGAAAGCCTACCAAGGGTCTCTATTTTATTTTGCCAGACAAAGACTATCCCAATCGCCCCACACAAATCTGGTCGCAGGGCGAATCGGAAGATACGCGCTACTATCTGCCCACCTATGACTATCCGAATGACCGCTTGACGACCGAAACGGTCCTCACCGTTCCGGCTTCATGGTTGACCGTCAGCAATGGAAAATTGATCGGTGTCACCAACGCCGCCAACAACATGAAAACCTGGACGTGGCGTGAATCTGTTCCCAGCTCAACTTATCTGATCACCGTGGTGGCTGGAGAATTTGATGAAGTAAAAGATACTTTCCACAATTTGCCGGTAACTTACTACGCGCCTAAAGGCCGCGGCGATCGCCTTCCCATTAATTATTCGCGCACCCCGGCGATGATTGAGCTCTTCGATAAAAAATATGGCATGGATTATCCGTGGGAAAAGTACGCGCAAGTGATGGTGGACGATTTCGTCGCCGGTGGCATGGAAAATTCCAGCGCCACCACCAATACCAGCTCTTCGCTGGTGAACCCTAAACTGGCCGCTGAATACGCGACCGGCCAGGACGATTTGATCTCCCACGAGTTGACCCACCAGTGGTTCGGTGATTATGTGACCTGCAAAGATTGGGGAAATATCTGGCTGAATGAGGGCTTCGCAACCTTCGGAGAAATCCTCTGGACAGAAAACCATTTTCCCAAAGATCAAAGCGAATACCAGCGTTGGACGGACGCGCGCCATTGGTTTGCTTCTGCGAATCTGTATAGCAAACCCATGGTCCGTTACGATTTTGACGACTCCAGCGAATTCGACGGCAACGCCTACACCAAAGGCGGCTGGGTACTTTATATGTTGCGGCACCAGTTGGGCGAAGAGGCTTTCAATCGCGCCCTGAAACACTATCTGGAGGTAAACCGCGGCAAAAATGTGGTCACCGCTGATCTTGTGAAGGCTGTAGAGGAGTCCACAAACTCCGGCGTGGATCAATTCTTCAATCAGTGGGTGTACGGAGCCGGCGCGCCGAAATTCGATATCAGCTATGCGTACGACGACGCCAAGCATCAAGTGGCCCTCACCGTGAAACAAACGCAAAAAGTCGAAGGCCGTGTCGGACTTTTCCATGTTCCCGTTGATGTGGAAATTACCACCTCGACGGGCGCACACCTTTACCCCATCGTGGTGTCCAAGCAGACGGAGACATTTTCGTTGCCGGTCAGCTCTGAGCCGCTGATGGTCTTGTTTGATAAGGGCGGAAATATTCTGAAAAAGACGGAATTTCACAACGAGAAAAAAGAATGGCTGTATCAGCTTAAGAATGCCGCCGATTTTTCAGACCGCGCCGATGCTGCTGTGGCGTTGCGCTCGTTGAAGGAAGACGCGGCGCACTCCGATAATAAATCTGAGGCGACGAACGATGATGTGATCGCCGTGTTGGCCGACGCCGCGACTAACGATAAAGCCTGGGGAGTGCGCGCCGTGGCTGCCGAGAGTCTCGGCGAGCTTGGAGGTCCGGTCGCAGCCAAAAAATTAATCGACGCTTTGAATTCTGCAAAGGAACCATGGCTGCGGATGCGTATGGTAGGGGCGTTAGGGAATTTCAAAGATGATAGAGATGTTCTAGCGAAGCTGCAAAATGTGGCGGAGCAGGATACTTCCTATCGCGCGCGGGCCGCGGCGCTGCAAGCCTTTGCGAAATTAAAAGCTCCAAACGCATTCGCCATTCTAAATTCCGCGATCGCCGCGGATTCACCGGACGATTTTCTTCGTAACGCAGCGTTGCGCTCGCTTGGCCCTCTAGGTGACGAAAAAGCTGTGCCGGTGCTTCGCGAATGGGCCGCTCCCGGCAAACCGATGGAGACGCGAGAAGCGGCAATCTTCAGCCTGGCGCGCCTGCAAAAAGAGAACAAGGAAATCACCACTCAGATCGCGTCGTATTTGCCGGAGCAGCATTTCAGCATTCGAATGGCTGCGGTGGCCGCGTTGGGCGCCCGCGGAGATGCTTCGGCGATTCCTGCTCTCGAGCAATTGCTCAAGAGCAATGACCTGAGCATTGAAGTTGTTCCGATGGTCAAAGAGCAGATCGCGCGCTTGAAGCGGCCTGCCAAAGAAAAAAGGGATGGCCACGCCGCCGCTGGCTCCAGCAGCGACGATGACGATGACGAAGCCTCTGCTGACAGCAATTCCAACAGCAACGCGAACGCGGCCGTAGTCGCCGAGCGCCTTGATAAGCTTGAACACTTAATACAAGAAATGAACAACCGCTTGAAGACCATCGAAACACGGCTCCCGGCGGAAAAACATTAATCACAATTCTGCCGCTCAAGAGCTCTGCGCTTAAGAGTTGTAAGTTTAACTTTCCGTAGAGGAAGATTCTGTCTCGGGCCCGGCGATCAACACCCGCAAATCTCGTAAATTGTTTCCGGTCGGCCCGGTAATGATTGCGTCGTCCAACCGATTGAAAAATGTGTAAGCGTCGCTGTGCTGAAACGCGTCGCGAGCGTCGAGGCCAACAGCATGTGCCCGGCTTAATGTTTCTCCGTCCGCGACGGCGCCGGCAGCGGGACTGTTCCCATCAATACCATCTGTTCCCGCGCTAAGCACTGCGATGTTTTTGCCGGCGATTTTCTCCACACAACAAAGTGCGAACGCGGCATTTCTGCCGCCAATTCCCTTCCCCCGGATTGGCGAACTCACTTCGCCATCGGCGATCACCGCTACGCGCCGCGTAGGATTATTGCGATGCAATTCTTCAAGTTGCGCCAGCAGAAATTCCGCCGCCCGCTCGATAGGCCAGTCATCGGTGGCGTTGTCGCAACAGGTTATGCAGCCCGCGCCTTCAGACGCGCCATGCGCCGGGTGAAACAGATTATCGAGTCCCAGCAAGATCGAAAAATGTGCATTGTTAAATGCAGGGTCATCAGGTTTTGGCGTTTCAGGCACAGCCTCTCGCGCAACCCATCGATGAAACTCCTTCGGTAATTTATCCCGCAACTCATATTCGTCCAAAATTGTCTCCATGTCGGACCACGTGGTTGGGTCGGGCAAGGTAGGCCCGCTAGCCAGCGCCCATTCTTTTCCGGGGGGAACATCGCTTACCGCCAATGTAATTTTTGTGGCGCGATTCGCCGCAACGGCTAGCCGGCCGCCCTTCACCGCTGAAATATGTTTGCGCACGGTATTGATCGCCTCGATGGGAGCGCCGCAACCGATCAGTACACGATGAAATTGTTGCATGGCTGTTAAATTAAGAACCGGATCGAGTGGCAATTCAACAAGCGCCGAGCCTCCGCCCGATAAGAGAAAGAAAACCAGCGTCTCGGTGTCGCAAGCCGCTAACATTTCGAGGATTGCTTTCGCGGCATTCCAACTGTCTTCATTGGGGATTGGATGTCCGCCGATAAAATATTGAATCCCGGCGTGCGCATTTGCGGGACTAACCGGGGCCGAAGCAATGCCCGCGAATGAAAGATCGCGCGGCAAAGTGGCTCTGAGTCCATCCATCATCGCGTGCGCAGCCTTTCCGATAGCCACCACGCGTATTTTTTTAAACTGCGACAGATCAATGGCTGCCCCGCCGCAGCGCAGCAGCGATCCGTCACGCACCAACTCTCGTTGCATGGTCAGCGGGATGTCTATAGCTGCCAAAGTTTCGCGGAAGATACGGCGGGCGAGTTCCTTCAAATCCGCCATGGGGATTTACCGGCTCACTTAGTAGTCTTCAACACTTCAGGATTCAAAATATTTGGCGGCCGTTTGGCATCAAAAAAATCGCGCACGTTTGTTGCCGCGATGCACGCCATCTTGGTGCGTGTCTCCAATGAAGCGGACGCCAGGTGCGGAGCAAGCACAACATTCGGCCGTTTCAGCCCGGCATGAATAAACGGCTCTTTTTCGTAAACATCCAACGCCGCACCTGCAATCTTTTTGCTCTCGAGCGCGTGCACCAGCGCCGCTTCGTCGACTACCGAACCACGCGCCGTGTTGATGAAAAACGCCGTCGGCTTCATGCGCGCAAATTTCGCGCCGGTGAACAATCCTTGCGTTTCCGCCAACAGCGGCACGTGCACGCTGACGAAATCCGATTGCGCCAGCAACGTATCCAAATCGCGATATTCGGCGTTCAATTCTTTTTCGACATCTTCCGCCACGCGCGCGACATCCGTATATAGCACTTTCATCTTGAATCCGCTCGCTCTGCGCGCCATCGCGCGCCCGATGCGGCCGAAGCCAACGAGGCCCAGCGTTTTCCCCCACACATCGGCGCCAACCAGTTGATCCAGATCCCAGCCCGCCCACTTGCCGGACCGCGCGAGACTTTCACCTTCACCAAGACGCCGCGCGACCGCCATCATCAACGCCCATGCAAAATCCGCCGTAGTTTCATCAAGCACGCCGGGAGTATTCGTCGCGGCAACTCCGCGCTTGGTGCAAGCCGGCACATCAATATTGTCAAAGCCCACGGCCACATTAGCGACGATGCGAAGTTCAGGTGCGGCACGTAACAACCCGTCGTCGACGCGTTCTGTCAGTAGGCACACTAAACCCTGTTTGTCCCGCACGCGTACCAGCAGTTCCTCTCTTGAGATGCGCTGCGGCTCACGCCAATATTCCACCTGGCATTTTTCCTGTAAGATGCGTCGCGCCTCTTCGAACAGTGGTCTTGTGGCGAGAATTTTCGGCCGGGGCATCTGTCTTCCTCTGATGACTCGAAAAAGTACACTAGCACAGGTCCAGCGAAACCGAGTACCTGCGGTAGTTGCAAGCAAATCATGACGCCTGTGATTGCAACAACGACGCAAGCCTCTCTATAGTGGGATTGGAGATTATTCAACTTGCTGACAGAAGGCGCTGCTCCAAAACCTTTGCATCGCGACGTTATTCGCGGATTGCAAAACATTCTCGGCGCTTCCATGGTGCTTCACCGGCCGGAAGATTTGCTGCTCTATGAATATGACGCCTCGATAGAAAAGGGCCGGCCCGGCGCAGTCGTTTTTCCCGCCACTACTGAAGACGTGTCCCGCGTGGTGCGATTAGCAGCGCAACACGATATTCCTGTCATCGGGCGCGGCGCGGGCACGGGCCTTTCCGGAGGCGCACTGGCGCGCACCGGCGGAATCATGATTGTGTTTGCGCGCATGAATCGAATTCTCGAACTCGATTTGGAAAATCAGCGCGCGGTTGTCCAACCGGGCGTGGTCAATTACGAATTGACGCGCGCAGTCGAACATGCGGGACTTTATTTCGCGCCCGACCCATCCAGCTGGAAATCCTGCACGATTGGCGGAAACGTTGCGGAAAATGCCGGTGGGCCGCACACGCTCGCGTATGGAGTGACCACCAATCACGTCACCGCGCTGGAGTTCGTTCTGCCCAACGGCGAGATTTGCCGCGTAGGCAGTCGCCATGGTGATTCCGTCGGCTACGATCTCGCTGGTCTTTTCGTCGGCTCCGAAGGGACACTTGCGCTGGTCACGGAAATAACTGCCAAACTTTTGCGCAAACCCGAAAGCATAAAAACTTTGCTGGCGATTTTCGATCGCGTTGACGATGCTTCCGAGACTGTCGCGGAAATAACTGCTCGGGCGATTACTCCCGCCGCGTGCGAAATGCTCGATGGCTGGACGCTACGCGCAGTGGAAGATTTCATCCACGCTGGTTTTCCGCTGGATAGTGCTGCTGTGCTGTTGATCGAGCTTGAGGGCCTCGCCGAGGTAGTGGCCGCGCAGGTTGCGGCCGTCGAAGACGTATGCCGCGAGCATCATGCGCGCGAGGTGCGCGTGGCCCGTGGTGAGCACGAACGCGAACTGCTCTGGAAAGGGCGCAAGAATGCCTTCGGCGCGCTCGGCCGAATCGCCCCCAGTAATTACGTGCTCGACGGGGTCATACCCAGATCAAAAATTCCTCAAGCCTTACGGTACATCCAGGAAATCGGCGAGCGATATAATTTCAAGATCGGCAATATTTTTCACGCCGGAGACGGAAATTTGCATCCCATCGTTTTGTTTGATCCCCGCGATGCGAGCCAATATCAGCGGGCCATTGAGGCTTCCGCGGAGATTATTCGTTATTGCGTGGAAATTGGCGGCGCGCTAACTGGCGAGCACGGCGTGGGCATGGAAAAAAGCGAATTAATGCCGCTGCTTTTTTCCGACGACGATTTTGACTTGATGCGCCGAACTCATGACGCGTTCAATCCAAACTCCGCGCTGAATCCTGGGAAAATGTTTCCGTTGAATAAAGGTTGCGGCGAAATTACGCCCAGAGCGCAGGCGGCCGTTCGCGCCGTTCCGCTATGAACACCACGGCAATAAACGTTGCCGCGCGACTCGAGACGGTTGTCGGCGCTGCCCGCGTGAACGCCACCTCAGAATCCTGCGCAAAGTTTGCCATCGATGGCGTAGTTCCCTCGGCCGTCGCCAGGCCTGCCTCCTCCGCGGAAGTAGTGGAGATCGTACGTTTCGCAAAGAGCGAGAAACTGGCGCTCATCCCCTGTGGCCATCGCACAAAATTGGCCATCGGAATGCTCCCTTCGCGTTACGACATCGCGCTCGACATGACCGCATTGAATCAAATTGCGTATTACGATCCAGCCGACCTCACTCTGAGCGTCGACGCCGGAATGAATTTGGCGGAATTGGCCGAAGCGCTTGCCCAGCAAAAACAATTCCTTCCTCTCGCTGTTCCCTTTTTTGAAGAGTGCACCGTTGGCGGAACGATCGCCTCAAATATTGGCTCTTCTCTGCGCCCCGGCTATGGTTCGGCGCGAGATTTCTTGCTTGGCGCTGAATTTGTCAACGGCGCCGCCACTTTTACGAAAAGCGGCGGTCGCGTAGTGAAAAACGTCACCGGCTACGATCTGCATAAATTGCTGATCGGCTCGCTTGGAACTCTTGGAGCCATCACGCGTCTCAATTTTCGGACATTTCCGTTGCCCGAAGGTTACGGCCATCTGGTGAGCACTTTTTCGTCGGTCGATTCCATCGTGCGCTTCCAGGCCATGGTTTCCAAGTCGCCGCTGGCGCCCAGCTCTTTCGACATTCTTGGACCCGAGGCCGCGCAGACCGTCGCGGAATTCAAAGACGATCGTGATTCACCATTGCCTTCCTGGTTCACGCGTGGAGAGTGGCATGTGTGCGTCGGATTTGAAGGCACGGAAACAATTCTTCGCCGATATTCTTCCGAACTGGTGCAATACGCGCAACAATGCGGCGCAAGCAATTACCATTTGCTGGAGAAATCCGATAATAAATCTCTCGGTGGCGCATTGCGGGAACTGCATAACTTGTTGGCTCGCTCCGGCCCGGCTGCAACCATTTTCAGGATCAATATTCTTCCTACCTTTCCGCCCGACGTCACAAATCTACGCACCCTCGCGCAGCGTTTCTCTCTTCCCTGCTGTGTCTTCGCGAATTCATCCGGCCCGTTATATTTCGCCCTTCAGCCCAATGATCTCGACGCTAAAACGATCGCCGCTCTGGCACAGATCGCTTCAAGCGTATTCGAATACGCGGCATCGAAGGACGGCCAGGCGTCCATTCTTTTCTGCCCTAGGGAGTTGAAAGAGCAGGTGAACGTTTGGGGCGATCCCAGAAGCGACGCGCACCTTATGCGCCGTGTCAAGAACGCTTTCGATCCCCAAAATATTTTTGCGCCAGGGCGATTCGTAACAGCCATTTAATTCTGCGATCTTCTCGACGAGACCCAACGCAAGAATATTTCCGCAGGCCTGGGTAAATACAACCTACAAAGAACGCCCGGTCGACATTGCCGGCAACGAAGACCCTCCAGAGCTCACCGGCGGATTCTGCGGACTTTGCACAATCCCATCCAGCCCCAAAACATTAATCAATCGCGCGTTCGCAGGTACAATGTACTTCGTATTCTGCGCCAGCGTATTGTTAAGCACGTCCAGCCTTCTCATAATTTCCGCGCGCTCCTTGAAAAATGTTTCCGCGGCATTAGAAACCAGCTTGATGGCTTCCGCCTCGGCATTCGCGCGGGTAATACGCGCCTGAGCATCGCCCTCCGCTTTCAGAATTTCAGATTGCTTGGTGCCTTCCGCTTGCAAAATTTGACTCTGCTTCACTCCTTCCGCATCCAAAATAGCCGCGCGCTTGTCGCGTTCGGCCTTCATCTGCCGGGACATCGCATCAGTGATGTCGCGAGGGGGATCGATCTTCTGCACTTCGACGCGCGTCACCTTGACCCCCCAGCCATTTGTCGCTTCATCCAGTACTTCACGAAGATTGGTGTTGATCATGTCCCGCGCCACCAGCGTTTCATCCAGCGTGCGGTCCCCAATCAAATTGCGAAGATTCGTCTGCGCTAAGGTCGTGCAAGCGTAGCCAAAATCCTGCACTTCGAATTGCGATTTGGCGGGGTCGACAACTTTGTAATAAACCACCGCGTCTACTTCCACGGTCACATTGTCTTTAGTTATCAATTTTTGCGGCGGCACACTAATCACCTGCTCGCGCATGTCCACGCATACGATGTCATCGACGAAAGGCATGATGAAGGTGAGCCCGGACGGGGCCATGCCATGATATTTTCCCAGGCGAATAATCAATCCTTTCTCATATTGCCTGACGGTGCGTGCGCCTTTCGCAAGCGCGACCAAGCCAAAAATCAGGAACACCAGAAGAAATGCCGCAAATAAAGTTCCGCTCATCGTTGCATCCATTACCTACCTCACTTTCAGAGTTACGCCCTCCACTGCTTCCACGCTCACCGTCGCGCCGGGTTCGCGCACGCCATCATCAGTAGCCAATAATTCCGCCCGCCAGATTTCGTCGCCCAACTTCACCATTCCGGCGCTCCGGCTGGCGATTTTTTTCGTCACCACGCCGGTCTTTCCAATCACCGCGTCCGCATTCGTCAGCTGATTTTTAACCGTGAGCTTCGCTTTCAACCAACTTCGAAACACTGCGAGATAAACCAGCGACAATCCCCCGCCGGCCAAAAGTCCCGCGATCGGTGAGCGCAAGATCAAGCCGATCACGCCACCAATCGTGAGAGATGCTCCCACCAGCGCTAAATCCAGGCCGGTAGCCGCGCCGAGCGCCAACTCGATGGTCACGCACACCAGGCCCCCGATAATGAGAATCCAGTTGACCCAATTTCCCACAATGTCTCCTGAGGAATACGGGCAAATTCTAGGCGGGACAGTATCACTCACTCGCGAACCATTCAATGCCTTCGCACCGCCGTTCCTGTTTTGACTGCGCTACTCGTCAAGGCGGGCTTATCATAGATAAATTATCGAAACTTCATGGCACCCAGTCCTATTCCTGGCTTAATTCCCGTCTACGAAGATTATGCTCGATGTATTCATTGCGGACTTTGTCTGAATGCCTGCCCCACGTACCGGCTTTGGAATCTGGAAGCCGATTCGCCGCGAGGGCGTATCCATCAAATGATTCACGTGGAGGAAAGCGACGTTCCCGTCACCGATTCGTTTGTCGATCACATCGATAAATGTCTGGATTGTCGCGCGTGCGAAACAGCGTGTCCCTCGGGAGTCGAATACGGAAAACTCGTGGAATACGCGCGTGCGCGCATCGAGCGCGATTATCAGCGTCCGCTGCTCTCGCGGATTGCTCGCGAGTTGGTCTATCGCCGTTTGCTGCCTCATCCAAAGCGCATCGCAGGCGTCGCGCGCTTGCTTCGTTTCTATCAGCGCTCCGGACTGCAATCAACGGCCCGCTCCACCGGCATTTTGAGACTTCTTGGCGTGGACAAACGCGAACGGCTGCTCCCGCGTGTTGATGGTAATTTCTTCTACGATCGTCTGGGCAAAACATTTCCGGCCATCGGCGAACGCCGCGCACGAGTTGCGTTTTTTACCGGCTGCGTAGCCAACGTAACTTTTGCCGACCTGAACGCCGCAACGATTCGGGTGTTAACCGCCAATGGTTGTGAGGTCGTTATCCCCGATGGCCAGTTATGTTGCGGAGCGCTCGCAGCGCATGCCGGTATCCGCGATGTAGCTCGCGAACTGGCGCGTAAAAATCTCCGCGCATTTTTGTTGAATGATGTAGACGCTATCGTGACCAATGCAGCGGGCTGTGGTTCCACACTGAAGGAATACGATCGTGTATTTACTCCAGACGAAGCTGAATACGTCCAAGCTGCGGCGTTCGCAAAGAAAACGCGCGACGTCACGGAGTTTCTTGCGGCTCTGGGGTTGTCAGCGCCACTCAAAGCGCTGCCGCTGCGCGTCACCTATCAGGACTCCTGCCATTTGCTTCACGGACAAAAAGTTCGCGAAGCTCCACGAAAATTGTTGCGCGCCATCCCCGGGCTCGATCTGGTGGAATTGCTGTACTCCGATCTTTGCTGCGGCTCCGCCGGCGTCTACAACGTCACGCAAACGGAAGCTTCTCTCGACTTGCTCGCGGAAAAAATGCGTCACGCTTCGGCTACTCGAGCGCAGGTGATCGCCACTTCAAATCCTGGCTGCCTGCTGCAGATGCGGGCAGGCGCGGAAATGCACCACACGAATCAGCAGGTCTTGCACGTAATTGAATTGCTGGACCAGGCAATCATGCCCTGAAATTCGCGTCTAAACATTGTCTAAACATTGATGAAGACAGCTCTTTCTTCAAAGTTATCGACGCAATGAACCCAGTCCCTCGCGTGTCAGGGTCCCGTCCTAATGCCCCACCGCAGCCGCCGTCATCCCATCATTAAAATTCTTGAAAAACGCTTCGTACTGTCCGCTAGCCTCCGCGAAGCGCAGCGGCTTCACCCGCTCCACACAAATCTCCGTACTGTTTGGCGAGTTCTCGAGGATACTCATGGTTTCAGAAATGAAGTCCGCAAGCGGCATGGCGTTCGGATCGCTTGCCTGTCTCGCTCCTAGCAATTCCGTCTGCACATACGGCGGGATGAGCTCGAGAACCTCCGCCGCTGTGTCTTTAAGTTGGTAGCGCAACGATTGCGTATAGGAGTGGATTGCCGCCTTCGTAGCGCAATACGCCGGGGTCGTCGCCAACGGCACAAACGCCAAGCCAGACGAAACGGTCATGATCACCGGGTTTTGCTGTTTCAGAAGAAACGGCAGTAGCACGGCGTTCAGGCGGATTGGCCCAAGCAAATTCGTTGCCACTATCGCCTCCGCATCAGCAACCGCGCCCTCTTTTAAGTTCTCGAGGTTCATAATCCCGGCATTATGAATAACGATGTTCAGAGCCGGGTAGTCCCTCTTCAGTTTTTCTCCGAAAGTGCTGATCGCTTCACTGTTTCCTATGTCTAGAACCGCAGCTTTCATCCCTGGATTCGCCGCGACGGTTTCATCCAGCAGCTTCTTGCGGCGGCCTGCAATGACGACTTGATTGCCTTTCACTTGGAAAGCCTCTGCGAGGCCACGGCCGATGCCAGAGCCTCCGCCCGTGATCAGCATTGTGTTGCCAGTTAGTTTCATGATGTTTTCTCCTTCACTCGCATACTAAAGCTAGACACGAGCCAATGGGAAGTAGGCACTTCGTGAGTTCCCGCACGATTTTTCAGCAGCCCGCTGCCAATCTGGCGTCGACTCCTCTAGTTACCTTGCGCGGGCGCGATACAGGAAACCCAAACCTGCGCGAACCCGTCTAACACCCTGCGAGCACTCAACTTACCTTTTCTTCATGGACCACCGTCAATACCGGTCACAAGACCGGGGAACTTTTTGGCCCTTGCCTGGGAAATGCTAGATGAAACGCATAATGCCTGATCAGACCCGATGAAAATTCGACAGAACGATCAGGACGAAGAGCTCCTCAAACGCTCCTCCAGGGGCGACGAAGAAGCATTCACGAATTTGTATCGCAGGCAT
>Ga0209625_1000053_pt1 | contig 23861 bp, 19 predicted proteins | sample JacPin_JW_Ref_M2_FD_187960 | JGI IMG/M metagenome (GOLD analysis project Ga0209625, IMG submission 187960) | Forest soil microbial communities from Algoma, Ontario, Canada - Jack Pine, Ontario site 1_JW_Ref_M2 (SPAdes) (version 2) | ecosystem: Environmental > Terrestrial > Soil > Boreal...
CGCGTTCGGAATCAGCCAGGCGAATCAGCGCATTGGCAATTGCTTCGGTGTTCTTAGTACTGTTTTCGCCGTGTTGCCGATATGCGGAGATACTCGGGCTCTCGATTAGGATGCTCTGCCCGCGAGTCCCTACCTTCAGTAATAAGGTGTTATCGTCGCAATACCAGGTTTCGGGCGTGCTGTTGCGAAGCCCTCCTACCGCGTCGAACTCGGACTTGCGCACCACGATACCCATGGTCCCCACAGGCCGTGTCTTTGAGAGATAATCCGGATATTTAATAACCCGGATCGTACGATTCGTGGGCGCCTCTGGGGGCTTTTCCTCGCCTTCCTGAAAACGCTCCATGCTCCCCATAAGCAACGTCGGCATGCCAAAACTCGAGATGACCTTGTCGAGAGTCTCCAGCGCAAACGGAAATAAATAGTCGTCGCTATCGAAAAACACTAGATATTCCCCTTGGGCCAGCACCGCTGCTTTATTTCGCGCTACCTCTGGTCCTTGGTTGGATTGCTGCAGAAACTTTATGCGTGTCCCGTACGAGGCCAGGACCGCGGCAGACAAGTCCGTGGACCCGTCATCGATCGCAAATAGCTCATAATCCTTGAACGTCTGCGCAAGCACCGAGTCGATGGCTTGGCCGACATAGTTCTGATGGTTATGAACCGGCATCAGAATACTGAATCGCATGTTCATGCCCCCCTGGGGCTGCCGCCCCAATTTGCTTCCGCTTGTCTTGGCATGTTCCCGTGAAGTCTATCCCGATGCGCTCGTAACAGGGGGACGTCGCTTTGTTTCAAGTAACCGACGAAAAGACTCAGTCACCGTCAACTACGAATCCTGCCGAACCAAAATCGGGACTAGCATACTTGATTGCGCCGTGAAGACGCAATCCTCGCGCTCACCCTCCTGATAGTAAATAGGTTGAAGCGTGTAGATTCTGGGTTGTAGTACAACTTGAGCTATCAGATCACCTGCTCTTGTCGGCGTGCCGACATTTCAAGTCACATCCTAACTGCAAGCCTTTCGCGCCATCTTCCGGCGATGTTATCCACCAGCCGCTTTGGCCTTTTTCTTTCCGCGAGCGTTTCCCTCAATCACCGCCTGTGCTGCTGCCAATCGCGCAATGGGCACACGAAATGGCGAGGCGCTCACATAATCCATCCCCAGTTCGTGGCAGAACTTCACGCTTTCTGAATCTCCTCCATGCTCACCGCAGATTCCCACCTTCAATTTGGGCCGCGTCTCGCGTCCGCGCTCCGTACCCCAGCGCATCAGCATTCCTACTCCTTTGATGTCCAATGTTTGAAATGGGTCTGCTGTGAATATGCCGGCCTTTTTTTCGTCCACGTAGTCGGGCAGGAATCGCCCAGCGTCGTCGCGTGACAGGCCCATAGTGGTCTGCGTCAGGTCGTTCGTACCGAATGAGAAGAACTCTGCAACTTCGGCGATCTCATTCGCCAGTATCGCCGCCCTCGGCAACTCAATCATGGTGCCCACTAAATACGGTAACTTAACCCCAGCCTTCTTGATCAGCTCATCCGCAACTCTACGGGTGGCCTGCTCAAGAATTTGCAGCTCCTTCTTGTCCAAAACCAGCGGATGCATTATCTCAGGTAACACTTTAACTCTGCCCCGTTGGCATTCAATGGCCGCCTCGATGATTGCCCGCACCTGCATCTCGAGAATCTCTGGATAGGTGATGGACAATCTGCAACCGCGATGGCCTAGCATGGGATTCGCTTCGTGCAGTTGCTCCACTCGACGCGCCACTACTTCCACGTCCAGCCCCAACTCTCTGGCCAACTCCTCTTGCTTGGCTCGTTCGTGTGGCACGAATTCGTGCAGCGGCGGATCGATCAACCGAATGGTCACCGGGAATCCATCCATCGCTTGAAATATCCCCACGAAGTCGCGCCGCTGAAATGGCAACAGCCGATCCAGCGCCTTCACGCGTGCTTCGCGCGTCTCGGCCAGGATCATTTCCTGGATCGCTCGTTGCCGCTCGTGGCTCTTTTCGGGATGCTCAAAATCGGTGAAGAACATGTGCTCCGTGCGGCAAAGACCAATTCCTTCAGCGCCAAACTCCCTGGCCTTGCGCGCATCCTGCGGCGTGTCCGCATTGGTGCGCACGCCCAGCCGTCGTACTTCATCGCTCCATTTCATCAGCGTGGCGTACGCCTGTGGTAGCTTCGGCGATACCAGCGGCATTTCGCCCGAATACACCACGCCCTGGCTGCCATCGAGCGTGATCCAGTCCCCTTCTTTTACGGTCTTCCCCGCCGCCACCATCGAAGACGATTTGTAGTCGATCTGCAATTTCTCCGCGCCCACGATGCAGCACTTGCCCCAACCGCGCGCGACCACCGCCGCGTGACTTGTTTTTCCGCCTGTCGCGGTCAGAATTCCTTGCGCCACAGCCATGCCGCCCACATCTTCTGGACTGGTTTCCCGGCGCACTAGAATTACCTTTTCGGCCCGCTCTGCCCACTCCTCGGCCTTCTGCGCCGAGAACACTACTTTTCCCACCGCCGCGCCCGGCACCGCGTCAATCCCGTGAGCCAGGATGCGCGCCTCCAGCGATTTCTTGTCCACCTTCACGTCAATCACCGGATAGAACAGCCGCTCGATATCTTCCGACTTGATCCGGGTAATCGCTTCATCCTTGCTGATTAATTTTTCAGTGGCCATGTCCACCGCGATGCGAAACGCCGCCGCGGGCGTGCGCTTCCCCGTGCGCGTCTGCAACATATATAAGGTCCCGTCTTCAACGGTGAATTCCATATCCTGCATATCGCGGTAGTGATTCTCAAGTTTTACTCGAACTTTATCGAGTTGTGCGTACACCTTCGGCATCGCCGAAGCCATTTCGCGCAACGGTGTTGGCGTGCGAATTCCCGCCACCACATCCTCACCCTGAGCATTCACCAGATAATCGCCATAGAAAACTTTTTCGCCGGAACTTGGGTCGCGTGTGAAGCACACCCCCGTTCCCGAAGTATCACCAGTGTTCCCGAACACCATCTGCACCACGTTTACTGCCGTGCCCATCACTCCGGTAATTTTTTCGACACGCCGGTACGTCACCGCTTTCTCCGCCATCCACGAACCAAACACCGCGCCGATTGCTCCCCACAATTGATCCATCGGATCGTCCGGGAAATTCTTACCCGTCTTTTCCTTGAACAACGCCTTGTACTCGCGCACCAATTCCTTCCACCCGCTGGCAGGGACGGCGGTGTCTTCACGTACGCCCAATCTGTCTTTCAGCGCGCGCAGCCGGTGCTCCAGATCCTCCTTGGACATCTCCATCACTACGGTGGAATACATCTGCACGAAGCGGCGATACGCATCGTAGGCAAATCGCTCATTCTTCGTCGCGACCGCCAGTCCCGCGACGCTGCGGTCGTTCAATCCCAGATTCAATATCGTCTCCATCATCCCCGGCATGGATCGCGCGGAGCCCGAGCGCACACTCACCAGCAGCGGTGCTTTAGGGTCACCAAGCTTCTTCTTGGTGACTTTTTCCAGTTGTGCCACCTGCTGCGCCACTTCCTTCTTCAATTCCGGCGGGTACTTCTTCCCGTTCTTATAGTAGTAGTCGCAAGCTTCCGTCGATATCGTGAAGCCCGCCGGCACCGGCAGCCCGATCTTGGTCATCTCTGCCAAGCCGGCGCCCTTCCCGCCCAACAAATCGCGCCATTCGCCGTTCCCATCCGCTTTACCTGCTCCAAAGAAATACACCCATTTTTTCACTGTGACCCTCGATGTAGGATTTATTCTTTCCAAAACTCTGCTTCAAAACTCAGCAGCAAAAACCTCGCAGTAAGAACACTCATTCGAATCAGCGTCACGCATTCGAATCCTCATCACTCATTCGAATCGCCAGCGTCGGTTCGAATGCGCTTAATGCTTCCTCAAGCGTTACTTTCATTGTCGGCGAACCGACATTTCATTTGATCACCGTGGTTGGCCGCTTCCAGTTCGAGCGCGCAACCACCGCTTGATATCCGGTGCTGCCAGTTTCTCGAACCATCGCCTCTGCGAAAATCCTAAACCATCAGTTACGATGTCGGCGCGTCGACTGCGGTTTCTATACCGGCACCGATTTACCAAAATGTGCGACCGCAACCCGCGTATCACATTCAATACTTCAGGCCCGTAACCGATCGGTATCACAAAAACACATTCAACCATCACTTCAATTATCGACGCGGCGCCATTCGTTCTAAGCAGCCGCACATGTCAGAAAAATATTCCGACCTCAACCAGCACCTTATATTTAACCGACCACTCTTCGTACAAAAACAATCCGAAACCAACACTTGAAGTGTCGGCACGCCGACATTTACGTTGAAATTCATCTCCCTCTGACATCTCAACTTTTACTTCAACCATGATGACGCCAAAATCTGTCAAATTCATTTTCCATTTCTTCATCTCCGAGCCGTGACATCGATCACTTAAAGCGTTACTTCGCCCAGTTCCCCGATGGCCCCGAAACTCCCAGGATCACCTCCATGGGTGTCCCGGGTTCGCAGTGCGTTATGAACCAGTGCTCTGAGGTCTCCGGAATTTACTTGAACATTGCTGCAGATATCTCAAGCGTTACTTTGCATACTGCGCTACGCATAATATCTTTCAGCTTGTCCTTCGCCGGCACCTAAACCGTCACCTCAGATGTCGGCGTGCCGACATTTTGGGAACAGCTGATATTCTCATCTGCCCTGTCAAACATCTCACATGGACCCTTGCTTGCCCCAGAGGGCAAATCACCGATCTATACTTTTACTTTCGATGTCGGCGCGTCGACATTCTATTAGATTTTCGGACCCGCTCTTTTCGATCTCGTAGCTCATGCAATGCTTCAGTACTTTAGTCGCGCCATGGTCGACCTATACTCTTACTTTCGATGTCGGCATGTCGACAATTCGATGTTCGAGAATTGCCTCATATGTGGGCACGCCGACGGTTTTCATAAAGGAATCCTTTAACGACGTTCCTCTGCGCCGATTTCTGAAAAATCCGCCACCGTCGTAAACTCCTTCAACAGCTCCGAAAGTAGTGTCAGCCGATTCGTGCGTATGCGTTCATCGTCGACCATGACCATGACCTCTTCGAAGAACTTGTCCACCGCCTTCCGTAGTCCAGCGATAATCTCCAGCGCTTCTTGATACCGCCCGCCGCGCTTGGCTGTCCGTACGCGTGCCGCCGCATCTCGCATCGCAGCATAAAGTTCGCGTTCCGCGTCATGATCGAACAACTCCACCTGCACACGCCGCCCGTCCGCCTTGCCCAGCTCCGCTTTTTCCAGAATCTTACGCACGCGCTTGAAGGACACCGCCAGCGGCTCAAAATTCTTGGACTTGCGGATTGACTTTAACGCCATGAGCCGCTTTTGTGCGTCCACCAGGTCTTCCGCGCCCGCGCGAAACACCGCATTTACTTCGTCATAAGCGAATCCGTCGCGGTCGCGCAATATGAATCTCGCGCGCTCGAGTATGAACTCCAACACTTGCGATTCCTGTTCCGTGGTCATTCCCTTCTTCGGCTTATGCACCAGCAACGCCTTGGCTGCGGCCCCCACTGCCAACGACAACGAAACCGGCAGCTTCTTCTCCATGATAATTTTAACGATTCCCAGCGCCGCTCTTCGCAACGCATAGGGATCGCTCGACCCCGTCGGCACCACGCCAACAGTAAAGCACCCCGCGATGGAATCCAGCTTGTCTGCCAGCGCTACAGCGCATCCCGTCACATTTCGCGGGATGGGATCCGTAAGTCCCACCGGCCGGTAGTGATCGTAAATCGCGTCGGCCACTTCATCCGGCTCGCCTTGCGCGAGCGAGTAGAGCCCGCCAACAATCCCTTGCAACTCCGGAAACTCGCGCACCATCTCGGTAGCCAAGTCGCACTTCGCCAATTCGGCCGCGCGGTCCGCTTCCGCCACGTGCGCCTCGATCATCCCGCTGCTGTACCATTGCTCTGTGAGCCACCGTGCGATGGAGCGTACCCGTTCCACTTTGTCGAGATAGCTTCCTAGCCGCGACTCGTAGGTCACGCGCTCCAGCTTCGCCAAATTATCGACCAAGGGATGCTTCTGGTCGGCAGCCCAGAAAAATTGCGCATCGGCAAACCGCGCGCGAAGCACCCGTTCGTGCCCGGCGCCCACCAGCCCACGAGAATCCCTCGCAAGATTAATGACCGCCAAAAAGTTGGGAGCTAATTCTCCGCGACTATTTTCCACAGCGAAGTATTTCTGATGGTCGCGCATCACCGTCACGAGAATCTCGTCGGGCAGATTCAAAAACTCGCTGTCGAATTCGCCTTCAATTACGGTCGGGTACTCGTTCAAGTAACACACGAGGTTTTCGAGAGCCGCGTCTTCGTGGACTTGAAAGCCGTTCTTGCGCGCGAGTTGCGCCAATTCCCTTTCAATCTTTTCGCGCCGCGCCTGCGGCCGTACGATTACTCCATTAGCGCCAAGCTTCTTCTCGTACTCCTCGAAATTCCGTACTGTCAGTTCACCTTTCCCAATGAAGCGATGCCCGAATGTTTTGTCGCCCGACGAAACCCCGCCATAGGAAAACTTCAGCGGGCGCCCATCCAGCACCGCAAGCAACCAGCGAATGGGCCGAATAAATCGCGCGCCATCGATCCCCGTCCAGGTCATCGAGCGCGGCCACGTTAAATCATGAATCGCGCGCGGCAAAATATCGCACAGAATTTCTTCGGCAGTCCGGCCACGTCGCACCTGGCGGGCTGCCAGATATTCGCCTTTGGGCGTTTGTATGCTATGCAAGTCCTCGACACGCACGCCCTGCTTTTCCGCGAAGCTCAACGCCGCCCGGGTGGGCGCGCCAGCCTTATCAAAGGCTACCGATTTCGGTGGTCCGGTTACGTCGCTGGTGACATCCTCTTGTTTTGCTATGAGTCCGCAGACCCACGCCGATAGCCGCCGTGGTCCACTGAATGTCTCGACCGTCACGCCCTCCATCAAATTCTCCGCCGTCAACAGTTTTATGATGTTGGTGTGGAGCTCCTCTGTTGCGCGTGGCAACATGCCGGCTGGAATTTCCTCGCACCCAATCTCAAACACGAGTTCGAGTTTCTTCTCAGCTTTCGATTCGGACCTCTTTCCGGACTTCTTTGCACCGTTGTTGCCGGCAGGAGTCATGCCCGCAACTCCCGTCGCTTGGCAGGTCCACCGATTTGCTCCAGGTAGGCCGCAGCAGTTTTGCACGCCGCTCCGCGCACTCTGGCCATCAACGCGGCGCGCTCCGTCGTCGAGATTACGCCGCGAGCATCCAACAAATTAAAAAGGTGCGAGCATTTCAGACAATGGTCGTAAGCGGCAAGCACCGGATATTTTGTGCGCGTCTCGCCTTTTGATGCCGCGAAACCTTCAAGTAACTCTTTAGCTTGCTTTTCATGCAGATCAAACTCAGCGCGAATGGCCACCGCATCGCTTTTATCGAAGCTGTACACCGAGAACTGCTGCTCTTCCGCCAGGCGAATTTGCCCATAAGTCTTATCTGCCGACCACCGCAAGTCATACACGCTGTCGACATCCTGCAAAAAAACGCAGATGCGCTCCAATCCATAAGTCAGTTCCACCGAAATAGGATCGAGATCAATGCCGCCGCTCTGCTGGAAATAAGTGAACTGCGTAATCTCTAGCCCATCGAGCAGCACCTGCCAACCAATTCCCCATGCGCCCAACGTGGGCGATTCCCAGTTATCTTCCTCAAATCGAATGTCGTGAACGCGTAAATCGATGCCCAGCGCTTCGAGACTCTTCAAATAAATATCTTGAATATCGGCTGGTGAAGGTTTCAGGACCACCTGGAATTGCGAATGCTTATACAGACGATTAGGATTTTCGCCGTAACGTCCATCAGCCGGCCTTCGGCTGGGCTGGACGAACGCGACGCGGTAAGGCTGCGGTCCCAAAACGCGCAGAAACGTTTCCGGATGCATCGTGCCCGCGCCAACTTCCACATCGTAAGGCTGCTGCAGCACGCAATTCTGATCCGCCCAGAATTGCAAGAGGCGCAAAATCAAATCCTGAAAATTCAGACCGACATTTTTTTTCTCAAGTTTTACTTTAATTTTCAAATTTTCTCCAAAAGCTCTCTGGTCGACAATTTTCTTTCGGTGTGATGTTCGATCCATCCGAGAGAGGCTTCGCGCAATTCTCTCATGGCCGGCTTCATGGACTCGGCCAATGCAATCCGGTCTAACCGCTCTCCTGTAAAACGCTCCGCGAGCTCGCGCGCCGCCGGATGCATTGCCGACATCCCCGAACGTCGACATTTTTCGCACAGCAGCCCTGGTTCCCAGCTCGCAAAATGCGCGGCCCGCGCACCAAAAACCGTGCCGCAATTGGCACAGCGATCAAACCGCGGCAGCCAGCCACCGAGGCGCACCGTCCAAAACGCAAAATAGCTCAGCGGTAATGACCACTCTCCGGTTCGCTCGATCTCCTGCGCGGTAAGCAGTATTAAACGAAACATGGGCTCGGATACTTCGCGCTCCGGCAGCGCGATTTCCGCCACTTCACTTACCACCGCCATCCCGGTGCTTAGGAAATAATCGCTTTGCGACTTGTTGAACGACTCGAGCGGTTCACATTGCTGAATGCGCACCAGATCGCGCGTTTCCTTTTCGGTATACCAAACCTGTACATGCGACAGCAGTTGCAGCGTCGAGCCGTAGCGGTTCTTGATGCGCCGCGCGCCGCCCGCAACTCCACGCATTCTGCCGGTGGCGCGTCCGAGAAAGCTAACCAGCCGGTCGGCCTCGCCTAGCGGAAATGTTTTTAAAATAATGGCTTCCGTTTCCCGGGCGGGCATGAAATTGTCGGCGCGCCGCCATCTTCAAAAAAGGGCCTTCCACAGGCCGGAACTTTGCAGGCACGCGAACATGTTTAATTATCACACCCGCAAGGCGCGCGCAATGTTTGCCGCGTGGAAAAGCTGAATTGCCGGGTAAATTCGCGTTCTTCAAAAATAGAAAAACATTTTTCGCTTCTTATCCGCAAACCCATCGGACGTCCACGGCATTCACGAATATTCGCGAGGCTTTATCTTTTTCTTCGTTTTGGTTACTCTGACCGCGGCTCTTCGTGTTCATCCCACTCAAAGATCTTAATCCGCACCGGCGGTTTCCTATCGTCAATGTTCTGCTAATCTGCGTGAACGTCGCCGTTTTTTTTAAGGAAATCTCGCTTCCTCCGCACTTAGCCAAAGCTTTCCTGATGGCCAATGCCACCATTCCCGCGCGCTTCCCCGCTTTTCTTGCCGGAAATATCGATTTCGTCGGCGCGTTTCTCCCGCTGGTAACCAGCATGTTTCTACACTCCGGTATCGCCCACATTGCCGGGAACATGCTTTTTCTTTGGATTTTTGGCGACAATGTGGAGGATTTCTTCGGCCACATACCGTATCTATTCTTCTATTTAGTCTGCGGGATCGGTTCAGGGCTTCTCCACGTGCTCTTCAATTTTAATTCCTGGCTGCCGGCTCTGGGTGCCAGCGGTGCGATCTCCGGAGTGATGGGTGCGTATTTGATTCTTTACCCCAGCTCGCGCATTCTAACGCTGGTGTTTATTTTTCTGGTCCCGATTCCCGCCTTTTTTATTCTGATCTACTGGTTCTTTCTGCAATTTATCGCCGGCGTCACGTCCCTTGGCGCCGTGGCTCAAGGCGGAGTGGCATGGTGGGCGCACATCGGCGGTTTTCTAATTGGGATGTCGCTCACATGGATCGTTAAATCGAGAGCTAAGGTTCAACTTTACTAATCGCGCGAACGCTTGGTGAGCATTCAAGTGCGACTTTGATTGTCGGCACGCCGACTATTTATTCGGGAGTGTCGCGCTTCCAACATTAAAGTGCCACTTGCGTTGTCGGCGTGTCGACAACTGATCATGAAACGCCGGCAAGGTTTTAGATTTTTAACTGTCGCTCTCGCCGTCGCGCGGAAATAATTCCTGTTACGTTTTCGAAGGGAAAAATCGGAGAGACTTACTAGTTAAAGTTTTACTTTGATTCTCCGCGCGACCGCGTTGCACTGGCATTCGACACAAACTTCGCGAGCCAGTCTCCAACCTCGCCTGTCTTGTGAGTCCCACCGAGGTCAGGCGTCAGGAAATTTTCGTGCACCGCCGCTTTAACGGCACCGTTCAAAGCCGCAGCTTCCGCGTTCCATCCCAAAAACTCCAGCATCATCGCGCTGGCTAAAACGGAACCGAGAGGATTAGCAATTCCCTTACCTGCAATGTTGGGGGCGGATCCGTGCACGGGTTCAAACAGCGATGTCTGGCCGGGATGAATATTTCCCGAAGGCGCGAGGCCCAACCCGCCGGCCAGCTGCGCTCCCAGGTCGCTAATAATGTCACCAAAAAGGTTGCATGTAACGATCACGTCGAACTGGCTAGGGTCGCGCACAATCTCCATGGCCAACGTATCAATATATAAGTGGCGCGATTCGATGCTGGGGTACTCCTGCCGCACCTGCTTGAAGACGCGCTGCCACAAGTCGTGCGCGAAAGTCATGGCGTTCGACTTGTCGCTCATGCAGACGCGCTGCAAGGCCTTGCTCTGCGCGTATTCAAACGCAAATCGTATGATGCGCTCCACGCCTTTGCGCGAGTTAACGTCTTCCTGCACCGCAATTTCGTCCGCGGTGCCCTTTTTAAAAAAGCCGCCGACGCCGACATACAAACCTTCGGTGTTCTCGCGAAACACCATCACACGAATATCTTTTTCCCTACGCCCGTGCAGCGGCGTTAGTCGCTGGTGAAGCAGTTCCACTGGTCGCGCGTTCACATACAAATCCAGCTTGAATCGCAGACCGAGCAGAATGTCGGCGGCGTGCTGATTGCTAGGCACGCGCGGATCGCCGAGCGCCCCGAACAAAATGGCGTCGAACTCCTCACGCAGCATTTCCACCGCACCGTCAGGCAGACTAACGCCGTCGCGAAGATATTTGTCCGCGCCCCAATCGAACTCCACAAATTCCATGGAGCGGCCCGTGGCGGCGGCCACGGCCCTTAAAACTTTGAGCGCTTCGGGCGTGACTTCTTTGCCGATGCCATCGCCAGGAATGACGGCGATTCGTGCGGCGCTACCACCGCGGCGCATCGGCAGCTGTTCCAAATTTTTCTCCATTCCTAAATTATGCAAGGCGTTCCGTTCGCGCAGTGAGTTTTTCGATCAGCTCACGGCGCGGCGTAAAACCGATGCCCGGCCCCTGTGGCACAGTGATCGTGCCTCGCGACGAAACAGTCACTTCCGGATCGATGATGTCTTCATGCCAGTATCGCTTGCTGGCGCTGACGTCACCCGGCAGTGTGAAATTCGGCAGCGTAGACAAAGCGATGTTGTGCGCTCGCCCGATGCCGGTCTCTAGCATTCCACCGCACCACACCGGCACCCCGGCGCGCGCGCAAATATCGTGAATCCGCTTGGCCACGGTAAACCCGCCCACACGGCCAAGTTTAATATTAATGATCTTGCAGGCGCCCAGGCTTACGGCGGCATGCGCTTGATCCTCGTTGTGAATGCACTCGTCGAGGCAGATCGGCGTGTCCAACTTCTTTTGCAATTCGATGTGACTATACAGATCGTCCCATCCGAGCGGCTGCTCGATCATCATCAAGTAAAAGCCTTCGAGTTGTTTCAACATCGGCCAGTCGTCCAAGGTATAAGCGGAGTTGGCATCCACCATTAATTTAATGCGCGGAAAATCCTGGCGCAGCCTGCGAACCAATTCCAGATCTTTGCCGGGCTTGATTTTAATCTTGATGCGTTGATAGCCCCCCTCGATTTCTTTCTTTACCGTTGCAACCAACTCTTCAAGTGATTCTTTAAGTCCGATCGACACACCGGAACTGATCTCCTGTTGCGTCCCACTAAGCAATTTCCAAAGCGGAATATTTTTTAGCTGCGCTTCAGCATCCCACACCGCAGCTTCAAGTGATGCTTTAGCCATGTTGTGGCCGCGCACACGCGAAAGCAAAGACCAAACTTCGGCCGCCGAGCTGAACTGGCTCCCTTTGATAAGCGGCCACAGATAATCGCGTAAAGCGATCCAAGCGGTCTGTGTCGTCTCGGGACTGTAATAAGGAGCCTCACCGGCTACGCATTCACCCCAACCGGTCACACCGTCGACATTCGCTTCGACTAATAAAACCCGGCGAGAACCTACGCGGTCCATGCTGGTTTCAAAAGGAGCGACCAGCTTCATGGGCAGTTCTCGAAGAGTGATTTCCTTGATTTTCATGCCGGGCCTTGAGTCCTCTCTCGTTCCCTAAAAGTCGCTCCAAGGACATAACAAATATCCACGGCCTGCTGTATCCTTGCGGACCGCAACCGCCGCGTACTTCCGCTGGAAATATTTTGTAAATTCATTTCGCAGCCGCCACTGTATTTCTGCAAGTTGTTCTGGTGACTGTCCCGGAATCGGGGATGCACCGTCACCCGGCGCTGCGGGCATTTCGATTACTGCGGCTAATTCAGGACTTTGGGCAGGCGCGCCGGCGATGACGGCCATAACGCGCGGCGAATCGAGATGCCATTCGGCTAGAAGACGATCAGTGGCTAGGCCGCGATGCAAAGGGCTGCTGGTGACGCCATAGAAATTAGGCAAATATGTTCTGCTGATCGCGCCGAGGCGATTGAGGTTGAAATACGCATTGCGAAATTCCAGCGGGTCGAAAGTCCAGCAGATGAGGCGAATATTCCGGCTGAGGGCTTCGTCGCGCTGGAAAAGTTTAAGCATTCTGCCAATGCCGCGGTCGCGAAAGGCGGCGTGGATGCCGGTCATGTGCGAATGCAGATACGGAACGCCATCACGGATGGCGGCGACCGCTAAAGTAAAGCCTGCCAGGCGTTCGCCGTCGAAGGCTCCAAGAACCTGGCCGCCGGTGTTGGCCGCTACCACAAAGGTCGTGAGCGGCTCAATTTCAAGGTCCGCTTCTTGCCAGATTTCGCGCTGCAGCGCTACGCAAAGCTGAAATTCCTCGAGCGATTGGCATTTGCGAATGACGATGTTACCGGTCATCGTCCGTTGGACGCGCTCATACGCGAAGCTTGCGGCTTCACGCTTTGCGATTCGCCATTGCCCGATTTTCGCGCATCGACGATCTTTTTCTCGCCTTGTTTCACCGCGTCCCACAACGATTCTTTCTCTTCACGAGGCAAGCCGTCGAAGGTGCGGTCGCTCTGCAACGCGGCTTTCTCCATCTCCATGAAGCGGCGCTGAAATTTCACGTTGGCTTTCTTCAGCGCAATTTCTGGATCGACTTGCACAAACCTCGAGAGATTTACCACCGCGAAAAGCAGATCGCCGAGTTCCTCTTCGGTTTTTTTGGAATCCTTTTCGGCCAGCGCGTGGCGAACCTCGGCCATTTCTTCTCGCAATTTTTCGAAGATGCCGTCGGCGTCGTGCCAGTCGAAGCCTACACGGGCCGCTTTGCGTGTTAGTTGCAGGCCTTGCAGCATGGCCGGTAGTCCGCGAGAAACGCCGTCGAGCAGAGATGCAGGCTTCTGCTGCCTGGGCTGGGCATTTTCAGAGGAAGTGTCTTTTTCGAGGCGTTCCGTGGCTTTGATGCGCTCCCAATTTTGTAAAACTTCAGCGGAATTTTTGGCGCGAACGTCGCCGAAGACGTGGGGGTGACGCCGCACCATCTTGTCGTGAATTTCCCGCAGCACATCCGCGACACTGAAGCGCTCTTGTTCGCGGGCAATTTCGGAATGAAAAACTACCTGGAGCAAAAGATCGCCCATCTCCTCGGCAAATTTGGCGTCGTCACCGGAATCGAGGGCGTCAATAACTTCATACGCTTCTTCGATCAAGTAGGGGCGCAACGTGGCGTGGGTTTGCTCGCGGTCCCAGGGACAGCCCTGTGGCGCGCGTAGACGCTTTTGCACGGCGACGAGCTTCTCGAACCATTCTCCGGCGGAGATGGTGGCGGCGCGCGCCGGTTTCCGTGCGATGGTGCTTCGTGCTGAAGTTTTCTTTTTCGACTTGGCTGATTTTTTTTGTGGGGAGCGCATCGGCTGTCCGCAGAAATTTATTTTGGCGCGGGGTGACCACTTTACGGCGACCGGCAAGTTTTGACAAGAGTACTCATCACTCTATCCACAAGATCGAAAGCTTGAACCCGCAGCCGCAACGATGGCTAAACAGAACTGGCATGATAAACTAGAAGCGACATTAACGATTGAGGGACTACTTTGCCTGAAGACAAGCAAGAAGAATCTTTTCGCGTAATTGACCGACGGCCTTTTACGGCCGAGGGCGATATTCGCAAAGACGTAGTTGAAGCGGAAGAGCGTAAAGCGGAACGCGAGGCGCAACTGGAAGCGGCGCGCCAACCTGCCACGCCCGTGGCGCAAGGAACGCCAGACAACGCCCAGCAGCCTCCCGCGGATGCACCACAAGCTTCAGCCGCGTTTGAAAATTTGATTCGCATGATTGGCAGCAACGCCGCGATGGTGCTGGGCGCCTACGCCGACCCGCGAACGGGCCAACCGGTGATCGATCCCGAAGCGGCGCGCGAGTTGATCGACATGCTGGATGTGCTGCAGGAAAAAACCAAGGGGCGTCTGGCGCCGGAAGAAGAGAATTTGCTGATCGATCTGCTCGGCAAATTGAAGATGACCTATCTGGAAGTGAACCAGGCACTGGCTGCGCAGGCCGCCAAAGTTGCGCAACAAGCGAAGGTCGGCAGCAAGCATTAATTCCCTTGTCGGCTTGGTTTCAGCCCGAAGCTCGAGAATGTTTCTAAAATATTTTTCAGGGCGCGCTTGACAGTACGGGTTCGCTATACAACTCCGTTCTTCCCTATGTCCGCTGAATCGAAACAACAGCCAATAAAACTTACCGTGCTGGGCTCGGGCACCTCCATGGGAGTTCCTTCGCCGGGCTGTCACTGCCGCGTATGTGCTTCGCGCGATTCTCACGACAAACGATTGCGCCCTTCCCTGTTGCTGTCGCGGGGCGGGCAAAACGTGGTGATCGATACCACGCCCGATTTTCGCCAGCAGGCTTTGCGCGCCCGCATGGATCGGCTTGATGCGATTTTGCTGACGCACGGGCATGCCGATCACATCATGGGCTTCGATGATATTCGCCCGTTCAACATTCGCCAGCGCGCGGCCCTGCCGGTGTACGGCAATGAAGAAACTTTTGCAATCTTGCGGCAAGCTTTTGCGTATGTCTTTACCGGCAAGCCCACGGTGAGCACGGTTCCTATCGTAGATTTGCACGTGGTGACGGGCCCGTTTGAATTGCTCGGCGTGCCGATTATTCCTGTACCACTCGCGCATGGCGACCTAGAAGTTTTGGGCTACCGCTTTGGTAAAGCAGCATATCTGACGGATTTTAGTTCGCTGCCGGAAACGTCCATGGCGCTGCTGCAGGATCTGGACGATTTAATTATTGATGCGCTGCGCGATATTCCTCACCCGATGCATCAGACCGTGGAGCAGGCGCTGGCGCTGGTGAAGAGGCTGGCGCCGAAGCGGGCGTGGTTCACGCATATCGCGCACGATTTGTCGCACGCTGAAACAAATCAGAGATTACGCGACACAGGATTTCCCAACGTGCAACTGGCCTACGATGGATTGCAATTCGATGTCAGTGTTAACGTGCCCGACGAGAAGCAACATGAGAATCGAGATGCTGCATGCAAACCGGCGCCGAAGCGCGCAGCCGGCGTGAGTACGTTTGCTTCGCCCGCGGCGTGGAATGCGTACTACTCTTCTCCCAAACGATCCAGCGTGCTGGCGGTGGGAAATTTTGACGGTCTGCATTTGGGGCATCAAGCGATTTTGCGGGCTACGGTTGAACGAGCGCTGGAAACGAACGCGGTGTCAACGGCGCTGACTTTTGACCCACCGCCGTTAAAAGTTTTGCGGCCGGAGTCGGCGCCTCCGCGAATCTCCACCAACACGCAACGCATCGAGTGGTGCAGCATTCTGGGTCTGGAAGCAGCAGTGGTAATGCCGTTCACCATGGAGCTGTCGCGACTGGCTCCTGAAGATTTTGTCGAACAGATATTGGTTGACGAGTTGCGCGTGGCTACAATTCTGGTGGGAGAGAATTTTCGCTTCGGGCATCGCCAGGCCGGCAACGTAAAATTATTACGCGACCTTGGAGAGCGATTGGGATTTGAAGTGGTGATCGTTCCGCCGGTCGTTTTTCGCGGAGAAATTGTTTCCAGCACCATTATTCGGCGAGAGATTGCGGAAGGCGACGTAAGCCACGCGGGCCGGCTACTCGGGCGGCCGTTCGTTTTGACCGGAGACGTGGTCAGCGGCACGGGAACTGGAAGCAAGTTTACTTTCCCGACGCTGAACCTTGCTTCCGAGCAGGAATTGCTGCCGGCGCGCGGGGTATACATCACGCGCACCTGTTTTCCCGGCGATTCGCGCAGTCACCGCTCGGTGACGAATATTGGCATGCGGCCCACGTTTAATGGAAATGCGCTTACGGTGGAGACGCATCTGTTGGATTTTCGCGGCGAGATTCCAGCGAAGCGCATGGAAGTGCGCTTCTGGAAACGCTTGCGGCCAGAAAAGAAATTCAGCGGCGCCGCGGAGTTGCGCGAGCAGATCGCGCGGGATATCGACAGCGCGAACCGCTTCTTCAACCGGTTGCGAAGGTTGCGTTCGGCGCAGTTGGTCTAGCTATTGTTTTTGGATAAGCGAAATATCGCTTCTTCTTCGGTAGCGCGCATTTTAGAGTTGCAACTTTGCCGATCGACTCGGACAGTGTGTCCCTGCTTCAGGGGTTAAAGCCCACGTGTTTACCGCTTCATTGATGTCGCGGCTAAAGCCGCGACCTACAAAGCGCTGATTAATGCGAACGGGTGTGCTCGCGGTCGTCCGCGGAAGCAGGCTGCGCCGCGGTTTTCGACGGTGTGGCGAGGGACGGATCGGCTGCCAGGCAGGCGCCGCAGTAGCCGCCTACTTCCGTGCGCGAAATCGTTACTTTCATGTCGAAATCACGGGCGATCTGCTCTTTCAATTGTTCGTAGAGGCGGCTCTCAAATTCGCGGACTTTGCCGCAACGCAGGCAGGCCACATGAATATGGTCGCGCGGACCGTGGCTTTCGTAGTAGTGGCGATCGCCTCGCAGATGCAGCAAGTCCAGCTCATCGATGAGTCCCTGTTTTTTTAACAGGTCAATGGTGCGGTACACAGTGACAAGGTGTACGCCGGGATCGATCTTCTGCGCGCGCGCCAGGATCTGATCGACGTCGAGATGCTGCTCGGCGGTGTCCATGACCTGCAGAATGACGCGCCGCTGCTTGGTCATGCGCAAACCGCGCTGGGCTAAAATCTGCTGAAGTTTACCGGTAGTTTCGGCGGTGTTGAGGCGTTCCCCGGTGGAGACGCGGCGGGACGGCGATGCTGCCATGCTAGGCCCTCCGGAGAACGGTACCGCGGATTTACGAGTGCCGGGGAGCATTCGTATCAGCTCATTGTACCTAAACGCTGCGCATCACAGCAAAGATGCGAAATGATCGGTAGCGTCCTAATTTGAAGAATCAGGACACTACCAAATGATCTGCGAGTCTGGCGTTAGGGCTCTCTATTGAATCAGCCGAGCGCATCAGACCGGGCCGGGATTGGTCGAGGCACACGTCCAGTTTGTCTCTTTCTTGATCCCAGGAGCAGTCCTTTTCAGCAGAATTACTACTTAGCCGAGGCAGCTTTTGCCGTGATCGGCTTGTAGCCGCTCGTGCCAGCTTTGCGCATGGCATCGAGCGCCTCGCTGTTAGTCATCAGCGCCGTCGTCTGGCAAGTTCGCAACGCACCGCCCGCGGAGAATGCCAATGCGATGGCGGCGGCTGCCACATTGTCGGGCATCTCGGTGATGAGTACGGCATCATACGGGCCGAAGGCGAAGTATGAGTCCTTGATCTTGCCACCGAGCTTTTCTATCGGACCGCGGACAGCTTCAAAGCGATCCTGCGGATTGCCAATGAGCTTTGCAAGTGCTTCCGGTGTGTAGCTGATCTGATGAAGATAGAACGGCATGAGGGGACCTCCCTAACCGCATTTTCGATTTTGGGGCCCAGGTCGCCCACTATACACCCATCCGCTTCATTTTTCCTTTCATGGAAAGGAGCGATCTGATCCAACGACGGTCTGCTCTTCCAGCGAGACCAAATGTTGGTGGTTTGCGTCGCGAGAGTTACGTCACTCTACGCGCCCTGCTTGGGAGGATTGGGGCCCGCCAGTAAGCCGCCATCGAGAACGAGGGACTGTCCAGTTATGAAGGACGCGCGGTCAGAGCACATCCACACCACTGCTTCTGCGATTTCCTCGGGCTTTCCAAAACGGCCGATAGGATGAAGACCGAGAACAAACTTGTGAATAGCCGGGTCCTCATAGGCACGGTCCGCCATGGGCGTCTCGATCACTGCCGGACACACGACGTTTACCCGGATGCCGCTTCGAGCGTTTTCCAGCGCGGCGGACTTTGTGAGCCCCATCACGCCGTGCTTGCTGGCGCTATACGTCGCCGCCCCCGCTAAACCCATCAAGCCCGCTACAGACGCCATGTTGACGACAGCTCCGCCATCGCCCTGCTTGAGCATCTGTCGAATTTCGTACTTGAGGCATAGCCAAACGCCTTTGAGATTGATGTCGATCGTATGATCCCAGTCTTCTTCAGATTGTTCGGTGATGGGTACCCAGTGGCCTTCGATGCCGGCATTATTGAACGCGACGTCCAAGCGGCCAAACTTTTCGACCGCCCTTTGAATAAGAGCATCAACTTCGGCGGCTTTCGACACGTCGGCCTTCACGAACAGCGCATCGCTGCCGGTGGCACGGCGGATCAACTCCACGGTTTCTTCTCCTTCCACTTCGCGGCGGCCCGCGACCACCACTTTGGCTCCTGCCTTCGCGAAAAGTACAGCGGTATCACGACCGATACCCGATGTGCCGCCGGTCACGAGCCCAACTTTGCCTTGCAATTCTGCTGTCATAATTTCCCTTCAGCAACCCGGTCATTCACGAGTGAACGGCAGAGTGTAGGCTGGGCATGAAGCTCGCGTCAAACGAGTACGCTCAAGTTCTGGCAGATGTCTGTGTAATGCGAATTGTCAAGACATAGCGCGTGGTCCGGCCATACTTCCGAGTAGCTGGCTGATCGGGAGTTAACGGAGTGAGTCACTATTTCGGTGCTGTTTTTGTTGCCGGTGTTGAACTATGGGCTCATACTTCGGCGCTAATGGAGGCGCTCATGGCGAACGGGGAGCCTGGGACTGCAGAAGGTCCAAGTCACGCCGCGCATTGGCCTACAGCCCTCGCGTCTCTGGCCGCGGGCGCTGCATTCCTTGCGCTGTGGTTCTGGTTGCTGCCGCCCTTGCTGGGCTTTCAAGTTGACATGGCTGGCGTGGCGCGCTGGCGCTGGATTGCGGCGGTGCCGGCTGTGCTGGGTTTCGCGGTGGCCCTAAGGTGCATCTGGGATTTCGGATGGACGGGACACGGAACACCTGTGCCGATTGCTCCACCGCAGAGGCTAGTGGTGGTGGGATTCTACCGCCATGTCCGCAACCCAATGTATGTAGGGTTCTGCGTGGGCTGGCTGGGTTTGTGGGTGCTCTTTGGGCGGGCGAACTGGGCGGCTATCGTGGTGGTGTTCGCGGTGGCGGTGGGAGTAGCTTTTTTTGTGCGGCTGTATGAGGAACCCACGCTGCAAAAAATGTTCGGCGCGGAATACGCAGAATACTGCAAGAACATTCCGCGCTGGATCCCGCGAATGCGCGCCTGGCACCAGTAATTAGATTTTCAGCGAATACAGTGTTTACGAGCGCCGCCTGGAGAACGGTACCGCGAATTTGCGAGTGCTGGGGAAGCGTTCGTATCTGCTCGTTGTACCCAATCGCTGCGCATCCCAGCAAAAATCAGAAATGAATGTATTGGCTAGCTTCCGATATATGCGAAGGCCCTGGCCTTAGTCCTTTCATGCTGGCTACCTGCCTGCAAATACGGCATTGAGCACATTTTGTCCCTTTAGTACAAGCGGTCTATCGTTATATGAACCTCCGCATGGCAGGCTACTGGAAGATGGCAGTTGATGGGATGCCGTCGTGCGGATTGCTGCGAGGGGCTGCGGTTGCATAGGTAAGAGAAGCCATTTCCAGTTGCATCCTTCCCGGTTATTTTCGAAGATTCGCGAAGGGGAGATCTCCATGAGCTTTCGAGCTAGGGCCCCGATTGCAGCTTTCTTTATGTTCACTCTGCTTTCCGCAGCGCGACCGCAGGGACCGATCCCGACGCCAACCCAGGCGACGACGGCGGCACCGCCGCAGGACAACGACTTCTACTCTCTTCGCGAGCCCGCCGCTGCGGGAGATGCGCAGGCGCAGTTCGCCCTCGGGAACCATTATTTTAGCGGCGTCGGCGTTCCTCAAGACTACGGTCAGGCACTCCTCTGGTTTACGAAGTCCGCGAACCAGGGCTTTCCTCCGGCTCAAAATCAACTGGGCTACATGTACCAACATAAGTTCGGCGTGCCGCGGGATTACCAGCGAGCCGTAGCCTACTATCGTTCCGCAGCGAAGCAGGGCTATGCGCTGGGACAATATAATGTGGGCGGCATGTTCGAGGATGGGGTTGGCGTCAAGCGTGATTACAAACAAGCCCTTGATTGGTACCGCAAAGCGGCCGACCAGAATCTCTCGCAGGCCGAAAAGCAAGTTGGCTACTTTTACCAGTGCGGATACAAGGTAAAGCAGGACTTTGCTCAAGCCCATACCTGGTATCTTCGCGCGGCGGGACACGGCAACTCCGACGCCGAAAACCAGTTGGGCTTTATGGCCGAGGAAGGATGGGGCCAGTCGAAGGATTACGCCGAGGCTCTTTCCTGGTTTTACAAAGCCGCGGAACATGGCAGCAACGACGCCGAGGAAAATATCGGATATATGTTTCAGAAGGGCCTCGGCGGGCCAACCGATTATGCCAAGGCCATGTCTTGGTTCGTCGAAGCTGCGGCGCACGGCAACAGCAACGCAGAAAATCAGCTTGGTTGGATGTATCAGTTCGGCCAAGGCGTAAAGCCCGACGACGCCAGGGCCGTGACTTGGTACCGCATGTCTGCCGATCTTGGCAATCGACGCGGCGCCATCAATCTCGACGCTTTCAAAAATGTTCTGGAGATTCGCGGCCCGGGAAATTGGGACGCCGCCAACACCACGGTCACCGATGCTGCCATCGCCCGCGCTCAGCGCTGGGCGACAATCCAGGATCTTCAGCGCCGCATTGCCGGATTGGAGGGCGACGCACAAGACCAAGACGATCTTGCCAACCAACTAGAACATACCGGCAAAGGCAAAAACGATGCCATCACCAAGCTTTTCAATGCGATCGGCAGCGTTCCCGCTGTGAGGTACCACGTCGAGGCGGCAAAATATCGCGCCGAAGCGGCACGCCTGCGTAATGAGCTGGCTCAAATCGAAAACCAATCCATCGCCAGCGTCCCTGCTCCCTAACGTCTTCCATACTCGGAAGTCGTAACTGCGTTCGGTCGTTGATGGGCAAGCGAGATTTGTAAATTTTTGCAAAAGCTAAAATCATTACTCGACGTCGTTTATCCAGCGCTGCGCCCATTTCGCTGAGTAATAAAATAGTCTCAGCCGATAGATACAGGCCTTCGGGTGCGTCGCCTTCCTGATACTGAGTCGCCACTTCCAAGTAAATATCAGTCTCCGGTCCGTCATGCCGTTTGATCATTGGGAAAAATCGATTTGTGAGCGAGCAAGAGTTCTCGCAGTCCGTCATCTGGACTATTAATGTCGATGGGAACCCTCTGCGTTTGCCAATTCCACCACACAGCGTTGTCAACCGTACCTCCCCCAGCCTTTGTTGCCCTGATGCTTGAATCGGCAATCTTAGTCTCGCTGTGAAGCGAGCGAATTGTAGCCTCAGTGCTGACGACTCGGAGGTATGCGTAGATACGAATTTGGCCTTGTACCTTTTCGAGTTTGCGCGTGTTTTAAACCAAGAGCTGCCTGAAATTTAGGAGTGGATGGGGAGCATGCGCATTACGTCGTTGTAGACGGCGTAAGCCATGATTGCGAGCAGGAAGACGAAGCCCACCTGCACGAAGCGCTCTTTGAAGGCCATGCTCAGGTCCCGGCGCATTATCCCTTCGATGGCCAGCAACAGAATGTTGCCGCCGTCGAGTATTGGGATGGGCAAAAGGTTGAGGATGCCGAGATTGACGCTGATCAAAACCATCAGCGAGAGAACCGCTAGCGCGCCCTTGCGCACTGCTTCTCCGGCGGCGCGAGAAATGCCCACTACGCCCTGAAGCTGCTTCACGGAAACGCGGCCGCTGAATAATTTGGCCACCACGCTCACGGTTTCTGATATGCGTTCGCCGGTCATGACCACCGCGTCATGCAGCCCTTCGCCGAGTCCTTCGCGACGGTAAGAAGTCTGATCGCGGACAGCGACGCCCACCTGATAAATTTTTTCGCCGGATTCGGTGGCGCCCTGCGCCGGAGTTACCTGGGTGTGAACAGTTTGGCCATTGCGCAGCAAATCGAGCTGCACGGGCTTCCCTTCCGAACCGCGCACGCGATCGACGAATTGTCCCCAGTACTGAATTTTCTGGCCGTTAACAGATTGGATGGCGTCGCCTTCCTTCAAATCGGCGTGGTCGGCGGGGCTGCCTGAAGCTACCTCGTCAAGCACAGGAAGGAGCGGCGGATAACCAAGCATGCGGTCGGAGCTAGCGGAATCGCCGAGAGTGGTTTGCACCGTGCGCCGCACGCCGCCATTTTCTACTTCCGCGGAAAGAGAGCTGCCTGGCGTTTCTTCCCTGATGGCTTTCGCGGCTTGCTCCCAGGTTGGGTTTTTGACGCCGTTCAGGCTAAGGATTTTGTCGCCGGGATGAAATGGGCTGGTTTGCGCGTCGGACTTCGAGGTTAACGCTACGACCTGCACGGGTTGGTCGAGGTAAGCGGAATGGGGTACGCCCACGGCAATAAACAAAATGGCCAGCGCGAGTATCGGGAAAATCAAATTTACGGCCGGCCCGGCGAAAGAAATAAGGGCACGCTGCCAACGCGGCTTGCTCATCAATTCATCGGAAGATCCGGTGGGAGGTTTTTCGCCGGCGTCCACGTCGGACATATCCTGACCGGCCATGCGCACGTAGCCGCCAAATGGCAGGGCGCTAACGCGCCAATCCGTGTCGCCGCTTTTCCATCCAAAGAGGCGCGGACCAAAGCCGATGGAGAAAACGTCCACGCGAACTTTGAAGAGCCGGGCCACAATGAAATGGCCCCACTCGTGAATCATGATCATCAAACCGAGTACCAGCGCGACGCCTAGCAGCAAATTCATGCGAATCTTCTCTCCCGACTTTTTATCCTACAGTGTTCTTATTCTACGACGGCAGATTTTATTGGCGTAATTAAATTCGGCCTAAGATGCCACCGCGGTAACTGATGACAACCGGGCTACTTCTTCCTTGGCCATGTGACGGGCTTCCGCGTCGGCAGCCAGCACGTCGGTAATATTTTCAAACTTCACGCGCGGCGTGCGGGCCAGCACGCGTTCGATTACTCCAGCGATGCCAGGGAATGAAAGCCGGCGCTCCAGAAAAGCGGCGACGGCTACTTCATCGGCGGCATTCAAAGCGCAGGGCAAAGCGCCGCCTTTTTTCATGGCTTCCCGCGCTAATTTCAAACAAGGGAAACGCCGGGTGCTGGCCGAGGCGAAATCCAGACGCTTTAATTTCTTCCAGTCCAGCGCTATTTGTTTAGATGCGAGTCTTTCGGGATAGGTTAACGCGTACTGGATAGGCATACGCATGTCGGTTGGACCTA
>Ga0209625_1000054_pt1 | contig 23834 bp, 24 predicted proteins | sample JacPin_JW_Ref_M2_FD_187960 | JGI IMG/M metagenome (GOLD analysis project Ga0209625, IMG submission 187960) | Forest soil microbial communities from Algoma, Ontario, Canada - Jack Pine, Ontario site 1_JW_Ref_M2 (SPAdes) (version 2) | ecosystem: Environmental > Terrestrial > Soil > Boreal...
TGCAGTGGATTTGGACCTATTTGACCGGGCAGAGGGGCTCCCGACTGATCGTGAAACCTCTCGTCTCGGAATCAAGCAGGACCACTGTGGAAACACGCAGCACCGCGGTGTCAGGCAAGTGAGAGTCGAAGAAAACGCAGGCGCACTGGGATCCCGGAAATTGACGCCTTGAGTTAGGAAACGCGGCATGGCCGAGAACACTGAAATTCGAGAAGAATCCTCTGTCGTCGGCCGTACGATCGGCGTGCTGGTTCTGCTGACCGGGTTACTCCTCGCTGCACATTTGTGCGCCGCTGAATCTCCTGGCAGCAACCCCATTCCGAGTATTTTCAAGCCGCACTCGACGCCTGCGGAATCCATCTATCATTTGTCCCTCTTCGTTCTGAGCATCACCGCTCTCATCTTTCTAGTTGTGTTCAGTTTGTTGTCGTATGTCGTCGTGAAATTTCGTGGGCGAGCGGCGGATGGAGGGCGGGAGCCGGCCCAGGTATATGGAAGCACGCAAATTGAACTGGCGTGGACAGTCATACCGATTTTGATCGTCGTTGTTTTGTTTCTGGCTACGGCGCGTGTGATCCACGCGATCCAGGATGCTCCGAAACCCTCGACGGCGGTTGAGGTCACGGTCATCGGGCACCAATTCTGGTGGGAGTTTCGGTATCCAGCCTTTGGCATCGTAACGGCGAACGAACTGCACATTCCGGTCAGTGACCCCGCACGCCCCTCACCGACGTTTTTGAAATTGCTTTCCGCAGACACTGATCACAGCTTCTGGGTTCCGCAGTTGGCCGGGAAAACCGACCTGATTCCGAACCGCGTTAACGAAATGTGGGTGGACCCACACCAAACCGGAGTTTATCTCGGCCAGTGTGCCCAGTATTGCGGCACGCAACACGCGAAGATGCTCTTGCAGGTGTCGGTGGATAGCCCCGAAGCTTTCGAAGCGTGGGTCTTCACGCAAAAACAGACAGCGAAACATAACGAGAGCGAAAGCGTCGGCAAGCAAGTGTTCGAAACGACTGCGTGCGTGAATTGTCACGCGGTGGGCGGAACCACCGCGACGGGAAAGTTCGGGCCGGATCTCACCCATCTGATGAGCCGCCGCACTATCGCGTCTGGCGCGGCCGACAATACGGCGGACAACCTTCGTCTATGGATCAAAAACCCGGACGCCATCAAACCTGGTTCGCTCATGCCAGCCATGAAGTTGAGTGACAACGAGTTGAACGCGCTAGTGCGTTACCTCGGAACGCTGCAGTAGGTGAACGAATCGGAGCGGAAGTATGTCATCGGAAGCAATGGTCATTCCAACGGCGGAGATTTCGAGTCAGCCATGGGTCGAGAGACTCCACGAGTGGGTGATCACCGTTGATCACAAACGCTTGGGCATCCTTTACGTTGCGTTTGCATTGGTCTTTCTCGTTGTCGGCGGAATTGAAGCCACCATCATTCGCATCCAGTTGATGCGCCCGCACAACGACTTTGTGTCGCCGCAAGTTTTCAACCGCATGTTCACGATGCACGGCACCACCATGATTTTCTTCGTGGCCATGCCCATCCTCTTCGGGTTTGCCAATTACTTGGTCCCGCTGATGATCGGGGCGCGTGACATGGCGTTTCCCCGTCTGAATGCCTTCAGTTTTTGGCTCACGGCTCTTGGTGGATTTCTTCTCTATTTCAGCTTCCTTGGCGGAAGCGGGCTCTACGGTGCGGGAAACGCCCCGAACGTTGGCTGGTTCGCGTATGCTCCTTTGACCTCAAGAGCGTTTTCACCGGGGCACAGCGCGGACTACTGGACGATTGCGCTGCTGGTCTCGGGATTCGGAAGCGTCGCAACGGCCATCAACATCATCGCCACGATCCTCTGTCTGCGGTGTCCCGGGATGACCCTCAGCCGCATGCCGCTGTTCGCATGGCTTAACCTGGTGATGTGCGCGATGGTACTGATCGCCGTAACGCCGCTGTCGGCGGCGCAAATCATGTTGCTCATCGACCGCTATCTGGGCGGGCACTTCTTCGATACGCAGGCGGGTGGGTCGGCGGCGCTCTGGATGCATTTCTTCTGGATCTTCGGGCACCCCGAGGTCTACATCCTTATTATTCCCTGCTTCGCGTTCGCGTCGGAAATTATTCCGGTATTTTCCCGTAAACCCATTTTTGGATACCCCGTTATGGTTGGCGCGACTATCTGCATCGGTTTCGTGAGCCTGAGTGTCTGGGCACACCACATGTTCACCATCGGAATGAACTCCTATGCCAACAGTTTTTTCGCACTCACCACGATGGCTGTGGGAGTGCCGACGGGAATCAAGATCTTCAACTGGCTGGGCACGATGTGGGGCGGAAAGCTCCAGTTCAAGACGGCGATGCTGTTCTGCATCGGATTCCTATTCCAATTCTTGATAGCTGGTCTTACCGGCATCATGTTGGCCACAGCGCCTTTCGACTGGCAACTTGGAAATTCCTACTTTGTTGTCGCGCACTTCCACTACGTAATCGTTGGCGGAATCCTGTTCTGCCTGTTCGCAGCGTTCTACTACTGGTATCCGAAAGTTACCGGAAGAATGCTCAACGAGAGCGTCGGGAAGTTGCATTTCTGGTTGTTCCTCATCGGGTTTCACATGACGTTTGACGCAATGCACATACCTGGTGTGCTCGGCATGCCGCGAAGGATTTACACCTATGAGCCGGGCCGAGGCTGGGAAGTGTGGAACCTGATCTGCACTATCGGCGCGTTCATTCAGGGCGTCGCGATTCTGCTCTTTGTCGTGAACCTGATCGTTTCCTATTGGAAAGGATCTAAGGCCGGCCCCGATCCGTGGGACGCCTGGACTCTGGAATGGTCGGTGAGTTCACCGCCTCCGGCTTACAACTTCGCTTCGATTCCAGTGGTTGGCAGTCGGCGACCACTTTGGGATCGCAAACATCCTGAAGACCCGGATAGCCGCTATGAATGATAGGAACGATCAATGAGCGCGGCCTCCATTCCGATCGTTCCCACGCGCGCCACATGGGTTCTTCCTTATCGCGGCCGAGTCGGAATGGCCTGCCTTATCGCTGCCGAGTCGGCGATCTTTACCATTTTCGTTGTGGCTTATCTGTTTTACGCAGGGAAAAGTCTCGCGGGGCCGACGCCGCGCGAAGTGCTTGAGCCCCCAATTTTCTACACCATTTGCCTTTTGTCGAGCAGCCTGTCTATCCACGTAGCGTCGAAATTCCTGAAACGCGGCAAGCGGAACGCATTTCTTGGTTTGTGGTTCCTCACGATTACTTTGGGCGGTCTGTTTCTATTCGGAACCGGCCAGGAATGGCATCGGCTGATCTACGAACGCGGACTGACCATTTCGACCAACCTTTTTGGAACCACTTACTACTCGCTTGTCGGGTTGCACGGTTTTCACGTCACCGCTGGTCTGATCATGCTTGGCGTTGTGTTTCTTCTTGGCCTGGCTGGCCGCGTCGGGCCGGAACAGTCGGCGCGCGTGGAAGTGCTTTCGATGTACTGGCATTTTGTCGATGCGCTCTGGGTCGTGGTGTTTACCGTGGTTTACGTTCTTGGGCGCTGAGGAGAGTATGGCAACGCTACCATCCAGGGATCCCATCGTGCTGAGCGGCGAGATAGAAGTGCCTGCATCGACCATGTGGCCTCTCGTTCTGGCCTCTGGATTTACGCTGATGTTCACGGGACTTCTAACGGGCGCACCGGTAAGCGTCCTTGGCGCGATGCTCACGCTTGCTGGTTGCGTCGGTTGGTTCCGTGAGGTTTTTCCCCGCGAACATGAAGAGGTGTTGTTCATATCCTCGGAGGAGCTGTCCGCCACGACCTCTCGCCGTGTCATCGAACGACTTCCGCTCGCCGAAGAACAAGTGCGCGCCTGGCTTCCTTTGGAAGCCTATCCAATTTCGGCAGGTGTAAAGGGAGGCCTGGCCGGAAGCGTGGCGATGGCCGCGCTCGCATGCATCTACGGTGTGGCGAAAGCGGGAAGCATCTGGTATCCCATCAATCTTCTTGCGGCGGCCGTTTACGCACAGTCGCTCAAACTCGGGCCCGCCCAACTGAATGCGTTCCGCGCCGATAGTTTTGCAATCGCGCTTATTTTACACGGCCTGGTATCTACGCTCGTCGGACTGCTCTACGGCGCGATACTCCCGATGTTTGCGCGCCGGCCAATCCTTCTCGGAGGATTGATCGCTCCCGCGCTGTGGTCCGGACTGTTGTATTCAATCCTCGGCATTTTGAATCCTTTGCTCGAGAGCCACATCGACTGGTTCTGGTTCGTCGTTTCGCAAATGGCCTTCGGCATCGTTGCCGGCATGGTGGTTATGCGGCAGTCGCGTGTGCCTACTCGGGAAAACTTGCCCTTTCTCTTACGCGCGGGAATCGATGCTCCCGGAATCATGAGACCACGAGGAAACGGAGAACGACATCCGTGAACTCCCGTGGTCATCTGTATGCAGTCACCCTGCTGGGAGTGATGATGTTCTCAGGTTGCAGTTCTCCCCACGGGAAGCCGGGCAAGGACTCCGAGGCCGTGGCGCCAAACCAGATTGCAGATTTCGCCACTCTGTATGAAGAAAACTGCGCAGGGTGCCATGGCGCGAAAGGACGAGGAGGAGCTGCCTTGGCGCTCGCAGATCCCGTGTATCTGGCAATCGCCGGCGATGCGGCGATTCGCAAAGCGATCACCAGCGGCGTGCGAGGAAGCGCAATGCCGGCCTTCGCCCACAGTGCCGGTGGAATGCTGACGGACAAACAGATTGACGTGATCGCGAGCCAAATCCGTTCGCGCTGGAGCGGTCGCGAAGTGTTCGAGCGAGCTTCTGCACCAGTCTATGCAGTGGAATGGAAGGGCGACGCTAAGCGAGGCGAACTGGCCTACAAAACATATTGCGAAACTTGCCACGGCCCGGGCGGCCGCGGCGGGCCGAAGGGCAGCGCCATCACGGATGAAACATTTCTTGCACTGGTGAGCGATCAGGGGCTGCGCACGACTGTAATCACCGGACGACCCGAATTAGGAGCGCCCGACTGGCGCGGAAATGTTCCGGGCAAACCAATGTCCAATCAGGAAGTCACCGATGTTGTTGCCTGGCTTGCATCGCACCGGACTGAACGTGCACCGCAGACAAACTCCGCTTCGAATTACACGCAGCATTAGGAGCTGAACGATGCCAAATGAGAACACGCTCTCTCGTCGTGGGCTCTTCATGAAATTAGGAATTCTCTTCAACGGCTTGGTGGCGACCGCGCTAGCCGTACCGATCATCGGATTTGTATTGTCTTCCATTACCCGCGGTCGCGCGAATGCCTATCTCGCGTGGGTGCCATTAGGATCGGTGAACGAATTTCCGGAGGGAGAAACGCGTCTGGCCACGTTTCGAAATCCCAATGTAATGCCAACCGACGGCAAGACTGTAGACACGGCATGTTGGGTGCGCCGCGTCGAACGCGACCAATTTCAGGTTTTTGCTATTAACTGCGCCCACCTCGGTTGTCCAGTTCGCTGGTTTCCACAATCCGGTTTGTTCATGTGCCCCTGTCACGGCGGGGCCTATTACCGCGACGGCTCACGCGCCTCCGGTCCGCCGGAGCGCGGGCTCTTCGAATATCCGTACAAAGTGGAGAATGGCCTCGTCACGATTCAAGCAGGCGAACTGTTTACTCCCGGATCGAGTGCGGGCCTCTTCGGAAAGAAACTGCCATGCGCCTGATCGGCCAGATCGAAGACTGGTTTGAGCGCCGCTTGCAGTTGGCGGGTCTCATTCGCGAAACCGCAGAGCATGCCGTTCCACGAAATACAGCGAGCTGGTTTTATGTGTTCGGTAGTGCTGCACTGACTATTTTCATTCTGCAAATCGTCACGGGGATTCTCCTGGCCATGATCTACGTGCCATCGGCTGCGGAAGCATGGAGCAGCCTGCAGGCGCTCAACCACGACGTAACTCTCGGTTGGTTTATCCGCGCACTGCACGGATGGGGCTCGAATTTCATGATCGCCATCGTACTCATTCACATGGTGCAGGTCTTCCTCTTCGGGGCTTACAAATTTCCGCGGGAGCTCACATGGATCGTCGGCGTTTTTCTCCTGCTGGTGACGCTGGGGATGGCCTTCAGTGGCCAAGTGCTACGCTTCGATCAGGACGCGTATTGGGGGCTCGGCATCGGAGCGTCCATTGCAAGCCACGTCCCAATAATCGGTTCCGCAGCGGTGAAGCTGATGTTGGGAGGACCGATCATCGCCGGCGCGACGCTATCGCGATTTTTTGCCCTGCACGTGTTCGTAATTCCCGGGACATTGATCGCACTGGTGGGAGTGCATCTCTTGATGGTGCTCAAACTCGGAATCAACGAATGGCCGATGCCCGGTCGGCTCGTGAATCGCGCGACCTATACCAACGAATATCACGAGTTGACGGAGAGGAATGGGGCTCCGTTTGTTCCTTACGCGATCTGGAAAGATCTGTTCTTCGCGGGATTCATTCTTCTGGCTGTCGCCGCGTGCGCTATCTATTTCGGCCCGTTTGGGCCTACGGGCCAGCCCGATCCGACCATCATTCAGACAGCGCCAAGGCCTGACTACTTTTTCCTGTGGCTCTATGCGTTGCTCTCGCTCCTGCCTCCTTCGATGGAAACGCCCGCGCTTCTCGTCGGTCCCGTCCTCGTCATCTTGGGTCTACTTCTGCTTCCGTTCCTCTCCGGCGAGGGAGAGAAGAGTTGGCGCCGCCGCCCGATCGCGGTTCTCGCGGTGTTAATCATCGCCGTCACGCTGGGGACCTTTACGCATCTGGCTGGATTCGCTCCGTGGAGTCCCCATATGAATGCGTGGAGTGGCGACCCAATCCCGGAGCGAGTCCTACACGGTTCAACCGCGCTTGAGCGGCAAGGCGCGCTCGTTTTTCAGTCGAAGCAGTGCCGTAATTGCCATTCGCTCGGGGAGTTGGGCGGGCAAAGAGGTCCATCACTCGACAGCGTTGCTGTGCGGCTCACACAAGACCAACTCATTCGCCAAGTCATACAGGGAGGCGGGAACATGCCGGCCTATGGCAAGAATCTGACTCCAGCGGAAACGACGGCCCTGGTCGCATTTCTAGGTAGCTTACATCCCGCAGGACAAGTCCCGGCACGTGACGCGTCACGCGATACGGCACTCGGTACCGGCCAGGAAAAATCCGGCTCTGCACGGCCATAGGACGTCGCATGCTTCCTCTCGAACTCACAATCGCATCTTGGTCGCCACCGGTTTTTCTCTCCTTGTCTGTAGTTATGGCGGACGTCATCTACTTGGGGGGATGGTTGCGTATCCATCGAGTATCCCCGCACATTATCCCCCCGTGGCGCGCTGCTAGTTTTGTTACCGGAATGGGTTTGCTCTGGGCGGCAGTCGGCTCACCTCTTGCAGTATTCGACGAGGAATTTTTGACTGTCCACATGCTTCAGCACCTGCTGCTCATGAGCATCGCTCCGCCATTGATTTTGATTGGCGCGCCGGTAATGCCGTTATTGCACGGTCTACCGCGACGGTTCGTACGATCCTTTCTCGGCCCATTGTTGAAGTGGACGAGGCTGCAGCGAGCAGGGCACGTACTTTCACAACCGATATTTTGCTGGTTTGCCGCCACGACCGCATTGATTGGATGGCACCTTCCGGCTGCATTTACGCTCGGACTGCAATCGGAAGGATGGCATGTGGTCGAGCATGTAAGTTTTGTTGTCGTGGGATTTCTCTTTTGGTGGCCCATTGTTCGGCCTTGGCCGAGCGTTTCTGCGCGGCCTAGCTGGTCGATTCTTCTATATCTTTTCCTAGCGACACTTCCGTGCGACATCCTCTCGGGATTCCTGGTCTTCTGCGACCGTGTGGTATATCCGGTGTACTTTTCGGAGCACCGCCATTTTGCCGTTTCCGTTCTCGAAGACCAACAGTGCGCTGGTGCACTTATGTGGACCTGCATCACGATCATCTATCTTGTGCCTGCGGCGAGTCTGACCGTACGACTGCTTGGAGCAGGGAACGCGCACGCTATCGATTTGCGTCAATCGAAATCAATTCTGGTGGGGGCGCATTCGAGTAATCCGCAGAGTGTGGAGGCTCGCTGAAGATGTCCGCTGCCCCGGGAGCTATCACGGCCCTTGCTGCTATTTTTGGGTCACTTGTGGGTGCCCTGGGATCAAGCGCAAGTACATGGATCATCCAGAGGCACCAGGATCGGCGTGATTTGCTTGCGAGGAAAATCGTCCGGCGCGAGACACTTTATTCGGATTTTATCAGCGAGAGTGCACGACTTCTTGTCGATGCCGCCGAGCACAGCATCGGTGATCCCCAAAATCTGATTACGGCGTACGCGCTGTTGAGCCGCATTCGCCTGGGTTCTTCTCGACAAGTGCTGAAGGCCGCCGAAGATGTTGTGAAGCATATTGTCGAAAATTACCGAAAGCCGAATCTGACGGCGGAGCAGATTGAATCTGTAGCCGTGAGTGATGAAGATCCGCTGCGAAACTTTAGCGATATTTGCCGACTGGAACTTGAATCCATGCAGAGACAAATATGACCGACGGCGGGTTCGAGAGTCCTTGACCCGTGTGGCGGTTCAAATTTCCGTGTTGTTCACTTTGATTCGAGCCCGTCCCGATTGGAAGCGTGGGTAGCGCCGATCCGAAGTCGCGTGTTCAGTGGTCAGCCTATTTAAGGTATGTGTGGATAATTTGAATCATGTCCTCAGCCGCTTCCTGGCTAGATTTTGAATTCTTCGGCATCTGGTTGAGGATTCCATGAGTTCTCCGGCGTGTTCTCCTGGGTCACATCATCGCAGTTGTGCGAGAGGCGAAGGAGCATTCCTAATCGCGGGGGCGTGACGGTGGAACCCAGCAACTTTATTGAAAAAGGTTGATTTCACCGCGATCTGCGGCTGACATTTAGAATTGGCTGTGCCTCTGGAAGGTGCGTTATGGAAATGTTCTACGATAATATTTGAGGAACTCGCCGCTTGACGCGATATCCTAAAACTGGGATAATTACATGACAAGACCGAAGAGCGTCCCCGGCGAGAAGCCACTGTTCTGGACCGGATCCAGCAAGGACGACCTGTTGGCTTTCCCAGAGGCGGTGATCGATGAAATTGGAACCGCTCTCAGCGTTGCGCAGTTTGGTGGCAAGCACCCAAGCGCGAAACCTTGGCGAGGGGAAGGACCAGGGGTCTTCGAAGTAGTCGAGGACCATCGCGGAGGCACCTATCGAGCGGTGTACACGGTCAAATTTGAGAACGCGGTCTACGTACTTCATGCCTTCCAAAAGAAGTCCCCGAGCGGGATAAAGATGGCACGGAAAGATGTCGTGCTGATTGGTAAACGGCTTAACGATGCTAGGGCCGACTATGAGGTGCGATATGCAAAAGGGAAGAGTTAAGCCTGAGGTGATTCCAAGTTCCGGCAATGTCTTCGCCGATCTTGGTGTTACCAACGCGGAAGAGAAACAGACAAAGGTTCGACTCGCCGTCGCGATCAACCAGATAATTCAGGGTCGGAAACTCTCGCAAATGGCAGCGGCACGCCGACTGAATGTGAATCAACCTAAAGTCTCCGCTTTGTCCAATTATCAGCTGGACGGTTTTTCTGTCGAACGACTAATGAATTTTCTCACCGCCCTGGATCGTGACGTGGATATCATAATCCGCCGCGCGCCAAGATCGCGAAAAGGCGGTCGTATCCTAGTGACGGCTGCTTAGGCATGGCCTTGTACTTTATGTCTAAGAACAATGCGCTCGTCTTTTGGATCAAATAGGCATCGGCCCGACAAAACCGACGATCCACCATCGGCTCTTGGCTGCGACTAGCACGCCGACGAGGATCGAGGTGACTGCGATGCTCATATCGAGACGCACATATATATAAGGACCGGCGCAAGTTAGGGCTGGGGGTGAGGTTGGTCCGGAGTAAGCAGTTCGGTTCGTGCAAGTGCTTGAAATCAAAGAACGTCGGGAATTGTCCGCGATCGCGCCGTGACAGTGTGGGATTCTAACGAATGACGGGGCAGCGTTCTAACCAACTGAACTACGTCCCCGCTGAAGGGTATTACGCACGGATGGTGGGCAGTATCCGATTTGAACGGATGACCTTTCGGGTGTAAACCGAACGCTCTAACCGCTGAGCTAACCGCCCTTACGCACTTCATCGTACCTGAAGCCTTCCCGACCGTCAACGAAACGCATAAAAACTAACTTATCTTTCCTGCGTAGATCCAAATATGCCCATCACGATTTTCACCGCATCGCCTTGCCTTTCTTGCACTTTGTACACGCACCCAGTAAACTCAATTTCTCTCACGGTACACAAAGGATTCGATCAACGATGCTGCTTGCGCGGGATTACGTCGGTTACATCGCCACCGAAATTGTGAAACGCCTCGTCGAGGGTGGCCAGATCGAAACGGAAGCGATCAACTCCGTGGCTCTGCGCCTACGCCAGCGTATGAATGAGGAATTGTCCGTCGAGGATCGCTTGAACGACGAGGTGCGCCAGATTCTGACCGAGCATCAGGACGAAATGCGCCGCACCGGAGTCTCGTATCAGGAAATGTACAAAAAGGTGAAGGGTCAATTGGCCCGCGACCGCAAGCTGGTCCTGCGATAAATTTTGGCGTCACAATATTACGAAGTGCCAATCAGCCTTCGGCATTTGAAGGCCCAACTCAACACCACGGCGATCGCGTCGGGCAACTTCAGGACCGGCTCATGCGCCACACGCTGCAAAGCAACGTGATATATCTTGCTCTCGAACGGAGAAGTTTTTAGCTCATGCGCCTCACCCGGGAAAAAATAATTCGCATATCGCACCAGCTGACCGACGTTCTCGTGGCCAGCAATGAAGTCGAATTTATCGACGACCGCGACACCATTCGCCAACAGGTCGTCAAGATTCTCACCGACACGCTGCGCGAAGAAGAGAAAGCCGATCTGGAAGTCCGCAAGAAAATCACTTCCCAGAAAAAAGAAATTCTCGAGGGCAGTGAAGAGTGGGAGGTCCTCTACCGCAAATATTACGCCGATGAGCTGCGCCGCTTGGGAATTGCCGCGGTACCCGACGAACGCCGCCCGGAACGAAGTTATTAGCCAGTCCGCTTACTAGCAGCTCCAAAAGCTCCGTGCAAAATAAAAAAGGGGCGGCATAAGCCGCCCCTTTTTGTGAAATCTCATCGCTCCAGTTTTACGGGTTCGTATCTGGTCGCCGCTTCAATGTCGGCCGATCATCATCAGGATTCGCGTTGGGATCCTGGCCTTTCTTATCCGCCTGCTCGGTTTTAGTCCGCAATGTCGGCTTCCCAGGCGCCGCCTGCACTTTGCGGGAGAACACAATGTTGCGCAACCGCGCCTTCACCGTGTCGAACTCCGAGGTCGTCACCACATATTCCTGCTTGGCAGGCAATATCCGCGCAATTTCCTTTTGCGTATTCGCAATGCGCTCCGGTGTGGGCGGATGCGTCGAAAATATTTTCGGGATCGTCCCTGGCTGCCGCTTTTCGTCCGCCTGAATCCGCTCAAAAAATGTTACATACGCGTTCGGGTCGTAGCCCGCTTTATACATGTATTGCAGCCCCAAGAAATCCGCCTCGCGCTCCGCATCTCGCGAAAATTTCAGATACGAGAAGGGAATTGCCAGCTGCGAAGCTTCGTAAATCCCATATCCAGCCCAACCGCCCGGTCCCAGCAAAATCAGCGGAATCGTCGCCAGCTGCATCAATTCGCCCTTGGTCGCCTGCTTCGTCCCATGTCGCGCGGTCACGTGCGAAATTTCATGCGCCATTACGCCCGCCAACTCCGATTCTTCCTGGGCGCGCAAAATCAATCCGCTATTCACATAAAAAAATCCGCCCGGCAACGCAAACGCATTGACCACATCCGAATCGATCACCTTGATCGTAAAAGGCACGCGCGCGTCCGAATTGCGCACCAGGTTTTGCCCCACGCGATTCACGTACTCGACTACGACCGGATCATCGATCAGTTTCGACGAGCGCTCCACTTCCTGCGCCAAACCCTTGCCCAACGCGATTTCGCGTTCCAGCGAGTAAAAATTTACGCCCTTGCCGACTCCGCGATTCCCGATCGCCTCCACATCTTCTTTGGAATTCTTCGGCGTGACCGTATCTTTCTGCTGTATCGGTTGGTCGGCTGCCGTTTTCTGTGGCGGCTGCGAGGTCTTTTGTGGCGCGGGAGCTTGCGGCGGTGGAGGTGGCGGCGTCGGTTGCGGCCACTGAGTTGGCCATTGCGAGGGGTCTTGCGTTGTCGTCTGCTGCGGCCGAGAGGTCGTTTGACCAGCAGGTTGCTGCTGACCAGGCGCTTGACTGGTTGGTTGCCCTTGCGCCGCCGCCAACCCCGGCGAAAGTACAAACACGCCCACGACCGTTACCGTCAGCATCCGTCGAAATGTCATTGGAATCATGTGGGATACCCCTTACGACTCAGCCCGAGTATACACCTGTGCAAGCCACTGCTCGCCGGTTACGCCGTCTCAGTTACGATGTCAGCCCCCGGTATAAGGTTTCCTGCTTCAAAGTCCCTTAAATGTAAACTTTAAATCTAAGATTGATCAGCCTCATGGCACCCGGCCCGGCGGGGCAGTTGACACCCCTCCTCTGGCACACTACATTCGAACTCTGCCTATGAGCGTTCCTAAAATCCAGATTGGCCAGCTTTGGAAAAAGGATGGCACCGGGGACACCTACCTGGTCACCCGCCTGTACACCGAGGCCCTCAGCACCATGGTCATCCTTCGCAAATCCGGCTCCGAGGAGCAAGCCCTCACTCGCGTCCGCGCCGAACGCACCCCTACCGGGCAAAACATCCCGGGCTTTTCGCCCGCCCAGGAAAACGAAACTCGCTAGCTTTTCGCGAAAGTTGGCACCCTTAGACCGAGCGCACTTCCATCTTCACCACATCGTCAACTTTCACCAGCTCCTTAATAAAAAACGGCTCGCCGTATTTCACGCCAATCATTTGTCCATAATGCCGCGCCAGTTGGTTCATCTCATTTTCCAATTCGTCAAGCCCCAGATGCACCGCTCCTTTATCCGCCGGCACGTTCCCCGGAAATTGCGACGAGTACGCCAAAATCGCGCGTTTGCGCTCATCATATTGCCCGCTGATATCCACTACAAAAGTGGGACGGACGTTAGCATAGGCCGTTGAATACAAAATCTTGAACGGCCGATAAGCTTCCCCCTCAATCGGCAGCTGTTTCAATCCCGCCAGGAAACAACTCTCATAGCCCAGCGCCGAAGCATGATAATGATCCGGATGCCGAGCCTCCCAATAAGGAAGTATCACTGTCTTCGGCCGCAACTCCCGGATCTTGGCCGCCAGCAGCAACTTGCTCGCTCTGCTTGCCTGCACATCCGAATCTGGCACCCCGAGGATCCCCCGCCACGACACCTGTAAGATTTTTCCAGCGGCGTCCGCTTCTTTCGCTCGCGTCTCGCGCGTTCCCCGCGTGCCCATTTCCCCGGCAGTGAGGTCGAGTATCCCGGTCTTATATCCCTGCTGCGCCATGCGCAGCATCGTGCCGCCGCAGCTCAACTCCACATCGTCCGGGTGTGCGGCTATCGCCAACAAATCAAGATTCATTTCGCCTCCGCCGCCTTCGATTCTATCAGTACGCTTGTGAAATCCTGACGAACCGTCCTGCGAAGCGATCGAGCCCCGCGCCCCTACCGCCAGATGTGCTATTTTTTCAGCCTGACGATGCCCGCCTCAGATTCCAATAGCCGCTCCCTCAGTGGAAAAGTCGCTCTGGTCACCGGTGCCGCCAAACGCCTGGGACGTGCCATCGCGCTGCACCTCGCCCGCGAAGGCGCCGATGTAGTCGTCCATTTCCATCACTCGGCTCCGCAAGCCCAGGAAGTGGCAACGCAAATTACCAACCTCGGCCGCCGCTCAATATCCGTCCCGGCCGATCTGGCCAAAAAATCCGATATCGACAAGCTCTTCGCCAACACCAATAAAGAATTTGGCCGCCTCGACATTCTCATCAACAACGCCTCTAATTTTCTCCACGCCGACTTCGCATCCATCACCGAAGAGATCTGGGACGCCGCGCTAAATGTAAATCTCAAAGCCCCATTTTTCTGTTCCCAGGCCGCCGCGCCCTTATTGAAAATCAACAACGGCGTCATCATCAATCTTTCTGATGTCGCCGGCTTCCTCGGCTGGACGGGCTACATTCCCCACAGCGTATCCAAAGCAGGCGTCAGCATGCTCACCCGCGTTCTCGCCAAGGCGCTCGCTCCAGAAATTCGCGTCAACGCCATCGCTCCCGGAACCATCACCATGCCCGGCGACCCGCCGGATCTGGCCGCTGACTTCATCAAGCGCGCTCCGCTCCAGCGCACCGGCACAACCGAAGACGTTACCGCCGCCATCTCATTTCTTATCAACTCGCCCTTTATAACTGGCGAAGTACTGGTGCTCGACGGTGGTCGCACTCTCTAGCAAATTGTTTTCTTCGACCATCTTTGTCTCGCGCAAAATTTCTCCCGGAGGGTGTATTCTATTCTTCTTATCGCAGGTATAAGTCTCTAGCGCTCGCACTTCGCGCTTCCTATTTTTTAGAAGAAGGGCATCCCGGTTATGGACAACGAAATCTCCACGCATCCCAACGAAACCTATACGCACCAAGACGAGGCCCCGGCCCCGGCTCCCGCGCAGCCCCACGGCATCGACGACGTAGAAATTCAGGAGTGGCTTGAATCGCTTGACGCCGTCCTCGAATCCAGCGGCGCCGAAGTAGCCACCGAAATTCTAGAACGCCTCCGCGCCCACGCCACCGTCAACGGCATCGACTTACCCTTCACCGCCAACACTCCTTACGCCAACACCATCCCTCATCGCCTTGAGCCTCGTTATCCCGGCGACCAGGAACTCGAGCGCCGCATCAAGAGTCTCGTACGCTGGAACGCGCTGGCCATGGTCGTGCGCGCCAATCGCGTCGAACACAATATCGGCGGCCACATCTCCACCTTTGCTTCCGCCGCCACGCTCTACGAAGTCGGCTTCAACCATTTCTTCCGCGGCCGCACAGATGAATTCGAGGGCGACACCGTCTACTTCCAGGGCCACGCGTCGCCCGGCATGTACGCCCGCGCCTTTCTCGAAGGCCGCCTTTCCGCCCAGCAACTCGAAAATTTTCGCCGTGAACTGAAACCCGGCGGCGGCCTTTCTTCTTATCCGCATCCCTGGCTCATGCCAGATTTCTGGGAATTTCCCACCGTTTCCATGGGCTTGAGCCCGCTGATGGCCATTTATCAGGCGCGTTACAACCGCTATCTCGAAGATCGCGGATTGAAACCCGTCACCGACGCAAAAGTCTGGGCTTTCCTCGGCGATGGCGAAACCGATGAACCAGAGTCCCTCGGCGCCATCACCCTGGCCTCCCGCGAAAAACTCGACAACCTGATCTTCGTCATCAATTGCAATCTGCAGCGTCTCGATGGCCCCGTCCGAGGCAACGGGCAAATTATCCAGGAACTCGAATCCGCCTTCCGAGGCGCACGTTGGAACGTCATCAAGGTTTTTTGGGGCAGCGAGTGGGACCCCATCCTCGATCGCGACACCGAAGGCCTGCTGGTCAAACGCATGGGCGAATTGGTTGACGGCGAATACCAGAAACTCGTTGTGGAATCCGGCGCCTACGTACGCCAGCATTTTTTCGGTTCCGATCCGCGTTTGCTGAAACTGGTCGAGCCCTTCTCCGACGACGCCTTGCGCCGCTTGCGTCTGGGCGGCCACGATCCGCGCAAAGTTTACGCCGCGTACAAAGCTGCCACGGAACACAAAGGCGCCCCGACCGTCATCCTCGCCCGCACTATTAAAGGATATGGTCTCGGCGAAGCCGGCGAAGGCAAAAACGTTACCCACCAGCAGAAAAAGTTAAATGAAGATGAGCTGCGCGTTTTCCGTTCACGTTTCGCCGTTCCGCTCAATGACGAAGACTGCGTTGAAGTTCCTTTTTATCGCCCGCCGGAAAACAGCCCCGAAATTCAATACATTCGCGCGCGTCGCAAAGCTTTGGGTGGCTACGTTCCACAGCGTAGCGTGCGTTCCAAGCCGCTCGTCGCCAATCACGACGAACTCTTCAATGAATTTTTCGAAGGCAGCGACGGCCGCGAAGTTTCCACCACCATGGCCTTTGTCGGCATGCTGCGCAAAATGTTGAAGGATTCGGAAATCGGAAAGCTGGTAGTGCCCATCGTGCCCGACGAAGCCCGCACCTTCGGCATGGAATCCTTGTTCCGCACCGTGGGCATCTACTCAAGTGTCGGCCAACGCTACGAGCCCGTCGATGTGAACACCCTTCTTTATTACAAGGAAGCCAAGGACGGACAAATCCTCGAAGAGGGAATTACCGAAGCCGGCTCGATGGCCTCCTTCATTGCTGCGGGCTCGGCGTATGCCACTCACGGCATCAACACCATTCCATTTTTTATTTATTACTCCATGTTCGGTTTTCAGCGCATCGCCGATTTCATCTGGGCTGCCGCTGACATGCGCACGCGCGGTTTCCTCCTCGGTGGAACTGCCGGCCGCACCACACTCGCGGGAGAAGGGTTACAGCATCAAGATGGAAACAGTCACGTCCTCGCGTTGTCCGTTCCCAATTTGCGCGCCTACGATCCCGCCTTCGCCTACGAAATTGCCGTCATCATTCAAGATGGCATTCGCCGCATGTATAAAGACGGAGAGAATATTTTTTATTACATCACCGTGATGAACGAACAATACGCCATGCCCGCCATGCCCGGCGACGTCAAAGAAGGCATCCTCAACGGCATGTACCGCTTCCGCGCTTCCGAAAATAAAAAATCAAAACTCCGCGCACAACTTTTCGGCAGCGGCGCGATCCTTCGCGAAGTTCTGCAAGCTCAGGAAATTCTGGAAACTAAATATGGCGTTGCCGCCGATGTTTGGAGCGTCACCAGCTACAAGCAACTCTATGTTGACGGCAACGAAACCGATCGCTGGAATCGCCTGCACCCCGGCGAAAAGCAACACGTTCCCTATGTCACTAGCACGCTAGGCGACGCTCCTGGCGTACTCGTCGCCGCCTCCGACTACCTTAAGACCTTGCCCAACATGATCAGCAAGTGGCTCCCGCGCCGCCTCGCCTCCTTGGGCACCGACGGCTTCGGCCGCAGCGAAGGCCGCGCCTCGCTTCGCGAATTCTTCGAAGTCGACGCCCGCTTCATCACTCTCGCCACGCTGCACGAACTCTTCATCGACGGCAAAGTCGACCGCAAGCTAATCGACCAAGCCATCAAAGACCTGGGAATCAACCCCGAGAAATTAAACCCCGTAATCTCATAGCTGTGTCCTCGTAAGGATCGTCCAAATGGCTAGGTCGCCAAAAATTAAAAACCACAAAAACGCGAAGGGTGGCCCATCCTTGCGTTTTGTGCAAGGGTGGGGCCGTTGACTCTATTGTTTTTGAATTTATTTAATAACGAAGAATCGACGCACTGCGATTCTCGCAGTTTGCAAAATTCGGAAATATCAATTTGAAGCCTTAGCCTTCCGCAACAATTCCGCAGCCTTCACTCTCCCGGTAGCCAACTGCGCAATCAATACCCGGTTCGCATCCAAAAAATCGTAATCCCCCAACTCCCTTGGCAACACCCAAGCAATCTGTTCGAAACACCTCGGCTCAATATTTCCTTCCGCAATTTCCACAGCGTAAAACCGAATCTCCACTGGAGCCGCGCTGTCCGCATAAACATGTTGCACCCGTCCCATCTCTACGCAGCGCACCAGCGTCGTTCCCAACTCCTCCCACAACTCCCGAGCCAGCGCCGCTTCCGGTTCTTCGTCCCCTTCGATTTTCCCGCCAGGAAATTCCCATTTCAGCGGCGAAGTATCCGCACGCCTGCGCTGCCCAATCAAAATTCTCCGGTCCTCGCGCTCAATCACTGCCGCCACCACAATCATTAAATGTTCAAACCTTCTTGGCCCTGACAAGGATCCAAACCATTGCCCGATTCATCCGCCCTTGGGATACTCAAACCATGCTCAGCGACGCCGTCCGCGATCATTTCCAATCACCGCGCAACGCAGGCAAACTCCCCAACGCCACCGCCTCCGTCGACGTAACCAATCCTGTCTGCGGCGACGTCCTCCATCTGGCCGCGCGCCTCGAAACCGAAAGCAACCGTATCGCCGAGGCCCGTTTCCTCTGTCAGGGCTGCACCACCGCAATCGCCTGCGCATCCCTCCTAACCGTGGAACTAAAAAACAAAACCATCTCCGAAGCCACCCGCATCAACGCCGAATATCTTTCCACCCAACTAGGCGGATTACCTCCCGCCACCGTTCACGCCGCGCAACTAGCCGCCGACGCTCTCACCCAATTATTGGCCAAATTAAAAGCCGCTAATCGCGCTTCCTAGCCTTCCCCAAAGCGTCCGGATCATTCAAATTCAATACGCACCCTTCCTCACTCGTTCCCATCTCGCAAACTTCCTCACGATGCTTCCACACCACCGCTCGTGCCCCAGTCTCCAGCGGCGCATTCAACAATTCTTCATACAACCGCGACGCAAAAATTACCGGATGCCCGCGATGTCCTTTGTACACCGGCAGCACAATCGCTTTACCCGACTCATAAAACTCCTTCAGCAACTCGCCCACCAATTCGCGACTAATCAAAGGATGATCGATCAAACAAAGCAAAATCCCATCCGTCCAGGCAGGCAAACTACGCACCCCAGCCTGAATGGAACTCAGTTGCCCAGCTTCCCAATTTTCGTTGATAATCACTTCATCCGCCGGCAGTTCAACGCCCTCGGCAATCGCCGCCGCATCCGCACCCAGCACCACCCGCCGCCATCCAATGCGCGGATGATCCGTAACCTTTAATAGATGTTCAAGAAATGTCCCGCCACGGTAGGGAAGCAGTGCCTTGGGAGTGCCCATGCGGCGCGAAGCGCCACCCGATAAAATTACTGCCGCCAGCATCGCATCGCCATTACCGCTCGCTCAAAGCCGCACGCGCTTCGTAATTCAATTTTTTATGAGCAGCAGCCGCTCCGGCATTTCGCCGCACAGCAATGAGTTCCGCCACCACGCTCACAGCAATCTCCTCGGGAGACAACGCCCCAATATCCAATCCCATCGGCGCATACACCCGCGCGAATTCTTCCGCCCGGTAGCCCTCATTCTCCAGCGCCTTATACACCGACAGCACTTTGCGCTTGCTGCCGATCATCCCCACGTACCGCGCCTCCGTGCGCACCGCCCACGCCAGCACGCGCATATCCTCCTTGTGCCCTCGCGTAACAATAATCAAATAGCTGCTCGCATTCGGCCGAATCTTTTCAAACGCTTCCCCATAACTCGTATGCACCGCCTGCGCCATCGGAAAGCGCTGCACATTCGCGAACGCCTCGCGATCATCCGCCACCGCAATCCCAAATCCCGCCGCGCTCGCCGCATTCGCCACCGCGATCGACACGTGCCCGCCGCCAAACAAATACACCACCGGCTGCGGCAATATCGGTTCCACAAATATTTCCAGCGTCCCTCCGCAAATCAATCCGCTGTCATAGCTAGCCTCATGATTCAAATTAAAAACCATCTTCCGCGACAATTCTTTCTGCATCACTTCCTTGGCCGCCGCCCAAACATCCGCCTCCACGCACCCGCCCCCAATCGTCCCCGCGATAGACCCATCCTCGCGCACCAGCATCCGCGAACTCTCATAACTGGGGATCGACCCATTGGTATGCACAATGGTAGCCAGCGCCCCGCGCGCTCCCGCCCGCCGCATCCTAACTATTTCTTCGAATAGATCACTCATCATCTAGAGCCTAAGTCCCACCCGACACTCTGTCAACGCGACCGCTTATGGAGTAGTGGCGGTCTTCGATCACGCCGGTTACCGAGACTTGACCTGGCATTTCAGAATTGTGATTCGTCGCGTACGTTGTTACACCATCAGAACAAAGCCTCGGCAATTTCCGTATACTCCCGTCATGCGAATCCGATTTGTTTTACCTGTTCTCTTGCTTGGAACGCTTCTTGCGTGTGGTCCTAGCCGTTCTTCTGATCTTGCGCTGGTGCATGCCAAAATTTATCCGTCACCGATAGAACCCGCCATCGAGGATGGCACGATTCTGGTGCACGATGGGCGCATCACCGCCATCGGCCCTAGTGCCACAACAAAACCTCCGCGTTTTGTCCGTGCCGTCACTGTCATCAATTGCAAAGGTCTGGTGGTCACCGCCGGTTTCTGGAACAGCCATGTGCACATCCTTACGCCGGGCTTGCTTCACGCGGAAAAACTTTCGTCTCAACAGATCACTTCGCAACTTGAAGAGATGCTGACGCGCTGGGGATTTACGACTGTCTTTGACATCGCGTCCGTCCTGAACAACACGACTCTCATCCGGCGTCGCATAGAAAGCGGCGAAGTGAAAGGGCCCAGGATTCTCACCGTCGGCGAGCCATTTTGGGTGAAAGGGGGAACGCCCATTTACGTGAAGGGATTTCTTGAGGACAACCACATCAGCATCCCCGAAGTCGAATCGAACACCCAGGCGGTAGAGCGAGTGCGCCAGCAGATCCACGACGGCGCAGACGGCATCAAGATTTTTGCGGGATCTGTCGAACGGGACAGCATCTTGATCATGCCCTTGGATTTGGCTAAAGCTATCGTCACGGAGGCCCACCGCGCGAGGAAGCCTGTTTTTGCCCATCCTTCCAACCAGGAGGGCATCGAAGCGGCCCTTCAGAGTGGAGTGGATATTCTAGCCCACACTACGCCGGTCGGTGGCCCATGGAGTTCGTCACTTGTTGAACGCATGAAAGCGGCGCACATGGCACTCACCCCCACGCTGACTCTGTGGCACGTGGAAGGCAGAAACGAATCACCCGAAGAGTTCGAAAAAGGAATGAACACGGTGGTGCTGCCACAACTGCGGGCTTATTCTGAAGCGGGCGGGCAGATCCTGTTTGGCACCGATGTGGGCTACATCGAGCACTTCGATACTTCAGAAGAGTTTGCGTGGATGTCTCGCGCGGGCATGAGCTTCCAGCAAATCCTTGCTTCGCTCACCACCAATCCAGCGCAGCGCTTCGGTTTCTCCGCGCACTCTGGTCGCATCGGCAAAGGTATGGATGCAGATCTCGTCGTCCTCTCCGCGGACCCGGCCCAAGATGTCAACGCCTTTTCCCGAGTTGCCTTCACCATTCGTCTCGGCAAAATAATGTTCGGCAAACCCTAGAGCCATAGCCTGCGCCATGAGAGAAGAGACAGGTAGTAGTCCGAAGCCCTGGTAAACGCGCTTATCGTAAACTGACCCGTACTCGTTATGGACACCCAGCTATTGCGATGGTACCTTGCGGCTCGCGTCAGCCATCGGGAGCACGTATGAAAGCCATCCTATTCCGTAAACACGGTGGACCGGAAGTCCTCGAATATAGTGACGCCCCCACGCCATCCATCCGCGCTAACGAAGTCCTCGTCCGCGTGCGCGCCTGTGCCCTTAATCATCTTGATCTCTGGGTCCGCGGCGGCTTACCAGGTGTCCCAATCCCGCTCCCGCACATTCCCGGCAGCGACATCGCTGGCGAAATCGCCGAGATCGGCGCCGAGGTAACCACCGTGAAGGTCGGCCAAAAAGTTGTCCTCGCCCCCGGAGTCTCCTGCGGAAAATGTGCCGTATGCCTGGCCGGTCGGGACAACTTCTGCCGCCAATTCTCAAATCTCGGCTACATGATCGACGGCGGCTGCGCCGAATTCGTCAAATGCCCGGAAGTAAACTGCATGCCCTACCCTGAAAATCTCACCTGGGAGCAAGCCACCTCCATCCCGTTAGTATTCCAAACCGCCTGGCACATGCTCCTCACCCGCGCACAACTCCAACCCGGCGAAGACGTCTTAATTCTCGGTGCAGGCAGCGGAGTCGGCAGCGCCGCCATCCAGATCGCAGCCCTATTCGGCGCGCGCATCATCGCCACCGCGGGCAACACCGCCAAGTTAGAAAAAGCTAAACAGCTCGGCGCCCATCACCTCATCAATCATAAAACGCAAAAAATTCGCGACGAAGTCCGTCGCATCACCAACAAACGCGGCGTCGACGTCGTCTTCGAACACGTAGGCACCGCCACCTGGGACGACAGCGTCGCCAGCCTCGCCGTAGGCGGCCGCCTCATCACCTGCGGCGCAACCACCGGCTACGACGCCAAAATCGATCTGCGTTTCCTCTTCACTCGTCAACTCTCGCTGCTCGGCTCCTACATGGGAGCCAAATCCGAATTGCTCTCCGTAATGAAACTAGTCGCCTCCGGCCACCTCAAGCCCGTAATCGACCGCACCTTCCCCCTGGCCTCCTGCGCCGACGCCCACCGCTACCTAGAATCCGGCAACCAATTCGGCAAAGTCGTCGTAACGGTCTAAGCGCGATCGTACTCAAACCGCTGCGCTGCCGCGCTGGTTGGCAGTCGTAATTTTCCACCTGAGCGATAAGTGTCATTGTCGAAATCGGGGCACAAAAAAAGAGAGCCACCCTACGGGCGGCTCTCAAGCGTTTCTCTATATTTATCGTCGAACTGCAGTTTGCCCAACGGCTATGGCGCGCAATTAGCTTTCTGTGGCGCCGACAACGCCGTTAACGTGGTTATGTCCGGATAACTGTATGCTTGGTTCAGCGCCGTCGAAGGCGATTGGAATTCAAACCACTGTAATAGCGCTTCGTTCTGCGGATGGTACGTGAACCCGTTCGGCATGGTGATCGGGAATGTTTGTCCTGGAAGTCCTTCAATCACATCCCCGACCTCCAGGTTATCTTGGCAGAGGCCGTTCGGTGCTAGCCACCAAGGCGTGACATCGTGCACCCCATCAAACGTCACAAACGGATCGTTATAGGTCTCGGAAATTTCATGGCTCAAACCGGTAACATCGAGAACGGTCGGATCTCGAAAGATTGGCTGATCCCAGGTCGAGTAATTCAGGACAAAAGCTCTGGGCACACTTCCATTGCTGGCATCGCCGCTCTCAAGATCGACCGTGTGAAATCCTCCGATGCAGCAGACGCTGCCCTTTGCAGTCGGGATGAACAAATAAGCTGGTGGAAAAAAGAACGTTGACACGTCCTTCGTCGTAATGTCTCCCGAAGCTTCGGCAGCTCCGACTGGTGTGCTGCTGTCCGGCGGGAATGTCGAGGTCGACGGGAATAACTCATTTTGGAACGTATTCACGTTGAGCAGGACAAAAGAGCAGCAGCTCCCGTCGGCATTGAGGGCGTACTGGTAATTGCAAGTTCCGCCGTTTCCTGATGAAGTGCCACAAGTCGGGTCTTGATTGATCACCATCGTTCGCATTGTCTTCACGCTGGGTGCCAGCAAGGTATGCCACGTGGATTTGGCTCCCTGGTATTCGGCACGCGCCACGGCGTCAGCAAATTGTGTGGGCACGCGACTGCTGGTGTAATTGAAGTTGGAAAACACCGGAGATTCCAATACCGGTTCAATAAACGGTGTCGGGTCAAAAAAGAGCCGCTGGCAACCAGCCTGGCTCGCATTCCCGCAAGTACTCGCTTTCCCATTCACCACCTTTACATATCGCGGCGTCCCGTCGGCGTTGCGCAGGTCTATGGACACTGGCACGATCGGCCCGCCCACCGTCGTCGTTCCCGTTGAGGGTGGGTTCCCCAACGTATTGAAGAACCAGGTGCTCTGTGGATTGCCGTTTGGATCGACGCCCGGGGTGGAGTACGTGCCGCTGAAGTTCGGCACCGAGTCGATACCGGAGATGCCCGGCAGTGTCGTGGATGCAGCTCCTTTCTTCACGGCTGCAG
>Ga0209625_1000055_pt1 | contig 23600 bp, 21 predicted proteins | sample JacPin_JW_Ref_M2_FD_187960 | JGI IMG/M metagenome (GOLD analysis project Ga0209625, IMG submission 187960) | Forest soil microbial communities from Algoma, Ontario, Canada - Jack Pine, Ontario site 1_JW_Ref_M2 (SPAdes) (version 2) | ecosystem: Environmental > Terrestrial > Soil > Boreal...
CCGAATCGTAGTTGCCGCCTCCGTAGTTGCCGGAATCGGGGTAGTCGCGGGAATCGCGGCTGCGAGAGTCGCGAGAATCTCTACTCCGAGAGTTGCGCGAATTGTTATTTGAATAGTTTGGAGCTTGTTGATAATTGGAATTCGGAGCCGGTTGATCGTAGGTTGCCGGCTGCGCGGCAACGGGAGCCAGGTTGGCAGAGGCGGCGGGATCCTGGGTCTGATCAGCAGGCGCGGCCCCTGGCTGCGTCTGGGCTGTGTTCTCTGGTGCCGACTTGTTGCATCCTGCGAATGCGAGAGTCAGTACTGCCAGAGTTAGAACAGGTGCCACTTTAAGGATTTGGCTCATAATTTTTTCTCCGGCCGTATTGGGTGGTTGATTTCATAGTGAAATTTGAAAGATGTGCGCTGAGACGGCCATCTTAGTTTTATGCGGACGAGTGTACATCCTGTTTGCCAGCTATCACATACGGTGAAGTCGTTAGAAACACGTGCGCGGCGAATGTTATGGAAGGCTGCAAATGCGCGGTGAATAGCGGCTTGCCGCGAGTTCGAGGGAATGCGCTGTAGAACGAGAGGGCATGCCTGCTTAGGCTGAGGCTTAGGAGGCGACGAGTTCGCGCTCGCGCGGGCGCTTGCGCTTCCATTGGTAGTCTTTTCTTAGCAGGGCTTGGTGCTTCTTCACCTGGGCTTCCAGTTCGCTGAAAGCCATTTTGCAACTGGTGCGTTCATTTTTGCCGGTGCCGGTGGCGTGAAGCGTGCCGGTGGGCAAGGAGAGATTCAAGGTGCAGGAATGCTGTCCCTTGTGGGTGTTCGCGGCGAAGACGCCGTGGAGTTGCACCAGGTCGGGGGCGTAGGCTTTCAGTAATTTATTTAATTTTGCGACGTGCCGGTCGACGTCCTTCTCAATCGCATCGTGCGCATCGACGTGCTTGTAACTGATGGATAATTTCATCGGAAGCACCTGTGGTGTATCGTTGGCGGCAAGCAGCAGACTAGCAGGTCGGAACGTTGCGCCGCAATTGCGTTTTGCGAATTTGTAACGTGCGTTGACAGTGAGCGGCGGTAACCCTAAGCTCGTTTGAAATTATTGCTGGTACTAATTGGGCATCATGAGTCCACGATCAAGAAGTGCCTCCAAAGTTTCGCAAGCATCGCGTGGCGATAGCTCGCTTGCGTCTGCAAGTTCGAGCAGTGCGCCGTTGCTGCGCATCGGACCGGCGGGCTGGGCCTACAAGGACTGGGCCGGTTATGTTTATCCGCAGCCGCGTCCGAAAAATTTTCATCCGGCTACTTTTCTGGCGGAATATTTCGACACGATTGAGATAAATACTTCGTTTTATCATCCGATGCAGGCCGATCATGCTGCGCAATGGATTGAGCGGGTGAGTGGCAACCCACGTTTTTTATTTACGGCGAAGCTCTGGAAGAAATTCACGCATGAACATGACGCTAGCTCGGCAGATGAGCGCGAGGCGTGCGCGGGATTGGATGTTCTACACGCGGGTGGAAGGCTAGGGGCGTTGCTAGTGCAATTCCCTTTTTCGTTTCATCGCGAGGCCGCGACTGTTGAGTATCTTTCAAAATTGCTGAGGCGGTTTTCCACTTATCCGTTGGTGGTGGAGGTGCGGCATTCTTCGTGGAATATTCCTGACACGTTTGAGCTGCTGCGGGAGCATGACGCGGGGTTTTGTAACATCGATCAGCCGATTATCGGGCGGTCTTTAGAACCGTCGACTGCGGCGACTGCTCCTGTGGGATACATACGGCTGCATGGCAGGCGCTACGATACATGGTTCTCGGACGATCCGGAGGTCGCCCGACACGAACGGTACAACTATCTTTATTCCAGCGAAGAGCTCGCGCCGTGGGCTGCGCGGATAAAAAAAGTGAGCAAGCAGACCGGGGCGGTTTTTGTGATTACCAACAATCACTACCAGGGGAAAGGCGTGGTGAACGCGCTGCAGCTGATTAATATTCTCACGAAAACTAAGGTTAATGTGCCGGAGCCGTTGCGGCAGCATTTTCCACAACTGGATGCGATTGCCGCTTCGCGACCAGCCGAACCCACGCTTTTTCCGCTAGCGACGGCGATCACGCCGGACGCGCAGTAGTTGGTTTGTCAAACAAAAATTGGGCACCTATTACATCAGCAGCAGAGTGCGACAAACCTACTAACGAGTACGACCGATCCTTTGAGCGGGGTCGATCCAAAATATTTGGGGGTATCGACATAATGCCAAGCATAGAGGACAAACTATGTCGAGGTTAAGAGTAATGAGACTCGGATTCCTGTTGTTGCTTTTAATTTGCTTTCTAGTCTGGATGTTCCACTCGATTCATCTATCGAATTCGACGATATCTCTCGAGAAGACTTTCAAACCCGACCATTCTTTTAGCGGCCGAATTGTAGTGACGGTGAATGACGCGAAGACCGGGAACGATCAAATTCTTATCGATTTGGATCACGGTGAAGTCTCAGAGTCTCCTAATCTCCGGTTCGAGAGCACATCAAAAGCGGGTCACATTGACAACTGCTGGAGAATTGTGGAAGTCAAATCACCAAGCCTCGATTTTGTCGTAACCTGTTCGAATGGCGGTGGTACGAAATGGTCCGCTAGGAATTTGCTCGAGTGTGTTGAAATCCAGATCGAATGAGCAAATCCGCAAATCCAACAATGGACAATAGAACAAAATTGAAAAGTCTGCGGATTAGTTTGGTCAACCGACTCGCGCTCGGTAGGTGTGCTATTAGAAAAGGAAAGAACTGATTTCGGCCTCATGGGATTAGTGTCGGCTGCTTTGGGTCGTCCCATTCCACTAGAGACTTTCAAAGTTGTCGTATATGCAGTTGAATCCGACCGCAATTTGAAGTTGCCGGTAATCAGAAAAGATTTGCCATCCGGATGGGCGAGTATCAACTGGATCCGATAATGATTGTGGCATTAAGAGTTGGTATCTGCAGGTTAGAAACTGCTTGCTTGGCGAAGACTTCGTTACATTTTTTTGAAGAGGTTTTCGAAGGCTTGGCGGGCGTCTGTGGGGCGCGATGGTGATGGGGGCGGACTTGTGGCCGTGGAAGGCTGGGAGTACGAAGTAGGGGCGGTATCTTTTTCAATGGTCATGCGGAATTCGTAGAAGGTGCAATTGTTCTTGGCGTCCTTGGGGGTGATGCGCTCGGGAATGGGTTGCGTGCATTCGAATTGGACTCCGGAGTCAAAGAAGCGGCACTGTTTGCAGGAGTGAAGTTCGAACTGGCATTTGGGGCATTTGCCGTTGGGGTCGAAGCCGGGGGTCAGGACTGCGCCGCAATTGGCACAGCGGCCGCGGGTGACGGTGCCGACCATTCTCGGCGTGCGTGGACCGAACTGGTCAGCGCCGCGCGGGCCGCCGGAGGGCGGTTTGCGGTCATGATGAACTTTAGATTTTTTGTCTTCTTTTTCCGCGTCACGATAACCGCGGTGGCTGTACTTTCGATCCACGAACGCCTCCGTCCGTCAGTATCGACGGACTACTGCTAACGCAAACCTGCTATTGGCGCGCATTGCGCACAACAACTTGGCTAGAATCCACTCGGATTGCTACACTCGGCCGGCCCGCGCGATAGTTCCCAAGGGTTGCGATGCAGAGTGCTTAGGACCGGGGAGCAGAAGATGGGACCTATATGTTTTTAGCCCTCTGGGAGTTCGAAGTCAAGTCGGGTTGTGAGCAGCGGTTTCAAATGGTCTATGGGGCGAAGGGAGAATGGGAGCGACTTTTTCGCACGGATCCGAATTTTCTGGAGACGCGATTGTTGCGGGATCCGATGCAGCCTGACAAATTTGTAACGCTGGATTTTTGGGAGTCGCGGAGCGCGTATGAGTCGTTTAAGGAATTGAATCATGCGGCTTATGTGGCGATGGATCGGAGTTGTCAGAGTTTGACCAATTTTGAGAGGTGTTTGGGGTATTTTGATAATTGAATTTTCTCTTACTCTAACGATAAAACACGGAAGAGCGAGCTCTGTGGTTGTGGTCTGGGTGTTTCCACGTTACAGGACCCACCTGCCACGGCAGGCAAACCCTCCAAAAACCTGAGGGTGGGCCACCTGTCGCTGTGTTTAATTTTTTTAGCAGGGAGATCAGGCCGGTGGGGGGTAGGTCAGGTTGCACAAATTGATGCTGGGTGCCGAAGGCTTGGAGGACGGCTTCGGCGGCTAGGTAGCCGCTGCGGACGGCGCCTTCCATGGTGGCGGGCCAGCTTGTGGCGGTCCAATCGCCGGCGAAGAAGAGGTTGGGGATTTTGGTTTTCTGTTGGGGACGCCAGCGATCTACTCCGGGTTGCGGCGAGAATGTTGCGGCGACTTCTTTTATTACGGTGGACTTCATGAGTTGCGCCGCTTGTGCGCGAGGCAAGGCCTGGCGAACTTCGCGAAGGCACAGGTCGATAATTTCCTGGCGCGATTTTTTCAGCAGTTCGTAGGAAGCGCTGATTACCAGTTGCAAGTATTGTTCCTGATTGTTGGTAGTTCCCTTTTGTTCTCCGTACAACATGGTTTTATTGAAAATCCATTGCGTCTTGGTGTCGATCAGGGTGACGAATGGTTCGTCCATGACCGGGCGGTCGAACCAGAAATGGACGCCGGTAATGGGAGCGGTTTTAATTTTGGATAAATTTGCGAGCGAAGGCTCTGCGCGGCGAATACTTTCGGGCATTAAATCGAAGAGGGCGTCGTGAGCGACCGCGAAAACATAAGCGTCCGCGGATTCTTCCCTGCCGGCATCAAACTGCACCGAACTGATCGCAGCGCCTTCGGCGTTCAGACTTCTCACTGGGGAGCGCAAGTTCACTTCCCCGCCGCGGGATTCGACCGCGGCTTTGCAGCCTCCGTATAATTCCGCCAGCGGAACGACCGGGACGCCCATGCGGTATCCAGTGCTATTCATGAGGAAAGCTTTCCAGAAAACATCGACGCCGTAGCGGGCATCGGTGCGATCGAGTTCCTCATCGAGCGCGCTCACAAGCACAACGCGCCAGAATCTTTCTATGGCGCCTTTGGTCTGACGCCTGCGGCGCAGCCATTCCAGCATGGAGATTCCGCCAGCTTCGGCTAGGTCGGCGGTTTTTCCTTTGGCGACCACGATATCTAGCATGGCGTGGGCGATGGATAATTTGTCGCGCATGGTGAGCGGAGCGAAAGTCAGAAACGAACCGACCATGTGGAAGGGCGCTGGCAGGAGGCCGGCTTTCATGGTGCCGCGGCGGCCTTGCGGATCGAGGAAGACGAGATCGTCGAAGAATTTAATTTTGTCGGCGGAGCCGACGCGGCGATAAAAATCGGCGAGGTTGGTGCAGCAACCGAGGGTTACGTGCTGGCAATTATCGACGTGTTCGCCATTGGGCAAAACATAGGAGGTGGCGCGGCCGCCGAGAAAAGGTTTCTGTTCGAACAGCCGTACGCGCCAGCCGGCTTCAGCTAACGCGACGCCGCACGCCAGTCCCGCCAAGCCGCCGCCGATCACGATCGCGCTTTTCAATAATATTCTCTTCCGTCAGGCGGCCGAAGCGCGCCTTGGCAATCAACACCATTTTTTCCGCACGCGAAAGACGCACGCGTTCACCGAACACGGCAAAATCCTGGGACTCGATACGCGCGAGGAGCGCGCTGTAGGTGTGAGCGAGCAGCCAAAGAGTGCCGCGGCTGTCCTCGTCGATGAAGCTTAATAGCTCGGCGCCTTGTTTGTAAAGTTGCCAGGCACGCTCGGCTTCGAAGCGCAGCAGTTCGCGAACCCCAAGCGTGGCCGCACGCAAACCGAAGGAGGCAGGTGATACGCCATAACGCGCCAAATCTTCTTCGGGGAGATATACGCGGCCCAATTTATAGTCTTCGTGAACGTCGCGAATAATGTTGGTGAGTTGGAAGGCCAGGCCGAGTTTTTCAGCAAGGTCCAGCGCGCGCGAATCGCGAAATCCAAAGACGTGAGTGCAGGTTAGGCCGACGGTGCCGGCTACGCGATAACAATATTCCTTGAGGCGTTCGAAGGTAGGATAGGTGTGGACGGTTAGATCCATTTCCGCGCCGGAGATTAAATCGTGGAGGTAGCGGGAGGGCATGCTGTAGCGCTGCATGGTGTCCACGAGCGCGGGGAGAACGGAGACGCCGTCGGGTTCATCATTCAGCGGCGCATCGGAACGCTGCGTCAGCGCGCGGTCGAAAGCGGCGCGCCATTTGGCTAATCCGCGCTGCTTGTCGGCGACATTGTCGCCTTCGTCGGCCACGTCATCGACGAGGCGCATGAAAGCGTAGAGCGCGGTGAGCGCGTCGCGCTTTGGTTTAGGCAAGAGGAAAAATGCGTAATAAAAATTGCTGTGCGCGGCTTTGACGATGCGCTGGCATTCCTCGTAGGACTCCGCCAGCGAATTGATCGCGAGGGAATTTTGCAGGTTGTCTGGTTTACGATTGGTCGCAACAGCTCGGGTGACGAAGGCGCGGCCGAGCAAGCGCACCTGCTTGGTTCTGCTGATGGAGGGCCGGCGGTGCAGGGTGTCGTAACCCATGTCTTCAATGGCGTCGAGCACGGCGATGCCGCCTTTGCTGAAGAGTTCGAGGTCGACCTTTAACCGCGCATCCACCATTTTTGCCAGCGGGGCACCTTGGGCGAATAACGTGCGTGTCCTGGCGATCAAGGATTTCATTAGAGCGACATAACGGTCGTCGAAGTTACGTTCGAGAATGCCTTTTTCGCTGATGCCGTGAGCAGCGGCCTCGTCGAGTGGAATGTAGATGCGACCTTTTTCCATGTCGCGCGAAACGTCCTGCCAGAAATTGGCTAGTTGCAGGGCGGTGCAGGTGGCGTCGGATAGCAGCTGGCGCTGTTCATCGCGGTATCCGCAAAGGTAAAGGACCAGGCGGCCGACGGGATTGGCCGAATATTCGCAGTAGTGGAGCAACGTAGACCAGTTCGGGTAGCGCTTAATTTTCTGGTCCTGGCGAAAGGCTTTCAATAGATCGGCGAATTCCTGTTCGGGAATGTCTTTGGCGACGATGGTTTCGCGGAGGGCCACGAAGACCGGATGGGAGGGACGGCCATCGTAGCAGGCGTTCAATTCGTGTTCCCACCAGTTGAGTAACTGTAGTGCGCGAGCGGGTTCCGGAATTTCATCGCCCAAATCGTCGGCCCAGCGGCAATAAGCGTACAAATTGTAGAAATGCTGGTGAAGTTCGGCGGGGAGAAGCCAGGAAGCTACATTGAAATTTTCGTAGTGGTGAGTGGCAAGCCAGCGCGTGTATTTTTGAGCTTCTTCAATGGAGCAGCCCGATGCGGGTGCCCGATCAGAGATTTGTAGTTCACCACGGCGCAGCATACAGCGAATAAACCTCACGATGACTGGAAAAGTCCACGAAAAAATCCCGGCAGTTCGGTATTCGGCAGAAGCCGAAACATTACACCAGAAACAGAATGAATCGTGCGTTGATGCAATTCCGGCGCGGTAAAAATAATTATGGCCGGACGAAATTATGGGCGAACGGCCAGCTTGATCTGACCGCTGCGTGCCTGCATGCGTTCGAAAGCTTGGGGCAAATCGGCCAGACGGATTTCCTCGGTCACGAAATCGTGGGCGGAGATGTCGCCGCGCCGAATGGCTTCGAGCGCATCGCGAAAGAATCGCGGGGTATGGTGAAAGGGAGAAATCAATTTAATTTCAGAATAGTGAATGGCCGCGGGCTCGATTTCCACTTGGGTGCCACTGGGGAGGCCGCTGAAGAAATTCACTACGCCGCCGCGGCGGACCATGGCGAGGGCTTGCTTCCAGGTGACGGGGTTACCGGCAGCTTCCACGACGGCATCGGGGCCGCGCTGGTCTTCGGTCAATGTTTTTACCGCGGCGACGATGTCGGCGGTTTCGTTGACGTTAATTGTTGCTATCGCGCCAAGACGTTTTGCGACTTCGAGAGCCTGGGCGCGCCGCGCCAAGGCAATAACACGCACTCCGCGGCGAGAAAGCATACGCACAAATTTCAAGCCGATGGGTCCGCAACCGATTACGGCCGCAGTATCACCAGTGCGCAATTCCATTTCGTGAATGCCGCGCAGGACGCAGGCCAGAGGCTCGGCTAGCGCGGCGCTAGCGTCATCGACGGTGTGCGGCACTTCCAACATGTTTTCCGTGGCGATGCGACCGGGGATGCGCATGTATTCGGCGTAGGCGCCGTTGTTGAAGAGCAAGTCTTCGCAAAGATTTTCCTGTCCACGGCGGCAATGGAAGCAGCGGAGACAAGGAGCGGAATTGGCGGCCACTACGCGCATGCCGGTTTGCCAGCGAGCATCTACACGCTTGCCGACGGCGGCAATTTCGCCGACCACTTCGTGGCCGAAGACCGCGGGGGTCTGAATCATCTTGGCGTGATAACCGCGCTTCCAAACCTTGAGGTCGGTGCCATCAGTCAGCGCGAGCAGCACGCGGATGAGCACTTCATCAGCGGCCAGCGCGGGCACTTCGATCTGCTCGACACGAAGATCTTCGCTGCCGTAAAGCACGGCGGCGTTCATCCTGGTGGGAACGGCTAACCAAGGCGCAGCGGTTTTCACGGCAGTAGCGATCTCCGCTTTTCTCGTGGTCGTCGATCTCATTGGTGGGTGATCAGTATCTTAAGTGATTCTACTGTGGGCCGCGCTGCGAGTTCCAATCCTTCTTGGATTCTGGCCAGCGGAAAACGATGTGTCACGATATTCATAATGGGAAGATGTTTCTTTAATATCAAGTCCGCCGCGGTGTCCTGAATGTCCGCCGCGGCGCTGTAGCTGCCCAGAATTTCCTTTTCGTCGATGCCTACTTCGGCGGCCGGGAATTCGATTCTGGTCACCGGGTCATTGGCCGCGAAGAGCAGGACTCGACCGCCCGGCCTGGCTGCTGCGAGAGCGTCCGCGACAACCGCGGGATGCGCGACGGCTACCAGCACTACATCGGCACCGCGGTCTTCGGTGCGGTCCTTAATTTCCTGTACCAGCTTACCACCACTGTTAGCGTCGAAGGACTCGAGGGCTCCGAGGGTCAGGCTCTTGGCGCGCCTGACAGCCATGGGATCGCTGGTGAAGATTCGCGCGCCCTGGAGCTTGGCGACCATAAGCAATTGCAAACCGATGGGGCCGCAGCCCAGCACGAGTACGGTTTCGCCTTTAGCCACGCGAGCTTTTTGCACCGCTTTGAAGATGGTGTTGATGGGTTCGATGAAGGTGGCTTCTTCAAAGGTGACGTCATCGGGGAGCGCGATGATGCCGCGGTCGGCGACCCAGGGCATGGCTTTGACATACTCACCGAAGCCCCCGCCGTTGGGAGTGAAACCGCCGGTCAATCCGGTGGACTTATATTGTTTGCACTGAGAAAAGAGACGGCGCTGGCAATAAAAACAATTCGCGCAGGGCACGTGATGAAAACTCATCACGCGGTCACCTAATTTCCATTTGGTGACGCCGGGGCCAACGGAGACGATCGTGCCGGCCAATTCGTGACCCAGGATCTGTGGAGGATTAACGTAGGCTTGAAAAATTTTTTTAATATCGGTGCCGCAGATGCCGCAGGCTGCGACTTTGATGAGGACTTCGCCGTCGTCAACGTCTGGGACGGGGACTTCTTCCACATATACCCGGCCCTTTTCGCGATAGACGCCCGCACGCATAGTTTTGGGCACTGGGCCCAATGCCGTGGGCGCATGAAGCATGGTTCGCGTGTCGCTCATGAGGCGGCCACTTCCTGCAATTCGGGCGGAGGCCAGCCGTGCGTGGCAAAAGATAATTTTTTGATGAAGGCCTCGAGAAAATGCGCCAGCGCTTCTGCCGCTGTCTTGCTTTCGCGACTGAGACGGACGAGCGCTGGGAGCACCAGCGGATGTTTTGCAACGTAGCGGACGACGCCGCCAACGCGCACATTGCCTTCCTCATCGACCATCGTGTCGATATCCACCGGGAGGTCGCGATCGGAGGAGTCGGAAATTACGCGGATGGCGATGGCCGGGACTTCTTTGGCCCGCGCCACCGACAGAATCCAGAAGGTCTCCATGTCCACCGCCTCGGCAAAAGGAGCGAGCCGCGCCTTCTCCGCCGCGGTGCTGACAACATGATCAGTGGTCAAAAAAGACTCGACGGGTTTCGCGCCATCGCCGAAAGCGCGCGTCCAAAGATTGCGCGCGCAAACTACGGTGCCACCGTTGCCATCATGCAGCGCTTTCCTGGCGACGATCACGTCTCCCAACTTAACCGACGCTTTCAGGGCTCCCGCGAATCCAGATACGACACAAAATGAATAGTCTCTTGAGAGGACTGCTGCCGCGATGCGCTGCGCGTTCGCAGAACCCATTCCGGTGGTGACGAAATCCACCGTCGCTCTCCCAATTTGCGCACGGTGCAGTTCAACGCCGCCGACAGTAACTTTCTCCAGATCGCGCAGCGCGCGCCAGGGAGCGAATTCGGCTTCCACGGCGTAAGTGATGAGAATATTCATCGCAATATCGTTCGGCTAGGCGGGTACGGCGTGCGCCATGCGCTTGATGCGCCGACTGCTTACGTAGCCGTTTTTTTCGTACCAGCGGACAGCGCGTTCGAATGCGGCCGATACGGGTTCAGCGCGAAAGCCCAATTCCCTTTGCGCGCGGGTGCAATCCACGAACATGAGATGCTGGGCGATTTTTACGCCTTCGACGGGAATTTGCGGTTCGCGACCGATGAGTCGCGAAAACGCTGTCTCAGCATAGGCTACACCTAAGGCCAGAGCATGAGGAATTTTGAACTTGGGCGCGGGCAGGCCGGTGAGATGCGCGAGCGAGTCCAAAACCTGCTTGAGGGTGAGGTTTTCGGCTCCTAATAAATAGCGCTGGCCGATTTTGCCTCTTTCGGCGAGGAGCAAATGGCCTGTGGCGCAATCTTCGACGGCTATAAAGTTCAAGCCCGTTTCGACGTACCCAGGCATTTTGCCGTTGAGAAAATCGACGATAATTTTTCCAGTGGGGGTGGGTTTCCAATCCCACGGGCCTACCGGGGTGGTGGGCATAGCTACGACGACGGGGAGGCCGTTCTTGGCGGCTTGCAAAACCTCCTGCTCGGCCATCCATTTGGAGCGCTTGTAATGACCGATCATTTCGTCGAGCTTGGCGTCTGTAAATTCGTTGGGCAATGCGGGGCGGTCGACCGCGATGGTGGCTACGGTGCTGGTGTAAATGAGCTTTTGCACGCCGGCCTGGCGGGAGGCCGCCAACAAATTTTTTGTGCCGCCCACGTTCGAATCGTAAATGTCCGGGGGATTTTTGGCCCACAGGCGGTAGTCGGCGGCAACGTGGAAAACGCGCTGGACGCCATTCATGGCGCGCGCGAGTGAAGCTTGATCGCGCAGATCGCCGGTCACGTATTCGAGCGACAGATCGGCAATGGCGCGATTGGAACTGGAGGCGCGGACCAGGACGCGGACGTCGTCTCCCCGAGCTACGAGTTGACGCGCTACATGGCTGCCCAGAAATCCAGCGGCACCGGTAACGAGGGTGGTCATAGCGCGCGCAGTCCTTCTTCATGGGCTTCACGGGCCTCGCGGGTGGTCACCTTTTCAATTTTTTCAACTTTTCCAACTACCGGGCTGGCGGAGCGCTTTTTTTCAAAGCTTGGTTGAGTAGGTGTAGAGGTTAAATCGAGAAGTGCAGAAAAGGCTCGCCAATGCTTGCTGGGTATCAAGTCGCGCGCGGACTGCAACGCCTCGCTGGCGGCTTCGTATTTAGCCGCCGTGGTAGGACGTTTGTGAATCCAGCCATCAATATCGAGGGACGAGACGAGGTTTGCTAACTTGAGAAGCTCGCTCCTGTCGAAGCCAGGAAAAATGGTGGTCTCAATACAAATGTGAAAGCCGGACAGCTTGGCGGTGCGGAGGGCTTCGATGGTGGCGCGAAAGTTTCCGTTGTGCCTTGCGTGCGAATCGTGGGTGTCTTCCAGGCCATTGAGTGGCAAAACCAGGTAAAGGCGCGAGACCGGGCGGAATTCGTGGATGCGCCGGCGCAAGAGCGTGCCATCCATTTCGACGAAGATGTTGCGTCCGCAATTGACGATGTCGCGTGCCAAATGGCCGATGCGCGCATGTTGCAGAGGAGCATCGCCACCGATCCACGCCACCGGCGCGGAGCTGGCACGAACTCGCGAGAGAGCTCGCGAATCTCTCGAGGAAACTTCTGAGGATGAATTGACGCCGTTTGGCGGAGTGACTTCGCTGTGAGCTCGTAATTCGGCTAAATCAAGGCGCAAGGCCCAGGGGTAACGCGCAGATCCAAATAATTTTTGTGCTATGCGGACCCTGGCGAGGTCCCAGGTTAGTCGCGGGGGAAAGCGCATCATGCGCGCTAGATTCCGGAGCGCAGCCGAAACTCGTTGGGCTGGAACTTCAAGGCGCAGAATTCGTCGGCTCTGCGGGCCTGGTTGTGGTAGCGCGACAAGGCGTATACCGGGAAAGAATTGCGATACAGGTGATATTTCAGATAAAAGACGCACGGGAAACCGGTGCCAGTGAAATCGTGTTCGCTCCAGGAGCCGTCTTCGTTCTGGTTGCCAACCAAATAGGAAACCGCGCGAGTGATGGCCGGATCGCTGGTATTTGATCCGGCAAGTAAACCGATCAAGCCCCAGGCGGTCTGCGAAGGGGTGCTTGCGCCCTGGCCCTTGGAAGAAACGTCGGAATAAGTCTTGAGCGATTCGCCAAAACTGCCGTCGTCCTGTTGGACGGACTTCAGCCAAGCCACTGCGCGCTGGCAATATTCTTGTGCTGTTAAAGAAACGGTTTCCAGCGCTCTGAGAACACCGCTGGTGCCATAGACGTAGTTAACGCCCCAACGACCGAACCAAGAGCCGTCGCCGCATTGATCTTTCAGTAAGAACTTGACGGCTTTTTGTATCGCGGAATGCTCCGCGGGCCAACCAAAGCGCCCGAGGCACTCGAGAACGCGAGCGGTGACATCAGCGGTGGAGGGGTCGATCATGGCGTTGTGATCGGCGAACGGAATATTGCACAGGAAGCGGCGGTCATTGTCGCGGTCGAATGCTCCCCAGCCACCGTCGCGATTCTGCATACTCAGGAGCCACTGAATACCGCGGCGAGTTGCGGCTTCCATGCGCTTGGCGTCGGGGAATTTCACGCGCTGCAAAGCCATCAGAACGAAAGCTGTGTCATCCACGTCGGGATAAAAATCGTTGCGAAATTCGAAAGCCCAGCCACCGGGCTCGGCGTCTTTGTTTTTTACTTGCCAATCGCCGGGGCCGAGAATCTGTTTCGACAAGATCCAGTCAGCCGCTTGCACAAGCGCGGGGTCATCTGGAGCAACGCCAGCTTCTTCAAGAGCGACCATGGCAATGGCGCTATCCCACACTGGGGAAACGCAAGGCTGCAGCCGAATGGTTTCGTCGTCTTCGATCTCGAAGCGAGCAAATTCCCTGGTTTCGCGGCAGGTTAAAGGATCGTCGGGGCCGTAACCCATGGCTACCAACGAGAAGATACAGTTCATCATCGCGGGATAGATGGTGCCCAATCCTTCGGAGCGCTCCATGTGTTCGAGAACCCATGATTTCGCCTCACGCAGGGCGCGCTGGCGCAGAGGCTTCCAGGGCAAGCGCTCGTAAAATTTCAGGCCGCGATCGAGGGCCAGGAAAAAATTCCGCCAGGAAATAAGCTGCTTGCTCCAGTCGAAAGCGGCTCTTTTGCGGGTTGGATCTTTGAAAAGCTCGTCGACCTGCGCGCGCTCGGGGAGCTGCCAGTTCGGCCGCAGCGCGGAGAGAATCATCATGGGGATGACGATGGCGCGGGTCCAGGAGGAAAATTCGTAAATGTTGATGTAGAACCAGTTCGGCAGGAGCATCAGCTCGGGCGGAATGGCAGGGACTAATTCCCAGCCGACGGCACCGACGAGCGCAAGGTAGAAGCGGGTGTAGGAGTTGGTTAATTCCAGGCCGCCCAGAGCATGCACGGACGCTCGCGCTAGGGTCATGTGCGGCGCGTCGACCTGGTCACCCGCCAATTTCAGGGCAAAGTAGGCCTTGCAGGTGGCGTTCAGTTCAGAGGGGCCACCAGGATAAATGCTCCAGCCACCATCAGCGAGTTGGCGGCGCCGGACGTAGGTGGCGAGCTTGGCGATGCGGTCTGGGTCAGCTTTGCCGAGTACAAAGAGGTAATAAATGTAGTCGGATTCGAGGGTGGTGTCAGCTTCGAGTTCGCCGAGCCAATAGCCTTCCTCGGTCTGCAGGGACAAGAGGTGATTTGCGCCCCGCTCGATGGAGCTTTCAAGGCGTTCAGCCCAATTCTGCTGGCGCCACGGTAGCGGCGCCGCAACTGCAGCCGATTCTTCTTCCATGCGGACGGAAGACGCCATTAGGTGCTATTCCCCCTCAGCTACTGCTTTGGAAAGCGGAACTTCTACAACCGTTGCCCGAATACATCGGGATCGGAATATACAGCTTTCTCCCTACCCTTTTAGAAGGGCCTACACTAGTACTAGTAGATTATCGCTGGGATTGGCCCCAGCGGTCAACGATATTGTCTCATTTGGAGATGAGTTTGTTCCGGATAAGGTTACAACCTAACGTCTGCTGGGCCTTCTAAGGTGCGCCTGATCAGCACCTGAAGAGGGAGGGGTAGAGCCTCGCCTTCCCTCTGGTGAACCGATGGGGTTTGATTCAACAGCTGGCGAGGCAGCCTCATCCAAGGGGCTTGGCTGACTGGCGCGTCGTCGGGGCTGCCTCGCAGCACCAGGGCATCGGCGCGGTCCAGAACTATACGAGCGGAGTCTTTGAAATCGTCGCGGCTGGGGTCTATCACCGCGAAATATAAACTGGGTTGGACGAATTGCAGAACGGAGTTGCTCTCAAGGATGAGAGTGGGAGGCTCTGAAGCGTTCGTGGGGGGCAAGTGGGAAAGCGCCTCGCGCAAGAGCGGGAGCCCTTCGGCTAAAAAACCTTGCTTGGTTCTAAGCCAGAAAGAGCGTTGCGCGCCTGCGGCCAGGAAACGAGAGCTGTCGGTGCCGGTGTCCGCTTTTTTTTCCCAGCTGATCGCGTAACTATGTTCGTCGGGAGCGCAGCCGCAATTCTCGCCATTTTTTGCGCAGACGCCGTGGCCGTATTGGGTGATCTTGCCTGCGACCCAGTTTTCTTCTGGAAACGCGCGGATCACATCGCAGACTAATTGGGTCTTGCCGATGCTGCGGGTGTGGCCACCGACGACGATGAGGCGCCAAGGTTGCTTTAGTGGTGCAGCTGACGTGTGCAAATCTTCCTACCTGCGGTGCACTTCTTCTCTTAGAGAGTACTCCGTAATCCTATGGGACTCCTTATTTTCTCACACTGCTTTCAAGGTTTTTGATTCTTGCCGCTAATTCAGGGAGGCGAGACTGCCACGCAAACTGTTCCTTGAATTTTTCGAGGGAGCGCGCGGGCGTGCCCCAGACGGGCTCGCCGCCGCGAATGGTTTTGCCTGGGAGGACTCCCGTCTGGCCGCCAACGATGGCGCCGTCTTCCAGTTTGCAGTGTTCGGCGAAACCTGCCTGACCGCCAACCACAACATTTTTGCCAAAAGTGCAAGACCCGGAAAGACCCGCCTGGGCGGCAATCACGGAGTGCTCCCCGATTTCGCAGTTGTGGCCGACGTGAACGAGATTATCCAACTTTACGCCGGCGGCGATCCTGGTGTCTGCGAGGGAGCCGCGATCGATGGTGGCGTTGGCGCCGATTTCCACGTCATCGCCAATTTCGACAATTCCAGTTTGCGGGAATTTCCAATGCTGACCGTCACCGAAGGCGTATCCAAAACCATCGGCGCCAATCACGGCCCCGGAGTGAATTTCCACGCGGTCGCCGATGCGCACGCCGCTATATAAGGTGACGCGGGGATGAATTCTGCAATTTTTGCCGATCCAGCATCCGGCGCCGATTACGGCGTGGGGGCCGATCTGTGTCTCTTCACCGATGTGGACATCTTCGCCTATTACGGCGTAAGGACCGATGCTGGCGTTGAGAGAGATTTGTACAAGGGCCGCGATAATTGCGGTGGGATGCACGCCCGCGGCAATGGGGGGGCGGCCCATGAGTAATCCGGCGGCTTTAGCGAAGGTCAGTTTCGGTGTGATGCTGCGCAGGACGGTTTTACCGCGCAAATCGACGCCCGGCAGGGCGACGACACAAATAGCCGCGGAAGACTGTGCGCGTGGGACATTTTTTGCGGAATCAGCATAAATTAAATCACGGAGGCCGGCGCGTTCTGGCGAGGCCACGGCGGCCAATTCCAGATCACCATTTCCTTCGACGGTGGCTCCGACCGCGGCTGCTAATTCTTTGGCGGTTTTTTTCATGAGGCGCCTCGCTACTTTTGGATTTCGTTTTTAGACATTGCGGACCAAATTTAAGTAAATGTGTACAGCGGCGGCTCGCCTGGCGGCCTGGTGTTCCAGCGGCCATGCAGCCACACCCATTGGTCGGGATATTTTCTGATGATTTCTTCGAGGACCTTAGTAAATTTCTGGGTGTTCTCGAGAATATCGCGATCCAAGTTTCCCGTCCGCGTTAACTCCACCGGGGGCTCGAATCTGAGGCGGTACTTTTTGATTTGATGGTCCCAATAGACATAGCCGGGGACGACTGCGGCGCCGGTGTGCAAGGCAACGCGGGCGAGTCCCGTGGTGGTGCAGGCTGGCGTGCCGAAAAAATCTACAAAAACTCCTTCTTCGGGCATGGTGTTTTGATCGGCAAGGATTCCCACTGTGCCGGCATCCTTTAGAACTCTTAGCACGGTGCGTGCCGATTCGTTTTTGAATATCGGGCGATTGCCGCTTAAAGAACGGTAGCGGTTGACTAGTTGGTCGAACTTGCGATTATCCAACGGGCGGGCCATGTAATGCAGGGGGTAGCCATACAAAGCGTGGGCGAAAGACGAGAGTTCCCAGGCGCCGATGTGGCCGGTTAAGTACAAGACTCCTTTTCCCTGTTGATGGCCCTGCAGGAAATTCTTATGACCATCGAGAATGACTACATCCTCGATGTTTTGTCTTGAATATTTGGGCAGGCGGGCGAATTCGGCGGCCATCCACCCAAGATTACGGGTCATCTTGCGGATTACGTCCGCGCGTTGCGTTTCTGTCCAATCCGGAAATGCCAGGCGCAGATTAAATTCCGCGGTTTTGCGCAACTTTGGAGAGAGGAGAAAGAGGACATGTGCTGCAGAGGCCGCCAGCGGACGCGCTATTTGGCGCGGCAAACCTTCCAGAATTTTTAACAACACGCGTACTACCGCGTACTCTGCCCATTCCTTCATCGCTTTTTTGAGGCACTGCCCTCCGCTGCCTCGACAGTATGCCTGCGGGCACGGCTACATTGCCATGGACATTGCGCACGATGTTAGACTCACGACCGGTTTCTTTTTTCGAATGAACGATACCGCACGAGCTGTGGCGAAAAAATCCAGCGATGATTCTCACCGTGACATTTCTTTTCGCGACTCTTCTTTGCGCGATATGACCTTTCGCGACTTGTCCTTTCACAAGATTAGCTGGGCTGTACTCATTTTTCTGACGCTGTACGTTTGCTACTTCAGCCATCTTGGGGCTTTTGGTTTTATCGGGCCTGATGAGCCGCGTTACGCGTGGATCGCGCGAGATATGGCGGAGTCAGGGGACTGGGTCACTCCGCGGCTTTATGGCAAGCCGTGGTTTGAAAAACCGGCCTTCTATTACTGGTCGGCGGCAGTGTGTTTTAAATTATTCGGAGTTAACGAAGCTAGTGCGCGGTTGCCGAGCGCGTTATGCGCGCTGTTGGCCACACTTGCATTGGCGTGGCTGGCGCTGCGACTTGGCGGCTGGTACACGGCGCGCTGGATGTTACTGCTTCTGCCGTCCACGGTGGGAATGATCGGTTTTTCGCATGCCGCCGCGACGGACATGCCGTTCAGTGCGATGCTGAACATTGCGATGGTCTGCGCGGCCGTTGCCGTGGACGCGGTGCCGACAGCCGGGTTACCTGATGAAGAAAGACGTGCAGGTCAATCAGTATTTGGGCAGGCGAAGAGGGCTGTTTATTTCAGCTTGGCGCTTTTTGGATTTTTTCTGGGTTTTGCGGTTCTGGCCAAGGGACCCGCGGGGTTAGTTCTTGCAGGCGGAGCAATCTTTTTATGGGCAGCGTTTACCAAACGGTGGCGCAAAGCTTTACGGCTGTTTCATCCTATTGCCATCGGGACGTTTTTGCTGACGTGCCTTCCCTGGTATCTGTTATGCGCTCGGCGCAATCCGGAGTTCTTACGCGTTTTCATCATCGAACACAATTTCAGGCGTTATCTGACGCCGGAATTTCAGCACATCCAACCGTTTTGGTATTACCTGCCGATTACGATCATTGCGCTTCTGCCGTGGGTATTTTGGCTGGCATGGTTTGTGAAGGGCGGCAGCAGGAAAGACGAAGAGGGAAATAAAAAAGCACAAATATTGTTTCTGGCTGCGTGGGGCGTCTTCCCTATTTTGTTTTTTTCGCTATCGAGATCTAAGCTGCCCGGCTACATTCTTCCGGTGGTACTTCCGCTGGGTCTTCTAATTTCACTAGCCGCTGCCCACGCGCTGAAATCCGGGCATGTATTTGCGCGATACGTTCTGGGGCTCACAGGCGCACTGTTATTCGTGTCACCAGGTTGGATATTTCTTTCTGAGGCACATGTTCGGGGGCCGCTGGTGTCGCTGTACATCATTGTGGCGACGGTGGGCGGTGTGATTGTGATTGCGGCGGCGGCGCTACGACGAGCGCCTGCCGGGTTAACTTTTTCTGTGGTGCTGGTGCTGTTCCTGCTCAATTTGGTCTATGTGTCGCTTGGTAAGCTTGATCCACAACTTTCCGCGCGAAGCTGCGCCAGGCAGATCGGCGTGGAACGCGCAGCTAATACTTATTTCTTTAAACTAGAGCGCTCGTGGCAATACCAGCTTAATTTTTATTTGCACCGCGAAATTGTCGAATGGAGTCCACGTGTTGCGGGCCAAGCCGTGGTGGTGACCAACGAGAAAAATCTTGATGAACTGAAGCATAGTGCGCAAATCATTGCGGTAATTTCCGAGGTGATGCCGCAAGCGGAGGTAGTGCTGGTCAGGCCGATGCTTTAACGGCCGCTGCTTTTAACGAGGCCGGCGCCTTAACGGGGGCCATGCGCAGTGGCGGGCAGATGAGATATAAAAAAAGATACCACGCGATTCTCGTAGGCGCGCTTGTTGTCATCGTTCATGGCCACAAAATTCCCAAGCCCGATAATGGCTTGTTCGCGAGGCCCGGAGGCTTTCATAAACATATTGCGGGCGATGGCGGCAAGTTCAGGGTCATCCGAAGCCTGAATGAAAAGTATGGGAACGTTTGCCAAGGCATTTAGCCGCGCGGACAACGGCGGCTCTTTGCGAAAAGGCAAATTGAGCAGGTCGAAACTGAGCTCCGCGGAACCGATCATGAAGGGAAATCCGGCGAGGCCGGTGCGTTCGACGCCAATCTTCACCATTTGCGCTGGGGTGTCGTACACCGAGTCGAGAACCAAGGCGCGAATGCGTGGATCACGTTCAGCCTCTCGCAGCGCCGCATAGGCACCGAGGTTGTAACCCCACACACCGAAATTATGAGGGTCCACGTCGCTGCGCGCGGCCAGCGCATCGAGCGCGGAACGCAATTCGTCGGCTTCGCGATAGCCGAAGGTGGTGGCGCCGGAATTGCCGCCATGCGCAGCGAAATCAAACAAGAAGACGTTGTACTGATGGTCTTGCAGGGCGGAGACCAAGGTGAGCAATTCCCCGCGGCTGGAACCGTAACCATGGCAAAGCACGATGGTGGGCGCGCCGCGAAGCCCGGGAAAGAACCAACCTTCGCGAGGCTGATGGTTCAAGACGGTGAATTGCACGGCATCAGGGCGGCCGGGAAAACTTTGCAAATTAATTTCGGAGCTGGTGCGTTCCGGTTTGACGATGCGATACACGAGGAAGCCGGCGACGCCCGCGGTGGCAAGGATAGCAAAAAAGAGGAGCGCCAAAATAGCGGTGAGAAGTTTGGTGTACCAGCGTGTGGGATAACGTAGTTCAGCGAGGATGGACATACGTGATCTGCGCAAGGTGGAGCTGTAGAGCGCCGTTTTTTTCAGTTCCTCACAGTAAAGAGATGAAACAAATTGACAAGTCACATGCTAGCACACGGTTGCGCCGGTGACTCTCGCAGGCGGGCGGTATGTGTCGGATTTATATCGCGCAAGGCCGGGGGCGGGAGTGCGCGTGACCTCAACGCTGCGGGCTGTCGCGATGGCGATAAGTTACAGTTTTTTTGGGTCCAGGCATCAATGCAACCATCTGGGCACGCATTCCCGCGGCATTAGGCGAATCGGCTATTATAGGAATGCGTGCGGCGGGGCCGCTTGCCTCCCTATTCACCCATGAACATTGTCGATTTGCGACAGACCACGGTCCGGCAGCTGGAATCCCTTCTTGAAGAAGAATCTCGCCACTGGCGCAAGGAATTGCACTGGGATTATCGCGGGGCCCTGGAATTAATCAAACGTTTTCTGGAGGCGCGCGCTTTAGCGGGCAGCGTGGCGTTTGAAAATGGAAATGCCGCGGGATATTCGTTTTATGTGATGGAAGAACAAAAAGGTTTGATTGGCGGGCTGTATGTTTCGGCGCAATTCCCGCAATCCGTTATTGCGCAACGGCTGCTGGAGGAGACGCTCTTTTCCATGCGGGCCATCCCGCACCTGGAGCGCATTGAGGCTCAACTGATGCCGTTCAGCGGACCGATCGATACGCCGTTGCGCGACCAAGGATTTAGCCTGTATACACGGCAGTTCATGCTGCTCGATTTGCAGAAAACGGCGAAGGCGAATTCCAACAATTCCGCCGGGCTGCGGGTCGATCGCTGGAATGATCGATACTTCGAACCGTGCGCCAAGTTAATTTATTTGTCATACGCCGATCATGTGGATGGGGAGATTAACGATCAGTATCGCAGCATGACCGGCGCGTTGCGCTTTCTGAAAAATATTATTTTGCTTCCGGGTTGCGGGCAGTTCGTTCCGGCGGCATCGTTTGTTTTGCGGCAGCCGGGCAGCGACGAGCTGGTTGCCGCGGTGCTAACTAGCGAAGTTTCGCCGGGAGTTGGGCACACCACGCAAATTTGTGTCGTTCCGGGGTTTCAGGGGAATGGGCTGGGGCGCATGCTGATGCAGAAATCGAGTGATGCGCTACGAGCTTTAAAGTTTAAGGAATTGACGTTGACAGTGACTTCGGAGAATCGCACCGCGGTGCAGCTTTACGACCGGTTGGGGTTTCATACCATTAAGTCGTTTACGGCCGGAGTATGGCCACGGTAAAGAGTTGAATTGCTCAAGCAGGCGTCGGGCTGGAGAGTCCTGTTATAGTCGCGGTCATGAAACGCCCCATACCTGTCACGATCCTGGGTTGCTTATTTATCGTGGCAGGTCTAGTAGGTTTGGGTTACCACCTCTGGGAACGACCACTGGACCGGTGGGTCGCGCTCATTTCCTTGATACGAGTAATTGCGGTTGTGGGTGGGGTGTTCCTGCTAAAGGGGCGCAACTGGGCGCGCTGGTTGATGCTCGCATGGCTGGCCTTTCACGTTGGGGTGAGCGCGTTTCATTCGCTGTCAGACTGTGCAGCGCATGCTGTGCTGTTTCTGGTAGTCGCTTATTTTTTGCTGACGCCGCCTGACTCCAAATATTTTCAGGCTTCCGCGCTACAGTAGCGTCGTCCGCGCGTTGCTGTTGGAATCGAGACAGCTGAATCAGTCCCTCGCGGAATGTTGCCTGCGTTTTCCTTCCTTTCATCGCAAGTTCAATCAGGTTTTCAGCGCAGTGCATTCCCGTTTTGAAAACGAGCGAGCCACTCTGGAATAGAGATGAATTGTTCGAGAACTGTAAGTCCCACTTTGTGAGCCGACACAGATTGGTGTCGTACATGCACCAGTTGCACATCGGCGATTACCCCTGTTGATCTGAACTTACGCACTGACGCAAGTCGGCCGGACGAAGCCGGCGTGGGCTTGCGGTACTGCAGCACCTCGTTGGGCGATCTGGTTTCCCAAGCAGAAAACAGAAATGAAGCAGCGATTAGAGACTGCGACTGCGGCTACAGCGAAGTTGGTGAGCCGGAATGGCGCGGAATCAGCGGCGGAATTGCTGAACGCGCCGGAACTGCTGACCGCAAATGATGCGGCGTTCCGGGCGCCAATAAAGGGGGACATCTCTCGACCAGAGTGCGACGGGGTACGAACGCAGGTGCAGGGTTTGCCGAGTTGCCGGTTGCTGTGGGGCAACCGGCAAGTAATGCTGCACTGGGCGCTGGCTGGGTGTTGCGCAGCGATACTGGTGGCATTCGTTATTCCTAAGCAATACGTTTCGTCGGCAAAGTTGATGGCTCCGGAAGCACAATCCGCCAGCAGTGCACGCGGGTTTGGTTCGATTGCCGGTGGGATTGACAGGTTTAATTTAAAACAGGCTTATCGGGTTGGCCTGCAGCTTTCGGCTCGAGCCTGAAGCTGGTTTTAACTTCCAGTCGCGTACCGGCGTCTTGCACCGGTGCCCTGTTAATTGCGATGATGCGCAGCGAAACGATAGACGGATTCGTGGTGCTAAACGTTACCGATAGTGATCCTCAGCGCGCCGCCGCTATGCTTCGAGCGTACGTCGAAGAGCTCGGCGTGATCATGGCTCAACTGAATAACTCGTCAGCGCATCGCGAGCGTGTATTTCTGCAAGATCGGCTGCAAATCGTAAAAGTTGAGATGGAGGCCACGGAAAAGGAATTCAGCGAGTTCGCCAGCAAGAGCGGAGCGATGGATATCACTGAGCAAGGTCAAGTGAAGATTGAAAGCGCCGTAAAACTACAAGGGAAACTCATCACCGAGGAGTCACAACTGGAAGAGGTCCGGCAGATCTACTCAGACGGCAACCCTCGAGTACGCTCTTCACAAGCGCGCATCTCCGAACTCGCCAATCGACTAAAGCAGTTGGTTGGGACGTATAGCGGGAAGTCTTTCGTCGACGGCGAGGCTTCAGGCAGTTCTTCTCCCACTTTGCGGCAATTGCCAATATTGCGGGTGCCTTATGAGAGCAAATTCTGGAAATTAAAAACGGAAGGAGCGGTTTACGAAGTACTGCGGCAGGAGTTTGACTCGGCGAAGATACAGGAAGCCTGGGAAACGTCGTATGTGGAAGTTTTGGATTTTCCTGGAGTGCCGGAGCGTCAATCGTTTCCACCGCGGCTATTGATCATCGTCACGGGGACGGCGTGCGCTGTAATTTTGAGCGGAGTGCGGATTCTCGGGGTAGCCCGCTGGCGGGAGATTGACGCACAACATGCCGGGATGGTGCTCGCGCGCGAGATTTTTGGAACTGTGCGCTGACGAATTGCCATGTCGGTGGTGAATCGCCCTGAGCAGAAGGACCAAACCGGCAAATCCAATAGAAGCGCGAAGGAGCGGACTAAACCAGGATCGGGATGACTTGTTGCGGCGTTCCATTGCGAGCGCAGAGCCATTGGGCGCGGCATAGGAGTAGAGTGTCCAGGGCATGCTGCGCACACTCTCTTCTGACGAGCACCT